>JAEEGL013490959.1_pt1 | contig 13414 bp, 11 predicted proteins | sample 9134231 | NCBI WGS metagenome assembly JAEEGL01 (sample SAMN16246548, study PRJNA631951) | gut metagenome | biome: gut microbiome; feature: rumen; material: fiber-attached | host: Bos | place: Iran: Karaj | collected 2018-10 | reverse complement strand
AGCAATCAAGAGCACTTGTAGAACTTATGCTAAGCAGTTTGTAGAAGCTGTTCAGGCAAAAGATCAGAAACTTGCTGAAGAAAAATACAAGCAGCTCCAGAAAGAACTTGATAGCGCTCGCAGCAAGGGTGTTTTAAAGAGAAATGCTGTGTCTCGCAAGAAGTCAAGAATGATGAATCTTTATAATGCTACATTTGCAGCAAAATAACATTTTTGATTAAATGCATTTAGAAAACCAGTTGAAATAATTTTTCAACTGGTTTTTTTTATGATATAATAAATTTATAAAAGTTAGGAGATAAAGTAGTGTCGGTTTCTAAAGTAACAAAAAATGATTTAGTTGATGCTGTTTATAAATCAACGAATATTGAAAAACAGGAAATCCAAACTGTAATTGAAAGTTTTTTGGTTCATGTAAGAGACTCGCTTGCAAAAGGCGGTACAATTGAGCTTCGTGGTTTTGGAACTTTTGAGCCAAGACTTAGAAAGGGCCGCGAAGCAGCCAGAAATCCAAAAACTGGAGAAATTCTTAGCGTTGAACCTCATTATGTTGCAGCTTTTAGAGCCGGACAGATTCTAAAGGATAAACTTTGGGATTTAAAGATTAAAAACGATGAAGAAAAATAGTCTTTCTTTTAAACAAATATTTCATCTTGTTATTTTAGTTTGTTTTGCCGCTTTTTTGTTTTGGATTTCAAATCCAAATATTTTGTTTAACGAAGGGCTTTCATTTTTTGCCTTTTTTATTTATCTTCCAGTTCTTATTGCAGTTAGAAAATCTCCGTTGAAACTTGTCTGGCTTTTTGGCGGGCTTTATGGCGCTCTTTCTTATGGCTTTTATGGTTACTGGCTAAAATCTTTTCACCCGTTGTGGCTCATAATAGCGTGCATCGGCTACTTTTTAATCTGCGCTTTGCTTTTTCTTGTTTTAAAATATGCTGATTTAATTGCCAAAAAAAACGGCTGGATTATTCAGTTTTTTTGCATTTGTGCTTATGAATATTTAAAAACTCTGGGATTTTTTGGAATCAGTTATGGAGTTACCGCTTACACGCAATGGAAAAATATTTATTTGATTCAGATTTGCGATATAATCGGCGTTTTTGGCTTAAATCTTCTTGTGATTTTTCCTTCTGCGTTTTTGTTCAGTTTGATTACTAAAAAAAGAGCAAAAAATAAACTTTTAAACGAAGCCGACAGCGAAAAGCATTCTCACATTTCGGCTTATGTAAAAAAAGAGCGTGCGCTTTCAAAAACTTCTTTGGGCTTTACTTACACGCTTGGCGTTTTTTGGTTTTTGTGTGTTTGTGCTTCGTATATTTACGGATTTTCTGATATTCAAAAAAAACAGGATTCAACTTTTGTTACGGTTGCGGCTATTCAAAATAATGAAGATCCTTGGAAAAATGGAATTGAAGAATACTCAAATAATGTTCGCAATTTGATTCAGCTTACCGAAGAAGCTCAGTCTCTTTCTACGGAAATTGATTTTGTTGTTTGGCCAGAAACGGCTGTAACTCCTTCTATTGTATATAATTATGATTATGGAACTGATTTGCGTCGTTATATGCTTGTTTCCCAGCTTTTGAATTTTATTGATGAAAATAATGCTGTTTTTGTAATTGGAAATTCGCATGAAGTTGATGTTCATGGTGCAGAGCGTGCCCGTTATAACAGCGCTCTTGTTTTTGAACCTGGAAAAAATGTTCATCCGCCGCAGCCTGAAATTTATTCAAAAATTAAGCTTGTGCCTTTTACAGAATATTTTCCGGCAAAATATATTTTTCCGTGGCTTTACATTAAACTTTTGAACGGCGATATGAATATGTGGGAAAAGGGTGATGAATATACCGTTTTTGATTATCGTGGTTTAAAGTTTTCAACTCCAATTTGTTTTGAAGATACTTTTGACACAATTTGTCGCCTTATGGTTTTGAATGGTTCAAGATGTTTTATAAATCTTAGTAACGATTCCTGGTCAAAAAGTGTGCCTTGCCAAATGCAGCATCTTGCAATGGCAGTTTTTCGTTGTGTGGAAAATGAAGTTCCGGGCGTGCGAAGTACTGCAAGCGGCGTAACTTGTTCAATCAGCCCAGATGGAGTGATTCAAAAAGCGGCTTCGCCATTTTGTTCATCATTTATAATATCAAAAGTTCCGGTATTAAAAGGCGATTCAAAAACAATTTTTACAACCTACGGTGATATTGCAGCTTATTTGGAATTAGCAATTGCTGGTTTATTATTGATAATACAAACAATTATTGTTATAATTATTAAAATAAAAACTAATTAACAGTTGCAGGTGATTTGATGGCTGAAAAGAACGAAATTGAAAAAAGAAATATCACAGTTTTTGGAGAAGAAACGGAATTTGACGGCGTTCTTGAATTTAGTGACAGATTAGTTATAACTGGAAAATTCAGCGGAAAAATTAATGCACCAAAAGGCGATCTTGAAATTGCAAAAAATGCAAGCTGCAAAGTTGATAAAATCGATGCAAATTCAATTATTGTTTCTGGCGAAGTAAAAGGTGATATGAATGCGGCTGAGCGTGTTGAAATATGTGCCGGAAGTAAAGTTGTAAGTAATATCACAACTGCAAGAATCAGAATTGCAAATAATGTTGAATTTAGCGGCGATGTAAATATGCTCGAAAAAGAGCCTGATGTTGATTTATTTTCAGTTGCTTCTTCGGAATATAAACAGGCAATGATTATTCATTCAGATGCGATAAAATAACGAAATAAAAAAAATGTTGACAGATTAAAAGAAAAATTGTAAAACTAAATATATGGGGAAAAATCATATCTGTTTCCCTTGCTTAATTTCAAAAATCCGGTGCATATATTTTATAAAGATTTTTTAAGAGACAATCAAAAATATAATCCAATTTTATTATGAGGAATTTTTAATGGCAGCATTAAGAAAGCGTCGCTCACAAGACGCAAACGAAACACAAGAGCCAGTAGAAGAAGTGCAGGCTACTCTTGATTTTGATTCATCTTCGGAAGTTGAAACGGCGGTTGAGCAAACTTCTTCTGTTTCTGAAACTGATTCAAATGAGGTTCAAAGTTCTGGTGAACAATCTGAAGAAAACGCTTCAGAAGCAACTGGAGAAGAAGAACATCAGGAAGCTGGCCGAGTTGTAGTAAAACGCCGACGGGTTGTTAAAAAAGCTGATGATTCAGAATCTGGTTCAAATAATAATTCTAATTCAAGTTCTTCAAGCTCTACAGAAGAACGTTCAAATAACTATCGCTATCAAAATAATCAAAACAGATTTAATAACAGAAAAGTTCAGGGTGCGCGCAAGCCTTACGGAAGAAATTCTTATGCGCCGCCAAGTCCTGAAGTTGCAGAAATGATGGCTGCTGAAGCTGCGGCTGCTGCTGAGGAAAATGCAAATAAACCTCGACTTTTAATCAACGATCTTACAATCAAATCTATGCCGGAATTACGCGAGCTTGCAACTCAGTATGGTTTTACAGCTGATGATCTTGCTCCAATGAAAAAACAGGATTTGATTTTTGTGATTTTGAAGGCTCATACTGAGCACGGCGGAATTATATTTGCTTCTGGTTCGCTTGAAATTTTGCCAGACGGTTACGGATTCCTTCGTTCGCCACAGAATTCTTATCTTCCTGGTCCTGATGATATTTATATCAGCCCAAGTCAGATTCGCCTTTTTAATCTTAAAACTGGTGATACTGTTTACGGACAAACCCGTTCTCCAAAAGAGGGCGAGCGCTTTTTTGCGCTTCTTAGAATTGAAAGCGTAAACTTTGATGAGCCTCGTGTTGCACAGACTCGCGTTCCTTTTGAAAATCTTACACCGCTTTATCCAGATGAAAAACTTCGCCTTGAAACTGTTTCAACTGAAGTTTCAACCCGAATTATTGATTTGTTTGCGCCAATTGGAAAGGGGCAGCGTCTTTTGATTGTTGCGCCTCCAAAAGCTGGTAAAACAATTTTGATGCAGAAAGTTGCAAACGCAATTACAACAAATAATCCGGAAGTTTATCTTATTGTATTGTTAATTGATGAGCGCCCAGAGGAAGTTACCGAAATGGAACGCGCTATTAAAGGCGAAGTTATTTCTTCTACATTTGATGAGCAGGCTACACGACACGTTCAGGTTGCAGAAATGGTTTTGGAAAAGGCAAAACGTCTTGTTGAACATAAACGCGATGTTGTAATTTTGCTGGACTCAATCACACGTCTTGCGCGTGCATATAACCAGACAGTTCAGACATCAGGAAAGGTTCTTTCCGGTGGTGTTGATTCAAATGCTTTGTTTAAGCCAAAGAGATTCTTCGGTGCTGCCCGCAACGTAGAAGAAGGTGGTTCTCTTACAATTATTTCTACTGCTTTGATTGAAACCGGTTCACGCATGGATGAAGTTATTTTTGAAGAGTTTAAGGGAACCGGTAACTCAGAAATTGACCTTGACCGTAAACTTGCTGAACGACGTCTCTTCCCGGCTATCAATATTAAAAAGTCCGGAACACGTAAGGAAGAGCTTTTGCTTACAGAAAGCGAGCTTCAGAAAATCTGGATTTTACGTAAAGTATTGAATCCTATGGAAGACGTTGAAATTACAGAGCTCATTCTTGACAGAATGAAGAAGAGCAAGACTAACGAAGCGTTCCTTGCAAGCATGAATGCAGGAACTGCGGGAATGGAGTAATTTATCCGCTTGTGCGGACAAAATAAATGGAGGTAAAAAGTGGTTATCGATCGAAAGGAATTGAAAGCTGCTGCTAAGGAACAGATTAAGGGGAATATTGCAACCTATTTCGGTTTGAATATCGTTTTAGGACTTATTCTTTCTATTTCATCTGTAAGTTTTGTTGGTCCTCTTGTTCTTGCAGGACCATTACAGCTTGGTCTTGTACTTTTTATGATGGAAGTTGTAAGAAAGGGCAAGGGTGAGTTTGGAACAGGCTTTAAAGGCTTTAATAATTTTGGAGCTTCTTTTATTGCCGGTTTGTTAATGACTGTATTTATTTGTTTATGGACTTTACTTTTATATATTCCTGGAATTATTGCTGCATTTAGATATTCAATGACATTTTATATTCTTGCAGATAATCCGGAATTAAGCGGGTATGACGCAATCAAGAAATCAAAAGAAATGATGGTCGGACACAAATGGGAATTATTTGTTCTTCTTTTAAGTTTCTTCTGGTGGTACATTCTTGGAATAATTACATTCGGCCTTGCATATATTTATGTTCAGCCATATATTGATGCAACAATGGTTAATTATTATGAAAAATTAAAGGCAGAACAGAATACAGTTAAAGCTGAATAAGATAAACGCGTCAAAAATCATTTGGTTTTTGACGCTTATTTTTTATAAAAAATAGCATCTACGCTATTTTTTTATTTTTTTTAAAGGATATTTTTTATGAAGACAAGGAAAATAAAAAGGGGAATTTTTATATCACTTTATATACTTTGCTTTGCCTCAATTTTCTGTGCAAAAAATTCATCAGGAAATAAAAAGCCTGTTACCTGGACAATCGATGTTTCTGATGCGGACCAGGGAAATATGTGGTATATAACTCATGATAGTGTTGACTGGGATAATTCTGCCTGTGTTTGTGAAAAATCTTTTGATGCACTTTTTTTGGGAACATTTCCGCGCGAAGGTGATTCTATTGAATTGTATGTAAGCGGTGTTTCTGATATTGATATTCCCAACCTTGTTATTCAACTGGCAGATAAAAGTTTAGCGGCTGACGGATGGATGGAACTTTCTACAGTTCATCCGGAAATTCAGAATATAAAAGCCGGTGAACCTTTTTCTGAGAAAATTATTATTCCTGTCGAAACTGCTCCTAAGGGAGATTTTTCTGTTCGTTTTTATTATGATGCCAGCTGGAAGCCTTATTCAATAATTGGTAAGAGTGCAGAAATTATAACAAATCGGGTAACAAAATCTTTTGACCGTAAAAAACAGCTTTCGCTTATTGGAATAAAGGATAATTCAAAAGTTTATAATTTAGATCTTTGTGATTCTCAGCTTGGCGACAGATTGTTTTTTGAATGGGCTGAAGAAGAATGGTCCAGATTATACAGACCTCAGTACGGCGGAATGCTGTGCTTTAGGGAATATATTCGCGGTGATTTGCCAAAAGCGGGAGATTATGTAATCTTTCATTATAATATAACTTCAAATGTAGATTTACCAAGGCTTGTAATGCAAATTGCAGATAGCACAAAAGAATCTTATGATCCTGATGTAGTTGATAACTGCATGAATGAGATTTATGTAAAAGCCGGCACTCCGGTAAAAGGAAAAATTGTCTGCAAGGTTTTAAAGACTCCAAAATATTCTGTAGACATTAAAATGTATTATGATGATTCAAATACATTACCTGCTCAAAAAGTTGGAAAGCAAGCTGTAATTGAATTAGGCCGCGTCTGCGAATCTACACAGACATTAGTTGAACGCGGACAAAAGTCTTATGATGTAGATATTTCTAAACTTGCCGGTAATCTTACACTTACAGCTGTGGATTCAAACCTTCAGCCGACAACTGAGCCTTCTAAGGTTGCCGCTTATCATGCAGTCATAGATGTAACAAGTTTATTTACTTACGGAGATTATCCTCGCAGGGGAGATATAATAAACATCACATATTCGGGAACTTTTAATATAAATGCTTCATATTTAATTTTCTCTTTGTACGAAGATAATTCTGTAAGCTGGTGGAGAGAATTAGGAAACTGCTCAAATGCGCCTCTAAAGAGAACTCCTGCTGTTTTAGATATTAAGGCAGGCGAAAAAATCAATATACATCATGGAATTGTTCTTTCCGGCTATATGGATTCACAGATGATGCTTGAATTTATTTGTGTAAGATAAAAAAATCTCCGGTTATTGTTATTTAATTACTTAAATTTTTATAATAATAACCATAAATAAATTAAAAATTTGTTTATTTTTAAAATTGATGTATAATAGATATTAGAAAGAGTTTAAAAAGACAGTTAAGTATAGAATACAGGATGTGTTCTCGTGCTTTCATGGAGGAATCGTGCTTTTCAATTTCGACTATACTGTGTCGTTTCTTTTTATTCTCGTTATTTTTCTCCTTTTTTATTTTATAAAGCCTAAGCTTTCAACAAGAACAAATATAAATTTTGTAATTCTTTTATTTTGTGAAATCTGTACAACGCTGCTTCAGTTAATTACACAGGGCGGCGACTATTCTTTAGTTCAGTATCCATATATTGTATTTATTATTTTAGAGTGTGTTTTTGCCGCTATGTTTCTGGCCCGCTCTTTTATGATTTTTTATTTTTTTATGTCATTATGTGAAGTAAAAATCACTCCTATCAGAAAAAAATTAATTATTTTTATAAATATTATTTTTGCATTATTGATCATTGCATCTTCAATTTGTTTTATTTTTAATTATTTCGACACGCATCCTATAACAATTTTTTTAATTTTTACTATAGTTCCATGTTTCTTTTATATTCACAGTCTTTTATTTGTTATAAAGAAGAGTAAGGCTGTAGGTGCAAGAGGACTTGTCAGCAGTGCTTTATGCATCATTACATTAATCACTGCAGAAATCTTTTCTGGAATTTTTGATAACTATATTCCGATTAATCTTGTATGGCTTTTTGTAATAATTATTTTATTTTTGTCATTTGAAAATCCGGATAACCACATTGATGCAAGAACCGGTTTTTTTATTCGCCAGGCATTCCATACATATATTAGGGAAAACCAGAGACTTAACCGTAAGTCTTATTATGTAGGTTTTGTAATTAAAAACTACATAGAAAAAAGAATGATTTATGGCGAAGTTCAGATGGATCAGGGATTAACCGAAATTGGAAAATGTTTAAAAAAACATTTTCCTCACCATAAATGGTTTTATCTAAGGGACGGTCATTTTATAGTTGTATGTAAAGATAATAATGATGCAGATGTTATTAAGAAATTTATAAAGGACAGATTCTCTTTTATATGGAGAAGTGAATCTGCAAAGCTTTATTTAAACATTGCAATGATTGAACTTGTTCCGGAAATTTCTGTGAAGTCTTCTGATAATCTTTTGGACGGATTAAGAATTGCCTTTGCAGATGCTGAATCTCTTGTTGACGGTGATGTGCTTTATATAGATCAGGCAATTTTTGATGAAATGGGAAGACGTTCGAAAGTCCGCAAGGTTCTTGATTCAGCTTTACAGAATAACGAAATACAGTTGTATCTTCAGCCTATAATTGATTCAAAGACAAGAAAAATAATTGCCGCAGAAGCTCTTTCCCGTTTATATGATGAAGAGCTTGGAGTAATTCCTCCTGTTGATTTTATTGATCTTGCAGAAAAGAACGGAAATATCGAAACTCTTGGAGAGCAGATACTGCAGAAAACCTGTGAGTTTATTACAAATAATGATATTCAGAAACTCGGCTTAAAATGGATAAATGTAAATCTTTCTCCGGTTCAGTGTCAGAACAGTGATCTTCCTGAGCGTATTTCTGCAATTGCAAAAAGATATTCTGTTTCTGCAAATCATATTCATCTTGAAGTTACAGAAGAATCTATGATAGATGTTCATATTCTTAGCCGACAGATGAAGAATTTAATTTCGTACGGTTATGATATTTCTCTTGATGATTATGGAAGCGGTTTTTCGAATATTGTTCGTGTAAAGCGTTTTCCGTTTAATAATATAAAGCTTGATATGGGAATTGTCTGGGAACATTTTAAACAGCCTGATAACATTCTTCCAAGTATTGTAGGCATTTTTAAAGAGAGAGGGCTTTCTGTTACTGCTGAAGGCGTAGAAACAAAAGATATGGCAGATGCATTGCAGAATATGGGCTGCACATATCTTCAGGGCTTTTATTTTTCAAAACCGGTTCCAGCTTCTGAATTCCTTGATTTAGTAAGAAAGCAGAACCTTGCATAATCACGCGGATAATTTTTCGTTTTATTAATCCGGATTGTGCGGTCTTTTGTTATATTTGTAAGTGTATCTTGCGCAGACATATCTTCCAAGAAAATGACTCATAAAAGCAGTTATATTCCATTTTGTCCTGTAAAGGCTTACCTTCTTTCCTTTAAATGCACGCTTTAAGCATTGCGCAACAACTTTCTGCGGAGGGAATCCGCCTTTAACTTCTTTTCTGGCTCCGTTAGAAGCTACGTTTGCAAATTCTGAACTGACAGAACCCGGACACAATGCGCAGACTTTTATTCCTTTGTCTTTTAATTCTGCAGCAAGTGCAATTGAAAAACTGAGTACATAAGATTTAGAAGCAGCATAAACTGCAAAATTTCCAAGAGGAAGAAATGCCGCCAGTGACGCTGTATTAATTATGACAGAACCTTTTTTAAGATAAGGAAGCGAGGCTCCGCAAATACCCGTAAGCGAAATACAGTTTAAATCTATCATTTCCATTTGTCTTGTAATAGAAGTTTCTGCAAATGGGCCGTAGGTTCCAAAGCCTGCGTTGTTAATTAAAAGACCTATATAAAAATCATTTTCGCCTTGAATATAGTTTTTAAATCGTTCAGCTCCTTCCTTACCGGTAATATCCATAGGAACTGGTCTTACCAAATCTTTGCCGGCCTTTGAATTTATTTCGGCGGCAATTTCCTTTAATTTATCTTCTCTTCGTGCAATTATAATAATTTCATCAAAAGTATATTTTTGAGCAACCTGATATGTAAATTCTTTTCCTATGCCCGAGCTGGCACCTGTAATAATGGCAATGTTTTTCATATGTTCAGTATATATCGATTATGTTCTTGAAATCAATCAGTTCATTCCTTTATAATATCTGCATGAAAAAAAATTCCATAATTCATTTTCTGCTTATAGTAACTATCTTTTTTTCATTTAGCTTTTTTTCTTGCCGCGGAAAATCGGTCGCTCAATCAAATGAAAATTCCGTGCTCAACGCGCAGGAAGATGCTTCCGGTGGTGAACAAAATTCTTTGGCGGGGGAAAATCCTGTTGAACAAAAAGCTGTTGATCCTCTTTCTTTAGCAGCCGAGGAGTATGTTTCTTCACTTACGCTTGAACAGAAAATCAGTCAGCTTTTTATGGAAAATCTGGAAGGCTCTGTAAGTTTTAGAAGTTATGAAACTGTCGGAGAAATGAACGGAACCGATGATAAAACTCCGCTTGTTGCAGGCGGCTACATATTTTTTTCATATAACATTGCTTCAACCCGCGAAGAGATGAAAGCTTTCATTCTTTCAATTCGTGATTATTGTGAAAGTAATAATTTAATTCAGCCGTATCTTTCTGTAGATCAGGAAGGAGGTTCGGTAAACAGACTTAGAAAACTTAATTCGCGACTTCCATCAAATCTTGAAGTTGCTGAAAAATATTCAACAGGGCAGGCCTACGACCTTTATGCAATTCAAGCTAAAGAAATGAAGGAGCTTGGTTTTGACATGAACATTGCGCCTGTTGTAGAAACTCTTTCGGATGACAATAAGGAATTTATAGAAGACAGAAGCTTTGGTGAACCTTATGAAGTTTTAATGTATGCAAATGCCTGTGTAAAGGCTTATGAAAAAAACGGCATTGCCACCGTTGTTAAACATTTTCCGGGAAACACGAATACAGATCCTCATTCAGGTCTGCCGGAAATTTCTTTGACTCCGGAAGAACTGGAAAAATCAATAGCGGCTTTTAAAATAATTATAAAAAATAAACCGACTGCAGTATTAATGTCTCATGCCAGAGTTTCCTGTTTTGATCCGCAGACTCCATCCTGCCTGTCTGAAAAATGGATTAGAGAAGTTATTCGTGAAGAACTCGGATTTGAAGGCCTTGTTATTTCTGATGATATTTTTATGGCAGCCCTTGAAAAAAACGGTTATCCGCCGGAAAAAGCAGTTGTAATGGCTATCGAAGCAGGTGTTGATTGTATTATGATTTCTGAAAAACGTTTTGCTTCCAGTGCAAAAATTTTGTATCAGAAATGCAATGAAGATGAAGAATTTTCTGCTCTTGTAGATAAGGCCTGCCAACGGATAATTTTATATAAAATGAAAAGCAGAATTCTGGAGTAGGGAATGGGCAAAAAAGAAAAGACTGAAAAATTAATCGGAAAAGATGCTTTTGAAAAATTCTACAATGATATTTACGGTGAACGTTGGGAAAAATTAAAACAGACTTTTCTGCAGGAAAACTGCCTTACTGAATTTTTTATTCCTGGTTCACAAAAATCTTATTTCCTTGATTCTGCATCTATACTTGCTGCACTTGCGCTTCCATTGGATGAAAATGTCGAATCCATACTTGATTTATGTGCAGCGCCCGGCGGAAAAACTGTTGTGCTTTCTTCAAGAATGCCGGATGAAGCAGAATTGTTTTCTAACGAACGTTCTATTGACCGGAAAAAAAGACTTTGCATAACTGTGGATGAATGTATTCCTCCGGCTGTTTCAAAAAGAATAAAAGTTTCCTGCAGCGACGGTGCCGTATGGTGTAAAAAACAGTCTGAATGTTATGACAGAATATTATTGGATGCCCCATGTTCTTCTGAACGCCATGTTTATAATGATAAAAAATATCTTGATGTATGGACCCCATCACGAATCAAACAGGTAACAACAATGCAGTGGGCTCTTCTTTCCAGCGCATACAGGCTTTTGAAAAAAGGCGGATATATGATTTATTCTACCTGTGCACTTTGTCCGCAGGAAAATGATGGCATTATCCGCAGGTTAATAGATAAATTTGAAAAATCTTCTCCTTTTGAATTATGTGAACCGAAAACAGAGCTTTCAGAAATCAGGAAATTTATAAAATCAGATTTTGTTCTTCCTTCATATGAAAAAACTGAATTAGGATTTCAGGTTTTGCCGGATGTAAATAACGGAGCAGGGCCAATTTATTTTTCCCTTATAAAAAAATGTGAATAATATATAATCTGCTTTTTCTTCGGCTAAAAATGTCTAAAAAAATAACAATTCTTTAAAAATTATTTTGCTTGATTTTATATGGCTTTTTTTGATACAATATATGCGTATGAATATTGGAACAAGTGAAGATAAATTACAGCAGATTATCGATGTAGAGAGAAGACTCGGAGAAATTCAGGACGTTGACGTCCTCTTGGAATGTATTCTTACCGAAACTCGAAAAATTGTTAATGCAGATGCCGGATCTATTTATGTTAGGGAAGGTAATAGCCTTAAAATAAAGTATGGTCAGAATGACACTCACTTAAAGGAACTTGCTCCCGGAGAAAAGCTTCCTTATACATTTTTCTCTTTTCCAATTAACGAAAAACAGATTTGCGGTTATGTAGCCCTCTCTGGAAAACCTTTAAATATTAAAGACTGCTATCGCATAAGCGAAGCAAAACCATATAAGTTCAATAAAAATACAGACTTAGCAACAGGATACCGTACAAAATCTATGTACACATTGCCATTAAAAATGGCAAACGGAAACCTTCTCGGTGTCCTTCAGATAATCAACAGAAAAGATGAAAGCGAACATATTGTAAACTTTTCTGATGAAGATGAGCTTTTAATTGAACACTTTGCCTCAAGTGCCGTACAGGCATTGCAGCATGCATATCTTACATCTAACATGGTAATGCGAATGCTGCGCATGGCAGAGTTCCGTGATCCAAAAGAAACTTATCCTCACGTAGAACGTGTATCTTCATATTCTCTTGAAATTTATGACCGCTGGGCCTTCAATCACAATGTTCCAATGGAAGAATTCCACCGCTATCGAGATAATTTGAAGATTGCCGCAAAATTCCATGATGTAGGAAAGGTTGGAATTTCTGATGTAATTCTTAAGAAAACTTTCCCGCGTTTTACAGATGAAGAAAGAAATATTATGAAAGGGCATACAATTATTGGTGCACAGCTTTTTGAACCTCCAGAGTCTGCCCTTGATGTAATGTCTCAGGATATTGCACTTCATCATCACGACAGATGGGATGGTGGAGAAACAGGTTATCCTGGAGATGTAAATATAAACGACTTTTCTATTAAAACAGGTGTTGTACCTGCATTTAAGCCTTTATCTGGAAAAGATATTCCTCTTGCTGCCCGAATTGTTGCAGTTGCCGATGTATTTGATGCATTAAGCCATAAGCGATGCTATAAAGAGGCATGGTCAATTGATGATGCATTCCAGGAAATTCAGAATAATTCCGGCACACATTTTGATCCTGAAGTTGTTCTTGCGTTTATGCAGATAAGAGAACGTATCTGTTCTATCCAGCTTGCTATTCCTGACGAAGCTGAGTAGCTTTTTCTTCTTTTAATAATTTCTGTAATTCTCGGTCAAAGCAGTTTGCAAACAGTGCAAATTTCTTTCTGTCGTATCCTTCGTTGTAATGCTTTACAAGACCAATAGCTTCAAGCTGCATGTCCAGACTGCTTTTTGAATTGAGTTTT
>JAEEGL010616619.1_pt1 | contig 13414 bp, 13 predicted proteins | sample 9134231 | NCBI WGS metagenome assembly JAEEGL01 (sample SAMN16246548, study PRJNA631951) | gut metagenome | biome: gut microbiome; feature: rumen; material: fiber-attached | host: Bos | place: Iran: Karaj | collected 2018-10 | reverse complement strand
GGGAAGTTGGGCTTGCCGATCTCCACGGTCATCTTCCCGTTCTCCGCCACCACGTCGCCGTCGATGATGGTGCGGGTGATGCGGATATCGTTGAGGTCGTCGAAGAACACGATGTCGGCGCACTTGCCCGGGGCGATGCTGCCCATTTCGTGGTCCATGCGGAAGCAGGTCGCCGGGTTGATGGTCACGTACTGGATGGCCTTGATGGGGTCCAGCCCCTCCTTGATAGCGCAGCGGACGATGTGGTCGAGATGACCGTCGTTGATCAGCGTGTCGGGATGGGTGTCGTCGGAGATCAGGCAGGCGAAGCGGTCGTCGATCTTATTGTCCAACACAGCCTTGATGATGACGGGCATATCGTGCCAGGCGCTGCCGTAACGCATGAGGGCGTACATGCCGCGGCGCATCTTCTCCAGCACGTCCTCCGCCCTGGTGGATTCATGGCAGCAGCGGACGCCGGAGGCGATATAGGCGTTGAGGCCCATGCCCGTGTCGGGTACGGAGTAGTGGCCGGTGATGACCTGATCCGCTTTCAACGTCTCCGCCAGCTCCCCGTGGATGTTGGGCTCCGCCCAGAGCACGTTGGGGAAGCTCATCATCTCCCCAAGACCCATGATGCCGTCCCAGGTCATCATCTCCCGGACCTCCTCAGGCCCGATGTGGGAGCCAGTGTCCTCAAAGCCCGCCACGGCTGGCACGCAGGAGGGGACGTTGGACATGGCCTTGAGGGGCGCGCGCTTCGAATCGTCGATCATGGCTTTCACGCCCTCGGGCCCGCAGACGTTGCAGATCTCGTGGGGGTCCATGAAGATGCCGGTGGTCCCGTGGGGCACCACCGCCCGGGCGTATTCGCCCACGCTGATCATGGAGGACTCCACGTGGATGTGGGCGTCCATGAACCCCGGCGCGATGTACTGACCGGCGGCGTCGATGACCTTTGTTTCTTCGCCGATGCAGTGAGCGGCGTCGCCCACGAGGGCGATCCGGCCCGCGGCGATGGCTACGTCGATCCCTTCCTGGATCTCGGCGGTGCAGACGTTGACGAGCTTGGCGTTTCGTATGACCAGCTCCGCTTTCTCCACACCCATGGCCACCCGAGCCATGGTCTGGGTCACTTCGTATAGGGGTTTCTTGCAGAATTTGTTCAGCATCCCGTTCACCTCCTGCTGTGATAGGAAAAGTATACCATACTCCCGCTTCCTTGTACACCGTCATGTTTTATTTGCCCCCGGCAGGCGGATATGGTAAAATAAAAACAATAACAAGATGGGAGTTGCGGATCGATGACGGACCGAGAGATGCTGCTATACAATTCCCTCAAGGGATTGTACCTGCTGGACAAGGCGGACACCCATACGGTGGTTTCCGACCTCATGGGCCTGCAGGCTCAGTTCGCCAACTACCCCAAGGCGTCTCTGAAGATACGGGCATCGGATTATCAGGAAGCTGACCCCTTTGCGGGACTGGTGAAGATCTGGTCCCATCGGGGGACCATGCACCTGGTGCCGGAGGACGAGCTGGGCCTCCATCTGGCCGCTTATGATAATGGCGGTCCCTTTCAGGAGGGGTATTGGGGCATTTCTCAGGCGGACGCGGAGTATTGGGCGCCGTTCATCGAAAATGAGATAGGCCAGGGAAACAACGCGCGAGACGGGCTCAAAGCGGCCTGCATTCGCACCGGCATGGGGGAAGAATTGCTGCATCGGGTGTTCTACGGCTGGGGCGGGCTCATTCGCGAGATGGTCTGCCGGGGTCGGATCGTGTGCGGCACAGGAACGCAGAAGGAATACTTCCTGCCAAAATCGGTCGTTTGGATGGACCGGGATCAGGCTCGTCGGGTGTTCCTGCAGCGGTATTTTGAACACTACGGCCCGGCCACCGTATCCGACTGCCGGTATTTCTTCGGCAACTGGAAGAAGGCGGAAATGGACTCGCTGCTGAAGGAGCTGATGCCGGAGCTGGTCTGCACTGTGATCGACGGCAAGAAGTACTACAGCCTCAGCGAACCCATCGTGGACGGGACGATCCCCGAATGTGTTTTCGTGCCCGGTTTCGACCAGCTGGTCCTGGGGTACAAGGATCGGGACCGCATGATCGACGGACGGTTTTCAAGGGAGCTGACCAATATTTCCGGGATCGTCTCGCCGTCCATCCTCATTCGCGGTCGCATCCGGGCCCGGTGGAAACTGGACGGCAGCAAGTTCCTGGTCACGTCCTTCGACAAGCGGTTGAAGCGGGACGAGGCGGCCATCCGGCGAACGATCCGTGAGGTGTTCGGCAAGCAGGTGAAAGAGGTCGTTTTCAACGATGTTGAGACGAAGAAATGAGGGACAAATGAAATTGGTTCTCTATGCCCCTACATTGGATGACTTGTGGTTCCGGCAGCGGATGCTGGAAGATCCGGAGACCATGTCCTATAACCGTGCCTGGGGTGGGACCATTCCCTGGCCCAGGGAGCGGTGGGCATCCTGGTACGACTGGTGGATCGTTCATCCGGAGGAGAAGCGGTTCTATCGCTATCTGAAAGATGAGGCGACAGGGGATTTTGTGGGCGAGATCGCCTATCACCTGGACGACCGGGGCATGTGCCAGGCGGACGTGATCATCTTCGCTCCTTTTCGCGGGCAGGGCTACGGCCGAGAGGGACTGCGGCTCCTGTGCCAGGCGGCCAGGGAAAACGGGATCGACGTGCTCTATGACGATATCGCACGGGACAACCCGGCCATCGGTTTGTTCATCAGCGAAGGATTTGAGGTATCGGCAGAAAAGGGGCTTACCCGGCTGCTGAAAAAAGACTTGACGATTTAAAGAGCATTCTCTTCAAAACGCCGTCGGTTTGGTGTACAATAGGAAAAAATGACAGGAGACAGGATATGAAGAACATCACCCTGGGAACCACCGGAATCACCGTTCCCCAAAACGGATTCGGGGCCCTGCCCATCCAGCGCATTTCGAGGGACAGCGCCGTGAAGCTCCTGCGGCGGGCCTACGAGGGCGGCATGCGGTATTTCGACACAGCCCGGGCCTATACGGACAGCGAGGGAAAGCTGGGCGCCGCCTTTGGGGACGGATGGCTCGAGCGGGAGAAGATCTACATCGCCACCAAGACCCATGCCAAAACGCCGGAAGGGTTTTGGCAGGACCTGGAGACCTCTTTGAAACTGTTGAAGACGGATTATATCGATGTTTACCAGTTCCACAATCTGTCCCAATGCTATCGGCCCGGCGATGGCACGGGCATGTACGAGTGCATGGTCGAGGCGAAGAAGCAGGGGAAGATCCGCCACATCGGCGCCACGGCCCACAAGATCGGCGTGGCCCGGGAGGTGGTGGAAAGCGGCCTCTATGAGACGCTGCAATACCCCATGAGCTATTTGGCAGAGGATAAGGAAATGGAACTGCTGGCGGCCTGTCAGCAGCATAACATGGGCTTCGTATGCATGAAGGGACTGGCCGGCGGTCTCATCACCAACGCTCGGGCGGCCATGGCCTTCGTGAGCCAATTCGACGGGCTCATCCCCATCTGGGGCATCCAGCGGGAGCGGGAGCTGGATGAATGGCTGAGCTTCATGGACGAGACGCCGACTTTGGATGATGAACTGCGTACGTTCATCTCGGCAGAGCGTCAGGAGCTTATGGGCTCCTTCTGCCGGGGCTGCGGCTACTGCCTGCCCTGTACGGTGGGCATCAAGATCAGCGATTGCAACCGTATGTCGCTGATGATCCGTCGCGCTCCCAGCGCCGACTGGCTGAGCGAGCATTGGCAAGCGGAGATGGATAAGATCGACGAATGCGTGGATTGCCGTCTGTGCGTCAGCAAATGCCCCTATGAGCTCGACATCCCGAACCTGCTGCAGAAGAATCTGGCGGACTATCGGAACGTTTTGGCGGGGAAGACAAAGGTCACGGAATAAGGAAAGGAGAGAGCCATGGAGCAGATCGAACGGATCAATGAGATGGAGCAGTGCCTGGACGCTTCCGAAAAAGCTATCCGGGAGCTGTCGGAGGCCCTGTCCGCTTACGAGGAGACCCAAGAGCAGTATCGCAAGCTCAGCGACTACTACGGCAGCGATCAGTGGATGCAGGATTATGAAGACGACGAAGCTGGGAAGCTGCCCAGGGACCTGAAGCGGGGCGTGCTGTCGGAGGACGCTGTATACGATCTCATCACTGAGAACAGGGAGCTTCTGGTGCGGATGCTGAAGCTGGTCGCCGGAGCGTTGGAAACGGACACATTGTAAAGAAAAGGAGAGAAACAATGCTGGAATACAAGTATGACACGCAGTTGCTGATCGAGGGCAACGACCTAGACGAGGACAAGATCAGCGACTATATCACGGAAAATTTCAAGGGTGACTGCCTTCTCTGCGTGGGAGACGAGACCCTGATCAAGATCCATTTCCACACCAACGAGCCCTGGCTGGTGCTGCAGTACTGCTCCACCCTGGGGGAGATCTTCGATATCGTTGTGGAGGACATGGACCGGCAGGCTCGGGGCCTCCAGGGCTGATGACCGACCTGTCCGAAGCCTTCTTCCTGCAGGACGCTTTGACCGTGGCGCCTCGTCTCCTGGGGTGCCGCCTCGTGGTTGACGGGCGGGAGCTGGTCATCACCGAGACGGAAGCCTATCGGGGCGAAGCGGACACGGCTTGCCATGCCCACCACGGCCGGACGAAACGGACCGAGATGCTCTATCGCCGGGGCGGGCATGTATACGTGTATCTTTGCTACGGCATACACAATCTCCTCAACATCATCACCGGATCGGAGGACGACCCTCAAGGCGTGCTGATTCGCTGCTGCCAAGGGGCTGAGGGACCGGGGAAGCTGACCCGGGCCCTGGGGATCGACCTCACCTATAACGGGCTGGATATCCTGAACACGGATAGAATATGCTTGTGGCAGGGGCAGAGATGCGCCTTTGAAACGGCGACTCGGGTGGGCATCGGCTACGCCTCCAAGGACGACCAGATGCGCCCCTGGCGCTTCATTTTGAAAGGGTACTGATTGCTGTACGTTTTGTGCTTTATTCTCATAGTGGGCATAGGCCTCTTGCTCTACGGCTGGTGGGACACCAACCATCTTTCGGTGCGCAAAACGGAAATAGAGCTGGATCGGCTGCCCAAAGCCTTCGACGGGTTCACCATCCTGCAGGTGTCCGATCTCCACAATCGGGCCTACGGACGGGACGGACAAGAGCTGATTCGAACCGTTCAGAGTCTGTCCTATGATTGCATCGTCATCACTGGTGACCTGCTGGACAGACATCTGCCCCGGCGTCGGGAGAACGGGTATCGGTTCGTCCAGGCGGCGGCGGGGATGAGCCCCACATATTGCGTGGAAGGGAACCACGAATGGGATATAGGCTGGGAGAGGATCAAGGGCGATCTGTTGGATCGGGGCGTCCGCGTCCTGGATAACGAAACGGTTTCTTTTCAGCGGGAGGCTTCCAGGCTTTACATGATCGGCAGCAATAATTCAGCGACCATTCAGGACGTACAGGCGCTTGTCTCTCAAAACACTTGCTCCATCCTCCTGGCCCATCACCCGGAGCGGATCGAAACCTATGCCCGCACCGGCGTGGACCTGGTCCTGTCCGGCCACGCTCACGGCGGCCAGGTCCGGCTTTTTGGCCGGGGCCTGTTCAGCCCTGACCAGGGGGTGCTGCCCCGGTATACGTCGGGGGTATACACCTGCGGCAACACAAAGCTATACGTCTCTCGAGGCGCGGGCAACCACAGCTTCCTGCCGCCCCGCATCTTCAACCGCCCCGAGATCGACCTCATCACACTGAAAACGCCTTCCCGCTGAACGGAAAGGCGCTTCGTTTTTTCAGAATGCAGATCAACCTTCGATGATCTTTTTGGAGGAGCTGGCGCCGATGCGGCTGGCGCCGGCCGCGATCATGGCCTCGGCTGCTTCCCGGGAGCGGATGCCGCCGGCTGCTTTCACGCCCAGCTCATTGCCCACCACGCCCCGCATGAGGGCTACGTCCTCGACCGTCGCGCCGCCGGTGGAGAAGCCGGTGGAGGTTTTCACGAAGTCAGCACCTGCGTTTTTGGCGCAGAGGCAGGCGTTCACTTTCTGCTCGTCGGTGAGCAAACAGGTCTCGATGATGACCTTCAGCAACGCCCTGCCGCGGATGGCATCGACCACCGCTCGAATATCCTGCTCCACATATGCCCAATCGCCTTCCCGGGCCGCGCCAACGGAGATGACCATGTCGATCTCCTGGGCGCCGTTTTCCACGCACAGCTTCGCTTCAGCGGCTTTGATGGCGGAGGGAGTGGCCCCCAGAGGGAAGCCCACCACGCAGCAAATCTTGATACCCGTCCCCGCAAGCTCCTTGGCCGTAAAGGCGGCAAAGATGGGGTTCACGCAGACGCTGGCGGTGTCGTAGGCCTTGGCTTCCTCGCAGATACGACGGATGTCCTCATGGGTGGCTTCGGGCTTGAGCAGGGTATGGTCGATATATTTGTTTATCTCCATTATTTCGCGTCCATCTCTTCAGAATAGGTGATGACGTTCTGCCCGTCGTCCCACAGCCGTTCCAGGTTGTAATAGGTGCGCTCTTCGGGGTGGAACAGATGTACCAAGAGATCGCCAAAATCCAACACGATCCAGCGCCCTTCCTGATATCCTTCCTTGCGGCGGGGGAAGAGACCCATCTCAGCGGCCTTTTCCTCCAGATCATCACTGAGAGCTTTCACCTGGGGCACGCCCCGGCCGCTGCAGACGATGAACCAATCGGCGATGATGGTCTTGTCCGTCACCTCGATGGCTCGGATATCCAGAGCTTTCTTGTCGTACAGGATCTTGCAGAGCTGGAGGATCGTTTCCTTGTTCAGGGTTTCCATGTATGTCTCCTTTGCAGTAGTCTTGCGCGCAAGGAAATCCCTGGCGCGGAGCGTAGCGGGATTCAAAACCCACCCGTTGTTTTGAATATAGCAGATATTGTCGGTAAAAACAAGTAGGAGCCCCTTTTCAAAGCTCATTCGGTCGCGGGCGGGCAAGAGCAGGGAGCGCTGCTTCTCGACGCTCGGGTGATTTCGACCGGGTTCGATGATATCCGCCGCCCAGATGATCTCGTCCAGCAGCGTCATATCCTTCTCACCGGTGGTATGATAGCGGATGGCTTCCAGGATATCCTCATCCGCTATCCCAAATCGCTCCTTTGCCAGGACCGCGCCCGCCGGGGCGTGCAGGATCATCTTGTCGATCTGGGGATCAAGGGTACTGCCATCCTTCTTCGCCAAGGCCGCCTGTTCCTCAAGGGACAAATATTTGGCGCAGTCATGGAGCAGGGCGGCCAGGCGCGCCTTCGGCCCGTTTTCACCCAGATGATTCGCCAGCTGGACCGCCGTGATCTCAACGCCGATCACATGCTGGAAACGATGGGGCTTCAAGTTTTCTTTCATGGCGGCGGTAAGGGAAGCCAACCGCTCGTCCGCATAGAGAGCCTGCTCGTAGATATACCGTTCCACAGTCTGGGGCACCAGACCAGATATTGGCTGTCCGGCGGCCAAACGGTTCCGGATCTCGGTGGAGGAAAGCTCCCGCACCGGGGGAAGCAGCGTCACATGGGCGCCGTACAGCTCTTTGACCACAGCTGCAGCCTCAGCTTCGCCGCCGTCCTGTCCCGCACGGCAGATGCAGACCAGGTGCGCCTTCTTGCACACGATCTCCGGATGATACCAGGTGGTGAGAGAGCGCAGCATATCGCTGCCCATAATGAAATACAGCTCGTCCGCCGGATGCTCTTGAGACAGATGGGTCAGGGTCAGGGCTGTGTAGCTGGTGCCGGTTTGGTTCAATTCCCAATTGGAAGCCACGAATCCGGCTTCGGTATCGCAGGCTAGCTGCACCATTTTATAGCGCTGTTCGCTGTTGGCGCCTTGAGCCAACTCCTTATGGGGCGGAATGCGGTCGACCATGAGGATGACCTGATCAAGACCCAGGTTGTCCCGGGCGCTGCGAGCCATGTCCAAGTGTCCGTTGTGGATGGGGTGAAAGCTTCCCCCTAAAATACCTATTTTCATATATTACAGTATAGTATACCTCCCTGCCCATAGGCAATACTGAATTTGAAAATGAAAGGGTCTACGGAACAAGCGTACAAACGAAAATGCTTTCAGGGACGGGGGAGGGTTGCCCGTTGGATGGACAAGGTATTCTTTTCCGGCCTGTGCGGGGTGTGCCTGTATGTTTTGAGCGGCCAGTTTTTCTACTTCATGCTGTTCGCGGCAGCCATGCTGCTTCTTTTGACCATGATAGAAAGGCAGCGATGGAACAGATTCCGTAGAAGACTTCGGCAGGACGCACAAACACAGCTGAAACGGGAAGACTGGCTCGCTAAAGAAGCGGAACGCATACGAAAGGCAGGCGGTGAGATCTTGTTCCCGACCCCGGATGGAGATACATTTATGGGGCTTTGCCTGCGGCTGGGACCGGGCACCACGTTCCATTGCTTTGGAGAGCCAAAGGAAGATTTGAATGCGACAGCGTTGAAAACGGGATGCGCATTGAAGTTCCATCCATGGGGACAGGAGGGGCGGCCGAGTCAAAGTCAGGTGGATGAAAAGCTCAGGCAGGATGCGCCGAAAAGCGAGAGGAGGCTCTGGCAAATACTGCTGCATCTGCCGGGCAACCGATATCTGGCGACAGGTTTTTTGTTGCTTGCGCTGTCCATCTTCCTGAAGAAGGCCATTTACTGGCGGCTGCTGGGATCTCTGTGTCTGTTGATCGGCGCGTTTCGACGTTCGTTCCGCACGCTGACCGAAACATAAAAGAGCCTCACACGGGAGGCTCTTTCGCAACGGATCGGATTTACTTGGCAACGATCCTCTTCAGCTTCGCAAAGCGGGGCAAACCGTTCTCCAGGGGGAGGTTGGGCGTGCCTTGAATGAGGGGCAGCACATAGTCCACGAACTCCTGGGTGACGCCGTTGCCGGCTTCGTTGATCCACTCCCGGGGGACCTTCTTCTCGGTGTTGGCGGCCAAAGCCAGATCCTCGGGGACCACATCGCATGCATAATCTCCATACACGTCCATATGCCGATGGAAGGCCATCATTTTGTCGGACATGCCGTTGACGGCGGCTTTCACCGCCGCGCGACCGGCAGCGAAGGACTCGTTGATGTCGGTTGCGGAAGCAAAGTGAGAGGAGCAGCGCTGCAGGAGGGACAGCTCGACGCCGCGGATCTTCTTGACGCCCAGCTTTGCCTTGACGTAGCTCACCAGCGTGGCGGCGACGCCGCCCAGCTGCTTATGGCCGAAGCTGTCGGTGTTGGCGACGGCAGCGCCGTATTCTGCGATGAAGACGCCGTTCTTGTCGTGGATGCCCTCGGAAACCACCACCATGCAGTCGCCCCGCTCATCCATGACCCGCTTCACGTCGGTCAGGAACTGACCCATGTCGAAGTCGGTCTCCGGCAGATACACCAGATCCGGACCGTCGCCCGTAGCGGTGGCGACGCCGGCGGCACCGGCCAGCCATCCGGCATGGCGGCCCATGACCGCCACGATGAGCACGGAGAAGTAATCGTATACGTTACAGTCACGGCGCATCTCCATGCAGCTGGTGATCACATACTTGGCGGCAGAGGCAAAGCCCGGGCAATGGTCCGTGCCGTAGAGGTCGTTGTCAACGGTCTTGGGCACGCCGATGACGCGGCAGACGTAGTGCTCCTGCTGCAAGAATTTGCTGATCTTGTTGCAGGTGTCCATGGAGTCGTTGCCGCCGATGTAGAAGAAATAGCGGATATCGTGCTTTTTGAACACCTCCAGGATGCGGCGGTAGTCCGAGTCGTCCTCCTCATAGTCCTTCAGCTTATAGCGGCAGGAACCCAGAGAGGCGGAGGGAGTGTTGAGCAGCAGACGGAGCTCATGCTCGTCTTCCAGATCAAGGTCGTACAGAATGTCATCCAATACGCCCTTGATGCCGTGAGCGGCCCCGTAGACGTGGGTGATGGTATCATCGTCCAAAGCGGTGCGGATCACGCCATAAGCGCTGGCGTTGATGACGGCAGTGGGGCCGCCGGACTGAGCGACCAGGCAGGCACCGAACAGTTTATCCATGTTTTATCTCCTTTGGTGGTTTAAATCAATCTTGTCAATTTTACTGTATGCAGGCGCTTATTGCAAGGGTGCCTGCCCATATTTTTTGAGAAATCTATCCAGATAAGAAATATATCGGGTCGGATCCGCATAGAAGCTGGCACAATGTGCCGCGCCTTCTACGGTAAGCATTTCCTTCTCGGAATGGCATATCTCGTAGTTTTGGATCCCCATTCCATAGGGGACCAGCTCGTCCTTCGTCCCATGTATGAACAGGAAGGGAAGGTCGGTGTTGTCCAGCGCCGCCTTGCAGGAGGTGGAGATCATGGAGTATCCGGCGATGATCCTGGACCACAGATCCATAGCGGGGAGCATGGGGAAGACCGGAACCTTGTAGGCGTTGACCAGCGCCGTTCCGATCACGTCCTTGGGGGAAAAGTATGCCGAATCCGCGATGATGCCCCGGGTATTGGCAGGCAGCTCCATACCGGAAGCCATGATGACCGTGGCCCCGCCCATGCTCTGCCCGTAGAGGAAGAGGGGCAGATCCGGATGCTTGTCAGCCAGAAGCTTTGCCCAGGCGGCGATGTCGTACCTCTCCTTTACGCCGAAGGTGATGTACTTTCCGGCGCTTTTGCGGTGGGCGCGCATATAGGGATAGAGCACGGTGTATCCCTGCTCATAGAGGTGCTTGGCGATCAGGGCGAATTCCCGGGCAGGCCAAGAACGAAAACCATGGACCGCCACGATAATGCCGATGGGTTCCTTCGCTTCGATGAGTTCCGCTGTGAGTAGCAAGCCGTCTCGGCTGGTGATTTGCAGCTCCGTTTTGGGCTGGGCCTCGAACCAATCCGCGCCCAGCTGCACCTGGTCCCTGTACTGATAGCGGCCTGAGGGAACGATCGTGCTGGCTTTGAACAGCTCCGTGCGATCCCGACGGGTGCTGCCGCGCAGAAAAGCGTACAGACTGGCAGAAAGGACAAGAACAATCAGCAAAAACAGAGCGATCAGAACATAGAGCATAACGACCTCAAAAACGCATGATAGCTTACTATACCACAGTTTTTTCAGTTTTCAAGATGAAATCACACGGTTCTTGACAGCAACATGCTTTTTTTGTACACTCAAAACAAAAAGCGGAGGCGTACTATGGCATTTCTTCCTGAACATACAAAAAAACTGGGGTTCGGCCTAATGCGATTGCCAGTCCAAAACGGGAACGATGAGGATATCGATTTTGAACAGGTCAACAAAATGGTCGATCACTTCCTGGATCAGGGATTTACCTACTTCGATACCGCCTATCCGTATCATCACGGCTTTTCGGAACGAGCGGTCAAGCGCGCTTTGGTGGAGCGTCATCCGCGAGAAAGCTTTCTTCTGGCGGACAAGATGCCCATCTTTCGCATAAAGGCGCCTGAGGATGCTCCGGCCACCTTTGAGGAACAGCTGGACAGGACCGGCGCCGGGTATTTCGACATGTATCTGTTGCACGCCATGGGGGCGGAGCGCATGAAAACGGTGCGGGAATGCCGGGTATGGGAATATCTGCTGAAGGAAAAGGAACAGGGCCGCATCCGTCGCCTGGGGTTTTCGTTCCATGATACGCCTGAAGTGCTGGACAACATGTTGACGGAGCTCCCTGAAGCAGAGTTTGTGCAGCTGCAGATCAATTATGCCGATTGGGACGACGCGGACGTCCAATCCCGTCGTTGTTATGAAGTGGCGCAGAAGCATCATAAGCCGGTGGTCGTCATGGAGCCAATCCGCGGCGGCAGTCTGGCGTCAGAGAAATCGGTTTGCGCGCCCCTGCTGCGTGAAGCCGACCCCAAGGCGTCCTTGGCATCCTGGGCGCTGCGGTTTGTGGCGGGGCTCCCGGGCGTGGCCATGATCCTCTCCGGCATGTCGACGCTGGAACAGCTTCAGCAGAACGTCGATCTGTTCAACAACATGAAGCTGCTGTCAGAAACAGAGCAGGCCCTGCTTGTAAAAGCGTCCGAAATGCTCTGTGCAGCCGGGACTGTTCCCTGTACGGGCTGCAAATACTGTGTGGAGGGATGTCCAGCGGAGATCAACATCCCGGAGATACTGGATCTGCTGAACGAATATGAACGGTTCGGATCGTTGGAAAGCGCCAGACGCAGCTATGAGTTCCGGACGCGGGGGAAAGGCATGGCTTCGGCCTGTGTCAACTGTGGACAATGTCTGAATGTCTGTCCCCAGCACATCGAATCGGCGCTTCACATGGCCCGGGCGGCGGAACTGTTTGAGTAAGATCAACCATATAAAAAGGCCATCCGGCAGTTGCACGGATGGCTTTTTCTTCAGTTAAAGTTGACTTTTATGGCGTTATATTTCTTATTGCTCATATAGTCGAGCGACCAGGGCGAATGGGAATAGACCTGATTGGGATACCATGTTTTGCTGATATCCTTGACCTTCGTATAGTTGAAGGTGCTGGCCACCGAAACAGCCAATTTCTGCACTTTGATCATCTGCTCAAGAAGAGCGGTAGATACGCTGTTCAACGAGTTGCTCTTGTGGCTGGCTGCCTTCTTGGCTTCCCTGTCAGCGCTGCTATACAGGCTCTTCAATTCCTTCAAGGCCGTCTTATACTCTGAAAACAGAGCTCGCTGCGCTTCAGAATACTTACGCGTGCCGTCCTCGCCTTGCAAGAATCGGATATATGTGCCGGGACTGGGGAGTTCAAGTCCCTGATCGTTGGGATCCGGATCGGCAGGAGGTGTATCGTCAGCTCCGGTGTTGGCGGATCCGCTCTCCGGAGGGTCGGTATTCTCCGGCGGATTCGTTTCCTTGGGCTTATCTTCATCCGGTGGTTTGGGCGTCGCGGTATAAGCTGGCAGCTTGTCGTCTTCATCAATGAGCTTCTGGACATATGATCTCAAAGGATCACAAATATCCATGTACTGATCCTGCAGCATCTTGCACCAGGTGTACCGGCCATAGGCCAGGGAGTACTTCGGATAGGTGCTCACATCCACACCGTATATCTTCTTAATCAACTTGACCCGGTCCGATTGCCTGGTAAAGACGAAATTCCAGCCAAAAAGGGTGGCCCCATCTCCGGCCATGGAGTAAGCACCGATGTTTTCCGGATCCAGCTTATAGCCGAAGAGCGCCAGCGCAGCGGTCTGCTCCGGGGTACAGTTGGTGAACAAGGCTCCGTTGAAAGCGGCCAGAAGGTCCGGGATCTTCAGCACAATATTCTCTTCCTTCATCTTTTTGAAGAGGGCGACCATCATGTTCTTTTGGCGTTTCACTCGGTTGCCATCCCCTTCGGGCAGGTTCCCATGACCGCCTTTGCGGACCCGCATATAGTCCAGACAGGCTTGCCCGT
>JAEEGL010009463.1_pt1 | contig 13414 bp, 10 predicted proteins | sample 9134231 | NCBI WGS metagenome assembly JAEEGL01 (sample SAMN16246548, study PRJNA631951) | gut metagenome | biome: gut microbiome; feature: rumen; material: fiber-attached | host: Bos | place: Iran: Karaj | collected 2018-10 | reverse complement strand
GTCATCGGTGGTATGAGTGTGGGTACCATTGCCCTGCTCTTCGTCGTTCCCGCCTTCTTCATCGTGTTCCAGAAACTGCACGAGAAGTTCCAAGGGAAGGAAGTCGTGGAATTGAAAGAAGAGAAACCTGTAAACAACTAACACAAAAGACGATTATGACTAAAAAAGGATTTATAGTATCCATGTTGCTCTTGTTCGTAGGAGTAAGCATGCAGGCTCAGTCTGTTGCTACTGAGCAAGGCAACATCCCCTATAATCAGGGTGGCACCTCCGGCATCCAGCCTACCATCCGCACCATCGAAGCCGACGGTACCAGCCGTTACTTCGACCTGCAGGGGCGTATGCTGGACGGAACTCCCGTCAAGGGATTGTACATCAATAATGGCAAGAAGGTAATCAGGTAGCATGAACAAACGGCTGTCCGCTATATGTCTCTTGGCAGCACTGGCCTTTCATCAGGCCAGTGCGCAGAGCCTTCGTCATCGTGTGGACAGCCTGCTGAGCTTGAGGTACCACAAGGGCAATATCGACACGGCCTACATCACACGTCCTGCGACGAAGTGGACTGTTACGGCGCGACTCAACGTGTCGGGAGCCAAGATCGAGGCTAAGGGCATCGAAAACGGTCTGCATTTCAATTCGGAAATGAAGGCTGACTACAAATCGACAATCAGCCTGGCCGTCAGCTATCTGGGCTTCTCGCTCAGTGCGGCACTCAATCCTGCTAAACTGATGGGCAAGTACCGCGACTACGAGCTGAACTTCAACAGCTACGGCCGTCGCTTCGGCTTCGACGTCATCTACCAGGATGCGCACAACTTCACCGGCTGGCACGACCACGAGGGAATGGAGCGCATTGAGTTGCCCGACGGAGTGCTGAAGGTGAAGACGCTCAACGTGAATGCCTTCTATGTCTTCAACAACCGCCGTTTCTCCTACCCCGCCGCCTTCTCGCAGAGTTATATCCAGCGGCAGTCGGCGGGCAGCTTCCTGCTGGCCGCGTCGGGCCAGGGACAGCGTGCCACCCTCGACTGGGAACCGGATATGCGGCTGAAGATTACAAACTTGGCACTCGGCGCAGGCTATGGCTACAACTATGTCCCAAGCCGAGGCTGGCTGCTGCATATATCGGCACTACCCACGTTCATTGTCTACAGCAACACCTCGATGACCTTCGGCGACACCAATGTACCCCTGCACTACCACTTCCCCGAGACCATCATCACGGGCCGGGGAGCCGTAGTGCGGCAGTGGAACAAAATGTTTGCTGGCCTGTCGATGGTGTTCAACTTTACCAATATCGGACACGAGGAGAGCCTCGCTATACAAAACAATAAATGGCGCGTGCGTACCTTCTTCGGCCTGAGGATATAGATTATATAGATCAGAAACAAATGAAACTTGAAAGATATGAATACAAAGAAAATCATCGCTGTTGCAGCCATGGGCATGACGCTCACGGGCTGCGGAATTTATGATAAGTACGAGTCGAAGGCCACGGTGCCGTCCGATGTTTTCGGCAGTTCAGTCAAGACGCAAGGAACCTCGATGGCACAGATGTCGTGGCGCGAGTTCTTCACCGACCCCAATTTGCAGGAACTTATCGAGCAGGCACTGGCCAACAACGTCGACCTGAACTCCGCCCGCATCGCTGTGGGGAAGGCTGAGGCATCGCTCAAGGTGGCTAAGATGGCCTATCTGCCGTCGCTCTACTTCGCGCCGCAGGGTACCATCGCCAGCTTCGACCGAAGTGCCGCCTCGAAGACTTACAACCTGCCGCTGCAACTGCAGATGGACATCGACGTGTTTGGCTCCATCACCAACAAGAAGCGTGCCTCGAAGGCCGTGCTGCTGCAGGCACAGATACAGGAGGAGGCCGTGCGTGCCAACCTCATATCGGTAACCGCCCAGCAGTACTACATGCTACAGGTGCTCGACCTGCAGCTGCACATTCTTACCGCTACCGACAGCCTGTGGAACGCCTCGTTAGAGACCCAGAAGGCACTCTACGAGAACGGTAAGTCCTATTCCACCGCTGTCAACCAGATGGAATCGTCGTACCTCAACGTGAAGACACAGATAATTGATACGCGCCGCAACATACTCAGCACGGAGAACGCACTCTGCAGCCTGTTGGGCATTACCCCGCAGCACATCAAACGCACCGCCTGGGGCGGCTATCCGCTGACCGCCAACATCACCACCGGCGTGCCTGCCGACCTGCTGCAGTACCGCCCCGACATCCGCATGGCCAACCACGCTATGGAGGAGGCTTTCTACAACACGCAGGCCGCCCGCTCGGCCTTCTTCCCCACCATCACCCTGTCGGGAACCGCAGGCTGGACCAACTCAGCGGGTGGCATGGTCATCGACCCTGGCAAGCTGCTGCTCAGTGCCGTCGGCCAGCTCACGCAGCCCATCTTTGCACGTGGCCAGCTGAAGGGCAACCTGAAAGTCAAGCAGCTGACGGAGGAAGACTTGCAGAAGAAGTATGTACAGACCGTCATCGACGCCGGCAACCAGGTGAACGAAGCCTTGGCCGACTGTCAGGCCGCCTTCGACAAGCACGACTACTACCACCGTCAGATTGCCGTCCTTCAGGATGCCTACACCGGCACCCACGAACTGATGGACAACGGCAAGGCCAGCTACCTTGAGGTGCTCACCGCCCAGGAGAACCTGCTCAGCGCCCAGCTCAACGAGGCCATGAATATGTTCAATGGTGCTCAGGGCGTAATCGCCCTCTACATCGCCCTCGGCGGCGCCACGAAGTAAATGGCATTGATAATAAAGATTATAATGAGGAATGTACTTTTTGGCTTGTTGCTGGCCATTTGTCAGGTATCTGTATGCGCAACATATAATGTACGCGATTTCGGAGCCAAAGCCGACGGCAAGACCCTCGACCATTTGGCCATCAACCAGGCTATAGAAGCAGCTACTAACAATGGCGGCGGACAGGTGCTGCTACCTGCTGGCACCTATCTTTGCGGCAGTATCCGACTGAAAAGCAATGTTGACTTGCACCTGATGCCGGGAGCCAAGATACTGGCGGCTCCCGCCAAACTGAAGGCCTACGACGAAAGTGAGGTGTTCGGCGCTCCCGAGTATCAGGACGGAGGACACACTTACTTCCACAACTCGCTGATATGGGCCGAGGGGCAACAGAACATCAGTATCACTGGTCAGGGAATGATTGATGGTGAAGGACTGACAAAACAAGATACGGAGAAGGCCGGCAATGTGCAGGGCGGCAGCATCGGAACAGGCGACAAGGCCATCGCCCTCAAGCTCTGCCGTAACGTGACCATCCGCGACATCACCATCTTCCGTGGCGGACATTTCGCCATCATCACCACAGGCTGTGACATCGGAACCATCGACAATGTGACCATCGACACCAACCGTGACGGCATCGACATCGACTGCTGCAAATACTTCACGGTCAGCAACACGAAGGTAAACACCCCCAACGATGATGCCATTGTGCTTAAAAGCTCGTATGCTTTGAAGAAACCGGTGCTCTGTGAGCATATCCTGATTACGAACTGTATTGTGACGGGCTATAAGTTGGGCACCTTCCTCGATGGCTCCTATTTGCCCGAGAAGGTCAACTGGGTATGCGGACGAATCAAGCTGGGCACCGAAAGTAACGGTGGCTACAGGAATATTACCATCTCCAATTGCACCTGTATGTGGAGCAGCGGTCTGGCTTTCGAAGAGGTGGATCAGGGCCGTATGGAGAACATCGTGGTCAACAACATATCGATGAGCCACGTACACCATTATCCCATATACATCACGACGGGCTGCCGTAACCGTGGCCCGAAAGAACGCTCCGCGGTGTCTTCTGCCCGCGACATCTATATCAATAATGTGATAGCCGACGACTGCGACTCGTTGGCGGGCATTATCGTTACGGGCATGGAGGGAACACCCATCAGAAACGTGTCGCTTTCAAACATCCGCATCCAGTACCGAGGTGGAGGGCAGAAGGTTACAACGCCCTATCGCGAACAGGGCACCAACTATCCCGAGCCTCGCTGGGCTGGTCCCACCCCCGCCTACGGTCTCTTCGCCCGTCACGTCGATGGTCTCCGGCTACGCAACGTGAAGTTTGAACTCATGCGCCCCGACGAAAGGCCCGACATCATTTTAGAGGATGTTGTCAACGACGATATTGAACGGTAAACGACAGAGCATAAAAATGCAGAAAAATAAGCCGTCCTTCTTCACAATCATGTCCTGTGCCGATACACTCACCGAACACAGGAGCAACAATAAGACTAATAAATGTTTCATTTTACTTGCTTTTTAATTGTTAGTACTAAATCTCTCGTTCAGCGGATGCGGACATACATATAGTAAGTCCCTACCATTGGCGAAACTGCACCAGAATTGCGGATACAAAACATGCAGCTTCAACAGATTTTAGTACGCTATAGCTCCTTCACCCCTTATGGCTCACAGCGAAGCGAGTGCTTGGTAAATGTCTTGAGATACCACCCATAAGGCTATGAAGAACTGTCCTAAAGAACAGGAAGTGCCGTTCTAAAGTTAAAACAGTGCCAATATTTGTTAAAACAAAGGCGATGTTTATTAAAACAAAGGCGTTGGCTGTAAAATCTGCGGCATAGTCTTGGCTTTTTCAGATGTTTTGTTTATCTTTGCATTCAAAACGAGCAAAGAACCATGTACGCAAAGTATATTAAAAGGGAAATTCCCGACCTGAATGGTACAGGCAGGACTCAGGCCTACTACCAAATGGAACTGACGTCGATGAGTTTCGATTATTTCGTGAGTCAGTGTGCCCGTGAGGGTAAAATGGAGGAAAGCCAGATTTTGGCCGTCATGACGCTGGTCAGCGAGAAACTGGCGCTGTGTATGGCGGAAGGCTTCTCGGTAAAACTCAACGGCATCGGCACCTTCAACGCGAAACTCGGCGTAAGGAGTGACATGCTGCAAGATGCCTTCGAGCCTGGCGAACCAAACCATAACGCGAAGAGTATCGGGGTGACGGGGGTGGCCTACAGGGCCGACAAGGATCTCATTAGGAACACGCGGCTTAAGTGTACGCTTGAGCGGGGTGGCGTGAGCCGTATCAAGAAACCCAAGTTGACCCTTGAGGAGCGAATCGAGAAAGCTCGAGACTTCCTGAAGAAAAACATGTTTATGAGGGTTCCCGACTATGTGCGGCTGACGGGACTTTCGCGAACGACAGCCACTCAGGAACTGCGCAAGTTGGCCCTCGACCCTTTGTCGGGCATCACCAGCCGAGGCCAGAGGAGCCAGAAGATCTATGTATTACGATGAAACGGTAAGTTAAGAAGCATTTTATATTACAATCATGACAAAAGAAGAAATGGAATTGCTGAAACCCATCGTTCGCGAGATAATGAGCAGAAGTGACAGAAACGTTACTGACGATGACTTGCGGAGGGCTTTAGAGCAACTGAGTGCTATAGGCGGGCCCTCAAACTATTCATATCAGCATCCTGACTACGGGCAGATGGTGGGCGATGTACACGACGCCTTGCAGCCGCTGCTTGATACCGGCGACAACCATGATGACCTGCCCGATGTAAAAGGCATTATGGACAGCTGCTCGCAGATAGACCGTGGCACGCTGGTCTCGTCAGTGAACAGCATCATTTATTTCTGGATGAACAGATGGCACTCTGACCCTGATGGCGGTGTCTGGATGCATCCAATACACGTGGCCATCATGATAGCTGAGCGGTTCGAGTTGCATGAGTGCCTGCCGACCCTGCTTGAGATGGAACGCCAGGATCGTGACTTCGTCGAGACGTTTTTCGACGAATGCGACATGGTGGGCATGGTGCCTGCTTGTATTTACCGTACCATTACTACCGAAGATTTGCCGCTGCTGGCTGATTTCGTGCGCGAACGGGGCATACACTCGTTCAGTAAAGCTGAGGTGATAGCCGCCGTCAGCACTGTGCCATGCCGTGAATCGCAGCTGCTGCCCGTCGTGCAGCATTGGCTCTCTGGCATACTGGCCATCTTTGCCGATGACATAGATCCTGCTGTGGGCGACGTGATGCTCCTTGAAGCTATCATCCACTGCTGTATGCACACTCGTAATGTGGATGCCAAGCCAATGATTATCCGTATGTACAGCAAATACAAACTGCCCAATATCCTCATTCCTGGTGGTGCCAATGAGGTGCGTAAGAAAATCAAGAAGGCAACCATTGGTGTCCTGAGTGAGGACCTGGACAGCGCGGAAACCATCTGGCAAGACGCGGTTACCACCTACGATGGGGATTACGATGATGATGATTTCGATGATGATGATGACTACGATGAGGAGGAGTGTTACGATGATATGGATGAGTCGGATTACTACGAAGACGAGGAATGGGCTCCCCGCCAGGAATATTGTGGCTATGCATACGGAGGGAAGGCTATATACATGCCTGTTCAGAAGCTGAAAAAGTACACGCTGCGTGTTGAGCTGAGAGGTTCGGAGCCGTTGATATGGCGTGAGTTGGAGGTACCGTCCAGCCTCAGTCTCACATCACTGGCAAGGGCTATTCTGCTGGCTATGGGATGGGACGAAGACCACCTGCACCAGTTTGTTGTAGGCAGGAAGGAACATTATGCTACCAGTATGAACGAGCTGGGCGAGACACTTTATCCAGGAACCAAGGACGGCAGCCGCTATGGTGTCAGCCATATCTTGAAGAAGCAGGGCGACAGTGCCTTGTTCGAATACGACTATGGCGACAGCTGGTGTCACAAGGTGAAGCTGCAGTCGGTGGCCGAGTATGCCGACGACGAGACCAAGGCCGTCCGCCTCACTGACGGTGCCAACGCTTGCCCTCCCGACGACTGCGGCGGCATCCATCGCTACAATAACCTGGTAGAGCTGATGCGAAAGCATCCCCGGTCAGGTGAACTGTCGGAGTTCTACGACTGGATGGGCTGTAAATGGGACTATGAATATTTCCCCAAGGATGAGGCAGCCAAGGCTGTGGATAAGATGAACCAATGAACATTCCCGGCAATCTATGGCAAAAAGACAAATACTGAACATCAACACTATTACTGCGGGTGATATCAAGCGGCGCCACCCCAGGTACTTGACCTGTGAGACGGACAGGGCGTATGCGCGGCTGGCCAACGACATTCACGAGCTGATTCACGAAGGTTTCACTTTTATGGAAGAGCGACAGTTCCGGAATGCCTGCATCAGCATGGCACTCTACTTCGAGGACATGCGCTCCGACCTCCACCTGTTTGAGGCTTTCACGCGGATGTATCAGCAGCTGTACGGCTACTATCTGCCTTTCTACTCCACTGCCGGTGCCGATGCACCGGATGCCGGGCTCGACGCAATGCGCTTCATGCTTTGGCATAGCTGTGTGGCTGAACGCGAGGGTGCTGTGATCAATCCCACAAACAATGCCCTGAAGATTTACGCTTCAAAGCTGCTCAATCTGTGGAACGAGCGGAAGCATACACTGCCGTCCAACGACGAGCTGGCCGACTATCTCTACGACGAGGACACACAGACCGATGCTGACCAGGTGAAGACGGTGTTGGTGTGGCTCAGTCACTACTGCCCGTTAGGACGGTGGTTCACCAATCCCTCGGAGGTAGAACTGAATGCCAAATATGGACCGCTGCTGCGCGGCACTGACAAAGACACATTGGCCTACGCAGCCGATTGCTATACGCTGTTCGAGCACCGTACGTGGCCATTGTCGGTGACACCGTGGCATGTCTTTGCCGAGATGATACGCATCGACATGGACGACCCCAACGACGAACTGGCCGAGGCGATAGACCACATAGAGGGCAAGCCCTTCTCCATCTTCGAGGTGATGGGCTGCGAGGGGCAGAGCGTCCGCCTGACGGACTTCCTTGGTAACGACATCAGTGTGAGTACGAGTGATTTCTTTGGTAATGTCGAGAAACTGGCGCGCCAGAATACCCACCTGGCCGGGTCGTTCATCTGCCTCGGCGGCAAGTGGCACCTCAACGGGCCGTGCCTGTGGTCGAAACCGAAGAAGGCGGATATTGACATGCGTCTCGAAGGAGCGCGCTATCACTATCATCTCATGCATGACTATGTTGGGCAGTACGACGACTTCATCCGTCATCACGGCGGCGAGCGGCTATACTTCTTCCGGAATCCCAAGGAGCATGAAATGTGGCTTAGAAACGAATTGGGGCTGTCTCATGGCGAAGTGCCTGAAGTTGTGGAATATGATGATGCACCGATGGCCGTGTTCTTCGAGGACAACGGACAGATGACCTGTTGTTTTGACCCCGCATGCATCAAGCATCCTTCACATACCAGCTACGACCCCGTCGATGCCGAGGAAAAGAGCATGTCGTACTTCTCCTTCAGACTCTGCAGTCCTGGCATGCTGCTCTACCTGATAGAGCACGACCTGCTGCCCGACATCATGCTTAACGACATGCTCGGTCGCGAGCATGGTCGGCTGTTGCTGCAGGACAACATCGACTTCATGGCCCGTTGCTTGCGGCGTGACATCGAATGTGATACCGTTGTCCGCCCGCGCACTAAAAAGCTGGAAGAGGATAACGCTGCCTCCAGACAGTGTGATACAAAGGTTACATTCGAGACATTCGTGCGTCTCGTAGCCGACGAGAACTCCATACGCAGCAGGGCCAACAAGGAATGGCGAGTAATGAGAGCCAATGCAACCACCACCGTCATACGTGATGTGGACCGATGCAAGGACTACTCGATGCCGACGCGCAAACTCCATGAGGCCCATCTCGCACTCAGCCAGAAGCAGATACAGGTTTCCGCCCTCGTACCCTTCGTAGGCAAGGATTGCGCTTCTGCCGCCTCAGCCCTGCTTTACAACATCGTTGGACAGGGAAAGGGGCGCAACAGCCTCCGCAAGTTCGTAGACAATGCTTTAAAGGACGGTGGCTTTGAAGAACTGCACAAAAGAATGATTGAACTTCTGAAAATGTAATCCCAAATCATATAAACTGAACAAGACAATGAATAAGACAGTATTAGTAACAGGTGCCAACAAAGGCATCGGTTTCGGAATTGCGAAGCATCTCGGCCTCAGTAGCTGGAAAGTGATTATCGGCGCACGCGACGAGCAGCGCGCCACGAAAGCCGTCAATGAGTTGAAGGCGCAGGGCATTGATGTGTTAGGGTGGGTCAACATCGAACTGACCGACCTCGACAGCATCGAGCGGGCCGCCAAGGAAATCAGCGAGAAATATCCGGAGTTGACGCTACTCGTTAACAATGCCGGTATTCCCGGCGACATGAGTGTGGATAGTGAGCACACGGAAATCAACGTCATCCGCGAGACGCTTAACGTGAACTTCGTGGGCACCTTCGCACTTACCAAGGCGCTGATTCCTCTGATTGCCAAGAACAATGGCCGCATTGCCAACATCACCGTGCCTTCCGAGATTAGTCCCTACTGGCACCCGTTGGCTTACGTCGCCAGCAAGGCAGCACAGAATGCGATGATGGGCGTGATGGCCATCGAATTCCAGCAGGCAGGAACGCCTGTGGAGATTTTCTCCGTCCACCCAGGCCCCACGACGACCGACTTGAACGGGAATATGGCCCTCCCTGGCTTCCACGACATCGAGACCGTTGGCCAGAAATTCGCCGGACTCATCAACGATGGTCAATGCCATCAGGGCGAGTTCATCGAGCTCTATCCGATTGTGAAGGAAGATTAATTTGTGACTTCCCGTGCGGGGCAGGCTCCACAAGCCTGCCCCGCTTCGTCTTCATATCCCGTTTCGGCACAACCGAAACGCCCCATGCGCCCTGCATCCGCCGTTTCGGCGCGACCGAAACGGCTCTTGTCTTGCTATTGCTCCCCAATGTACCTCATGAAAATTTCGCCGTTCCCCGATTCTTACCCGCCTCTCCCCCCTCCCTTGTAGGGGAGGGGGCGGGGGTGGGGTCAGTATATCATTCATTGAAAGAAAGTTACAGACCCCACCCCCATCCCCTCCCCTTGAAGGGAGGGGAGATTCTGCACTTTATCCATCCCCTCCCCTTGATGTGAGAGGCGAGGCACTTATATTTCCCTTTACGTTATAGCACTACGGCCAGCCCTTTCCACCTCCCTTTTAGCGGAGAAAATAATAGCCCAGAGCTGCGCCCTGGGCTTGTCGGTCATGCCGTTACGTGACATATTGTGTTGGCGGTACGCCATACATTGTACGGAAACATCGGCTGAAGTAGCTTACTGAGGAAAAGCCGGTGGCATAGCTTATTTCGGTGATGCTCATGCGGCCCTCACGCAGCAGTTCCGCGGCTCGTCGCAAGCGTATGGTGCGTATAAACTCCGTTGGCTTCTGCCCCGTCGCCGACTGTATCCTGCGGTAGAAGGTCATACGGCTCATGCACATGTCAGCCGCCAGCTGCTCAACGCTGTAGCCGTCGTCGCCCATGTGGGCTTCCACCTTAGCGATGGCTTCTTGTAGCCATTCGTCCTTCAGCGTGTCCTGCTGCGGTTGCTGTTCGGCAGCCTGGCTTTCAGCGGGCTGTTCCGTAGCCGTCTCCTTCTGCGTCATGGCTGCCAGGAACCGTTTCCGCTGACGTTGCAGCTGCCTGATGTACGCTATCAGTACTGCCAGCACCGCTAAAAGTGCTCCTATTGCCCACCACATCCACGCCGGCATGCGCTCCACCACCGATTGCTCTGGCTGGCTCCAGCGTTGGCCGGGCTGTGTCTCCTGCATTTCTATGCAGTACACTCCCGACTGCTCCCTGCTCTGTTGCCGCAACGTGCGACGAACGGGGTCATAGAGCCTGATGTAGCGATCGCTCACCAGTACCAGCCTGCCGAGGCTGTCAATCTCTAACTGCGTCACGCCGTCGCCGAATTCGTTCGAGGCGTAGTCGTCGATGGCCAGTAGTCCGTCCTTGTAGGTCATCACGGTGCCGTAGATGGTTGCCAGCCACAACGTGCCGTCCTTGCCGAAAGCCATCGCCGACACGTCACCCGTGTCGCCGAGCATCACTTCTTCCTTGCCATGCCTCATGCGGCGTATGTCCTTGCCGGTGCTGAACCACAGGTCGCCCGACTGACCGTAAGCCAGGGCTGTGGGGCGTGCGGACAGTCCGTATGCGGCGCTTACGGAGTCGGCTTCGCTCTTGCTGAGTACTGTTCCCCTAATCCACGATGTCTGTGGACGGTCGCTGAGCACGTAGCAGTTGCCCATTCCGTCGGCTACCAACAGGCGGCCCTGCAGGTCGGTGCTGACGCGGCTCATGCAGATGCTGTCGCGGGGTTCGGTTTGCTCGACGGTGCCACCTGAACGCCGGTAGCGCACCACGCCACTGCCTACGGTTCCTATGAGCAGCGCCCCGCTCGTCGCGGCGTCATCCCTCATGTCGGTGGGGGCTACGTCCAATGGCCAGGGAGCCGCTACGAACTTGCCGCCCTCCAGCGTGAGCAGTCCGCCGTCCCACTCGGTTGCCCATATCCGGTGGCTGCTGTCCTCATGCAACCTGTTTATATATTTGTCGCCTGTGTCGAACGTCTGTAGCAGCCGCCCGTCGCCGCCGTATTCATACACCTTCTTGTTGGCCGTCAGCCACCAGTGACCGTTGGCGGCCACGACGATGTCGTCCACCCGCTTGTCGTCAACTTCTGCCAGCCTGCTGATGCTGTAGTCGTGCTTGTCCAGCATGTATGCCCCGTGAAAGGAGCCTATCAGAATACGGTGACCCGCCTCGGCTATGCAGGCCACGTTGTTGCCGCCCAGCAGGTCGGGATGGTCGGCATCGCTGCGCAGCACCAGCACCTGCCGCCCGTCGTCACGGCAAAGCCCGCCGCCCTCGGTGGCATACCACAGGTATCCTTCCGAATCCTGCATCACCTGCAGCACCCGCTCTGCCGACAGCTGTTCGCGGTTGGGCAGCGTGAGCCGTTGCTCAGCTTGGGCCTGACAAGCAAGCGGCAGCAGAAGCATCGTTGTCAATATCATTTTATACGGTTTCATCGGTATTCGGTCTTTTGTTATTGCGCCACAAAATTACACAATTATGCGTGAAAACCACATCACTGCTACTACCTTTTAAGACTTTTTCGTAACTTCCACCGCTTTTTCTGCCTGCCCAGTCGCTTTTTGTTACAATCATTCAACCATTTGTTACATTCTTGACACGCCGTGCGCCACATTTTCCGTACCTTTGTAGCACAAATCAAAAAACAATCTACAGGTTATGAAGAAAGAAAGACTCATCATGGTTCTGCTGTTACTGATGTCCATCCACAATGGCTTTGCACAATCAGACAACGTCATTACCAACGACACCTTCTGGAAGACCAAGACAGGCGGCTACATCTACAGCCAAGGTGGCGGCATCTTCCGCTTTCCCGACGCTCAGGGCAAGGAGCATTATTACTGGTACGGCGTGAAATACCAGGAGGCCGTCGATTACTGTCCCAAAGCCCTGGGTGGCAGCAACAGCAACAACACGCATTTCGTGTCGGTGACCTGCTACCGTAGTGACGACTTGGTGAACTGGACTTTCGTTCGCGATGTCTTAACGTCGTCGTCGGCAGGATGGGCCTACTGGATGGGGCGTCTCGGGGTCGCATACGTTGAGGAAGCCAAGAAGTACGCGCTGCTGGTGCAGTTCAATGACAATGTGGGGGTGTTTACTTGTAACACGCCGTACGGCAGCTACATCAAGCACAACCAGATAGACATGACCAGCATGATTGGCACGCCGAACACCGGCGACCAGACCGTCTTCACTGACCCCGACACGGGCAAGTCGTACCTGTGTTACAGCTACGGCAAGGGCCGCAGCAGGATTTATCTGTCGGAGATTGGCCTGCTGAGCAACGGCAAGATAGGACTGAAGGACTGCCACGAGATATACAAAGGTTCCGGGCGCGAGGGCGACTGTATGTTCAAATATAAGAATAAGTACTACGTGTGCGCAAGCGACCTCTATGGATGGAACGCCTCCAACGTCTATTATCTTGAGGCTTCGAGCATTTACGGCCCTTATACCCCCACCAACAGCATGCAGAAGATGCCCGGCGCCGACGCCGACTATGGCCACGTCACGCAGACAGGCTTCTTCTACACCGTGCGCGGAACGAAACAAGAGACGGTTATCTACTGCGGCGACCGCTGGGCGGGCTTCGCCGGCAACGGCAACGGGTTCAACCAGTGGTGTCCCGTCAGTTTTGTGAACAACAAGCCCTACTTCAACTCGCTCAGCCAATGGCATCTTGATGCCGAGACGGGCGAATGGTGGGTAGGCCAGGACAACAACTACGTGAAGAACTTCAGCTTCGACGCCGACCGTGTCAACATCCCCAGTGCCAACAAGCCCTCGCAGGCCTATCTGCGCGGATGGACCACCACGGTGATGAAGGGTAACAAGGTGGTCATCGGCGAT
>JAEEGL017434227.1_pt1 | contig 13415 bp, 5 predicted proteins | sample 9134231 | NCBI WGS metagenome assembly JAEEGL01 (sample SAMN16246548, study PRJNA631951) | gut metagenome | biome: gut microbiome; feature: rumen; material: fiber-attached | host: Bos | place: Iran: Karaj | collected 2018-10 | reverse complement strand
TGCGTCCTCGCGGCGCTCGTCTTCGACGCCTTTGCCGCGCTCCGCCGCCTCCCGCCTGCGGTGCTGCTTGCGCTTCTGCCCCTCGCGTTCGTTTCCACCCTCGAGGCGCAGAAGACGAACGGCCTCATGCAGGCGGTGCACCAGTTCCTGCAGTCTTCCCCCCGCACCGTCACGGACGAGGAGATAGCCCGAGGCTGGCGCATGGAGTCCGTCTCGACCGATGCAACGACGTCTCTCGAAATGCCGTCCGGTGCCTCTCTTGTCGGCAACTGGCACATCCACGGCGCCCGCACGTCTTTCGGTGGCAACAAGGTCGAATTCCCCGGATTTTCTTTCCCCCTCGGCACAAACTCGACTTCGTCTTTCTGGTACTTCGTGGACGGCTGCATCCGCCCGACGCCACGCGACGAACTGCACGAAATCCGGGCGGCAGGCGGGGACATGTTCGCCGCGCCAAACCTAAGCCGCCTCTGGACGGCGGCAGAGCCAGACGGAAGCCGAGTAATCACATGGGAGAGCTTCTTCATGGGCGAGGGCACCAACACGCCGGTAAGCGCCCAGATACGGCTTTGCCCCAACGGCGACATGGTGACGCGCTCCAATTCCCTGGAAACCGTCTGCCGGCGCGTCAACCCCCGCGATTTCGACGGCGACGGCATCGTGAACGAAAGGGACTTGAACCAGTATTCATACGGCGGCAACTACTTCGGAGTCGGGAACGCGATACCCGCCGGCGCGGACACGAACGCGTACTACTGGCTAGAGCTCGTGCCTACCGGCGCCCTCGGCGTCGCCGAGATATCCGTCACCTGCGACGGCCAGAGCGACCTTGGGGGCCACTGGGTCATAGCCCGAACGAACGAGACATGCCGCGTCCCGCTTCTCGCGGGTGCGACATACTCCGTCCACAGCGACCTCCCCATCGGACATTCCTCAGTTTCGTCTGAATACGCCAACATAGAGACGAACTCCGAGACGAGCCTAACGGTCTCGCTGCCGCTAACGCTCCATTTCGAGCGCGTGCCGATGCGTGGCGGGACTGCGAACTACGACGCGTACACTTTGCCAATCGACGTCCACCCGCACGTACTCTCGGTCATAGGCGGCTGCTGCTCGTGCGAGGCGAACGCGGACGGAGGAATTACGTGGACGTGCTGGAGCTGGTGCTACGGGTGCCCGGTCTCCGGGCACGACCTGTACGTGACGGCGACCTGGCAAGGGTACCAGCGGGAATTCCTCTCCGAGGTGCGCTGCCCGCAGTGCGAGGAATGGGACGGCGGCGTGGAGGAAGACGAGCACGGGGCGTTCGTCGGCATCGCGTTCACGCCCGCGGTTGTCGTGTTCGAGAACGCATACACGAACGCCCCGGGCGAAGCCCATTCCCGCAGGTCCTCTGCAACTACGCTTATCTGCCGCGCAGCCGGAGGGCAGTTCGGCGGCAGCGTGGCCGTGACGGTCTCCAACGGCGGGAAGATCCTGTGGACCGGAGGCGACGTGCTCCCTGGCTCGTTTTCCGCACCGGCGGGGCAGGAAACGACGCTGTACGCCGAATTCGACGGAGTCGAGGCGAGCGGCGCGGTCGGCGACATCGTCGCGACCGCCGTGTTTTCGGAGTACATGACCGGGCGCCAGCTGACGAACGAGACGACGCTTACGTCGGTCAGGGCGGAGCTAACGGCGCAGGTGAAACTTAGCGAGCAGACCAAGAACCGTCACTGCTTCGGCGTCGCGGAGACCGTGCTCTGCCAGATGACACCAAGTGGCGTTCCCGGGCTGGCGTTCAGTGCCGTACAGGGGACGTATGATGAGTCGTCCGGACAATGGATATGCCCTGTCTCGACTACCATGGTGATGAACGGGCTGGCCGTGACGCGAGGCGGCGAGACGGTCTATCCGTTCATTACGTCGACAACGCCCCCGACTGCGATTGTCGCCGAACACGGGGTCGGGCTTGATTTCGGCGTCCCCCCGGGGACCGCAGGCGGCGCCGGTATGCAGCTTGAACTTTACATCCTCCCCAAGACAGTCTCTTTCTCGAAGTTGTCGCTTGTGGAAGTCCCGACGATGTCCGAGGAACCGACAGGATACTTCACTGACAACTTCTTTAGTGCTGTTTGGTATCATACTGTTAGCATGGGGGCCGGAGAGTGGCATGATATGAAAGGCGGTGGTTTTTGGTTTCCTGACAAACCGAGAATGGGAGACGCGCTTCCTTCGTGTCAAGACCTTGTATGGGCAAGTGGTACGATTATATGGAACATCCCGATTGCATGGGAACTGAAGACTTTAAAAGGAACGGATTATTCCAAACGCATTCCAGTAGTGTACACTCAGAGATTCGACTTCAATGCAAGTGGCACATTGCGGGTCACGAAGTTCGACTATTGGGCGGAACGCGACGCAGACAACACGAAACGGGGATCGGAGGGTATAAGAATATGGGTTCCATATCAACCATGAGGACATGGATCGCGATAGCATTTTCTGTCGTTGTTGCAATTTCGGCATGCTGGTTTTTGCGTCATTGTCCAGGACAGGGAAATGATAAGGCTGGTTTCAACACGGAGCTCGTAGCTGAACTCTCAATGATTACTAATGGCATTACGCACGACTTCACGAGGGAGGACATAGTCAAGTCGTACGTAATTCCGTGTGCCTACGAGACGATGAACGTCGTCAAAAGCATGACGAATGCAAACCTGCGGATTGCTGTTGCTCGGTATCTTGCTCGCGAACTGCTTGCCTTGAACATTACCAATAACAATTACCGCATTCGTTGGCAGAATCTCGGAGCTGCAGTCGATTCAATTCCATATGTATTCGAGGCGCTGTGGCGCTCTGAGGCTCCAGAAATGGAACAAATTGCATTCTTTTTTGACGCGCTCCAACGTTTCAAGGAGGGCGCCATAGCTACGCTTGATGAGAGACGAATTTGTCCAACCGAAATGGACAAGTATGGACGTGGGGAGCAATGGGCACAAGATTGCTGTAAAGCCGTCGCCCAGAACCAGCTTGAAAATATGCCATGCTATTTTACCAATGGAGAGCTGCCTTTCTTGTATTCGCGTTTGTCGCCGGAAGCACAGGAATACTTCAAGAAGCGCTTTCGCGATGTGTTCGGCATTGACTATGTTCCCGATGAAAAAGACAAGCATCCGCGTCTCTGGGGATTGAAAGGAACGCGGTGGAGCGGCAAGGATCTAGAGTGGCGCTGATGGTAGCTATGTTCGTTTCATTTGCAGAGGTACTAATACAGAATTCGGCTATTGGGAGGAGCGCGACGCTGACGGCAAGAGACGGGGATCGGAAGGAGTGAGCACATGGATAGAATACGAAGAGCCAGACATGCAGTGACGCCGGTTGCTGTCGCACTGGTAGCACTCGCCGCTGTAGCGCTGGCGGTATTCTGCCTGCGTCCGGGCGATGCGCCAGACGATGCGTCGGAGCCGGTGGACGAAGAGCTTGTGGCGATGACAAACTACATCTCTCGCGAGTTTGCCGCAGAGAACAGGAAGAGATCGCCTTTTCAACCATGTCTATTAGCCGTAGAACGGAAGTTGCGGGCGATGACAAATGACAACATGCGCGTAGCGGTTGCGAGGCATCTCGCGAAGGAGACGCTTTGTGTCAGCTACACCAGTACCAACTATCTTTTCCGCTGGCAGGCGCTTGCCGCCGCATGCGATTTGATGCGTACTACATTTGACTGCATGCGGATTGCGGGCATTGACGACATGGAGAGGTGCGAGTTCTTGTTCGCCGCCCTTGAAAACTTCAAGAAGGGCGCAATCGTGACGCTTGACGAGAAGGGCGTCAGGGAGGACAAGGCCGACAAATGGGGTCGCGGCATTCGCTGGGCTCAGGAAAACTGCCGAATCCGCGCTAGATATGAATTGAAGGATGTCCCGACTTCATTGCGATTGATATATCAGTATTCATATCACAGATTCAGGCCGGATGTGCAGGCGTATTTCCGTAAAAGGTTCCGGGAAGTGTTCGGCATCGACCTCATCCCATCGGACGAAAAAAGATCGATGACGCTTTGGGGAGTTGACGGTACGAGATGGGACGGTAAGGGGCTTGAATGGCGTTGATGACACCCGCGCCCCTAGAACCCGAAAAATTTGATATAATACGCAACATCCTGCGAGGCGTGGATCGCGGCGCGGGGTCATAGTCCGGAAAACGCATTGGTAGGGTCACGCGTCCCGCGTGACCGCAACGAAGCCACCGGGCGCTAAGTCAATGTAGCATCAAAGCTACACGTCGTTCAGCAGAAATACTAGCACCATTTCAAAACCAGAACGGCATGTAAGTGAAGATGCGCCCAATCGGGCGCATTTCCCTTTGTGTATTCTGGTTGGCCTGTGCTAGGGCTACTGCTGAGTGCATGAATGGGACGTGCGCTCTTTTTTATGCATGCGAGGCGGTCTCCGCGGCGAATGAAGCGAGGCAAGATTTTCCGCGTTGAATTCTCGCGCAGAGGCGCAGAGACGCGGAGTTGCGGGGGCATGGTAATGAATGATGCGAAAGCGTTGCTTGCTGCAAAACGGGCGAAGAAGGATGAATTCTACACGCAGCGCGTTGATATTGAGAACGAGCTAAAACACTACAAATCACATTTCAAGGGAATGACGGTTCTTTGTAACTGTGACGATCCGCGGCAGAGTGAGTTTTTCAAGTTTTTTGTTGAAAACTTCGAACGGCTTGGTTTAAGAAAATTGATAGCCACTTGTTATAGGTCGCAGGATGTCGATCTCTTTTCGCAAGGAGATTGTGAGCGTGCCATTTGTCAGGTGTACGAGGGCGACAAGAACGGCAACATGATTTTGGATGATAACGAGATAGGTGTTCGTGAACTCAAGGGTAATGGTGACTTTCGGAGCGAAGAGTGCATTGATATTTTGAAGGACTCCGACATAGTTGTAACCAATCCGCCTTTCTCCCTCTTCCGTGAGTATATTGAGCAGCTTGCCAAATACAAAAAGAAGTTTTTGATAATTGGGAACGTTAATTCGTTGACATACAAAGAGGTGTTCCCGCTTATTAAAGGAAATGAATTGTGGCTTGGAGCATCGATTCATAGTGGAGACAGGAAATTTGGCGTTCCTGCCGACTATCCGCTCAACGCCACATCGTGCGGTGTTGACGAAAATGGGCAGAGATTCATTAGGGTGAAAGGCGTTAGATGGTTCACGAATCTTGATTATCCACAGCGCCATGAGAAGTTGCCGCTCTATAAGAAGTATTCGCCAGAAGAGTTTCCAAAATATGACAACTATGATGCGATAGAAGTTGCAAAGACATCTGACATGCCATATGATTACGATGGTGTGATGGGTGTGCCGATTACGTTTATGGACAAATACAATCCTGAACAGTTTGAGCTGATTGGCTGTAGTGATAATGGGGCGGTGGCCGATCAATACAAATTGCCACATTTTAAGCGGCACAACGAACCATACATAAATGGCAAGAAGATGTATAAACGGATATTCATTCGTCGCAGAAAAGAAGAGGGGAAGTAATCGTCAGAAGATTTCGTCCGCACCGTAATCTCATTTTGTGGCCGAAACAATCCTGTCAATCCTGTAAATCCTGTCTAACAAACACACCTCGCACACTCCGCGTCTCCGCGCCTCTGCGCGAGAAAATCATCGAAAGAAAAGGAACACACCATGAAAATCGAGTTGCATAGAATAAAGATACGCGATCTTGTCGATGGATATGTCGATGATGCGGAAAGCGGCGTGAGGGGCTATGGCGGGAAGCTCGACATCAGACCCGCCTACCAGCGCGAGTTCGTGTACAAGGAGAAGGAGCGCAACGCCGTCGTCTCCACGGTGATGAAGGGCTTTCCGCTCAACGTCATGTACTGGGCGAAGAACCCTGACGGCACGTTCGAGGTGATGGACGGGCAGCAGCGCACGATCTCGCTCTGCCAGTACTTCAACGGCGACTTTGCCTGGGGCGAGCTCGACCTCGCGGCAAAGTACTTCCACCGTCAGCCCGAGGACGTCCAGCGCAAGTTCCTCGACTACGAGCTCATGGTGTACTTCTGCGAAGGGGACGAGTCCGAGAAGATAGACTGGTTCAAGGTCATCAACATCGCCGGGCTCAAGCTGACGGACCAGGAGATGCGCAACGCCGTCTACTCCGGCCCGTGGGTCGCGGACGCGAAGCGCTACTTCTCGAAGCCCGGCTGCGTCGCGCAGAAGATAGGCTCTCAGTACCTGAACGGGAGCGCGGACAGGCAGGAGTACCTCGAGACGGCGATAGAGTGGATGATCAACTCGTCGAAGGACAGGGCCATAGAGGAATACATGGCGATCCACCAGGGCGACGGCGAGGCGACGGAGCTGTGGCTGCACTTCCAGAAGGTGATCAACTGGATAGACACGCTCTTTACGAAGTACCGCCGCGAGATGAAGGGGCTTGAGTGGGGGCGGCTGTACAAGGAGTTCTCGGCGAAGAGCTACAACCCGAAGGAGCTGGAGCGCCGCGTAGTAGAGCTTATGATTGACAAGGAAGTTGGGAACAACAAGGGAATCTACGAGTTTCTCCTTTCCGGCGAGACGCGGCTGGAGAAGCTGAACCTTCGCCAGTTCGACGAAGACGAGAAGCGCGCGGCATACGAGGCGCAGAAGGGCATATGCCCAGTCTGCGGAGGGCACTTCGAGTACGAGGAGATGGAGGGCGACCACATCGTGCCGTGGGTGAAGGGCGGAAAGACCGCGCCGGAGAACCTGCAGATGCTCTGCCGCCGCGACAACGCGCTCAAGGGCGGCAGGTAGAAGGCAATAGAAATCCTGTTAATCCTGTAAATCATGTCTAAAAGCTCCAGAGGTCTACACGGGGTCTACATGATTGCCACAGTAAATTACCACAGTAGTGGGGCCAGATATGTTCGGCTCTGAAATGCGAAGCCCCAAGCGAAGCGTTAGTGGAGCACCTTTGTTAGCCCTCGGAGTTTGAGATTAGTTCGAGTTGGAGATATTAGTTGGAGTTTCGAGTTGGAGTTGGAGAGCGGTGGTTAGTTGGAGTTTCGAGTTGGAGTTCGAGAGCGGTAATTAGTTGGAGTTTCGAGTTGGAGTTGGAGAGTGGAATTGTAAGATCCAAGCACCAACGACTAACGACTAACTACTGCCCCCTGACTACTCATTGGACATGGCCAGTCGATTATGGTATAATATCCGCAAACAATAGGAAAGGGGTTTGCCATGCGCAGTAAGATTCATAATAGTTCGTTCGCCGCCGCCGGTCTTCTTTTGTCTTTTTTCACTGCCTTTTCCGCCTCGGCGGACGACGTCTGGGACGGCTACACCCGGCTCGGCTGGTTCGAGACCGACGGCTCGAACTGGATCGACACCGGCGTCAAGGCGAGAAGCGGCCTCATTCTCAAGGCCACCGTTAAGATGCTCTCGGTGGACCCGAACCAGGCTGTCCTTGGCGGAAGCGACGCGAACGACGCGAACGGCATCGGCCTCGTGACGCGCCCGACCATCACGAGCGCATGGAACCAGATGCGCGTCATATACGGCGGCTTCAACTCCGCGACGTCGGGCTCCTACACGTGGACCTACACCACGAGCAGCGCCGGCCCCCACCAGTATGCCGTCTTCAACTTCAACAACGGCAGCTTCTCGCTGTACAGCACCACGTACTCGTCGCTCCCGGCGGTCGTCAGCGGCCATTCGTTCGAGTCGCAGGCGAACATCTTCCTCGGCTGGATGGGCGGGCCTGGTCCGAACGGCGGCTCGACCGACTACGCGCCCGCGCCGCTTCTCGTCTACGCCTTCGACATACAGGACAAGACCTCTGGCGCGTACCTGAGGCAGTTGCTTCCCGCGCGGCGCAACTCCGACGGCGAGATCGGCATGCTCGACGTCGCGAACGGGGTCTTCTACGGCCATCAGGGCGCACGGCCCTTCATTAACGGGCGCGAGTACTCAAGCGTCCACACGACCGCTTTCCAGTCGACCGGCAAGACCGCCGAGCTTACCGTCTCCGGCTACACCGGGAGCTCGACGCTCTCGAACATCCCCTTGCTCGTGAAGATATCCTCGTCGACCATCTCTGGCTTCAGCTACTCCGACACGCTTGCGAACGGCGCGGACGTCTTCTTCTCGTCAGACCCGTACGGAATCGAGCGCCTCGCCTGCGACGTCGACACATGGGATACGTCCGGCACGTCGCTTGTGTGGGTGAAGATACCGACGCTCTCCGGCAAGAACACGAAGCTCTACATGTTCTGGGGCTCAGGAAGCGCCGCGACGCGCCCGTCGTCAACCGAGGTGTGGAGCGGCTATGTAGCAGTCTGGCACATGAACTCCTACGACCCGGCGACCGGCGTAAGGGACGAAACCGGCCACGGCTTCAACTTCACGAACGAGACCGGGTCGACGACTGCCGCGTATTCCGGGCAGTTCGGCGCGGCGCTCAAGCTCGTCAACGCCACGGACAGCACTCTTGGCGGGCGCCTCTTCGCGCCCAACTTCGACAGGTACATAACTGCAGAGGCAGTCACTAACCTCATGCCCGAGGTGATTACCGTCTCGGCGTGGTACAAGAAACCGGACGGCATTAAAACCAGTAGCTGGGACGACATCATCGACAAGTACATCTACGCAGAAAGCGAATTATTCGGCGTCTCCAGCCCGAAGGTGCGCTACGGCTGGCTCTGGCAGATGCCAAACGACATAGCGTCGATGTCCTTCCACTATGCCTCCGGCACGTCATCGCAGAGTCTCAGACCAACCAGCATGAGCAGCGCGCAGACCACCTGGATATATGCCGCGCAGAGGTCGGACGGCTACAACCACAAGTACCTCTGCTACTACACCGGCGCCATGAGGAAGTCGGGCACGGGGAACACCGGCGTCGACAGGAACAAGGCGTTCGGCAAGACGTACAAGCCCGTGCGTCTCGGCGCCACTGCAAAGCCCACCGCAATAGACGAGGTGCGCATCAGCCGCGAAGTCCTTACCGACGACCGGCTCCTCGCGGACTATCTCATGATGCACAGCGGCTCGTTCGTCACGGCCTCCGCCGCGCACACGGCCTATTCGGGGGTGGTGGAGGTCTCCGGCTCGCCTGAGAACTACGGATCCTCCGTCATACAGTACGGCGCCGACCTCGACGTCACCGGGACGCCAAAGACGTATACCGTGCCTGCGGCTGTCGAGGTCACCGGCGCCGACCACAGGGCCGTGTGCGACGGGTGGGAGCTGGAGGCGGTTGCCATTGACGGCTCAACGACACTCGAGCGCACTTCCGAAAACCCGCTCGCAGGCGAAGACGACTGCACCTGCATCGTGACGCCCCACGAAAAGAAGTCGCTCAAGTGGCTCTGGCACGAGGAGTACCTCCTTACGCTCTCCTCCGCCGATTCGACGATGGGGGCCGTGCCCGCGAGCGCGTGGTACGGCACGAACACGGTGCAGACGGTGACGCCAATCCCGGAGGAAGGGTATTTCTTCTACTGCTGGACGGGCGACACGGACGGCATGGACGTATTCTCGACGACCATCCCGATGGACAGGCCGCGCGCCCTCGTGGCGACGTTCAGGCCGAACGCCGAGCTCTCATGCGAGTTCTCCTGCCCCACGAACACGTCCGCCGCAGTAGACTTCATGGACGCGCAGTACTGGGCTAATGGCAGGCTCCCGAACGCACTTGCCTCGCAGGTGGCGATCCTCATGCCGCCTGAAGGAGTCACGAACAAGATCAACGTCTCGAGCCAGATCCACGTAGCCTCGCTCGACGTGGGCGCGGGCGAAGGCGGCGGGCGCATAGAGATCACCATTTCGCACAAGGCGGAGAACTCCGTCTCGGGCGACGTGCGCTTAAGGCCAAACACATACGTAACCCATGAGCTCGGCGGCTACAAAAACGCCAAGCTCGACGTCAAGTACAAGGTGAACTTTTCCGTAGGCGGCGACATGACGATAGACGCCGGGGCCTCGATCAACGTGTCGGCGAAGGGGCATATCACCAACCAGGGGCCGACCGGGTCGATTAGCTACAACAACCCCGACTCCGGCGCTCCCCACGGCGGAAAAAGCAACGGCAGCAACTACTCTGCGTACGACTCGGCGCAGAGACCGCAGATGTACGGAGCGGCGTTTGGCTCGTATGGCGGCGGCGTAGTCAGGCTTTCCGTCGCGGGGACGCTCACAGTGAACGGCGTCGTGGTAGCCGGCAGCAAGCACGGTACTTCATACTGCTCTGGCGCGGGCGGGGCCATCTGGATAGACGCGGGCGTCCTCGCGGGCGCAGGCACGATTTCCGCGACGGCAGGCGACTCGATGTGGGGCAAATCGGGCTGCGGCGGGAGAATTGCCGTCTACCTTACGAATCCTTCGGCGACCGACTTCAGCGCGTTCACAGGCAGCATCCAGGCTTGCGGCGGCAGGAGCTACGATACTACCGGCGCCGCTTCGGACGGGCGTCAGGCGGGTGCGGCCGGCACAGTCTACCTGCAGGCGTACGGCGAGACGCCGACGAGCGCGACGCTTATTATAGACAACGAGAGGGTCGCGACTTCTTCGAAGAACACCGCGGTGACGTCAGGCTTGAACTCGGTGACGCCTGCGGCCATTTACATTCCCTACACGCCATTGAGCGACGAATACGACTGCGGAGAGATAGGCAACATCATCGTCCGCAACGGCGGCAACGCGGAGATCGGCAGCCGCACTTTCAAGGTCCACAAGGGCATAACGGTCGACAACGCCCGTTTCAAGGCGTATTCCGGGACCATCGAGCTTTGCGGGACGGAGGAGACGACGATAATGGGGACGGGCACATACTGCAGCGTATCCTGCACGGTGCCCGGGAAGACCTTGAAGTTCGGCACGGGGGCGCACGACAACTTCCGCATAGCCGACGGGGCGACGCTCACCTTGAAGGGTTCCTCCGAAGACCCGCTCGTCCTAAAGCCGGCCGTGGCGGGCGAAACATGGAAGGTCTCGCTCGCGCCGACGGCGGAGAGCGAAGTCAAGTACGTGACGGTCGACCACTCCGACGCATCGGGCGGCATCGCTATCACCGCGCATTCCTCCACAGACGGCGGCAGCAACGTAAACTGGTCGTTCCCGCTCCCGATGGACCCGGGCGACACGCTAACCTGGAACGGAACGTTCTCCGGGCTTTGGTCCGACGTCGCGAACTGGACGGACAAGCACGGCAGACCGCGCCTCCCCGTCGAGACGGACGTCATCGTGATTCCGGCGGGCTGCGACTACTACCCGGCAATCAAGGCGAACACGCTCCAGAACTCGATTGTCGTGGCGCAGGGAGCGTCGCTTGAACTTACGAACGGCGCGCGCCTAGACGTCACGAACGCCTTCACTGTCGCTGGCACGTTCACCGTGATCGGGACGGAGCCAGTGTTCTTCTCTGGCAGGTCGCTCGACTTCTCCGGCGGGGTCGTGAACATGGCCAACTCGACTTTCAACATCATCGGAGACGTAGACGCGACGCTCGACTTCGGCGGGAACACGGTTAGGCGGCTCTACTTCCGCAAGACTGGCGGGATCGCCTCGTTCACGGGGAGCGTAGGCGCGGAGACGTTCGACGCGCTCGCGACGAACGCCGTGACGCTCGCCTTCGCGGAGGGCGTGACACTTTCGGCGAAGAACGTCTACTGCCGTTCGCGCGCCGAGGCTGGCGCGGCGGATTCTGCGCTAATGACGCTTCGTGGCATAGTGGAGGGCGAGACGTGGAACTTAAGCGCCACGCACGAGGAGCACTTCTCGGGCGTGAAGGTACGCGACTCCGCAGCGACGGCGCTCAACTGCCGCGCCGACGCGCTTTCCGTGAACCTCGGCGGGAACAGCAACTGGACGTTCGGCACTTCCGCGGCGGAGTGGATAGGCGGCACGGGCGATTTCGACGTCGCGGCGAACTGGTATCCCGCGGCGGTCCCGGGCGCGTCGACGGACGTCCTCATAAGCGGCATTAACGGCGCGAGCGCGGCGACGGCGTCCGGCAATGTGACCGTGCGCTCCGTGAAGGTTGGCCCGGGGACGGCGGCCTCGTCGCTTACGGTGAACGGAGTCCTTACGACTTCGCTTGACGTCGTCGTGGAGACGAACGCGACCTTGACGCTTAATTCGCCTCTTGCAGACAACGTAGTCGGGCGCGACTTCATCGTGCGCATGGGCGGCAAGGCGACGCACACGGCGCTGCCATCTACCTGCGACACGCTTGAGGATGCGGACACCTCCGGCTACCGCTTCAGGATAGACGTCGCCCGCGATGTCGTAGTCGACGCCGGGGGCGCGATAGACGTTTCGGGCAGGGGGTACCAAGGAGGCGGCGACCAGAACAATCCAGCGGGCAAGGGGCCGCTCGGCTACATGAAGTCGTTCGATGTCGACACCGACGGCGACGGCATCGACGACGCGACGCTTAGCAATGCCTCTGCGGGGCATGCCGGCTACTCCACCTGGAACGCGAACCTATACCGCAAGACAATCTGCTACGGCTCGATGTTCGAGCCGGTCACGCACGGCTCAGGCGGGCTTTCCGGCTGCCCTGGCGGCGGCGTGGTGCTTGTGAAGTGCGCGCGGAACGCCGTCGTCAACGGAACGGTCGCCGCCAATGGAATCTTCGGCAGCGGCTATGGATTTTCCGGCGCGGGCGGCAGCGTCTGGATTGACGTGGAGGGAACGCTTTCAGGAAGCGGCGTGATTGTCGCTCGCGGCGGAACAGTTCCGCACGACGCCCCCGCCGGCGGCGGGCGCGTGGCGCTCTACTTCGGCGAAGACGCGTTCGAAGGAGTCGTCTCCGCCTCTACGGCAGCCTACACCAGCAACAGCCGCGGCATTGTCGCGGGCAGCGGCACGGTCCTAAGGAAGTGCAAGTCGTCCGCGCACTACGACGTCGCAATCGACTACGACCAGTACAAGCTGACGAGTCAATACTCGGACAGAGGCACTGGCATATACTGGAATACGTTTGTGACGGACGGGAAGATGAATTCGACCGTAACCGACATTCCGTCCTTGGGCGACATGGACAAGATCTCGCTCTTCAAGAAGGTGCGCTTCTCGCTGGGGCATTTGACGGCCATGAACCTCACGCAGGACCTGAAGATAGAAGACCTGAACGTGACGGTGAACACTGGATGCTACGTGCGCCTCAACTACCACACGCTGAGGGTTCTTTCGGGCGCGCACAAGAACGCCAAGGGCTGGGCCGGAGCGTCGGTAGAGCGCTCCACCCGCGACCGCGGCGAAATCATCTGGGGCGCCGGCTTCGCGGTGACTGTGAGGTAATGAACAGGCGCGAATTCCTGAAGCTTGGCGCGGTGGCGGCGGTGATGCCTGCCGCCCGCGTCGTTGGCGCGGTGGAGGGGAAGGGTGGTCTCCCGCCGTGGGCCGAGGCGAAGATAGACGAGGCCGTGGCGC
>JAEEGL015615337.1_pt1 | contig 13415 bp, 9 predicted proteins | sample 9134231 | NCBI WGS metagenome assembly JAEEGL01 (sample SAMN16246548, study PRJNA631951) | gut metagenome | biome: gut microbiome; feature: rumen; material: fiber-attached | host: Bos | place: Iran: Karaj | collected 2018-10 | reverse complement strand
TCCTCCGGAAATTCCAGGAACATGGCCCGCATGACGGGAAGGCCGGTGGCGCTGGCTTCTTCCATGACGCTGCGGGTGTAATCCCGGAGCATCTCCCGGATCTCGATGAAATGCTTCATGATCCGGTAATTCTCTTCTCCGTAGGACCAGATCTCGTTCTCCGCTCCGGTCCACTCCCGGACCTCCCCAGCCTGATTGACGATCTCCGAATGGGGATCCCGGTTCCCGTGCATCCGCATGACGGGGCAGAAGGCGCCGAAGGCAAACCAGCGGAGCAGGAGCTCATGGAAGTCCTGGCTGTAAATGTTGCCCCCATGGAATCCGCCGATATCCGTGGTCCACCAGGGGATGCCGGCGATACCCATCTGAAGTCCCGCCACGATCTGCTTGCGGAAGTCCTCCCAGGTGGACATGATGTCCCCGGACCAGACCAGGGCGCCATAGCGCTGGCTGCCCACCCAGGCGCAGCGGATCAGGTTCACGGCGCTGTCTTTTCCCAGGGAAAGCTGACCCTCATAGAAGCCTCTGGCATACTCTCTGGGATAGATGTTTCCGGTCTCCAGCACGGTGCCGGACTGGTATCGGTAATTTTCAAAAGCATAGCCCGTGTACTCCGGCTCTGCCACATCCAGCCAGAAGGCCTCCACTCCCAGATCCGTATAATTCTCTCTGCATTTATTCCAGACATAGGCCCGGGCCTTGCTGTTGGTGGCATCGTAGAAGACATTGTTGCCGTGGAAGATCATCTGCACATCCACCCCGCCATGGCTCTTCACCAGAAGGCCCTGCTGGCGCATCTCCTCGAAATTCACGCTGCGCCAGTCCACATCCGGCCAGACGGACACCATGCACTTGATGCCCATCTCCTCCAGCTCCCGGACCATTGCCGCCGGATCCGGGAAATACTCCGGATCAAAGCACCAGTCCCCGCAGCGGAGCCAGTGGTAATAATCGATGACGATGACATCCAGAGGGATGCCCCTTCTGTGGTACTCCCTGGCCACATCCAGCACCTGCTGCTGGTTATAGTAGCGGAGCTTGCACTGCCAGTAGCCCAGGCCATACTCCGGCATCTTCGGCGCACGGCCGGTGACTGCGGTGTAGTTTTCCAGGATCTGACCGGGAGTCTCCCCTGCCGTCACCCAGTAGTCCAGCTGTCTGGATTCCTCTGCGGTCCACTCCGTGATGTCCAGACCGAAATGAGCCTCTCCGATTGCCGGATTGTGCCAGAGGAAGCCGTAGCCCTGATCGGACAGCACAAAGGGAATGCTGGCCTGAGAATTGCGGTGAGCCAGCTCCAGATTGCAGCCCTTCAGGTTCATCCGCTCCTGCTGATACTGGCCCATTCCGAAGAGTTTCTCCTCCGGATCCGAGACAAAGCTCACCTTCAGGCGGTAGATATCCCCGCTGAGATGGCGGAATTCTCTCGCTTTCTTAGACAGGGCTCCCCCGTTGGGGATCTCCTCCAGCAGAACCTTCCCGGTCACAGTATCCCGGAAAGTCAGTCGCAATCCATTGCCCCAGCCCTGGACTTCACAGTCTGCTGTAATCCGGCCATTGATGATCCGGGCCCGGCGGTTGGCATCTCCATTCTCCGGCAGATACTCCTCTCCCAGCTGTACTTTTGAATCGGTCTCTTCCGGCTCCAGAAGGGCCGGGCAGGCGTCCTTCACTTCCCCCATAAACACGCACCGGACCCGAAGGCTGTCCCGTCCCCAGGGATCGATCCGAAGAGTTTCTCCTCCGTCCCGAAAGATCAGTGCATTGTCCTGTTTTTCAAAAAAATGTACTCCCATAAGTACCCCCAAATGATAATGATGAGTAGCCCGGCTTTCAGGCTCCTTTGCCCATTATATCCCCCAAGGTTCCTCCTTCGATAGACGGAATATTGCGAAAAAAAACGCTCCCGATTCTAGCAAAAATTCCCCGAAGGAAACCCTCCGGGGAATTGCCTGTACTCTATGAACTTATGGATGATCAGTCTCTGTATTCTTTCTTGAGCTCCTGATACAGAGCGGCCTCCGTGGATGCCAGATAGGGATCGGTCCAGAAGATCAGTCCCAGTCCAAAGGTGATAGCTCCCAGCAGGATCCAGCCCAGGAAGGAAAGATCCATCACAAAGGTTGCCCACTTATGACCGTTCATCATCTTTCTGGAGCGGGTGATCACCTCTGTGGGAGAAAGTTCCGGGTTGTCCCGGATGATATAGGGGACCATCCGGTAGGAATAGGCCTTGATGAGGCCGGGGATCACAAAAAGCATGGACCACAGAGCCAGGAAGATGGACCGAAGCAGCATGGTCACAAAGGAGCGGCCATAGTTCCGGAATCCGGTCATCAGAGCGTCTAAGCCTGCTGCCCCATCCTGCTGAATGTTATCCGAGAAGAAGGCATGGCAGCCGATCTTCAGCGGATTGAAGAGAAAGATCTGAAGGAGGAAGCTGATCACAAAGACTATTCCCAGAACGCCAAGGACAGCCATACCGATCGCCATGAGTACCTGCGGATCCATGGCTGCAAAGGGATTGGTTCCCTCTGTTGCAGAGGAAACACTGTTCCCGGCACTTGCCCCGCTTCCTCCGGCCAGAGCCGTCAGGAGGATAGCCACCAGCACGCTCCTCAGATAGTTCTTTTGAAAGGCCTCTCTTCCTCTTGCCTTTATTTCTTTTCTGCTCCACATGATACGATTTCTCCTTTCCCTCACTCGACATCGATTCTGACTTAACATGTTGTACAGCGAGGTGGACAGTCCTGGAAGGGTCCACTCTATTGGTATTATAGCCCGAATTGTTTGAATATTCAACGATGCCGAATGCTTATTCAGAAAAAAGCTGCGGAGTGATCCGCAGCTTTTCTTGTACCTTTATTTCATCTGTGCGTATTCTTCTTTGGTGAAGTACTGGGTGGACTTCAGATACTTGGGAATATCCTTGGATTCTCCGTTGATCCGGATGTCCGCATGGTTCTTCGCGATCTCCAGCACGTACTCGTTCTGGTCCGTGGGAAGCTTGCCCACGATGGTCACGCGGATCTTGAGGTAGGGATCCAGATGCGCGATATCGAAGAGGGACAGGAATCTCTTGCAGCGTCCCTTGAAGGAAATCTCCGGATCCAGGTTGTCCAGATTGGTGTTGTTGAACTCAAAAACCACGTTCAGCCAGCCGTCTTCCATGTACAGAGCGGTATCACAGAACTCCTCCACATACTCACGGTTCTGGCTCGCTCTGGAGATTCTGGAGAACTCTTCCAGCTCGTCCACAAAGGTCAGGAAGGAACTGCTGTCGATCACCGCGATCTGGTAGGTATCGTTGGTATGGTTGGAAATAGTAGACAGAATCTGATGAAGCATCAGCACATTCACATCCGGCAGAGGAGTCAGCCAGTCCTCGCGGCAATAATCCACATTCTGGAATACCTGCAGATTCTTCATCAGCAGGAACGCACTCATGATGCCATGCTGATAGGCCTCGAAGTCGTTGTAATAAGTAGCTCTCTTTCCAAAAGCAGAGTGGAACAGCACATCTACCTGGAAGCTGTTCTTCAGCAGCGTCTTCTCATCCTCCGGCAGTTCTTCCAGCGCCCTGCGGAACTCATTCATATCATCGCCATTGAACTGTCCGATCAGTTTCTCCAGCACCGCCATGGCCTCCGGGGGCAAATCCTCCTTAGGATTGATGTTCACAATGACATCTCTGGACAGGAAATCAATGAACTGATTCACAAACTCCTGCTGGATGTTTTCATACTCAAAACTGAAGTTGTCAAAATTATGGATTGCAAAGTAAGGAAGCACTTTATTGATGCTCTTGTTGATCTTCTCGATCTTCTTCAGCGGATATCCCAGGTCGTGGGTCAGAGCAGCAATACATCTGCCCGCATCCTGCAGCTGTTCCGCTTCCTCAATCCGTCTCAGAACGGCCTTCAGTTTCCGTGCCTCCATTCCATCAATGATATGCAGGGCATCCGTGAGGCTGTCCATCATCCTGTAGCTCTGAATGGTATCCCGATCGAGCTTATACAGCTCGGAAAACTCCGGATTGTTGTACAGATACTCTCCAAGGAAGTACACCCACAGGCAGTGCAGGGTGTGATCCCGATAGAAAGAGTCAGACGCAAAGATCAGTTCCTCGAACTCCACATAGGAATCAAAATACTTGAAGATCTTGTCATATCCTCTCTTGTTGGGAGAGATCTGACTCATGGCAGCCTCGAAGAGGTGCTTCCAAAGTCCCACAGCCAGCTGGATCTTGCTGTTCATCTTGGACTCATCCACCAGTTTTTCCAGCGCATCTTTGATGGCCGCTTTGGACCCATCCTTCCCCCGCAGGAAAACTACCTCATCCCGCTCGATCCGCTCCAGGTAAAACCGCATGACGGTTTTTTCATCAATAAAATGTTCCACCGGTACTCCTCCGTAAAAAATAAACTCAACAAATCTACTTTACCGAATTAACGTGGAATATGCAACAAAAAAGGCACCCTTTCAGGGTACCTTTTTGTTTATCGGGGCGACAGGATTTGAACCTGTGGTCTCTACGTCCCGAATAATGCTCTGGAATTTCTTATTTCGTGCCGTTTCGTCCCAAATCCGTTTATTTTAAGGCTTTTTCTAAATTCCTACTGTTTTTTAATTGTACCGATAGATCCAGATTCCTTTCATCTGAGAAACCAGGGTATCGGCATCCCAATGCTTCTTGCTGTTCTTCGGGCTGTTAGGGTCGTTTACGATCACTTTTCCGTCTTCATCGAGACCAGCAAGGACGATGAAGTGTCCGGAAGTGGTGAAGTCACCCGGCTTCATGGAGCAGATCATTGGACTTTCGCCGGATACGTTCTCAAGGATATAATCTGCATCGATCCGACCGGTAGATGCGGAGAGACCGTAATATTTGGCCCCGGTGGTCATCAGATCCCAGGAAGTGCCCTGACCCAGGGTATAATAGCCCTGGCCGGCAGAATACTTGCTGACGACATAGGGATTGATCGCAGCATCACCGGTGAGGCCGCAGACTACCATGGCCATGCAGGTGGGAGCGCATCCGGCGACGCCGACATAATTTTCACCATAATTCTTGTAACCCCAGCGTTTGTCCCATTGGATGAACAGGGGAATATCATTCTCGGCCATCTCGGCCGATACATCCATATCAAATCGCTTATCGCAATACTCGAGGTAGTGATCGGCGTATTCGCTGGCCTCGGGGTATTTCCGGACGAACTCGCGGATGACGTAAGGTACTTCATCCGATTGGGAATGGTGCAAAGAACGCATCACGAAGATGGCAATAACAATTAGTGCGGCACCGGCGATACATAGCGGAAGTGGGTTGCGTTTATGCTTTCTTCCGGATTTTTTGACATGCTCCGGTTCCTTTGCAGGTTTGACGGGGGCAGGAGTGGTCTCTCCGATGACCGGATCAATGTGGTTCGTCTCATGGTGAGGGACTCTTTTTCGGATTCGAATAATGTTCCATGCGAGCCCACCGATGAAGGCCAGCCCAAGGATTAGTAAGGCAGTAGTTTCGGTCAGCCATTCCGGGAACAGAGTAGCATCGATCAGGATCAGGATGAGAAACGTGATCACCTCGATCAACACTGTTCCAAACAGGATGCGGATCAGATTGCGGAGGGGTGATGATTTGCGTTTATTATGCTTCATATTGCCGGGTGAATTCCTTTCGTGGTGCGAATAAACACCTTTCCAAATATACCACGAAGGGGATGGGGGAATCTTTAAGATTGTCTTATTATTTGATTAAACATCTACATAGATAACGGAACAAAAATGAAAAAAGTCGCTGGTATTATGTAGTATAATTGTGACGGGATGGTCATTTTTCCTGTCTATATAAGTGAAGGGCATTGGAAAAGGGAGAATTACATGGAGGATCGTCAGATTGTGGATTTATACTGGGCACGTTCCGAAAAGGCCATAGCGGAGACTGCAAACAAATATGGACGATACTGCTATTCCATCGCCTATCATATCCTTCAATGCAAAGAAGACAGTGAGGAGTGCGTGAATGACACGTATATGAACGCCTGGAACGCTATGCCTGATCAGAGACCGAACCGACTGGCAGCTTTTCTTGGCAGGATCACCCGCAACCTTTCCTTGAATCGATGGGAGAAGGAATCAGCAGAGAAACGCGGAGGCGGTCAAGTGCCGTTGGTATTAGAGGAGTTGCAGGAGTGTCTACCGGCGGTCAATCGTACAGAGCAGATTGCTGATGATATTGTCCTTGTGGAGATCTTGAATCGCTTCCTTGCGTCACAGTCAGGAGAACGAAGGAAAATCTTTCTCCAGCGGTATTGGTTCATGCGCTCGATATCTGAGATTGCGGTGGATTGCGCTGTAACGGAAAGCAAGGTAAAAATGTCACTGCTTCGTTCCAGAAATGAATTGAAGCAGATGCTGGAAAAAGAAGGTGTCGACATTTGAAAGAAAATCGCCTTTTGAACATTCTTGGACAAGTGGATGAGGAATACATCGCCGAGGCAGTGCCGGGGGGACGGAAAAAGAGAAGCCTTGCCTGGCTGAGGTGGGTGGCTGCGGCTGCTGCATGCTTTGGCCTGGTAGTATATGGACGAGTTTTGATGAAGCCGGTGGGAGATACAACCGGTTCTGTTGGGCCTTCCACAGTGGCGCCTAAAATAGAAAATGAGGGAAATCTCGTTGACTCTGAGAAGGAGTCTGCCGAGGAGGTACCGTCCATCGTTGCAGATCTCCCGGGGGAGTCGACTTCAGAGCGAGAAGGAGAGGCCATGGGATTCGAAGCGGTTATGTGCTATAGTGCCGATGAATTGGAAAATGGGAATCCCTGGCGCGAAAATATGGAACTGGAAACATTACCAGTTTTCAAAAATGGGAGTTATGATCCCTCCGGAGCGAGTGTTCCTGTCGGCTTGAGCGAGCAGGAGATGATGGAGATTGCGGCTGAATCGGCACTGACCCTCAGGGTGGAAATCCTTAGCACAGATAGTACGGAAGATAAAGTTGTGGGTAATACAGATTCTGGTAAGTTAACTGTTTTTGCGGATGGAACGCTGATGTATGAACCGGCAGAAACTATTGAACTTCCTGAGGAGTATCGAATTGCTTTCGACGATGCGACTGAGCCGGAAGCAAAGGCAGTTATGGAGTATTTGGCGGAGCAATACGCAACAATACTTGATTACAAAAATCCTGTGATTGCAATGAGCGGAGATTATTCTTTTTCAGGAGATTACACGCGGCGATGTCGGATTTATGATGCGGGGGAATCTGTTGTTGAGAGTATGCTGAATTATTGGTTCAACTATGGACAGTTTCTTCTGGATGATGATGGAAAACTGTGGATGATTCGTATTTTTGATGCTTTATGCAAGGCTGAAACAATAGGTGATTATCCATTGATCTCATTACGCGAGGCAAGGGACAAGCTGTTGAACGGTCAATATGAGACCAATGTCCCTATGGCAGTTCAGGGGGAGGAGTACATAGCAAAAGTAGAGTTGTGTTATCGCCCCGGATCGATGGAAGAATATTTACTTCCGTATTATCGATTCTATGTTGAACTGCAGGATATGGACGAAGAACAGATGACTTTCGCAAACGGACTGAAAACATATGGAATCTATTATGTCCCTGCAATCCGGGGTGGAGCCGGTACGGTTTTATCCTCTACCATTGATGATGGGAAAGAGTTTCGATTAGTGTGTTCCGATCCGGCCGGCGGACTGATGGAAAAGCGTTTGGAAGAAAAGCAAGACGGACAGGATTGGAAACTGGTTGAGGATCTGTCGGGAGTCGTACCAAACTATCCGCAGGCAATGATCTTTCTGGATGAGAAAACCGGTATTATCCTTACTGATTACCATGGCGACCGGAATTATGTCTTTATGACACAGGATGGTGGCCGTTCCTGGACCGGAGAATACCTGGGAGATGAAACGGACTTGTATACGAATGGTATTGATCTGTCTTATGACCGGGACAATGGCTTGCTGTGGATCACAGTATCTGCAAAAGTGTCAGATGATGAATATGAAGAACGGGGTTACATCTCCAGAGATCATGGCAGATCATGGTCTCGTTCGGAATAGGAGATGAGTAGCAAATAGAGGGAGAATCCGTAGGCATAATAAGACGAGGTGACTGGTCACTGTCACCTCGTCTTTTCTTTTTGCGGGCATCTCCCAAAGTGGTGTTAAGATCTATACTGTTTATTTAATCTCTCCTTAGATTAGTACATCTTCTCCATTTACACTATATTTCCATACTTTTCTCGTCAAGAAGGAAATCGAACAATCCCATGACCAACACTCCATCCTCATTATATAGCGGAGCAATGGCATCCTTGGTAATGATAATCTTCTTGAATCCGTCCTGTATCAGCAATAGAGATCTCTGTTCCTGTTCCTTCTTTGCATCATCCGGCAGCGCTAAAGCCGATTGTATATAATACCGTTTTGAGCCTTTGTTGCAAACAAAATCTATCTCGCGTTGTTTCCGTATCTTCTTTCCCGTTTTGTCTACTTCATTCGTTATAACAACACCGACATCCACATTAAAACCTCTGACAAGCAATTCGTTGAAGATTATATTTTCCATTGCATGAGTTTCTTCAACCTGTCGGAAGTTCAATCTGGCATTACGAAGTCCCATATCCGTAAAATAATATTTAAGTGGCGTATCGATATATCGTTTTCCCTTAATGTCATACCTGTATGCACTGTTAAGTAAGAACGAATCCTCAAAATACTCTAGGTACTTTTTAATCGTGTTTTGGCTTATCGTTTTATTCTTTATGCTTTTAAAAGTATCCGACAGCTTGCTAGGGTTTGTAAGAGAACCAATTGATGATGACAGAATATTCAGCAGTTCCTCCAGTTCCGACTTGTTTCTAACATTGTTTCTTCCAACGATATCAGAAATATATGTTTCGTCGAACAGCCTTTTCAGGAAATCCACCTTTTGATCAGGAGTGGAAAATTCAAGGACCAACGGGATTCCCCCATAAAGGACGTACTCTCTCCAACCAGTATCCTTATCCCCCTTATAAACACTTATAAACTCACGAAAGGTAAGCGGGAACATGTGTACTTCATCCCCTCGACCACGAAACTCAGTTATAATATCCTTCGAGAGAAACTTTGCATTACTGCCCGTCACGTACACATCCACATTTTTCATTCGTGAAAGACTGTTTAGTACAGCTTCAAACTCCCCAAGCAACTGCACCTCGTCCAAAAGAACATAATACATTTCTTTGTCTTTGATCTGCTCCTTGACATAGGGAAAGAAGACCTTCGGATCCCTGTAAGAGGTATTCTCATAAAGGTCAAATGCCATTTCAATTATATGATCGCAAGGAACTCCTTCCGATTCAAGATGATCCTTAAACAGGTTAAAAAGCAGATAAGACTTGCCGCATCTACGGATACCCGTGATTACTTTTATTAACCGGTTATGTTTTTTTGAAATCAGCTTGTCAAGGTATGTATCTCTTCTTATCTCCATTTTGTATACCACCATTTAATTATTTTGCGGATTTCCGCATTTTTCTTCAGTTGTATTTTACCTCATGTGATTTTACATAGCAATGGTGAATTGTATATTCTTGCGGATTTCCGCATTTTTCTTCACTAGACAATTACCGTATCATTAACCAAATATTGGCAGAAAAATTGGTAGAACAAAGCGTAAAAAAAGAGGGCTTCCGAAACCGGAAACCCTCTTTTTTACTGCATCGGGGCGACGTGATTCGAACACGCGGTCTCCGCTTCGCTCCGGTCCGTGCCGGGCCAAGGTCCCCCGGACCTTGGGCACCCTCTACGCCCTCACTACGTTCGGGACACAGAGTCCGCACGTTCATATACACTGTCCGGATAAACAAAAAAGGCACCCTTTCAGGGTACCTTTTTGTTTATCGGGGCGACGTGATTCGAACACGCGGCCTCTACGTCCCGAATTACGCATCACGTTTTTTAGTCTTTACCATTCCGTTCCAAATCCTTTTATTATCGTCGTTAGAATAATCAAATAACACGATACAACATGGAATAAAATATGGATTAAGACCTTTTGGTTAGAACAAAAGTTAGAACAGCTTTCTGTGAATCTTGATAACAAGATTTGCAGAGAGCTTTTTTCGTGTGACGGTTTTTGCACGGATAGTTTTTGATTTAATGTCTGGAGGATTTACATGGATTGTGTATATGGAACAGGAAATAATATCGTTGATCAGGTCGGTAAGATTGGATTATCCGGAAACATCATTCCTGATGCGTGGTATAAGACGATTATTTCGAGAAACGGGAAAGTTAATCTTTTGGCTGTAAATATTCTTGCTGATGTTGTTTATTGGTATCGTCCCTCGGAAATGAGGGATGAAATTACAGGAAAAGTAACATACAAGAAGAAATTCAGGCATGTAGATTTTTTGCAAAAGAGCTATAAGGATATTTGTGAAAAGTTTAATTGCAGTGAAAAACAGGCCAGAGAGGCGTTAAAAGATCTGGAAAACTTAGGTGTTGTAACACGCCACTTTAAGACTGTTGAAACAGAATATGGCTTCTATCCCAATGCCATGTTTTTGGAACTGATACCCGGTGCATTGATAGCACTTACTTTTCCGGAAGATGAAAAAAATGATAATGATTCCGGAAGGGGAAATACATGTTGCCCTACAGGGAAACATACCCTTCCCCAAAAAGAAACAGGTATTTCCGAAATAGGAAATACATATACAGAGAATAATACAGAGATTTCTACAAAGACTTCAACAACATCGGATGCTGATGTTTCGATTGTTGAAACTGTTGCTGAAATGTTTAAGGAGTATTCTTTGCCTCTCTCCGACATAAGATCGATCATTAAGGAAGCCGGTAATGATTTGGCGAAATGCAGGATAGCAAATGACTTGTTGAAACAACAAAAAAATAAGATCTCAAACGTAACGGGATGGATCATTAACGCTATCAGAAAGGACTATAAATTCAATCCCCGTGCATCCAATCCGGGAACGGGAAGCTTTTTCAGATTTCAGCAAAGAGAAGACTATGATTATGATGATCTGCTTAGAAAGATTGTCGCTAATTGATGAGTTTTTAAGGATTATCAAAGGAGATTTTAATGATGACTGAACAGGAAAAAATGAGCAAGGTTGACCGCCTGGAACGGAAGATGAGACAGGCCCGGGCGGAGTACCAAAAGGCAGTTCGTGAAGAGAAAGAAAAAGAACGGAAAGCCCAGGACCGTCACAAGTATATGATGGGTGGATGCGTGCAGAAATATTTCCCCAAAGGACTTGACGTATATGACTTTAACGAGCATGAAATGAATCGGATAATAGCCTGCGCGTTTAGCCTTAAGGATGTGCGGAATATGATAAATACGGTTATCAAGGAAAGACCGAATCCTGCAGCCGGTTCTGTCACCGAGAATTTCTCGGTGCGCACAGATATACCACCGGAGGTGGTATCTGGCGCCCTGCCGGGGGCGTCCTGCGGACAGCTGTTGTCTGCCGGGGGCAGCCAAGAGGGGACGCGATGCTCCCCCTCCGGTGTGCGAAGCACACCTACCCCGTGATGAATTTTGCTCTGTTGAAAAGTAGGCATCGGGCACTACAGAATCGACCCAAAGCGAGGTTCAGCTATGGCAGTTAAAAACATTAGTACACGTATGAATATATGTGGCAGAGGAGAGAGATGCAGTGGCGGTCATTCTGCCGTTGAGCAGGCCGGATATATCTCACGAGAAAAGATGTATTCAGAATATGATGGCCAGATCTATTATCCTAAGTATGCCGAGGACTTGGTTCACTCCGAAGTGCTCCTCCCTAAAAACGCACCGGAGGAATTTAAGGATCCGATGAAGTTATGGAACTCGGTTGAAATGAACGAAAAGAGTGATAACGCTCAGCTTGCAAGAACATGGCGGATCGAACTGCCAAATTTATGGACGTATCAGTTTGCAGCCATGTTTGTAAAAGATTTATGTGAAAGACTCTTTGTAGCTAAGGGTATGTGCGTTCAATTTGCAATACATGATTCAGAAAATGATAAAGGACAGCGCAACCTTCACTGTCATGTAATGCTTACACTTCGGAGCCTTGACGAGCAGGGACACTGGATGCCGAAGCAGAAGAAGGTTTATCTCACTGATGATAAAGGTGAGAGAATCCCGGTCATTGATAAAAAGACGGGTGAACAGAAGGTCGATAAGCAGAACAGAAAACAGTGGAAATGCACCACGATCAAGACTAATGATTGGGATGATCAGAGGTACGCAAAGTTTTGGAGAAAGGAACTGACGGATGCGATCAATTCCGCTAATGCCGAGCTTGGAATGACACAGGATATTTGGGAATATCGTTCGTTTAAAGAGCAGGGGCTTGAGATCGCGCCTCAGATCCATCTTGGAGAGAAAGCAAGCGCTATGGAGCGTGCGGGGATCAAGACCATAAGGGGCGACATCAATCGTGATATCCTGGCTCAAAACGCAGTCATCACGGCTGCACGTACCGCATACGAGAAAGCCAGGGAGGAACTTGCCGAAGCGATGGCTATTCCGTTAACTATCGTTAAGGAATTTAAGAGCGAGATCATAGATGTGATCCGGAAGGTCGCAGAACGAAACAATAACCGGTTGACACTTCCGATATTTAAAGGCAAATTTGTCCGTGCAGTTTCGGATCGGGCTGCCCTTCAGGATAAGACAAAAATGGATGCCTATGTTCAGAGTAAGGGCTGGACTACCTTTGATGAAATGCAGGCTGATGGAAAAACATTACAAGACAAATACGATGAACTTGTAACAAGCAGAAAAAACATGAACGAGCGAGGGGCGTATCTTGGAAAGCTGCTTGATTTCCATGAGAAGTACGAGCCGTATCAGAAGATCAATGCTGAATACTGGAAGCTGAAGAAAGCGGAGGAGAAAAACGGAAAACCCCTTGGCTTCCTCAAAAAGAGCAAGGCAGAAGAATACCAGCGACAGCATAAGGCGGAACTGAACACTTATAAGATTTACCGGAATGTGCTTAAAGATATGATCAAAGAACCGGACAAAAGGATCAATCCCAATGCATGGCAGAAAGAACTTGATTGTTTAAGTGAGAAGTATCATAAAACAGAAGGGCCGCTGTCGGATGCTATCGCTGATCTTGCAAAGATTGAAGTCCTTAACTACAACAAGAAAGATCTTGAAAGGATGCTACAGAACGAGCACAGCCGCAGAGAACGAGAGAATAATAGAACTTCTAGGAATGATGGCAGATTTATTCCTGGAAGCTGAACAGAGAGTTGAGAACTATTTGTATGTGATAAAAGCAGAGAGCCGATTTCTCGGCTCTTGTTTGTTCAGTAGATGTTTGAAGTCGCAAATTGCGACTTCAAACATCATTTTATTGTTTTTAGTCTTTTGATAAGTTC
>JAEEGL014366098.1_pt1 | contig 13415 bp, 12 predicted proteins | sample 9134231 | NCBI WGS metagenome assembly JAEEGL01 (sample SAMN16246548, study PRJNA631951) | gut metagenome | biome: gut microbiome; feature: rumen; material: fiber-attached | host: Bos | place: Iran: Karaj | collected 2018-10 | reverse complement strand
TATGCTTTTGAAACGGCAAGATGAAGCTCTATTCCCTCAAGGAAAACCACCTGTTCCGCCGCGCCTATCAGAAGGGCGGCCGCAAGTCCGCGCGCACCGTCACGGTCTACGCGCTGAAGGACCGCGCCGCAGGCCTTTTGCGGAAACAGAACCCACAGAAACAAACCCTCAACCGGATCGGCATCTCAGCCTCTAAAAAAGTCGGAGGCGCGGTGCAGCGAAACCGGGCGAAACGCCTGATCCGGGAAGCCTACCGTCAGATAGACAAAACCGTCGGCATCCGAAAAGGCTTCCTCATCGTCATCGTCCCGAAACCCGCCGCCACCGTCTCGAAAATGCAGGACGTGCTGTCCGACCTCTTTGACTGCCTCTCCGCCCTCGAACTCCTCCCGGTACAGAATCCGGCCGAGGATCCCGGCCCCGCGCCGCGCGAAGGGCAGGAAAACCGGGCAAAGGAGACCGGATCATGAAACCGTCCCGCGCCGTCAGGCGTCAGAACCAAAGACGCCCTCCCGCCGAACCGGACCGATCGGGAACCCCCGAATCCCGGGAAAACCCGGTCGCAAACGCCGCGAAAGCCCTCCGCCGCGCCGCGGTCAGACTGTGGCTCGCGCCGGTGCGCTTTTACCGCAGATTCCTCTCGCCGCTCAAAGGGCAGAGCTCCTGCCGGTACACGCCCACCTGCTCGGCCTACGCCATGGACGCGGTCGAAGAATGGGGCATCCTCTGCGGCACCCTGCTCGCCGTCCTCCGGATCCTCCGGTGCAATCCCTTCTCCCGGGGCGGGTACGATCCCGTTCCCCGGCGCGCGGAAGTCCTTGCCCGCATCCGGCGCCGATTCGGACGGCAGGCATCCCCGGACGCATCCCCCGGAGAAACCGGCGGGAAGCAGTCCGACGACCAATCCTCTCCCATGGAGCGCTAAATGGAAAGTATCTTCGATATCCTGTATATCCCGATGGGATATATCCTGCGGTTCGCCTACTCGCTCACGCACAACTACCTCTTCGCCATCCTGCTCTTCACGCTCGTATTCGAGATCCTGCTCTTCCCGCTCGCCGTCAAGCAGCAGAAGAATCAGATCAAGCAGGCATCCCTTGCGCCGAGAACGGCGGCCATCCGGAAGAAATACGCCGGACGCGAGGACCAGGCGACCAAGCAGAAAATGCAGCAGGAAATCATGGACATGTACCAGGCGGAGCACTTCAACCCGGCCTCCGGATGCGGCACCCTGCTCATCCAGATGCCCATCATCATCTGCCTGTACAACGTCGTCATGCGCCCCCTGCGGTACATCTCGAACGTGCCGACCGCGGAAATCACCGCGCTCAAGACCTTCCTTGAGGACGCCGGCGTCGAGATCGGCATCCGCAGCGAACAGATCAACATCATCAACGCGATCCGGGACAATGTTTCGAATTACTACACCATCGCCCCCCACCTCGAAGGCGCGATCCTTCCCGTCTTCAAGGTCGGGCCCTTCGATCTGTCCCAGACCCCCACGATCAGCTTCCAGCCGTTCAACTGGCTGATGCTGATCCCCGTCCTGACCTTCGTCATCATGGTCGTCTCGCAGAAGATCATGCAGCGGTTCACCTATCAGGATCCCACCATGGCCGAGCAGCAGAACAGCATGTCCATGAAGATCATGCAGTGGACCACGCCGCTCATCTCCGTCTATTTCGAATTCCAGCTTGCGGCCGCAGTCGGCGTGTACTGGATGTTCCGCAACGCCCTCATGGTCGTCTCGAAGATCGTCGCGGCCAAGCTCTACCCCCTCCCGAAGCTGACGGAGGAGGACTATAAGGAAGCCGAGCGGCAGGCAGGTCTCTCGAACAAGCAGAAGAAGCGCGAGGCAAAGGAGCGGGATCCGAACAAGAAGCCCGTCCGCAGCCTGCACCACATCGACGACGACGATTACAACGAACGCCTCGAAGCGGCGGAAAAGCAGGAGGAAGAAGAGAACGCGGAGCGGGAGGACAAAGCGCCCGTGCCGCTGAAGGACGAGGAACAGTCCGATTACCGGAAGAAGAAATAATATCCAACCAAGGACATAAGGAATACTATGGCTGAAACCTATTTAATCACAGCGAAGACCGTCGCGGAAGCCATCGCTCTCGCCAAGCGCGAGTACGAAGACGCCGACCACGAGATCTCCTACGAGATCGTGAAGATGGAAAAGAAGGGCCTCTTCGGTCTGCTCGGCGCGAGAGACGCCCAGATCAAGGTCACCGTCTCGAAGGTCGTCTCCGTCCAGAGCGAGCTCGGCTCCCTCGTTGCGGATATCAAGAACCTGAAAACCGTCACCGACCGCGGCTCGAACGGCGCGCCTGCTCAGCAGGAAAAGCCCCAGCAGCCGCAAACGCAGAACAACCAGAAGCAGCAGAATCCGCCCAAGCAGCAGCAGAACCAAAACCAGAACCAGCAGAATCCGCCCAAACAGCAGAAGCAGCAGAAGGGCGAACAGCAGAATCAGCCGAAGGCGGACGGCCAGAAGCAGCAGAACCAGCCGAAACAGCAGAACAATCAGCCGAAGCAGCAGCAGAATAACCAGCCGAAGGCGGACAAGCAGCAGAATCAGCCGAAGAGCGAGCAGCAGAACCAGCCGAAGCAGAACCAGCCCAAGGCAGACGGCCAGAAGCAGCAGAACCAGCCGAAACAGCAGAACCAGCCGAAGCAGAATCAGCCCAAGGCGGAGAAGCCCGCGGAAAAACCGGCGGAGAAGCCGGCTGATAAGCCGATCGAGGCGCCCGCCAAGGCGGAAGAAGAAAAGGCGGAGACCCCGTACCGTTCCGCGCTCGGCAATCAGGCCACTCCCCGCAAGAGAAACCGTCAGAAGAAGGCAGCCCCGCGCCCGGCTGAGGAAGACCTCTCCGCCGCCGTCACCGTCTCCGCGCCCGTCGGACTCACGGATTTCGTGAGCGAAGGAAACGAGAGCGGCTTCGGCAGCAGCACGGGCACGTCCTCGGGCGGCCGGATGAACAACGACATCCGCAAGAAGAACCGCGGACAGAAGCCCGCCGCCGAACCGGAAAAGCCGGCCGAAGCGCCCGCGCTGTCCACGACGGTGGTGCCCGCCTCCGAGGTCCCGGCACAGTCCCGCAGAAGCCGCGGCAGACGCGGGGGACGCGGTCCCGTGCAGCGGACGGACAGCGACGCCGTCGCACAGAAATATGACATCGCGGAGAGCGACGAGGATTACGCGCGTCTGAACGCGCTCGTCGCCGAAGCGGAAAGCGTCTTTGAGGAAAAGCGCGCGGAAGCGGAGCCCGTCCGGGAAGAACGCCGCCGCGAAGCCATCACCGAGGCCGAGATGAACTACGCGCTCGACTTCGTGAACACCCTCCTCGAGGACATGCGCCTTGACGCCCATGCGGTCCGCGCCGAATGCCCCGAAGGGGAAGAATTCGACGTGACCGAAGAAGCGACCGTCTACCCGAAGATCGACATCGTCGGCGAAGAGACGGGCATCCTGATCGGGCATCACGGCGAGACCCTCGATTCGATCCAGTACCTCGCGAACCTCTGCGCGCTCCGCCGCACGAAATCCCGCGACGGCGACTACGTGAAGATCGTCGTGGACATCGAGAACTACCGTCAGAAGCGGGAGGACACCCTCCGCACCCTCGCCAGAAGAATGGCGGCGCGCGCGGTGAAGTACCGCCGGAACGTGTTCCTCGAGCCCATGAACGCGTATGAGAGACGGATCATCCACTCCGAACTGCAGAGCTACGACGGCGTTTCGACGCATTCCGTGGGCACGGACCGCGACCGCAAGATCATCGTGACCTACGAGGGTCCCGACAAGCAGCCCGACCGCAGAAGAGGCGAGGAAAAGCCCGCCGAGCAGCAGGCGCAGCAGAATCAGCAGGGCCAGCAGAACCAGCAGGGACAGAAGAAATCCCGCTCTCGCCGTGGACGCGGCGGGGACAAGTCGGCGCAGGCAGCCCAGACGCAGAGCGCTCCCGCCGAGGTTTCCGCAGTCTCCGACGCCGAGCCCACCCGCGAACGCAGACGCCCCCGGAAGCCCACGAAAATGAGCATTGAAGAGCTCACGGACTGGCTGCCGGACGCGGGCGAGGCCACCGGGGAAGTCGACGACACGCTGAACGTGATGAGCGGGCTGCGCGAGAAGGCTTCCGAAGCAGCCGACGAGATCGAAGAGACCGTTGAGATCGAAGAGACCTCCGGCGCGGCGGTGAAGGCCGAAGAGGCCGTCCGCGAAGCCGAAGCGAAATTCGAGGCGAAAGCCGCGGCACTTCTCGACGCGCTCGGCGCCCTGGCGGACGACGACAAGGATGGAGAATAACCCGGCATCCTGCCGGTTTATCCCGTTGGGATCCGTACGCGGCTCCCGGAAGAAGAATACTGTTTTAAGACTGATCATTGAAGCAGAAAGCCGTCCTTGGGACGGTTTTTTGCTTGCAAAAAAAGGAGAGGCATGGTATAATATTTTGGAAAAAGCTGCGCATGCGCCGGGCGGTGCCCGGGGACACAAAGAGCGCGCGGCGCGCGTGCCACGGGGAAAAGGCACGCGAAACATCATAAGGAGCTATGCCATGAACGATTTCTCCAAAACCATCGCCGCGATCTCGACGCCGCGCGGAAAAGGCGGGATCGCCGTCATCCGCCTCTCCGGACCGGACGCCATCGCCGCCGCCGGACGCATGTTCCGCCCGAAAAACGGCAAGCCGCTTGCGGACTGCGCGCCGCGGACCGCGGTGTTCGGCACGATCTGCGACGCCGACGATGAGCCCTGCGACGAGGGGATCGTCACCGTCTTCCGCGGACCGCATTCCTTCACCGGCGAGGACGTCGCGGAGATTGCGTGCCACGGAGGCCCCGCCGTCACCGAGGCCGTGTGCCTGTCCGCGATCGCGCACGGAGCCGTCGCCGCAGGTCCCGGGGAATTCACGCGCCGCGCCTTCGTGAACGGGCGTCTGTCCCTGACCGAAGCCGAGGCCGTCGGCCGCCTCATCGACGCGGACACCGCCGAGCGGCTGGCCCTGTCCTCCGGCGCGCTCCGCGGGAACGTGAGCCGGGAGATCGCGCGGATCTCGGACGGCCTGCTTGCGACGATGACCGCGCTCTACGCCGCGATCGACTACCCGGAGGAGGACGTCGGGGACGAGGGAGAGCGCGAGATCGGGGGGGCTTTGACGCGCGCGCAGGCGGACGTGGAACGCCTTCTCGCGACGTACAGGACCGGACGCGCGGTCGCCGACGGCGTGCGGACTGCCCTCTGCGGACGGCCGAACGTCGGGAAGAGCTCGGTGTTCAACCTCATGACGGGCGAGGAGAGCGCGATCGTGACGGAGATCGCCGGGACGACCCGGGACGTTCTGCGCGAGACGGTGTCCTTCGGCGGCGTGACGCTGCGGCTTTCGGATACGGCGGGCGTGCGCGAGGCGGCCGACACCGTGGAAAAGATCGGCGTGGACCGCGCGGAGCGGGAGATCGCTTCGGCCGAGCTGATCCTCGCGGTCTTTGACGGGAGCGAACCTCTCACGGACGAGGACCGACGGCTGCTCGCGCTGCTGACGCCGCTGGACGGGGCGAAAATCGCCGTCATCAACAAAGAGGACGCGGGGCTCCGGCTCACGGACGAAGAGCTTGGCGCCATCGACGCGGCGTGCGGGCATCGGGTGAGCTTATCGGCGAGATCCGGCGACGGACATGCGCTTGCAGACGCGATCGCCGATCTCTACGGTAGCGGGACGCTCGATCTGCGCGCGGACGCGGTGATCTGGGACGTGCGGCAGCGGCAGGCGCTCGAGCACGCGAAAGCCGCCCTCACCGGCGCGTGCGAAGCCATCCGGCGCGGCGACCCGATCGACTGCGTGTGCACGCTCGCGGAGGAAGCCATGGCCGCCTGGAACGAAACGGACGGCCGCGGCGTCGACGAGGAGATCATCGGGGAGATCTTCAAGCGGTTTTGCGTAGGAAAATAAGCGGCAGTGCCGGGGAACAAAAGGACCGCGCGTTGAAGGTGCGCGGTCTTTTCTTATCTTCTTTATTCTGCGCGGCAGGGCCTTGCGGAGTTGGGATCGTGCGGATCGATAGCTTTTTTGTCTTCGCAGACGGCGCCCGGGAGGACCCTCCACGGCCGGGTCCTCCTGGGAGGCTCCAGGCCGCCCAAGGCCGTTCCCGCCTTGGGAATCCACCCTCCGACATGCGTACCGTGAGTTTTCTGCATCATAGCTCAATGAGATGCAGCGAACGGCGGATGAAACAAGTTTCATCTCGCCTATCCAACGTGTGATTACAAGGAGCCATCACCAAGATGAGCGGCACGGATAGGTTTGAGGCTCGCTCAACACCGAAGATGCGGCTTGTGCGTGTTAGACCTTACAGCTGCGCCGTGGCAAGGCATGCAGCGGTGAGTGTCAGATTTGTACTTTCCGCTTCACATCATCCCCCAAGCTGCATCTTCCTGATCCCAGCAGGAGCTTGACTTGAACCTGTACCCACACTACCGCACTGAACAATGGCCGTGACTATCACACATCTCTATATTGGTGCGGCCATGTAATCTTGAAATGAAGAGGTTTAGCCGTCATTGAACGGAGCTTCAGAGTGAGAAGGGAGGCTGTACCTGAGGGGGTAGGGGTGGATATCCAACCGGTTTCAGCTTTGCTGAAACCGAGGGGAGAGCGCTCCTCCCCTGCCGTGGGGCCTGGTAAGTCCAGAGAGGAGCCGGCCGGAGGCTCCTCTTTGGTCCCGTCCGGAAGGACAAAAGAACTAACGACTTTGTATATCCCAAATCCGCAAGGCTCTGCCGCGCAGACAAAAGATACGGCCGCGCGCAATCCAAAGAAGCATCAGCGCGCAAGAAAAAGAAGCGCCAGCGCGCAAGAAAAAGAGCATAACAAAAGCGCGCGGATGCAATTACCCGCGCGCCGAAGAATAACCAGGTCTTTCAGCCTTTTCCGCCCGTCTCCGCCCGCACGAACACCCCGTTCTCGAAGTATCCGGTGTAGGTGCGGCCGCTCGGCCAGGTGTACGTCCCGAAGCCGGAGGGAAGGTTGTTCTGGAAATCCCCTTCGTACCGCTCGCCGTTCGCCCAGGTATAGACGCCCTTGCCGACCCGGACGTCGTTCACGAAATCGCCCTCGTACATGTCGCCGTTCGCCCAGGTGTAGATCCCGGAGCCGTGCTTCACGCCGTTCTGATACGACCCGATGTACGAGTCCCCGGACGCGTAGCGGTATTCGCCCTCGCCGTCCTTCAGGTTGTTCGTGAAGAAGCCCGCGTAGACCGAGCCGTCGCCGAACGTGTATACGCCGTACCCTTCCTTCAGGCCCTCGCGGAACGAGCCTTCGTAGACCTCGCCGCCGACGTAGGTGTAGGTCCCTTCGCCGGTCATCATGTCGCCCTGGAAGTCGCCTTCGTAGACGTCGCCGTTCGCAAAGCGCATGACGCCGCGGCCCTCCTTCAGAAGGTTATCGAGCGGGCCGGAATAGATGTCCCCGTTCGAGTAGGAGATCTCCTCCCGGTCGAGGTTCACGTCCGCGGAAATGCCGTTCGAATAGATCAGCCGGCCGCGGTAGGGCTCCCCGCTCTCGTCGACCTTGCCGAGGAATTTCACGTACAGATCGGGCGAGACGCGCACCTTGACATACCGGTACCCGGACCGGTAGAGCGCGAAGATCGCGGCTCCCACGATGAGGAGGGCGATGAGCAGGATGATCAGAATGGCGACGACGGGATTGGTCTTCCGCCGGGATCGTTTGGCGTTTCGGTTCATGGAAATCACTCCTGATGCGGTTGTCCGGAATCAATAGAATCGTCTCGTCATCGGCTTGACTTGCGTGACGAAGTTGTCGAACATGACGAGCAGCTCCGGCAGGACGAGGACGGCGAAGTACGCGACGGCGCAGATGCCCAGCGCGGCGAGGAGGAAGTTGCGCACCGGATGCGCCTCGGCCGGGAAGCGAAGCTCCGCCGTGATCCGCTTTTCCTCGGGGAGGTAGAAGCGGGCGACGGAAAAATCGGTCTTCGGCGGCAGGGGATCGCGGCGCAGGAATTTGTAGTGCCAGAAGTCCCCGAGCTTGGAGAGCTTGCGCGGCGGGAACTCGTCTTTGTTCGCGCAGGCCACGATCGAGGTCATCGATCCGTTTTCCCCGAGCATGCGGCGGATGACGCGGTTTTTCGCGAGCCCGAGGCCGTCGAGGGTCAGGGCGTGCTCGCGGTCGAGGGCTTCGTGTTCGGCGAGCGCGGTGACGAGCTTGTGCGCGTGGACGCGGTAGATGAGGGAGAGGAGGACGCCGAGCAGGATCCCGGCGCAGATCCCCCAGACGATGAATAAAAAGGACGAACCGTTGATGTCGAGATCGAGATTTTCAAAGACATACAGTTTTCTCTGCATCGTGAACTCCTTTTTTGCGTTGAAAATTCCGGTTTTCCGTGATGGATACAAGGGGAACGGATGGCCGCGCCGCAGGTCTCGGGACCTGCTTTACGCAATGACGCTCCGTGATATGGTGCGTACCCGATCGATGCCGTGTTCCCGTCTGCACGCGTGCGGTATCGCTTCCGATGATCCCGTCCTGCCATGCATCAGACGGTGTCCTTGCAAAGGCGAGGCCGTCTTTTGTCCCCGGGCACTGTCCGGCTTCAGAATTCATCGAAGAAATCCGCGCCTGCGAGGAGGCGGCAGAGATCCTCGAGGTCTGCGTCGTCGCGGAATTCGAGGGTGATGGTCTTCTGTTTCGCCGTGCTGCGGATCGCACAGCGGCGGCCGGTACGCCCGGTGAAGCGGTCTTCGATCGCGCGGAGATAGTCGACCTTCGGGGGGACGGCTCCTGCCGCGGGTTCTTTCTTCTGGCGGTTGAGGGTCTTCACCATCGCCTCGACCTCGCGCACGGAGAGACCGCCCTCGACCGCCTTTTTCGCCGCGGGGACGATCTTCGCGGGATCCTTCAGACCGAGCAGGGCGCGCGCGTGACCCGCCGAGAGGGAGCCGTCCGCCAAAAGGGAAGCGGCTTCCGCGGGCAGCTCGAGCAGGCGGAGGGCGTTGGCGACCGCGCTGCGGGATTTTCCGACCTCCGCGGCGACGGCTTCCTGCGTGAGGCCCCAGCGGTCCATGAGACTGCGGTACGCCGACGCCTCTTCGAGCGGGGAGAGGTCCTCGCGCTGGAGGTTTTCGATCAGGGCGACCTTCGCGGCGGCCCGGTCGTCCGCTTCGATGACGGTGACGGGCAGCGCGTCGAGGCGGGCGAGCTTGGCGGCGCGGAACCGGCGTTCCCCGGCGACGATCTCATACCGTCCGACGGCGGTGCGGCGCACGACGATGGGCTGCAGGAGCCCGTTTTCGCGGATGGAATCGGCGAGGGCGGCGAGGCTCTCGGGGTCGAAGACCTTGCGCGGCTGATCGGCGTTGAGGTCGATCTCCGAGATCGGCACGGTCTTCGGCGCGTCTTTTTTTTCTTCCTCGGGGAAGGCGTTGTCGATGTAGATCGCATCGAGCCCCCTGCCGAGACCTTTGTTTTTCGGCATAAGCTACTCCGGAAGGTGTTCTGAATGAAAATGATAAGGAGGGAGAACGGGAGCGGAGCCCGCCGGCTTCACACCACGATCCCGATCCGCTCGAGGATCTCCTTCGCCGCGTCGCGGTAGGCATCGGCGGCCTTCGAATACTTGTCGTAATAGTTGATGGGCTGGCCGAAGCCGGGGGCCTCGGTGAGACGCACGGACCGCGGGATCGGAGTTTTCAGCACCTTGTCGCCGTAGTGCTTCTTGATCTCGCCGAGGACCTCGGAGGTGAGCGTCAGGCGGCCGTTGTACATCGTGATGAGGATGCCGAGGACGGCGAGGGACGGGTTATAGAGATCCTTCACGCGCCGGATCGACAGCATGAGCTGGATCAGGCCTTCGAGGGCGAAGTATTCGCACTGCATCGGGATGAGCACGCCGTCCGCTGCGGTCAGGGCGTTCACCGTGAGCAGGGAGAGGGACGGCGGACAGTCGATCATGATGAGGTCGCAGAGGTCCGCGCACTTTTCGAGGAAGGCGGCGAGGCGGCGTTCGCGGCGGGGCACGTCGAAGAGCTCGATCTCCGCGCCTGCGAGGTCCAGGTTGGACGGCACGAGGGAGAGGTTCGGAAACGCCGTCTTGACGATGCAGTCTGCCGGATCCGCCCCGTCGATGAGGACGTCGTAGGCGGTGCCGGAAACGGCCTTTTTCGTGATCCCGACGCCGCTCGTGGTGTTGCCCTGCGGATCGGCGTCGAAGAGGAGGACGCGCAGTCCGCGCTCGGCGGCACAGCTGGCGATGTTGATGCAGGAGGTGGTCTTCCCCACGCCCCCCTTCTGGTTGGCAAACGCGAGGGTATAGGGTTTCTTCATGGCGCACCTCCTCCGGCGGACAATCATTCACCCTATATTATAAAGACAAGCGGCGGAAAAGTCAACAGGATTTCGTGAACGTTTTCAGCGAGGGCGCCTTCCGGCTGTCGACGTCTCTATCATAGCACAAAAGATTCTCTTTGTCAAGAGGAGTTTTGACGTTTAAAAGAAATTATTACAAAGATGAATGGCGGCGGGATATGCGCGGAGACGGACGCCGTGCGGGAAACATAATAAATAGAGGACGGTACGTGCCCGTCCCCCGCGCGGAGGCGTATCGCCGCGGCATACGGCGGCCCCGATCCTCACGCTTTCTCCCCGACGCCGGCGTCCTCCTCCATCCACCCGACCACGCTGTCCGTCACCGCGTCCGCCGCGAGCCGCACCTCCTCCGGGGCGTTGGTCACGGCGACGGCGACGTCGGCGGCCTCGAACATGGGAAGGTCGTTGCGGTTGTCCCCGAACGCGACGACGCGCCCGCATCCGGTGTGGGCCCGCAGAAAGTCCACGGCATGCCGCTTCGACGCCGTCTCCGGGAAGACCTCGAGATACCAGAGCCCCGGCTCGTAGGCGTCGGGGTAGAATGTGCGGCGGATGCCGGGGATCCCCTCGAGGGCCGCGTCTGCCCGGCGGATCGGATCCTCCGCGTCCAGCTGACAGAAATAGACCGTGCTGCCCGGGAGCTCTCCGGCCCGGCGGAAGCGGAAGAACGGCTTGCCCCAGCGCCCGATCCGCTCGTCCCGGAACCGGCGCATGGCGTCGTTCGCCAGCTCGCGGTACCACGTCGTGAGCGGGTCGCCGAGGACGGGGGCGGCGGGATCGTACACGTAGACGAACGGCTCGCCGAAGCGCGTCAGGCAGTCAAGGACCGCGCGGGCGGCGTCCGGGGAGAACTGCTCGACGGCGACGTAGACCCCGCGGGCCATATCGCGGAGCATGGTTCCGTTCATGAGAGCGACGGGCGCGCAGCCGGGATTGGAAAAGTCGATGGCCGCGAGGATCGCCGCGGCGGAGCGTACGGTCCGGGCGGTGGCGAACGATATGCGCACGCCCGCGGCGGTGAGGGCGTTGATGCGCCGGGCGTCGTCCGGGGAGAGCGTCGCGTCCGGCTGCAATAGCGTCCCGTCTAGGTCGGAAAGATAGAGGGTGGACATGGGGACCTCCGATCGTGCAAAAGGGCGGGATCCTTCGCGCCGCCCTTCGGTTTGTTGCGGAAACGGACGGCTCGGTCGGATCATTCCGGCGTCGCCGCCCGTCCTTTTTCTCTCCGTTCCGCAAAGAATGTCCTCAGCGTTTGGGCGCAGTCGCGCTCCCTGACGCCGAAGGTGACGGCGGGGCGGTGGTTGAGGGGGTAGCCCGCGAGGTTCAGAACCGACCCCATCGCGCCGGCGCGGGGATCCTTCGTCCCGATCACCACGCGGGGGACCCGGGCGTTCCAGATCGCGCCCGCGCACATCGGGCAGGGCTCGAGCGTCACGTACAGGGTGCAGCCCGTGAGCCGCCAGCCGCCGAGGATCGCGGACGCCTTCTCGATCGCCGCCGCCTCCGCGTGCCAGAGGGGATTTTTGAGGCTTTCCCGCGCGTTGCATTCCCCGGCGATGAGGGTCCCGCCCCGCGCGATCACGCAGCCGACCGGGACCTCGCCCGCCGACGCCGCGAACTCGGCGAGAGCCAGCGCCGCGGTCATGAAAAAAGCGTCCCGCGCCCCGCCCTCGGGGAGGGTGCAGGTGAAGTAGGGCGCGAGGAGGGATTCGATTTGTTCGCTGCGGGAGGGAGGATTGGTCATGGGGGCTCCTCGCTTTCTGTTACGATTCGTCATCCGCGGCGTCCCCCTTTTCCTTCAGGAGGAACGACGCCGCGAACGCAGCGATCCCGGCGAGCAGCAGCACCGCGTCGAGGATGCGGCGGGCGGCGGGGGCATGCGAGAGGAGGGTGAGGCAGACGAGGGAGCGCGCGTTGATGAGGATGTGCGCGGCGATCGGGGGCCACAGACGCCCGGAACGTTCGGCGAGGATGCCGAGGATCACGCCCGCCGCGAGCGCGTAGATCATGCCGTCGACCGTATTGTGCACGATCGCGAACATGACCGCCTGCGCGAGGACGGCGAAGATCGGGCTCATCCGGCGCAGCTCTCCGTAAAACGCGCCGCGGAACAGCCATTCCTCGATGACCGGGTGGATCAGGCAGAGGGAGAGGACGGTGAGCGCGGTGATCCGGCTGTCGGAGGGCGCGGGGAGGTCGTACGGCGTCGCCTGGCCCTGCGTCAGGGCGGAGACCGCGAACATGACGGCGATCATCGCCGCCGTTGCCGCCGCGCCGTGAAGGAGGCAGACGAAGAGGGGGCGCGGGACGAGGGGGCCGACGGTCTCTTCCTCGGGCGGGGGCGGGGTATAGGTCCGGACGCGGAACAGAGCCGCCGCGACAGCCGCCGCCGGGAGGAACGCGACGAGGGAAGCCGCGTCGGTGCCCGCGATCGGGGTCGAGGCGCAGAGGAGAAGGATCCCCTTCTGCATGGCCGCCATGACCATGAAGGGGACCAGGGTATGCAGCAGCCGGCTCACGCCCGTTTTCGAGTCCATCGGTGCCTCCGGGAAAGAAATCTGACGGGATTATTATAGCATACTCTCCTGCGGAATGCAAGCGGATTCACCAAGATAGGAAGTGCGCACCGTTCGCTCTGTTATCGTTCGTTCAGCCTACGCGGCGGAGTGCTGGTTATCTCCTTTATGAAGGAGAGGAAAAGGTCAGAGAAAGTCCTGCGGGACTTTCTCCCATTGATTTGCTGTCCTACGCGGACGGCGGACAAGAGGCCTCCGCGACCGGCCTCTTGTCAATCACCGCCGCCCAAGGCCTTTCCCGCCTTGGGAATCCACCCTTCCTCAGGTATAACCTCCCTTCTGGTTGTGAAGCGCCGTCCAATGGGGCATAACGCCTCTTCATTTCCAGATTACAGGGAAATTCACCAAGTTAGTCAGCCGAAATCGCTTGCAATACGCTCAACGCCGAAGATGCAGCTGCACGTGTCAGACCTTTCAGCTTCGCCGAGGCAAGGAGTGCAGCGGGAAAGTG
>JAEEGL012611669.1_pt1 | contig 13415 bp, 8 predicted proteins | sample 9134231 | NCBI WGS metagenome assembly JAEEGL01 (sample SAMN16246548, study PRJNA631951) | gut metagenome | biome: gut microbiome; feature: rumen; material: fiber-attached | host: Bos | place: Iran: Karaj | collected 2018-10 | reverse complement strand
GAACCAAAGGTAGGGGTCACATTTGACCGAAGCGCTGGATTCCCGGTCGCACCCGGGAAGCCGACCAGAACCGGTGAATAGGGAAGAACCGTCCGATGCGACCAGCCAGACTTTGACCGGCAGCTTCAGACCGCCTGAAATGAGCCTTGAATAGAGGGATCCTTCCCGGTCATCGTATCTGACCGCAATCACGTCTTCAATGCCGGCGACTGCGGATGCGACGCAACTTGTAGAGGCTACTCTTCCGTCATAGACTACGGCACCTTTGATCTCCTTTCGGAACCATTCAACAGCCTTGTCCAGCGTGCCCAAGGCTAGGGTATCCCGTCCTGAGAGCCACCGCCCTCCGGTACGGTAATAATCCCACCAGCGGTGGTCCATCGATTGCGATCCCCGCCGGATAAAATCCATATACATCTGTGGCTTCTTCCGGTTAACGATACCTTGGAGGGTAGCCGCGCAGTGCATTTCGTCCCAGATGTCCAGGACGGTGAGGCTGTCGGTCCTCTCGGGTAATGCATACCGGGTCATGTCCAGCCAGACGATGGGCCCAGCCGTGGCGCGAGGCGCAAAAAAGTACGTCATCAGGATGATGACGCACATTCTTTGCCTGAGCCCCTTTCGGATCATTCCCCAACCGGGTTTTCGAGGATTTCTTTCACCATTGCGGGATTCGTCCGCCAAGTGCCGGTGAGTACATATAGGACCAGCCCGGAATCCGAGATGTCGAATCGCTTGCCGTCCCTCCTGAGGCTTACGACCAGCCGAGTGTAAAGCCAGTCCCAGCTCCCGGGACGGTAGCAGGGATTCTTCCGGGCCTTGGAGGTGATTACCCAGTCGAAGTGGTTCTTGTCTGTCTGGAGGCCTTCATAGTCCTTCCCGCCGTTCTGGTGGGGGAGGAAAAAGAACTTCATCCCTTCCGGCTCGGCATATTCCTTTATCTGGTCCCATGTCCATCCGGTATGGTTCTCCCATCCGCTCGTGGAAATGGAGCCATAGGCATTCGCCCGGCCGTGCGATACGATTGTCACCCATTTCAGCTTGTCTTTGTCCGCGCGATGGACCGCCTCTCCTTCGACCTGAAGCGGCCCGGCGGAGATGATGATCAGCGGGTTGTCTTCGGAGGAGGAGTCGATCTCGGCCTTGAGGGCCTCGTAGGAGGCTTCCGCATTGTCAACGGCGCACAGGAAACAAGTATGGTTGAATCCGAAAAGCGCTCCGCCCGTGAGGACGGATTCCCTCATCTGCTCATAGGCACTCTTTCCGAAACTCATGGGGAAATCGTGGTTGCTGCCCCAGATATGGTTGCTGTAAATCACGAGGGGGACATGTTCCTGCAAGCCCTTGGCAGACAGCAAGGCGAGGGAGAACGCAGATGATCCCCAGTCGTCATTGTCGTGTTCGTTGCCGTCGCAGGAATACACGATCCGGCCCTTTCCCTGCCAGAGAGGGTCCTGGGCGGAAGAAATGGCCTGTATGGCAAAAAGGAGTAAAAGGGATAGTGCTACCTTATTCATACGCTCATTCCGTCCGACGGATCCCCCATTCCCCGAGAGTGGCGATAGCCGGTCCGTCAAATTCATTGTATTGGAAAGCATAATAGCCTATCACGGGTACGCCCAGTTCCCGCATGTAACCAGCCCATTTGGCCACTTGAACAGGATCGGCCGGGGCACATAAGTGATGGCCGGTGTTCAAAGCCCGGATGATAAGGCCGTTGTCGCTGATCGCGAAGGCTGTCGGGGGTACCTCTTTGGAGATGCTGCCGGGATGGACCGACCTGAAGCTGAAACCTTCCGGTAGCTCATTGGGAGAATCGAATGGCCAATTGTCCGGATTATAGACCAGGATGAAGCCTTTGAGATGGTCCGCACAGTACTTCTCGAATTCCCTGCCGGCATCCGTCTGGGTTTCGGCCGACGGCTGGACGACGACGCCTTTAGGCCCGTATCTTTTCACGATACCCACCAGTTCGTGGGCGTAGGGGACGACATCCTTCAGGGGAGGACCGACATCACCGTACTTTTTCCGTCCCATATTGTCGTTGATGATGGACACGAACAGCCAGAGATGTCTCTTCCGGCAAGCACGTAGGAGCTTCCGGTAAGCCTTTCTGGTCTGTCTGACCCAAGTGGGGTTCCACCTCTCGAGAGATTTGCCCCATCCGGACATCTCTATCATGTATCCGCTCACGCCGCACTCGGCCATATAGTCAAGTTCTTTCACCAGAAGGTCATTATCCTCCGCCCAATGGTTGACCCTGCCGTACCAGGTCTGGGTCTGCCCTTCCTTTATCTCAGGCTGAGCCTGGGCCTGGAACGGTGGGGCAAGCAGGAGGAGGACTGCCGGAAGCAGGATGAAAAGACCCTTCGCACTCGTTTTCATGAGATCCTTATTTGCAGTTGTTGAACTCTGCGGCAAGCGCTGATGCCTGCTCCGGAGTCAGGAAACCGTTACCCTTGATCACGATGAGATATGAAAAGGTTACGCTTTCTGACGGAAGCAAGTCTAGGGTGACGGGCCCCGGAAGGGATTTGTCAAAGGCCCTTCCGCCCATGCTGTTGACGGCGAACAGGCCGTACCCGCGGGCATGCGACCAAGCAGGGAAATTCGGATTATCTTTGGAATCCACAATCAGGATGGAGATATCTTCGCCTTCCTTGGTGCCGTTCAACATCGTCCATTCCGCCCTCTTCGACCAGACGTCGTCGCCCTGGTCGCCGAGACTGTTGACATAATTGCCCGTGGCCCCTTCTTCGATGGCCTTGACTTCGGTGACGATTCCATTCTCATCGGTGAAAGTCTGAGTCGTTTCGGCCGGCTTTTGGAAAGCCCTGTCCACACGCAGACCGAGCATCCCTTCCTTGTTCTCCTTAAACCTGACCGTATCCACGGCGGTGAGCTTGGCAGACCGTATGATCGTTCTCCGGTCACCCTCGCCCCCGAAGATGAAGGTGGTCTCCTCAGTCAGGAGGACCTTCCCGTCATTGTCTACCCAGTTGGAAAGAGTGACTAGTTTGTTCTTCCTCGAAGAAACGACTTTGTCGAGAACAATCGAACCGAAATGAGGCTTCTTTTCGGCGGGAATTGCGGAAGAATTATTCCAGAAATCCAATCCGTTCACGCTTCCGAAATTGAACCACAGGCCCACGTGATGGGGGTGGTCCGTACTTTCATCGGGGCGCGGGGCCTTGGGGAATCCGCGTGTGATGTCTTTCCCGGAGGCCGTCATGATGGGCCAGAGGACGGGCTTCTCCAGGTCGTCGGGATAAATGTAGGAAGTGAAATACTCACCTCCTACATTCACGTCGATCCGGCTCTCGGACTTGTTGTCAGAAAAACTGACCTTGTCCCGGGAACCAGCGTTGCAGCCGCACATGACGGCGAGCAACGGAAGGATCAGCAGATACCGTTTCATGGGCAGATTAATATTGGAAAACCTTTCCGCCGGCCATGACCTCCTGCGTGACAGGGTCGAAAACGGTGTATTCGTGGGTTCTGAGCGCCGCCGTCACCATGATGCAGGCGATAGAATGGTTGTAGCCGGCCAGGTAACTGGCGTTGGGCTGCTTGCGGCTGCGCACGCATTCCATCCAGTTGAGCATGTGGGCGGTCGTCATGCGGTCCCCACCGGTGTTCGCGGCCGTCTCGATCTTCTCGTCGGGAAGGACGAAGGTCTCAAGCTTGTTCTCGGACAGACCGGCTGCGGCCGCATCCCTTGCGCCCAGGCCTCCGTTGGGCGTCACCTTGTTGGTGGCAAGGTTCAGTTCCCCTCCGTTCGAATAATAGATTTCCTTGACGCCTCCTGCGCTGTTCGTGAAGCGGGAAGAGTACTGGACCTGGAAGCCCTTGGTGAGGTCGTCGGCGGGGCCGTAATCCAGGACCGCGGTCATCGTGTCATAGTTCGTCCGGCCGTCCTTCCAGAGGTAAATGCCTCCGTTGGCGGCGACGCTGCGCGGATAATCGTAGCCGCTGAACCAATGGACGGTATCGATTTGATGGGCCATCCATTGTCCCGGGATGCCGGAGGAGAAGGGCCAGAAGAGGCGGAACTCCAGATACTTCCTGGGATCGAAAGGCTGGTAGGGACGGTTCATGAGGAAGCGCTCCCAGTCGGTATCTTCCTCCTTAAGTAGTTTCACCTCGTCGAACCGTCTCCAGCGCGCCGGCTGGTTGACGTTCCAAGTCATTTCCACCATCACGATGTCGCCGAACTTGCCCGAGTCGATGTAATCTTTGGCGGCGTGGTAGTTCGGCGCGCTGCGCCTCTGGGAACCCACCTGTACGATGATGCCCGATTTCTCAATGGCGGCCCTGGCGGCTCGTGCATCTGCCATGGTCTCAGCGAAGGGCTTCTCTACATAGGCGTCTTTTCCGTTCTCGGCGGCCTCCTTCACGTGCAGGGCATGCTGGAAATCGGCCGTAGAGATAATCACTGCGTCAATGGCTTTGTCATCATACAGTTTGTCATTATTGATGTAGGTGCGGATCTTGTGCTTCATGGCATTCTCGAGGACGGATTTGCCTTCCTCCCTGCGCAGTCTCCAGATATCCGACACTCCGATGATGTCGAAGTTCTGTTGCTGGTTATTCACCATGAACGCCGGCAGCAGTGACTTGAACCTGTTGGAAAAACCCACTACGCCCACGTTGACACGGCTGTTCGAACCGATGACCTTGGCGTAGCTCTCAGCGCTCAGACCCATTCCGCCGATCATGATGCCGGCGGTGGAGAGTCCCGCTTTCTGTAAAAATTCTCTTCTGTTCATATTGTAAATCTTTTTTTGTTTTTAATACCGTCAAACTTTGATGAATACCTTCTTCTTGTACAGGAACAGCAGGAAGAGCCAGCAGATGAGGATCTTGCCGGCCATCAGCAGGGCCTTCGCCCACGGATCCGGCATCAGGGCCGCGGTTCCTTTCAAGAAGAAATCTGTAATCTTGCCGAAATCAATGATCCTCATGGCCATGTAGATGGTTATAGAATTCATCCCGATCACCTGGAAGAATTTTGTCCAACCCCTCCATTTCTTGACGTCGATCACCCAGTAGAACAGGGCGAAAATCGCCACGGAATAGGCTCCGACCACCAGGACATAACTGCTGGTCCACAGTTTCTTGTTGACAGGGAACCAATGGCTCCAGATCAGTCCCACGACCAAGAGGCAGGCGGCTGCAATCAGCATCCGGATTGTCTTCCCGTTACCTGAGATCCCCGATTCTGAATCCTTCACGAATTCTCCGGTAAACATTCCCAGCATCGCGGTCACAATGGCTGGGAGCGTGCTCAAGGTGCCTTCGGGGTCGAACCTGTTGGGCAGGAGGATATGGTTCGGCATCAGGATGCGGTCGATATAGCCGACCAGGTTGCCCTCCTCGGTAAAGGGCCCTGCACCGAGGGCGTCCGGTGCAGGGACCAATGCAAGCAATAACCAATAACCGATGAGGATGGCTCCTGCGATGATAATCCGCCCCGTCCTGCCCACATACATGAACAGGATGGCGGCGAACATCCACGCGATACCGATCCGGCCGAGGACGCTGGGGATACGGAGATGCGCGAAATTCAGGTTGAACAGACCGCTGTATGCGAGCCCGAGGAACACCAGGATCAGACACCGGCGTATCACCTTCCAGAGGATCTTGCCCTGCGAATGGCCCTGCTCCTTCTGCTTTGAATAGGAGAAGGGGAAGGCCATTCCCGCGATGAACAGGAACAGCGGGAATACGGTGTCGTAAAACTGGAGTCCGTCCCATTTCACGTGGTTCATCTGCGTGGCAAGCCAGCAGTCGGACCCTCCGGGGAAGAGACCGCAGATCATGGCGATGAGCTTGGAGAAGCCCATGATGAACAGCATGTCGAAGCCCCGGAGGGTATCGATCGACAGCATCCTTTTTGTGTTGTCAGTTCCTTCCACGTTATCTGAAATTGAAGGTTCGTTCCTTTTATGAGATCCTATTGCGGTATTTTCTCATAGACCTGGATGTCGCTCAGGTGGATACGCTTGTTCGCCGAAGTGTCATAGCACTGGTCTATGAGGATCTTCAGGTATCTGGCTCTCGTATCCTTGGGGAAGATGAAGGTGTGAAGGCTGCCCTGCTGGGAGGAGTTGACCTCACCGACATCCCTCATCCGGCTGGGGTTGTCCTCGCTGACCGAGATGACCATGTGTTTAAGCGCCGGCTGTTTGACGAGGCAGCCGATCAGGATGTGGTCCAGGTCCCTGACCTTTCCGAGATCGAGGGTGACGAAGGCCGAACCCATGCCGTCCACGATCCAAGGGGTGGAAGCATACGATCCGTCGAGGATGTTGTTGATGTTCGCGTCGTTCACGCCCTTGGTGTAGTCCAGGATGGTGAACTCGCTCCTGTCTACGAACTGGAATCCCCTGAGGGTACACAGTTCCTCCCCGGAAAGCGGCATGTCCCATATCTCGATGTCCGCCAGATCCACCGTGGTGGTGGAGTATCCCTGGGTGGTAAGACAGTCGAACCATTCTCTTTCGAGATAATATCTTCCAGCCTGGCTGGTGGACTGGTTCAGCTGCATCCCGTCGGCGAAGACCGAGTACTGCCCGGAATTGTTCACGAAGTCGAACCGGTGCCATTCGAAGGAGCCATAGATGAAACCGTCGTTGATCGAAGCGCTGACCAGGTTCGGGCGGCCGTTGTTCCGGATAAAGTACTGCGTCCTGCCGTATTGGGTGTTCTCAAAACAGACGATTCCCATATGTTCGTCCGCATGCTTGCGGAACAGGAAGCTGATGGTGTAATAATCCAGGCCTCCTTCCTCCAGGCCGTGGGCGAGGCGGAAATACAGTCCCTTCGGGAAGGTAACCGCCGCGTCATCTTCCCTCGGCCGGTATTCCGAGTCGACGATGTCACCGCTGCCCACGGGTACCAGATCCTGGCCGATGGTGGCTTTATACCATTCGGCTGCGGAATTGAATTCCCACTTTCCTACCAGGTTGGGGAAGCGGGTCTGGATCAGTTTCCGGCTCATCACAGTGGCTTCCGGAAGGTCCTTGGCCGAGACCTGCCAGTACATTGTCAGGTTCCTGGACTTGGGGATGCTGTTGATGAAAGCGGAGAGCACCTCATAGGTCATGTCATACGAAGAGACGTTCCCCACTTCGATCTCGAGCTCCTTTCCGGTGTCGAACGTGGAAGAAGAGGAGATTTTCAGCACATAATCGGAGGCGGTGGTAATCTTCGCCCACGAGAATTCCAACGGGAATGCGGTGGTACGTTCTTCATATTTGAAGGTGAAAGACGGTTCCGGCGCCTTGAGGAAAATGGTCGGCTTGGCATCCGAAGACACCTGGAAGACGATCGAAGAGGACCATTCCACCGTATCGATGATTGGAGAATAGGTGCCGTCTGAAGTATTCAGGCGGGCAGGGATCGTCCGGCAGACCATGTTGACGTTGATATCGGTATCCGGGCTGATGTTCTCCACCAGGAAACTGGGCAGGTCGCCTTCGCCCCCGCCGTCCATCTTCTGTCCATCCTTGTCGGTATAGCTGTAGGTATAATCCTCGATCTTGAACGCCACGGAACTGATGGGGTTGGCCCACTCCACAAGGGCGGAACCCACTGATTCGGTAACTTTCGGGGATACCAGTGAAAGGGCGGCAAGGTTCTCCGAGGTGTACGGAGTCGCGTCGAATGTGAAAGGCAGGGACTGATTCCCGTATTTATCCTCTGTATAGACCGTGAAGGTGTAATTCTTGGATTTGGTCAGTCCCGTGATGTTGATCCAAGAGCAAAGTGAGTCGATTACTCTCCTGTGGCCTTCCTCGGTAAAATCCTCGCATTCGATGACCGTCCTGGTGGAACGGCCGAGATTCATCTCGCTGGCTGGGACCCTCCCTTGTTTGTAGAGATCGACCTCGATTCTCTCGAATCCGTATTTTATCCGCTGGACGCCATCGAGTTTTCCTGCATAGATGGTCTCCGCACTTCCAAATTCTTTGACATTGTCATAAATCCCGGTACAGCCGATGACGAAGCACAGTCCGGCTAACAAAAGGGGTATTATATTATTCTGTCTCATACGTCTTCTGTTTACTGGTTAACTGCCTTTCCGTAAAGGGAAATTTCAGTGATATAGCTTCCTTTGAGGGCTTCCAGCCTGAAGAAACGGGTCGGAATGCTGAAGGAAGGAATGTCGGGATAGAAATATGCCTCATCACCAGCATCCCCCAGGACCTTGTAATCCATCTCCTGACGGACGACCGGCTCCTTGATGTCGTGGCGGGATATGAATACCCATTCCGAGGCTTCCTTGTCCCACACATAGATGTTGTATGCCAGGACGTTATCTTCCCCGTAATAGCTTCCTCGGATGTCCTCGGTGGTAAGTGCTGTGTAACGCTGCCAGGTGACAATTCTGGAGAGTTGGTATTCTTGTCCCAAGTCGATGATGATGTTCCAGGGGATGGGAGCGGAGGTATAATAATAATTGATATCTCCGTTGCCTTCCGTTATTCCGTCAATGACATATTCGGTACGTGCCTGTCCGAAGCTGCCGTTGGCCTGCTCCACGCCGCCCATAATAGTTCCGGGCTCGGGAAGGGTCCAGCCAGTCTTGTCCAGGTAGTGGTCCACGGGAAGGATGACGGTACTTGTGACCTTTTCGGACTCATTGCCATACTTGTCCTTCACCCAGACCGTGGCCTTGATCGGTTCGTCCTTGAACAACTTGAGGCTGTCGATTGAACGCATCTCGGTAGAATAGGTGGAGAATGAGGTGGTGTAGTCATGAACTTCCCCATCAAGGGTATAATTCAGATGGGCGTAGACGTACATCGGGTACTTGTCTTCATTTTGCCAGTTCATCATCAGCGACCCGAAGGAGGGAATGAGAGTGACCGTAGAAGCGACAGAGGTGAGAGGTGGTTCGTCCGCCGTGACAGTAAATTTCACGTCGGCAGATTTGTTCCCGGCCCTGTCGACCGAACGGAACAGGACATCGTGCGGGCCGGCCTTGCTGAAACCGAGCACATCCACGTGGTTGGCGAAGTAAGAAGCGACCGTCTTCACCTCCTCTCCTTGGGTGTTGTTGTAAACCGCCTCCACGTAGAGGAAATCCTCATCGTCCTGTGGTTTGAAGAAGACTCTGGCACCTCCCGGAAGCGGACTGGAATCCAGGATGATGGGAGTTTTGGGAATCGTGGTATCTCCTGCCGAGATAGCGAAACGTTGGGCTTCCTCGCATGAGAACAGCATTGCGAGGCAGGCCAGGATTATGAATATTCTAACTCTTTTCATGGTTCAAATAATTACCATCCGGGATTTTGGATGAGGTTGGTATTCCTTTCCATCTCAGCTTTGTCAATAGGCCACAGGTCCTGGGTACTTGACCAGGTCCTGGCCTGTACGAGAGTTTGTACAAAGAAAGATGAGGGGTCGCTGCCCAAATAGTCCCATCCGAAGATGGGGGTGGAGAATTCGGCTTGGGAACGCTTCCATCTTCTGACATCCCAGAAGCGGTGCGCCATCTCGAAGGACAACTCGATCGTTCTCTCGCGGCGTATGATCTCGCGGAGACCATCCTGGGTGAGGTGCTTGTTTACAACCTCATCTTTGACCCATTCGGTGTTGGTATAGGATTCTTCTATCGTGGGTATGCCTGCGCGCTCCCGGATGGCATCCACCAAATCATATACTTCCTGGGAAGGACCGTAGTACTCATTCATCGCCTCAGCCTTCATCAGATAGAGGTCTGAAAGGCGCATGACTGGGAAGGGGGCCACTACCAGATGGTTCATCTTGTTGCTCGAAAGGTCATAGGACTCGGGGTGGACCGGTTTCTGGATTGCGATGCCGGTTGTGTTGTGATACAAGTCGGATACTTCCGGAATGAACCCGCCGTCTGTCCCGTAGAACATCATCGTCTTGATCCTGACCTGCCAGGCGCGGTAGTAACCTCCGGTGACGCCCAGGTCAGCATAGAAGCGCGGTTCCCGCTCAAGATACATGTTGATGGTGGGGACACCGGGCTGCATGATGCCGCGATATCGGGTATAGTCGGGAGAAGACTCGTCCGGAGTCGTGGTGATGTTCAGGAGCGTATTCTGGTTGACCGTGCGGTCCTCATCCAGCGGCAGGCCGTGGATGGAGTAGTAATTACTCATCGTCTTGAAGGAGGTCCCGCTGTAACCCAGGCCGTCAAAGGGACTGCCGGGTCCGCCGTATCCTTCAGGGAGTTTGATACAGGCGCAGCGGGCGCAACTGTAGACATTGTTGCTCGTCGGACCCCAGACCATTTCCGAGTTCCATCTGTCACACAGCCGGAACCGGAGGTCATAGAGGACCTGCATCCGCTCGGGATTGGCCTCGAAATCCGCCGCGTCATAGTCATAGGGCATGCCCGTGTAATGATATAGCTTGATTCCGTGTGACTCGCAAGCCTTGATGGCCTCGGTCGCCGCATCACAAGCATCCTTCCATTTCTCCTTGTCGTATGTCTGATTGAAGAAAGGCTGGCCGTCGTGGTCAAGGAAATTGGCGTAGTCCGTGTTCCCGTTGTAGAAAGGACTCGCTCGGTAAAGCATTACCCGGGCCTTGATCGACAGTGCTGCGCACCGGTCCACCTGGCCGAGATTATTCGTAGCGGCTCTCCAATAAAGTCCGGGAATGGCTTCGTCCATCAGGGCGATGATCGCATCGAAACAGTCGTCGACTTTGGAGCGGGGAAGGAACATCTCTTCGTCCGAAGCGTTGAGGTCAATCTTCTTGGGAAGGACAATGGGCCCGTATTCCTTCAGCAGCCAGAACAGATAATAACCCTTGAGGAAGATCGCCTGGCTCTTGAAGTCCTTCTTCTCGTCGGCCGTCATGTCTGGGACTGCATCGATATTCTCGATGAACATGTCGCAATCCCTGATGGAATAATACATGCTGTCCCCGATGTAAGAGTTCCCGCACCAGAAGCTGATGTAGGGGCTGGTCTTGTTTTGGTCGCCACGCATGATCTTGTAACCCTGGAGAAGGTCGGTACGGGCATCGGTTTTGGAGCAGACGATGATCCACTCGTCTCCCATGGTCCAGGGATAGTAGTCCGGTTCGTCCCAGGGGCATGCCTTGTAGCAGGTGGCCAGGGCGCTCAGGGCGTTAGCCCTCGAATCGAACAGATCCTGGAACTGGAACACGTTGTCAGGGACGACGTCCAGATAATTCTTACATCCGGCCGTCCCGGCTAGCACCAAGCATAAAAGAAAAACTTTAAATATATGTTTCATATGGCGTTTCTTTTAGAAGTTAAGTTGTACTCCTACGTTGAAACGGCGGTTGATCGGATATCCCAATCCGTTGCCGCCCATTTCGGGATCCCACATCTTGAACGGGCTGAACAAGAAAAGGTTTTCGCCCGAGAGATAGATCCTGCAGTTCTCCATCCTGACCTTGTCCCATTTGAGGAAGGTGTATCCCAATTCTGCAGATTTCAGCCTGCAGAATGAACCGTCGCGGAGCCACCAGGTCGAGGCCTGGATGTTGTTCGCCAGCGGAGTCTGGGACAGGCGGGGCCAGAATGCGTTGATGTCCGGGTCGGTCTCCGTCCAGTAATCGTTCGCGACCACCTTCAGGGCGTTCCTGCGGTTTTCGAACGGCGCTATGCCTTTGGGATTGATGAAGAACGAAACCATCGCATTTCCCTGGAAGAAGAACGAGAGGTCCCATCTGTACAGTCCGAGAGAGAGACCGAATCCGTACTGGATCCTCGGCACGGTGGGATGCCCGATGGGCACCTGGTCGCTGGAGTCGATGACGCCGTCCTCGTTCACGTCCTTATACTTGATGTCTCCCGCCATGTAGTAGCCGAAGGTTTGTCTGGGGGAGTTGTCGATTTCCTCCTGGTCCACGAACAGCCGCTCAGCGATGTAACCCCAGTGCTGGTTGATGTTGTGACCCACCTTGCTGCGGTACTCTTCGGGATAGTCGACCTCGGAGAGGGCGACGTAGACGTTGTCGGTGTAGGTGAAGTTCGCACGCCCGGTAATCCAGAAGTCTTTGGTGAAGAAGTGCTTGAGGTCGACGGATCCTTCGAATCCGTGTGACTTGACCTGGCCGATGTTTCCGGCGATGGTGGCGCTGAAACCGGCCGATTTGGGATAGGTCACGTAAGTCATGTAAATCTTGTCGCGGAAATCGTTGAAATAGTCGAACTGGACCTTCAGGGCTTCATCCTTGAAGAAGTTCGCCTCGATTCCGAGATTCATCTTCGTGGATACCTCCCACTGGATGTCGGGATTGGCATAACGGTTGACCGAATAGTATCTGTGCGAGTTCTTTGTCCAGTCCATTCCCCAGTACTCGGCACCGCCGGAATAGGAGATGTCGGACAGGAAGAAGAATCTGTCCGCACGTCCTGCGATGGCGTCGTTACCCACCTTACCATAGGTGAACTTCAATTTGAGCAGGGGCATGGCCTCCTTGAGGGGAGCGAAGAACTTCTCATTCGAAATGATCCAGCCGACGCCGGCCGACGGGAAGAATCCGAAGCGGTACTTCTTCGCGAATTTCTCGGATCCGTTGTAACCGAAGTTCAGCTCGAGGAAGTATCTGGAATCATAGTCGTATGCGAAACGGCCGGCCAGTCCCAGGTTCCTTTCGGGAAGCGTCTCGAAAACGCTCGTGCTGGAGCCCGATGTCAGGACGCTTTCCTCCGCGGTGCCCACGAGCATGGCGCTCAAGTCGTGTTTGCCGAACTCACGGTTCCAGTTGATCCGGCCTTCGAAATAATAGTGTCCGCTTCCGTTACGGGAAGGCTCCACGTTTCCGAGCTTGGAACTCGTGTTCGTGGGGTTGATGCAGTACAAGGTATAATCTCCTGTGTCCGGATTGGAAGTGAGCAAAGCGTAATAGTAAGGAGAATACTTTCTCTTCTGGGAATAATAGCTGTATACGTTGGCCGATGCCTTCAACTGCGCGGACAATCCCTTCGTGATCATGTTGAGGTCCTGCATGAGGGTTGCCTGGGCGTTGATGGTGGTGACATCCCGGCTTTCATAACCTTGGGCCATCGTGGCATAAGGGTTTGCAGGGGCATCGGTCGCGGTGCCGAACAGGGTCCTGTTCATATACATGGTCGCCGCATCCGGTTCCCATACCGCAGGGTAATCGACCGGGTTGGCATCCATAACCATCCCGAAGAGGCTAGAGGCAGAAGTATACGGACCGTTGTACCTCTCGAAACGCCCGGAGATACGCGTATCCAGCCTGGTCGTCCTGGTGAGTTTGAACTGGACGTTGGACCGGATGTTGAAACGGTTGATGTCGATGTTGTTGTTGAAATTGTTCCGGTGGTCAACCTTCAGGAGGCCGGTCTCATGATCATAGCCGCCCGCCACATAATATGTCGCGACGTTGCCGCCACCGGAGACGTTGACATTCGCCTTCGTATTGAAGGT
>JAEEGL017323293.1_pt1 | contig 13416 bp, 6 predicted proteins | sample 9134231 | NCBI WGS metagenome assembly JAEEGL01 (sample SAMN16246548, study PRJNA631951) | gut metagenome | biome: gut microbiome; feature: rumen; material: fiber-attached | host: Bos | place: Iran: Karaj | collected 2018-10 | reverse complement strand
GGTATGCATACAAATTCGCAGCTTTTTAAATCGTTCAAGAGACTTAATAGAAACTGTCATTTTTTATTAAGTTAAGGTCCTGCGGGAGAAGGTGATGTTGACAGACATCATCTTTTCTATTGCTCTAAAAAATGTTAATAAAAAATATATTTACACATAATACAAATCCCTATAAATAAGGGATTTGTTTTACATTTACAAATTTTTTTAAAAAAGTTTTAGTAAATCTATTGACTACATATAATATGGATGGTATAATTTAATTACTTAATAGTAAAGGATGTCCAAAGAATAGTTCTTGGATGACCTGTCAGATAGTTTGTTGTTGATTCCTTAGTGTTTCGATTACATTATCTGCTTTTTATCAGTATCTTATTTACCTTGTGTAAGTTCGATATTGAAAATTGGGCTCGTACTAATAGGGTATGATGCTTCAATGATTGGTCATACCATCTATTCCGACATCTCATTTTCCAAAAGATTTTGAGTTTGTCGACAAAATTGGTTCCGTATCTAATCGAGCTATTGAGTGTATATATACCAATGCGTCTTTTAAATACGATTAGTTATAATGAGCTCCCTGCAAATGAGATTATTATATCAGCGACGCGAAAGAATGCACTGTTTGCAGACGGTGTATTTTTTTTGGAATAAATATGATATAATCATAATGGAGTTGATAAAAAGTGAATAAAGAATTAAAAGATAAAATATTCCTTATTACATATGGAATTATATTATTTATATTACTAACTAATTATAAAATAGTATTAGATGTGATAAGTAAATTATTCTCAGTATGCTATCCATTCTTTATAGGTATGATTATTGCATATATTTTAAATATAATAGTTAATATGCTTGAAAATAAGCCATTAAAGAAGCTTAAGAAATGTAAAAGAGTAGTAAGTGTTACATTATCGTTACTTATTATAGTTGGCTTTGTAATTGTCTTATTATCAACTTTAATACCTCAAGTACAAAATGCTGGAGAAATATTTGTAGAAAACTTACCTAAGTATCAAGAAACAATTAATGATTTAGGTAATAAATATGGTTTAAGTGAAGAAGAAATAAATGTTATAGATCTAGAAGATAATAAATTAGGAAAAGAACTAGTTAAAAAAATAAAAAATAATTCTAGCAGTATTCTAGAAACAGGTTGGGGATTTGCATCATCAATCTTTAGTGGATTAATTAATGCTTTTGTAGGTATAGTATTTGCAGTATATCTTCTTATGGATAAAGAACATTTAATAAGACAAGTAAAAAGAGTATTAAGAAAAATATTAAAAGAAAAACATTATAATAAATTAATAGAATTATGTACTTTATCTAATAAAACATTCTCTGACTTTGTTAAAGTACAAACTCTAGAAGCATGTATATTAGGTATATTATGTTATATAGGAATGATAATATTTAGATTCCCATATGCTGGAACAATATCTGTAGTAGTTGGTTTTACTGCATTAGTACCTATATTTGGTGCATTTGTTGGATTAATAATTGGAGCTTTCTTAATCTTCATGGTAAGTCCAATGCAAGCATTATGGTTCGTAATCTTCTTTGAAGTATTACAACAATTAGAAAATAACTTAGTATATCCAAGAGTAGTAGGTGGAAAGATTGGTTTACCATCTATTTGGGTATTAGTAGCTGTATCAGTAGGTGGATCATTATTTAGTGTCTTTGGTATGTTAATAGGTGTACCAATTGTATCAGTTATATATAATTTAGCTAGAAATGAATTGAGAAAAGAACCAACTCATACAACATAAAAAGTTGCTATTTAGCAACTTTTTTCTTTGACTTAATATCTTTATTCATCCAATTCTTCCCATCTACTATTCTAGCAACTAACATTGATGAACTAGTATCACCAACTACATTTAATAATGTAGCAGGAGGATCTATAATAGTAGCAATAATTGTTAAGATAGGTAAAGCAGTTAATGGGAATCCCATCATAGTAAGTATTAATGTTTCACTAATAGTACCTCCACCAACTGGTACAGCAGTAACAAGTAATGTAGCTAATAAACTAACACCAATTACTGTCCAAATAGATGGATTAGTACCAAATAGATATACTAAGAACATAATCTTAAATACACTACCTATAACAGAACCATCTTTATGGAAACTAGTACCTAATGGAATCATTGTTTCAGCAATATCATTTGATACACCAATCTTCTTAGCACAATCCATATTTACAGGAATAGATGCAGCAGATGAACATGTACTTAAACTAGTTGCAGTAGCAGGCATTATATTTTTCCAGAATGCAATAAATCCTTTTTTACCACCTGCAATAAATGCATATAGTGAATAAATAATAAAGTAGAATAGTACAGCAACAACTGTATAAATAATAAATGTTTTACCAAAACCAACTGCTATTTCAGAACCAAATGTACCAACTAAAGCAGCAAAATAACAACCAAGTCCAATAGGTGCATATAAGAAGATAATATCAATAAACTTTAATACCACCTTATTAGCTGCTTCTAATACATTTAAGAAAGGTTCTGCTTCAATACCAACTTTATTAATAGCTAAACCAATTAAAATAGCAAATACTATAATAGCAACAATGTTATTTCTAGTTAGAACACCACTAAAATCACCAACTGTTAAAGTACTAACTGTTCTATTAGCATAACTAACAAAGTCATTTTCTTCTTCTACAGCTGCTTCTTCCTCACTTAAATTTTCTTTTATAACATCTGTATCACTAGGATCTATTAACTTAAATGTATTTGTAGTACCTAAACCTATTAATACTGATATTAAACTAGTTACTATAAAAGAAATAAAAATAGTAACTAATACTTTACCTAATCTCTTAGGTTGTTTAATCTTAGCAATAGAAGTAGTAATAGTTAAGAATATTAATGGAACTATAATTACTAATAATAAATTAATAAATACATCTCCAAAAGGAGCTAATACTTTAGTTTTATCTCCTAATACAACTCCAACAATTGCTCCAACTATTAAAGCTAAAATCAATATTATTGTTTTCTTATAATTTTTCCATACTTCTTTCATTAAAAAGAAATCTCCTTCCATAATTTAATTATATAGAATAAAAAAACAATACTATATCTTTATTCATCCACACATATATTTATTCTATTTATAAAAATCCACATATATGATATTATATAAATGGTGATATATTATGAAATCATATATTAAATTAAATAATAATAATGATCATTTAAGTTTAGGTAATTTATTTAGAATAATAAAATCTTTATCTAAAAATAAAACAGCTGCTAAAGCATCAGAAGTATTCTGTACTTTATTTGAAGTAGAATCTATAAATGACACTACTGTTAATAATTATTGTGTTGGTTGCCGTGGTATAGGTAATGAATATAAACAAATATATATAAATAAAGAAAGAAAATATCATAACAATAAAGAAGAATTTACAGATATCTTAATTAACTTATTATCTATAATAGATGGTCAAGTATATATAATAGATCATAATAAAATACATTTTATTAATAATAATGAATCAGCTCAAGAACTATCTAAAAAACTATATAATCTATCTAAAAATGATAAATATATCCCAAAAGAAACTAAAGAATTAATTGGTGAATTATATAAAGATCATAAAACATATGAATTATTAATAGAAGAAATAATCTATATAGTTCTATATAAAAAACAACCTATCTATGAAGATGAATTAAAAAGAGAAGTAATAGAAAATGTTTTAAGTGATACATCAATAAGTTCTAATGCTTTACAAGAATATCTATCTTTAAAATTAAGAGAAGGTATTAACTATTATTATTCATTAAAAAAACTAGCTAATGAAGGCAATACATATGCATTATTTGAATTAGGTACTAATGAATATTATGGATATACAAGTGGAACTCCAAGATATGATAAAGCTTATGAATATTTAATAAATGCTGCAAATAATAACCACGCAGCAGCAAATAATATAATAGGTAATATGTATCTAAAAGGAGAGATAGGTAATAAATCACAAAATGATTTATTAAAAGGCTATGACTTTATAATAAAAGCATTTGAATTAGGTAATATAGCTGCTGCTAATACCTTAGGCAAAATGTATTTAAATGGAATATTCCCTTTAGAAAAAGATGAACAACAAGCTATAAACTATTTTAATATAGGAATAGATAATAACTATGCATATTCTTATAATAATATGGGAATAATATATGAAAAAAGAAATGATTTGAAACAAGCTTTTAATTATTATAAAAAAAGTGCTGAATTAGGAGAATCATGGGCTTGTAATAAAGTAGGGGAATATTATCGTAAAGGAATAATAGAACAAAATAATCATGAAGCATATAAATATTATAATCAAGCCCTAGATAATAATAGTAATGTCTTATGTTATTATGCATATTATAATCTAGCTAAATACTATTATTTAAATGGATGTGAAGATATAGTCTTAGTACCAAACAAACAAAAAGCACTAAGATACTTAGAAGAAGCATCTAATCATAATATCTATGAAGCTACTATAGAAATATTCTATTACTATATAGAAGAATATCTAAATAATAAAGATAAAAATATTTATGATAATATTATTAAATATAAAACTTTAATAGAAAATAATCCTAAATATGATTTAAAAATAAAAGAATTAATAGAAAAACAATTATATAAAATATCTAATAAACCAAAAATAGATCTATCTATAATAGAATAGGGTGATAATATGGAAAGTGTTTATATACATATCCCTTTTTGTAAAACAATATGTTCTTATTGTGATTTCTGTAAAGTACTATATCATGGACCATGGATTAATAGTTATTTAAATGCTTTATTAAAAGAAATACATACTAGATATGAAGGAGAAGAAATAAAAACTCTTTATATAGGTGGAGGAACACCCTCTATATTAAATACTAAAGAATTAAAATATCTATTAGAGATAATAAAAGTATTTAATTTAAATAAATTAGAAGAATTTACTATAGAATGTAATCTAAATGATATAAATGAAGAACTATTAGATATCTTAAAAGAAAATAAAGTAAATAGAATATCTATCGGAATAGAATCCTTTAATGAAAATAAACTATCATTTATGGAAAGATCACATACTTATGAAGAAGCACAAGAAAAAATAGAATTAATACGTAGTAAAGGCTTTAATAATATTAATATTGATTTAATATATGGTATACCAAATGAAACTATAAAAGATTTAAAAAAAGATTTAGAATTATTTCTAAATCTAAAACCAGATCATATAAGTACATATTCACTAATAATAGAAGATAATACTAAAATAGGTATACAAAATACATTACCTATAGAAGAAGAACTAGATAGAGAAATGTATGATCTAATATGTAAAAAATTAGAAGATAAAGATTATAATCATTATGAAGTATCTAATTTCTGTCTACCAGGTAAAGAATCAAAACATAATTTACAATATTGGAATAATAATGAATATTATGGATTTGGTTTAGGAGCACATGGTTATATTCATGGAGTAAGATATGAAAATACAAGAAGTTTAACTAACTATATAAAAGGTAAAACAACTCTAAAAGAAGAAATAATATCTAAAGAAGATAGAATGTATAATGAAATAATGTTAGGTTTAAGAAAAATAGAAGGTATTAATTGTCGTGACTTCTATAAAAAATATAATATCTATATTCAAGATGCTTTTAATATAGAAGAATGTATAAAAGAACAAGAATTAATCTATGAAGATGATTACTTATATATAAATCCAGATTATATCTATGTAATGAATGAAATATTAATAAAAATACTATAAAAAAAAGAAAGGATTACCTTTCTTTTTTTAATTTCATATCTTTATTAACTAAATCAACATTTCTAGCAAAGTTAAATTTCTCATCACCAAAAGGAACAGTATTAGGATAAAACTCTACAGTTTTACCTTTAGTAGGATTATCAAATTTAACATCTTTAAGAGTAAATTGATATTCTCCTTGAGGAGTAATAATAGTACCAACTTCTCCATCAAAAGAATATATCTTACCAACTAACTTACCACCATTATAATTATAATAAGTCATTTTTCATACCTCCTAATACCATATTTTGTTTAAATAATTCAACTTTATTAATAGCATCATTATATTCTGCTAAAGATCTTTCATTTTCTACAGCAATATTTTTAATAATGTTACCATTCATATCTATAGCAACATAGAAATCTTGACCTAGTATAGCATAAGAATATTCATTTTCTAAAATATCAAAATCAAAGTCAATACTCTTATAATAATAAGGATTATTCTCACATTCTTGAATACATACCTTTATAGCATCTATTCTTTGAATTAATACTTTAATATTATCAGATATTTCAGGATACTTATATTCAACTACTGGTAATCTACATGGTTGATAAACAGGTTGTACTGGATTCAACTTAAGAGGAACCGCAACACCTTTCTTACCAACTGTAGCAAGTACTACAGCATTTTGATTAACATCTTTATAACCATTATAAACGCCTCTACCAATATCCCATTCAGATAATAATTGAGTAGTATGACCAAGTAGAGCATAGCAAGGAGAACAAACAACATTTTCAATAGGCATCTCGCTACCTTTAGAACGTTCTATTAATTCATTAGCTATATCTACACAAGCTTCAATTACATCTTCATCAGAATATTTTTTATGATTACAACTATATCTTAATTGATTTAAGAATACAGTATTACCATTTCTAAATCCTGATACTCTTGAAATATATTCACCATCTTCAGGATCTACAAAAGTAACATGGAATCCTCTAGCATCACTATTTACAAAAGTAAATAAATCATGAGCATGTCCATAAGCTCTCATACAAGCTCCAGTTCTTTCTCCTTGAGTTAAATTTCTAGGATCAGCTTTACAACCAACAATAGCTTGTAAAGGACGTTTACCTTCTTTATCATATGAATGATTCTTAACAAATGAAGGAATAGTAATTTCATCCATTTGTACCATCTTAATCATTAAATCTGCATCATAATCTAATCTTTGTTCAGTAGTACCTCTATAAGCACTATTAGGTTGATCATTTCTTCTAACTAATTCAAAATTCTCTAACCCAAGAATTACTTTATGTGCATTAGATATAGAAGAGTAGATAGTAGAATATTTTAATATCTTAAATGCATTAAGATTTATTTCATATGGTTCATCTTCTTTATATTTAATAAATTTTTCAATCTTTTCTTCATCAGCACCATTTTCTCTAAGATCCTTAACGCCTTCTTCTATCAATTCAACTCTTTTTTTCTTAAGATTCTTCATCTCAACTTCATATATAGTATTAAATGCATTAATAAAATTATATAAACTAGGAGTATATTCACCTAAAGATAAATCACTAATTGGACCATCAAATATATTTCCCCAATCTAGTATTTTATATTTATTCATTACTTTTAATAAACATTTATATTTATTTTCATCAGATAATACTCCCATTAGAGTAGCAAAATTAATATTACCAACATCATTAGAAGTAGGAACTCTATCTTCAATATCTATAGTTTTTCTAACTCCAACAAAATATGAATCATCATCAATCCAAGTTTCATCAAAATTATCAAGAACTACTACTAATTTATCTTTTAATAATCTAATATTCTTTTTAATTAAAGCAATTTGTTCGTTACTTAAATCAGCAACACTATCTCTATCTCTTAAGAATTCTAAAGTATGTATATCTAATTCTAATGCTTTCTTATTAGGATAAGATAATTTTTGTAAATGTCTAAGTAGTATTTCATATCCATACTTTAATAAATATTTTAATTTAGCTTCTCTTAATTGTCTTAAATCATAATTAAAACTAACATCTGTATCTTCAAATATATCTTCTCCTCTCATAATATCAACACGTCTTTGAGCTAAGAAACTCGAAGTAATCTTATTTAATATAGGAGCATATATATTTTGATTAATAGCTATCTTTTTAAATAATTCTCTTAAAAATTCTTCTTTACTACTAATAAATAATTTATTTAACTCTTCATCTTTAGATTCAATACTATTAGGTAAATAAATATATTTACCATTTTCATCTCTCTTACATAATAAATTAATATATTCTATAATTTTCTCTTCACTAATACCTTGTTGAATAGCTTCTAGAATATTAGTATAAATATTAATTTCTCCAGGATTATTAATAGTATATATATGTTGTTGAATACTATCATTAATAGCTTCTAATGTAGAAACATCTAATCTTCTAACTTTAAATATTTCAACAAATCTTTCTACAATATTAATATCACTTCTTAATAAATTAAGTATATTATCATTTTCTAATAATCTTAATGTATCAAAATTATATAAATTGAATAGGGTATCAAAACACTTAATATCAAATCCATATATTTGACTTAAATATTCTCTAATAACAGGATAATTCTCTTCATCAACAACATCTTGAATATTATTACTAGTACAATTATGAACTAAATAAGTAATATATTTCTTTAAAATATTAGGATTAATTTCCAAAATATTACTAATAATATCTTTATCAAAATAATTTGGATTATTAATAACTAATGCATCAAGATCAATTCTTTGTGTACGAACTAATTCTATATAAACATTCTTTAATTCTTTATATTTAACAATAATATCAATATGATCTATAAATAATTTAGGAGATTTCTTACATCTACTAACAATACAATTATAATAATTCTTATTTCTAGCAACCATTTCAAATACATCATTATTCCAGAAATTATATGAAGTAGTTGTCTTTAAATAATGTTCAATAAAATATTCTTGAACTTCTGGATAAGGTAAATTGAAATAAGCAGGAACAAAATCTTGATTCTCTAATACAACTTTACCACGACTTAATAAACTAAATAAGAACATTTTAGCTCTATTAAAGAATTCTTTACTATAAGTATTCTTTAAAATATTTAAAACATTACCTTTAAAAGTAACATCTTCTTTTTTAGTTCTTTCCATAACAAGTTCTAATAATTCTTCTTTTTGAACAAATATATCAAACATATTAATAGAACTCATATTAATAAGATCACTTAATGTAGCATTTTCAAACCACATCTTAGCAACCCTTATAGAACCAGCTTTATTATTTTTTAAATTAGTATATAAAACATTAGTAGATAAACTATGATTAAAAGTAAAATTACCTGTCTCTAAATAATTAGTATCAATTAATCTATCTATTCTAGAATAAACATATATATCAACAGGAACACCTTTCTTTAAAGCATTTTCTACAAATATAATAAAATCTTTAGGAATAGGATTTGCATCTCTCTTACGATAATCATTACCTGGATTTTCTTCAAATAATTCAGGATGCATAGATAAATCATTTAAATCATAAGATACTGTTTTTCTTAAATTAGCATCAAAATATTCATTATCTGTAATATATAAAGGAACATGACGTTTAGTCATTAAATAATCTCTAAATAAATTATATATCTTAGAACGATTATCAAAATCTAATTGTTCATCACTTAATTCATTTAATTCAATATTTAAAATATCATGTAAAACTCTATATATACCATCATCATTATCAATTTTATTACTCGTTAGAAGAGCAGTTAATATTTTTTCTTTTTCAGCATCAAATTCTAAATAATAATCATTAGTCTCATTATTATACTTTCTAGCAAATAATAATCTTAAAATAGCACTAACATCATTAACAGTTAATACTTGAGCTCTTTCAATAATAGGTAATAAGTATTCCATTTTTAATTTACCAGTATCATTTGGTATAAAATTAAGAACTTGAGTAGGTGTTAAATTTAAAGGATTATCTTCTCTTAAAATAATATCTACCATTCTAGGAGTCAATTTATTATTAAATATATAATAACTACTATTAAATTTATTACTTCTTAATTCAGCAAGTCTTACCATAATAGCTTCACACAATTCACTATCAGCATAATAATACTCACTAATTAAATTAGGATCTAATTGATCAAAATTCATTAAACGTATCAATTGTAATAATATTCTTTTAGGATGTGACTCTTTAAAATTAATATCTTCCAAACGAACATTAATAACTATATCAACACTTTCTAATTTACTTTCAAATAGTTGTTTATATTCTTGAGAACGATAACGTAAACCATTTTTAAGATTTAAATATTCAGTAAAAGTTAATCTACTAACAATAGTTGTTAACATTTCATCAAATAAATTAATAGTATCAGAAGGAATATATGAAACTAATAATTCAAATAAATTAACCCCATCTTCTATATGTTTATCATAATAGTCCTTAAAAGCATCAACTATTAAAGAAGGATTATTTTTAAAATGTTTACTAAAATTATCATCATATCTAATTAGATAATCTAATTCAGCAAAATTTTGAACAGTAGCTATTCTAGCAGCAAATACTTCATCAAAAATATTATATTCATTTCTTAAATAATGAATATGACCATCTCTAACTGCTTTAGCTAAAAAAGTAACTAATTCTGGATTATTCTTAATAGTCTCAAAATCTAATTCATATTCATTTCCATTTAAAATACATAATTTAATAACACTAGGATTTGTTTTAAAAGCTTTTTTAAAATCATAAGGTAAATCATCATATGTAATATTTCCTTCGTTAATTTCATTCATAATAGCATTTAATAATTTTTCTGATTTTTCATAGAATTCTATAAGTAAATAAACTTTACCAGCGTTTAAACAAGCATCTAAAATTCTTTCACTAAAAGTTTGTATTTTATTATCACTTATATTTTCAATATTTCTGATTATAAAATCTTCTATTTCTGTAGAAGGATTATCTACTTTAATCATAGATACATATTTTATAAGATTATGTCTCATAATATAATCAATAAAATCTGGATTAGCAATAATATACCTACCTTCAGTATTAACAAATAATTCTAATATTTCTTTTTTATGTTCACTATAGTATTGAAGAGTAGCTTCAATAACTTCTTCTTGATTATCAATTTCATCTCCAGATATTTCATCATCTAACTTACCAGCAAACAAATGAATATAATTAGAAGGATCGATTTTCTTTAAACATTCAAAATAAAAACCAATATATTCTTTAGAAAGTATAGCAATACCTATCTCTTCTGGTAAATAATCAAAATCAAATAAACAACCTTCTTTAACCTTAGTTAAAAAAAGAGTAACTAATTCAGTATTATTAGCAATAATATTATAATCTTCCTGTGTTAAAGATAATAAATCACCACTTAATATTTTTGTTTTTATATTGCTCATATTATCACCATTATTATTATATCATATATAATAAAAATTTCATTATAAAGAATAAAAAAAATAAAAAAAAATAAAACTATGTTATAATATAAAATATGGAAGTGATTATATGAACGATGATTTAGAAAAAACTAAACCAATAAAAACATTGAAAGATATTAATGCTACCAGAAGTGAAAAACATCTAGAAGATGATATTGCAGAAGAAATAACTTCTAGAGAAGAAAAATATGCAGAGCAAGCAGAAATAAAAGAAAGTGCAGAAGCTACAGAAGCAGCAGAAGAAGCTTTAGCAGAAAAAAATATTCAAAAAGCAGAAGAACTATTACAAGCCGAAAAACCTCAAGAAGAAGAACCACCTAAAAAAGGCTTAATAAATAAAATAAAGAATATGTCTAAAAAAGGCAAAATAATATTATTCTCTATTATAGGAATTATCTTAATATTAATAATTGTCTTATTAGTAGTATTACTAAAACCAAAGAAAGAAGAAGAAAAACCAGTTACTCCTACTATTAAAGAAGAAGTACCTGATATAGTAGATAATTTCTATTATAAAGAAGGAAAACTATATATCTTAGATGAAAATCAAAAAACTATTGGTGAATATGAATGTACTAATAAAGATGAAAAACTATGTTTTGTAGCTATTAATAGTATTAATGATACATTTGATATAGATAGATATATTGATCCAGATGGAAAAGAAAAAATAAGAAGAATACCTATTATAGATAATGATTTAATCTTTATTGTTGATAAAAAGAGTGAAAAAGATACAACAGTTAACTTATATTCACTAACTGATAAAAAAACAATAGATTCATTTAATGAAGTAAAAATGTATAATGATAACCAATTTATTGCTAAAAACTTACAAAGTAATTATGGTTTATTTACTATAGAAGATGGAAAAGTAAAAGAATTAATTAAACCAACATTCTCATATTTAGGAATGATTAGTTATGCAGATAATCTAGTAGGTAAAAATATTAAAGGAAATATTATCGTTAATAAAGAAGGAAAAATCTTAAGTAATCCAATAGCTAATGGAGAAATAACCGATTATAGTAAAGACTTAATAGTTATTAAAAATGAAGGGAAATATAATGTATATAACTATAGAGGAGAAATCTTAGAAGTAGATTATGATTTTGCTAAAGTTATAGATGGATATATGGCATTAGCTAATGGAAAGAAATTAATAATAAAAGATGCAGAAACTAATAAATATACAGAAGAAGGCGTTAATCTAAAAAATACAGATTATATTAAAACTTATGTATATGATAAAGAAGGAAAAATTCAAGAAAAGAGAAGAAGCTTTAATTTTGAAGCGTCAGCAGATGGTGTAACTATAGCAGTATATGAAACTAATAAAGAAGAAGCTAATTATGTAAATTTAGATTCATATCCAATAAAAGCTAACAAAAAACATAAATATGTAAATTATTTAGATAATAAATTATATTTCTATAATGATGAACAAAAAACAGAAGTAATGGGATCTTATAGTTGTGGAAATAAAAACTTCTTAGGAACAGCATCAGAAGATTATGATATGTGCTATGTAGCAAGTGATACAATATTTGAAGATAATGAAATAACAAACATAACAGGTAAACATGTAATACCAATTATTAATTATAGATTTGTCTTTATAAAAGATGGAGAAAGTACATATTTATATGACTTACAAGAAAGAAAAACATTAGGAACATATAGTGAAGTAGAAACATATTCAGATTTACAAGATGATGTTGTAATGATAGAAGGAACTGTTAATGCAGTAGTTAAGAATAAAAAAGGAAAATTCTCAATGTTACAAATAGGAACATCATCAGCATCTAAACTATATAATTTCGAATATAATCACATGGAAAAAATAGGTAAATATATCTTAGCATTATTAGAAAACGGAAAATGGATATTATTTACTGATTCAGGATCATCTAATGAATTTGAATGTAAAATAATATCATTTAATGAAGATAGAACATTATATAAAGGAAAAAGTTCACAAGGATATGTAGTATTTGATTCAAATGCTAAAAAAATCACTAATGATAATTTTGTTCATGTAGAATTATCTGGTAAATACTTTATAGGAATTAATTC
>JAEEGL017159060.1_pt1 | contig 13416 bp, 13 predicted proteins | sample 9134231 | NCBI WGS metagenome assembly JAEEGL01 (sample SAMN16246548, study PRJNA631951) | gut metagenome | biome: gut microbiome; feature: rumen; material: fiber-attached | host: Bos | place: Iran: Karaj | collected 2018-10 | reverse complement strand
ATAGTCTCATATGCCTCAGGAAGAATGTCATCCAGAGTCTCTCCCTGTCCCAGCCGTTCTTTGAACTTTTTTGTATTCGCCCTAAGCTCTTCATCCGACAGAGCCTGCATCTGAGGCCTCAGGCTTTCTATCCGATCAATGATCGGCATGATACGCTTCAGTTCCCTCTCGCTGTGGGTTCCGAATATCTTGTCAACGATACTCATTATTTAATAATCCTTTGCCTCTTCCTCTCCATTAAGTACTCTGAGACCGCCCTGAGCAAGAGCCAGAAGCTCATCCTCTCCGGGATATACTACTACCGGAGCGATCCAGTCGACGTATTTTGCTATGGCATCAGTAACTCTGCTGCCGTATGCGATCCCGCCTGTAAGTATGATGGCATCCACCTTGCCCTCCAGCACAGCCGCTCTTGAGCCGATGTCTTTTGCAACCTGATAGATAAAAGCATCCAGAACAAGTCTTGCATTCTCGTCATTCTCCGCCTTCTTTGTGATCTCAACCATATCGTTGGAGCCGAGATATGCCGTAAAGCCGCCTCCTCCTACAAGTCTCTTATACATTTCCTTCTCTGTATATTTTCCCGAGTAGCAAAGCCTTACCAAAGGTCCTACCGGAAGTCCGCCTGCTCTCTCCGGTGAGAATGCACCGTCACCTTCGAGGGCATTGCTCACATCGATGACACGTCCTTTTTTATGAGCGCCTACCGATACTCCGCCGCCCATATGTGCAACGATCACATTTATATCCTCATATCTCTTACCGTTCTCTTTTGCATATCGTCTGGCCATAGCCTTCTGGTTTAAGGGATGGAAGATGGAGTTCCTCTGTATATCAGGGATGCCTGACACCCTGGCTACAGGCTGCAGCTCATCTACTGCCACAGGATCGACAATGAAAGAAGGCTTGCCGATCTCATCCGCTATCTCGCGTGCCAGCACTCCCCCAAGGTTAGAAGCATGCTGTCCCTGAGGGCCGACCTTCAGATCCTCAATCAATGCATCACTTACCTTATATGTACCGCCGGGAATAGGCTTCACGAGTCCTCCGCGGCCCACTACCATATCAAGCGTCTTAATATCAAAGTCCTGTTCCTTAAGACACTCCATTATGATGTCTTTTCTGAACTGCTTCTGGTCGAATATCGTATCGTATTTTGATATCTCATCCACGGAGTGGCGGAGCGTCTTATCAAAAAGCATCTCCTCATCTTCAAATACCGCTATCTTGGTGGATGTGCTTCCGGGATTGATTATAAGTGATCTGATCGCCATTTTATCTGTACCTCCTTTTATGGTATTACCTGTTCTGATGAGCCGATGTTACCGCTGCCAGCGCTATGGAATTCACCTTCGTCTCCGCCGAATCTGATCTCGATGTAAGTATCGCCGGAGCCTTTGTTCCAGTAAGTATGCAGGCATTCTTGAATTCAGTCGTATGTACTATGAATTTATAGGCGATATTACCTGCATGAATGTCAGGGAATAAGATGACGTCAGCATCTCCTACGATCTTTCTGTCTTCGGCATGCTTATGCTTTGCTGCCTCCGGATAGATCGCAAGATCCACAGACAAAGGTCCGTCCACTATACATCCCTTTATCTTTCCTTCATCATTCATCTTTGTGAGCTCAGCCGCCTCCACCGTGGCAGGCATCTTTTCATTTACTACCTCTACCGCTGCCACCGGAGCAACCTTAGGCATATCTATGCCGCAGGCATTGCAGATCTCCACAGTATTTTCTATTATCCCCACCTTCTGCTCAAGAGTGGGATAGGGCAGGAAAGCTACATCTGCAAGGAATAAAAGCTGAGGTATACCCTTTATCTCAAACACACACACATGGGAAAGAAGCCTGTCTGTCCGAAGTCCTACTTCCTTGTCAAGAATTGACTTCAGGAAATCCTTCGTCGAGAGCAGTCCCTTCATATACATATCGGCCTCACCGTCATGCACTATACGCACTGCCTCATGTGCAGCCTCGATAGGATCCTTGATATCGATGATCTCAAATATTGACGGATCCACCTTAAGATCTCCACAGATCTTTACTATCTGATCCTTATCCCCTACCAGGATCGAATCAGCTATCTTCCTCTCATGCGCCATCGCAACAGCTTCTATGACCTCATCATCATTCGCCGCTGCGACCGACAGCTTCTTTGTCGGAAATTCATTTACCTTGTTCAGCAGATCACTGAAATTTTTGCTCATATCCCTCTCCTTCATTTCTGCCGGATCTGTCCGGCTGTTTTTACGGACGCCGGTTTTCCGGCATCTTTTTTTGCATAATAATACTCCCGCCTGATTCAACGGGCAATTAGCAATTTTACCATTTCCCGATGTTTCTTGCAATATGATCGAAGACATCATATAAAAGAACCGGTGCTTCTGTCCCGCAAAACAGAAGCCCGGTTCTTTAGGATATCCTTAATATAAAGTTTAGGATGCCTTCGCTTCCTTAGCTGCGATTATCGCCTTTGTAAGCTCAGGCACGATCTTGTTAAGATCACCTACTACTCCATAGTCAGCAACTTCAAAGATAGGAGCGTCCTCGTCCTTGTTTATTGCTATGATGATGTCGGACTCCTCCATGCCCGCCACATGCTGAATTGCGCCTGAGATACCGATCGCGAAATATACGTTAGGCCTTACTGTCTTTCCGGTCTGGCCTACCTGCGTCTCCTTTGGCTTCCAGCCTGCATCCACGACTGCACGGGAGCAGCTTACCTGTCCGCCTATTGCAGCAGCAAGCTCCTCAAGGATCTTGAAGTTCTCGGGTGAGCCTACGCCACGTCCGCCGGATACGAGGATTTTTGCATCCATGATATCTTTTATTCCGGACACAGCCTTTACGACTTCCTTGATCTCTACATACCTGTTGTTAGGTGTGAAACCGGGATTATACTCGATCACCTCAGCCTTTGCACCCTTCTTAGGCTCGATCTTCTGCATGACACCTGGTCTGACAGTAGCCATCTGCGGACGATTGTTCGGGCAGGCAATAGTAGCTATTGTATTTCCTCCGAAAGCAGGACGGGTCATAAGAAGCTGGTTGTGCTTCTGCTCATCTTCCTTGCCGGGAACAGGCTCAAGCGGGAAATCACCGATGTTGAGCACTGTACAGTCAGCCGTAAGTCCCGTAGCGACTCTGGCAGATACCGTAGGACCTAAGTCACGTCCGATAGCCGTAGCACCTACCAGCATTATCTCGGGCTTGTACTCATTTATGACTGATGAAAGCGCATGAGCATAAGGCTCTGTCCTGTACTCTTTAAGCTCAGGATCGTCAACTACGATGACCCTGTCTGCGCCATACTCTGCAAGCTTGTCACAGAGGTTCTTCACTCCCGATCCGATAAGCACTGCCGTAACCTGTGCATTAAGGGGCTCTGCCAAATCCCTTGCCTTGCCCAAAAGCTCATATGCTATCCCGCTCACCTCGTTGTCAACCTGCTGAGCGAAGACGAATACGCCTTTATATTCTTCTATATTCTGCATTATTCCATCCTCCTTTAAATTACATGTTTCTCATCAAGCTTGCCAACGATGTACTTTACAGCATCCTCAGGAGTATCGGGAACAACCTTCTCGCCAGCTCCCTTCCTTACCTTGTCAGACGCTTTTGCGATCTTTGTAGGTGATCCGGCAAGACCGAGATTTGAATCATCCACGTCCTTAAGATCAGGTCTTCCCCATGTCGTGATATCCGCAGCCACTGCATCAAATATTCCGCCCGGAGTCATATATCTGGGCTCATTGAGCTCTGAAAGAGCCGTGATAAGGCATGGCATCTTTGCCTCGAGCATATGATATCTGTCATCATACTGTCTCTTGACTATAACCTTGTCTCCATCGATCTTGATCTCCTGTGCATAGGATATTACCGGTATTCCGAGATGCTCTGCTATCTGAGGTCCTACCTGTGCCGTATCTCCGTCGATAGCCTGACGTCCGGTTATGATAAGATCATACTCCAGATTCCTTATAGCGCCTGCGATCGTTGTGGAGGTAGCCCAAGTATCTGCTCCGCCGAGCACTCTGTCTGTTACAAGTATTCCTTTATCGGCTCCCATTGCAAGCGCTTCGCGAAGCACATCCGAAGCCTTGGGAAGTCCCATGGTAAGCACGGTAACCTCTGCTCCGTACTGATCCTTAAGTCTTAAAGCTGCCTCAAGACCTGCCTTATCGTCAGGATTCATGATAGCGAGCATTGCTCCTCTGTCCAGTGTGCCGTCAGGATTAAACTTAACTCCGCCCTTTGTATCCGGCACCTGCTTTATACAAACGATAACTTTCATTGTATCTTCACTCCTTTACCTTTATTATTTACTTTAGCAGTGCCGCAGAGATGACCATTCTCTGAACCTCGCTGGTTCCTTCATAGATCTCCGTGATCTTGGCATCGCGCATCATTCTCTCTACATCATATTCCTTGATATAGCCGTATCCACCGTGAAGCTGGACAGCCTTGGTCGTAACTTCCATTGCTACCTCAGCAGCGCACAGCTTAGCCTGAGCCGCTTCCACAGAATAAGAAACCTTGTTATTCTGCACATATTCATCCTTCTTCCTTGCTGCCTTATATACAAGAAGTCTGGCTGCCTCTACCTTCGTAGCCATATCAGCAAGCTGGAACTGTGTATTCTGGAAGTTTCCGATAGCTTTACCAAACTGCTTTCTTTCCTTGACATAGTTTATCGTGGTCTCAAGCGCACCTGCAGCAAGTCCCAGCGCCTGGGCAGCTATACCGATACGTCCGCCGTCCAGAGTATGCATCGCGATCTTAAATCCATTGCCCTGCTTGCCGAGGAGGTTTTCCTTGGGGATGCGGCAGTCTGTGAATATAAGCTCATAGGTGGCAGAACCGCATATACCCATCTTATTTTCCTTAGTACCGAAGGTGAATCCCGGAGTGCCTTTTTCTACGATGAAAGCAGATATCTCCTTCATCATGCGCCCTCTTTTCTCTACCTTTCCGGTCACTGCAAATATCACATATACGTCAGCTTCTTTTCCGTTTGTGATAAAGCACTTGGAGCCGTTAAGCACCCACTCGTCTCCGTCAAGCACAGCCTTGGTCTGCTGTCCCTGAGCGTCAGTACCTGCACCGGGCTCGGTAAGTCCGAATGCCCCCAGCTTCTCGCCCTTTGCAAGGGGTACTACATACTTCTGCTTCTGCTCTTCCGTACCGAAAGTAAGGATAGGATCCACACAAAGAGATGTATGCGCAGATACTATAACTCCTGTTGTACCGCAAACCTTTGACAGCTCTTCCACGCACATTGCGTAGGTCAGTATGTCACAGCCCTGTCCGCCGTACTCCTTGGGCACGGGTATGCCCATAAAGCCGTACTTTGCCATCTTCTCAACGGTCTCTCTCGGGAATCTGTGCTCCTGATCGATCTCCTGCGCAAGCGGCTTTACTTCTTTCTCGGCGAAATCCTTGAAAAGCTGTCTCGCCATCTCATGTTCTTTTGGTAAAGTAAAATCCATGATTCTTGTTCCTCCATATTTTCTTATTGCTTGTCTGTCGGTACTTTACCACCGTCAGCATAGTTATAGAATCCGATGCCTGTCTTTACTCCGAGTTTCTTTCCCCTGACCATCTTCTTAAGCAGCGGAGCAGGACGGTACTTGGAGTCTCCGGTCTCATTGTAAAGTGTCTCCATTATTGCGAGTACTATGTCAAGACCTACATAATCACCGAGCTCCAAAGGACCCATAGGGTGATTACAGCCAAGCTTCATAGCCGTATCGATACCCTCGATATCGGATATACCCTCCGAGTATACAAAGATTCCTTCATTGATCAGCGGGATAAGTATCCTGTTTACGACGAAGCCCGGAGCTTCATTAACCTGCACAGGAGATTTGCCGAGTTTTACAGAAATATCATTTACTTTCTTTACAAGATCAGCCGGAGTATTTGCTCCTGCGATAACCTCAACGAGCTTCATACGGTCTGCCGGGTTGAAGAAATGCATTCCGATGATCGGCTTGGGAAGTCCCGCACCGATCTCAGTGATCGAAAGCGAAGAAGTATTGGAAGCAAAAATGCAGTCTTCATTCTTTACGATATTCTCCATCAGATCCTTGAAGCAGTCCTGCTTGATCTGCATCACCTCAAGTGCGGCCTCAACCACCAGATCAGGATCTGTAGCTATGGAATTAAGTCCCGTCTCGAATTTAGCCAGATATTTATCAGCCGTTGCCTGATCGATCTTTTCCTTCGACACAAGCTTTTCATAGCCCTTCTTTATCTTAGCAAGTCCACCCTCGGCAAACTCTGTCTTGATATCGCAGAGATATACCTTTTCAAAATCATCGCACTGTGCAAATGCCTTTGCGATACCCTGCCCCATAGTACCGGCGCCGATTACTGCTACCTTCATATATGTATCCTCCTCTGTTTTATTACTTGTTTTGAAAATCAACCTTCTTTACTTTTGCCGGATCATCCTTCTTTCTGAGGAAATTCGCCATTCCCTCCTGCTGATCCCAGGATTCAAAGCATGATCCGAAAAGCTTCTCCTCAAGAGCAATCGCCTCATCCATAGGAAGATCCAGACCTTCATTTATCGCTTTCTTGCATGCGCGAACTGCTATAGGAGCATTACCTGCTATGATACCTGCCATCTTCTCAGCCTGTTCCATAAGCTCCTCTGCAGGATATACCGCATTAACCAAACCTATTCGCAGCGCCTCATCCGCCTTTATATTGCGGGCTGTATATATCAGCTGCTTTGCCATGCCCGGTCCGACTATTCGGGCAAGCCTCTGCGTACCACCGAATCCAGGCGTGATGCCAAGTCCTACCTCCGGCTGTCCGAAAGTCGCGCTCTCGGATGCTATCCTGATATCACAGCTCATGGATATCTCGCAGCCGCCGCCCAATGCAAAACCATTCACTGCGGCGATGAAAGGAATAGGGCAGGTCTCTATCTTTCGGAAAATATCATTTCCTTTCTTTCCAAACGCCTCACCCTCTGCCTTGGAGAGAGTACTCATCTCACCGATATCCGCGCCCGCCACGAAAGATTTTTCTCCCGCGCCGGTAAGCACTACTGCTCTTACCACATCAAGATCGATACTGCTTATGACCTTGTCAAGATCGTCAAGGACTTCAGAATTGAGCGCATTAAGCGCCTGCTCTCTGTTTATAGTGATAACGGCATAATTGCCTTTAACCTCATAATCTACAAATCCCATACATCCTTCTCCCTTCAGTCGACAGCCTTAACCACAGTAGCGCAGCCCATTCCTCCGCCTATGCAAAGGGTTGCAAGGCCTGTCTTTGCTCCGGTTCTCTTCATGTTGTGAAGGAGTGTTACAAGAATACGTGCGCCGGATGCTCCTACCGGATGTCCGAGTGCTATAGCTCCGCCGTTCAGGTTCAGCTTGTTAAGGTCAAATCCAAGGTCCTTGCCTACTGCCACTGACTGTGCAGCAAAAGCCTCATTAGCCTCATAGATATCAAAATCTTCTATCTTCATCCCGGTCTTTTCCATGACCTTCCTGGTAGCTGCTACGGGACCTATTCCCATGATCGAAGGATCTACACCTGCCAGAGCTCCAGCCACGAATTCAGCCATAGGAGTTACTCCGAGTTCCTTTGCTTTTTCTTCTGTCATGACCACTACGGCTGCTGCTCCGTCATTGATGCCTGATGCATTACCGGCTGTTACGAAACCATCCGGATTGATGGGCTTAAGCTTTGCCAGGCCTTCCATTGTAGAGCCCTGTCTCGGACCCTCATCGGTGTCAAAAATGACCATCTCTTTCTTTTTCTTATATTCTACAGGTACTATCTCGTCTTTAAATGCGCCGGTCTCTATGGCTTTGCAGGCTTTCAGCTGGCTGTTAAGTGCAAACTCATCAAGCTCTTCTCTTGTGAGATTCCACTGCCTTGCTATATTATCTGCGGTAGTGATCATATGGTAATCATTGAAAGCATCCCAGAGCGCATCCTTTATCATCGTGTCTACAAGAGCTCCCTGGCTCTGATCGGGACGTAACATCCTGTATCCATATCTTCCGTTAGGTATGGCAAAAGGAGCCATTGACATGTTCTCCACTCCACCTGCAACTACGATATCCGCATCCCCGGCCTGTATCATCTGCGCTGCCATATTTACGCAGTTAAGACCTGATCCGCAGACTACGTTTACAGTCACTGCCGGTGTCTCTATAGGAAGTCCTGCTCCTATTGAAGCCTGACGGGCTACATTCTGCCCCAGACCTGCCTGTATTACACATCCCATATACACATGGTCTACCTTATCCGCAGGAACCCCGGCTCTTGCAAGTGCCTCTTTGATCACTATAGTTCCCAGTTTTGCAGCAGGAGTCGTGGATAGCGAGCCTCCCATTGTGCCAATAGCCGTACGACAAGCTCCGGCCAAGACGATCTTTTTAGACATTCAGTACCTCCTTCAATTCAACACGTGATTATTTATACTGCGGTACAGTCTTAAAATTACAGACAGCTTGTATCCGCGCGTATAGACTTGCCGTAATAGTTTATCACAGCGGGGGTCGGTTTTCAACGGCGATGAACAAGATAGTCAGTCGGATAATAAAAGAGAGCTGCCAGCAGGCAGCTCCCCTAATCTCGCTATTTATAAATACATCACACCTCCGGCTCGATAAGTCCGTAGGTATTTGCCTTTCTTTTATACACCACGTTCACTTCATTTGTTTCTGCATTATTAAATACATAAAAGTTATGTCCCAGAAGCTCCATCTGCACACAGGCATCCTCAGGATACATCGGCTTCATGTCAAACTGCTTGGTCCGGACAATCTTTATTTCATCATCATCCTGATAATCCCTCTCGATATATTCCCTCTTAAATGACTCAGAAGCCTGTTCTTTGTCTATTATCTTGTTCTTATATTTTTTCAGCTGTCTCTCTATGATCTCTTCTACCAGATCTATCGAAATATACATATCGTTGCTGACCTGTTCCGAACGTATGATACTTCCCTTCACCGGTATCGTGACTTCAATCTTATGACGTTCCTTCTCCACCGATAATGTCACATGAACCTCTGTATCAGGCGAAAAGTACTTTTCAAGCTTTCCTATCTTTTCTTCTACATTAGCTCTGAGTCCCTGGGTGACCTCGATATTTTTACCCACTATTATGAATTTCATGACAAAACCTCCTGATCATAAATATAGGTGGAGACAGGCATGACCCGCATCCGTACAGAGAATCCATGAATTAAGGGGATTCCGTAAACAGTATATCAAACGGCTTATCGCTTTGCAATCAGTAAGGGCTGCCACCTATGTGACAGCCCTAAGGATTCCTGATAACTCTCTTTGTTTAGAAGATTCTTCTTACCGCCAGGACATTTCTGTAGCCTGCATTCGAAACCTTAATACCGGTGCTCGCAGTAGATGCGTGTACTATCTGGCCTCCGCCTATATAAATTCCAACGTGACCTGAGTAGCATACTATATCTCCTGGCTGAGCTGCTGCCAAACCTCCGCTAACGGCATATCCTACACTTCTGTCGGCACCTGAGCTGTGAGGCAGCGATACACCGAAGTTCCTGTATACGCTCATTACGAATCCTGAACAGTCTGTACCATTTGTCAGTGATGATCCACCGTATACATACGGGTTGCCCACAAACTGCAGAGCATAGTTCGCAACTGAAGATCCGGGGCCGGAACCTGAAGCCGAATATGATCCGCCTCCCGATCCGGAGCTTCCCGAGCCGCCCTTCTTAGACGACTTCTTCTGAGCAGATGCTGCTGCTCTCCTTGCAGCCTCTCTGGCCTCTTCTTCCTTTGACTCTGCCTTAATAAACTCAGTATGGATCTTTACATACTCATCGGATACAAATCCGTCACCTTCTTCTATGGATACCTTTACCCATCCAGGCATCTCGGTCAGTATCATAAGTTCATCCTCTATGGGAACCATACCTATGACTTCCGAATCCGTTGTAGGCTCACTCCTTACATAGAGGGTAGTAGTTGTAACTCTCGCAAGCCTTATTCCAACCTTTGCCGCAAGTGCCTGTGCATCATCTCCTGTCACGCAATACTCAGCCTTCACAAAGCCGGTACAGCTGCCGGAGCTGATCTTATACCATCCATCCTGCTCTTCTAAAAGATCACCTGCAGAATTATTATAAAGCTTTCCTACTATTTCGCTGTCCTCTGATGCTTCGGCTCTGACATTAACATAGTCATCCACCTGAGCTATGACAAGATTTGTAAAATCTTCCTCTTCATCAGTATTACCGTTTCCGGTATACACATCAGCAAGTTCACTTTCATCAATCTCTTCTTCATCGGATGTTTCATTCGCAGATGCTGACGCTTCATAAGTTTCAGGATCAGCAACCACAGTCATTGCTTTGGGCTCCGAAGATGAAACCGTTGAACCGGTCGATCCGCCTCCTACCGTCAGAAGCTCAGGCTCTGAAGAGCTGGTAGTCGATACTTTCATCGCCTCCGTTGACTCCTCTTCAGAAGACTCCTCATCACCCTCCTTTGCGCTGGAGCTTGATGAAGCAGAAGAGGATGTTGTCTTAGAGGACAGGCTTATACTTGCACCAGCCTGTGACAATACTGCCTCTGCAGTCTGCACTGAACCCTTATCCTTCGACTCCTTCTTTGAATTATCAGTTTTCTCTGTATTATCTTCCTTCTTTTCTGAGGAAGTCTGCTGGGGCTTTATCGTGGTAACCGATACTCCTTCATTCAAAGCCCGTGAATTCCCTGCTGCAGGAAATACGGAAGAAAGAGATTCGCCGGCAAAGGCCGTTGTCGACCCTGTCGTAAGCAGTACCGCCGTAAGTCCTGCACAAACCATCTTCTTAAATCTAATACTCATATACACCTCAAAAATATGCATATCCGACACGCCTGTCACGATCAGGTCAGTGCCGGTTTTGTTACAAGAATGTTAAATTCCGTGCAAGACTATATCATCTAATACAGCCCTTGTCAACCTTACTTCCTTGAAAATCAAGGCTTACATCTTGTTAAAATTTGTAACAATTTCGCTCTCATCCCACTAAATATCAGGCTTTGTGTTGACATAACACATAAAATATTGTAAACCAAAAAAAATTATCTGGAGATTCTAATCATGGCTTGCCGCGTTAGAAAATGGTAAGATGATGTAATAATATCAAACGGAGAATATGATCATGAAAAAAGCACTGATTACCGGAGCTTCCAGGGGGATCGGAAGGGCAATAGCCGAAAAGCTCAAAAAAGAATACGATCTTTTTCTAATCTGTCAAAACAACACCTCAATGATGTCGGATCTGCCTGGGCACCACTACACAGGCGATATCAAAGAATATGAATTTATCAAAAAAATATTTGAGGACATAGTTACACTGGACCTTTTGATAAATAATGCCGGCATATCCTGTTTCGGACAGATCCAGGATATTACCCCCGAAAAATGGGATGAAGTGATAAAGACAGACCTGACCTCAGTGTACAACACCTGTCATTTTGCTTCAAAGCTTATGATCAGACAGCAATACGGTCATATAATTAACATTTCGTCGATGTGGGGGACGTCCGGTGCATCCTGTGAATCTGCATACTCTGCTGCAAAAGGCGGAATAAATGCTTTTACGAAGGCACTGGCAAAGGAGCTTGCACCCTCAGGGATAGCAGTTAACGCCCTGGCTCCCGGAGTCATAGATACGGATATGAATAAACACCTTTCTTCAGCCGAGATAAAGGAGCTTGAAGAGCAGATACCTGCAGGACGTATCGGAAAACCCGAAGAGGTAGCGGAGACCGTGTATCTTATGGCTCAGATGCCAGTGTATCTTACCGGTCAGATAATAACCATCGACGGAGGATTTACATGAAATAAACAACCTCTTCCTCCGGCGGATCTGTAATCTCCACCGAATCTGCGTAAAGCACGGGCGCACTGCCCTGATCTGTCTCAGTGCTGCCTATACGAGCAGTCACATATACCGGGGTCTTATCTTTAAGCTTTTTTGCATCCTTCCACTGGCATGGGAACCCGACAAACTGTATGTCGGCGGCACAGCAGGTCATTGCAAATCTACCGGGAACAAAAATATCATCCCGGCTTTTTTTCGGCTTATAGACCACTCCCTTGAACCTGACCGTTTTTCCCTGATAGCTTTCAAGATTGTCAAATACATCTATATACCAGATCCCGTAATCATCGTCTTCTACATTAATGACATCCGAATTGATATCATAAGGCAGTTCTTCTTTCACATTATTATTTATCGTGCCGTCATTCATTTCGAAAACGACCTGCGACCTGCGGTTTAAAGCTCTTACTGTACGCTTGAATACAGGCAGATCCTGTGATACATCGCATCGGTTAAATATGACAAGATCTGCATAAGTAAACTGCCTCGTCATCATCTGCTTCATATTGGCAAGATAGCCCTCATAAGTTGATGCATCTATAGTACATATCCCCTCAGCAAGAAGCCAGTTCTGCGGAAGAGCCTCCATCACTCTGTCCGGATCCCAGGTACCGTTATACTCTATCATTACTCTGTCTGGATCATGATCCATGTCCAGCTTCATAAAATTATCAAACGATACCTCTTCTTCATCCTCTATCACAACAGAAGTAAAGGAATTCTCGTCCAGTACAGCCTTCGGTATCTCCTCTTCGCCTTCCTCACAGATGATATAAAGGGTTTTATTTCCGTCCTTAAACTGACCTTCCTTCAGGGTCTCGGCAATAACCTGAGTCTTACCGCTTTCAAGGAAGCCCGTAAACAAATATACAGGGATCTCTTTCTTCTTTCCGAACATTTTTGATCAAACTCCGAACAATTCCTTAACCTTATCCTCTTTAAGCTCCGAGCCAATGACGCAGAGTCTTCCGGTATAATCCGCACTGCTCTCTCTTATCTCGTATTCCCCGGGCGTAAGATCAAATTCGTGCCATTGCCCCGATGCATCAGGCACCATGCCCTTGGCTCTGAGGATCATCCCGTACTCCCTGCTTTCCACATCGGCCAGAGTGTGAAGAATATTGTCAAGCTCACTCTTTTCAAATTTATGCGCTGTTTCCACGCCCCAGCTCTGAAAGACATCATCTGCATCAAGTTCACCCTCGTGGTGATGGTGATGATGGTGTCCATGTCCCTCATGATCATGGTGATGATGCTCGTGCTCATCATGATCCTCGTGACCATGGTGATGATGTCCGTGCTCATCGTGATCCTCGTGATGGTGATGATGCTCATGTTCATCATGATCATGATGGTGATGCTCATGTTCACCGTGCTCGTCATCCTCTTCGCCATGATCATCGTGGTGGTGATGATGGTGGTGATCATGCTCATATTAATCCGGAAGCTTTCGCATTTCCTCCATCAGTGAAACAACGAGGGTATGTCCTTTTTCCATCGCCTCAAGGATCT
>JAEEGL015985775.1_pt1 | contig 13416 bp, 10 predicted proteins | sample 9134231 | NCBI WGS metagenome assembly JAEEGL01 (sample SAMN16246548, study PRJNA631951) | gut metagenome | biome: gut microbiome; feature: rumen; material: fiber-attached | host: Bos | place: Iran: Karaj | collected 2018-10 | reverse complement strand
CTTTTTGAGGATATTTCAGCGTAAAAACGAGTGCGATGTTGCCTCCGTCGGAAAAGCCGAGTATGTCTGCCTTCTCTATCGAATGCTCTTCCATAAACGACGAAAGATCGTCGGCGAACTGTTCTATCGTAAAAGGCTTCACTCCCCTCGGCGTCTTTCCGTGCAGCAGGATAAAAGCTTCTCCGCTTCCCGATTCGATATAGTAATTGCTGATATCTTCAGCCATAAAGTTCCCCTGTTATTCCTCGAACTCGGTGATCAGGACTTCGCGGCATCCGTCCTTTGAGATCATTACCGTCTTGATCTCGTACGGTTTGAAAGCGACCGAAACGGATCCGTTTGCGATCTGTCCTTCGAATACGCACTCACACGCTCTTCCTTCCGTTTCGACTGCTCTGATGACGATATCCCCGCAGTCTTCAGCCTTTTTAACAGCTGTGACGGTGATATTCTTCTCTGATGTCGATAATGTCGTGAATTCCTCCGGAAGTTCGCCGCTGTGGCAGTTTTCTATAATATTCACGAGAGGCTGGTTCAGTTCCTTGCCGGATCTTGTGAGCACGGAAAAATCGATCTTTTCCATGGGCATCACGCAATATTTGAACGACGACTCTCCCTGGTCCGTAAAAGGAAGCTCGCTGTGCCTGCATCCTCCGTGATCGGCATATATAGGGCTTCTGACAGCCGTAACAGAGATCTCTCCTCCTTTTATCGAATGTGAGTATCTTCCGTCATTCGTTATTCCCACTGCATAATTCTTTCCCGAAACTGCCGCCCACGCAAGTCCCGGTTCCTCTTCCCCGTTTGCGGGTCTTTCTATATGGCAGAAAGGTATCTCGTAAAATGATGTCGGATCTTCGATATCGAACGACCAGGCGTATTTTAACATTTTATGCTTTTCTCTCCAGTTGACTTTCGCGGTGACTTCCAGTTCTTTTTTGCCCGATTCGATGCGGAAATACTGCGCAAGCTCCGATTTTTCGTAAGTTGAGACGACCTTGATACATGCTCTCACAGGGCCGTTTTCGAGGATCTCAAAGCGGGCATCCGCAAACTGTCCGATCTTTTTGTCGAAATAATTTCTGCCGTGGCTCCAGGTGTCATGCTCGTATTCATCGATAACGACGGGCACCGCCGCGCGGCCTTTTACCAGCTCTGTTCCGGTCGATTTGTCGATCATAGACTTTATGTATCCCGTGCGGCGTTCAAATTCGACTCTCAAGAGAGAATTTTCAAGCGCAAATTCTTCCGCTTTTACTTCGGAGACGACTTCCTCCCTGTCGCCTTCACACATGCGGTAAACGGACCAGCCCATCGGAGGGATCTCCGCTTCGAATATCGTATCCTCGCGGCCCATGCACGCCTTTGTGGGGCTCAAAACGTACTGCAACGGTATCTGTCTGCCGTTCTTTTTTACTGTTTGTGCCTGCGCGTTCACTGTTATGACCTGTTTTACCGGCCAGGGGTGAGGATTGAATACGACCACCGGAGTGCCTTCCGATCTGTCTGTGCCTATTGCCCAGGAGATCGACTGAAGGGCATTGTTCTGCGCTCTCGCGGCAACAGCAAGAGCTTCCCCGTACATGTATTTCGCGTCCTCGTAAGCGCCCTGTATCGAGCATCCGCCCATACTGTCGTGGAAATGGCAGAAGCAAACATCGAGCCATGCTCTTTTGAAATCAGGGTATTCCCTTCCGAGTAGCTTCATGGACACAGTCGAAAATTTTTCCGCAGCCAAAAGAGCGTTCTCGGCGTGTCTTATACCCTCTTTTATGGATGTGACAGCGGAATAACAGCCGCTCGCATGGTGCTGCAGATCGTCGTGAAATGAAGGAATTTTTACCTCTCCGAGTTTTTCTTCTTCTCGTATATGGTCAAAAAAGTCTGTCAGGTCAGAATAAATGAATTCGCTTTCGGGGTGTCTTTTTCTCGCGTCTCTGATCAGCTCGAGGTTTCTCTTCGTAGGTCCTCCGCCGTGATTTCCCACACCGTAAAAGAAGGGAGCGCAATCTATCCCGCAGTCCGGTCTTTCGCTTATCTGCGCAAGTCTGTTGTCGATCTCTTCTTCACTGTTAAAATTGTGGCAGTACGGATCGGGTATCCTGTATGAGAGCACTTCGCTCCCGTCAGGAGATGTCCAGTGAAAAACATTCGTTTCCATATGTTTTTCATGTTCTCCCGGTCTCATAAATACGTAGTTCTTCATTCCCGAGCGTCTCAGGATCTGCGGTATCGAAAGGTTGTGTCCGAATGAATCCACATCGTATCCTGTTTCCGCAGTGACGCCGAATTTTTCAAAAAACCATCTCTGTGAATAGAGCGACTGCCTCGCGAATCCTTCTCCCGAAGGATTGTTGCAGTCGGGCTGGACATACCACCCTCCCACTATCTTAAAACGTCCTTCTTTGACTCTCTTTCTTACCTCTTCGAACATTTCGGGCGAGAAATCCTCTACCCATTTATATACGGACATGGATGAACAGACGAAAACGAATCCCGGATCCTCGTTCATCCTGTCGAGAGCGGACCTGATCGTCGCCTTTGCTTCCGCCGAACCTTCCTGCCACCTCCACAGCCACACCGGATCGAGATGCGCGTTTCCAACCATGTAAAAATACTTCTTCAAGTTCATATTTTGCCTCCGTCGATCAGCTTTTTCATCTGTTTGAATTATAGCAAAAGAGGTGTGACGGTACAAGTAAAAACGGCAAAAACGTATAATAAAAATCCCTGCGTTTCAAGCATCTGCCGAAATACAGGGAATCTTTCACCTATATGTTTCAAATGACTGTGATCAGTACATCTTCGCGCCTGCGGGGATGTGCGGGTCGAGCATCAGAAGATGCAGCTTTTCTTCGCCGCTTTCGTGATGAACGGCGCTTATCAGCATGCCGCACGATTCGATGCCCATCATGGGTCTCGGAGGCAGGTTGGTTATCGCGAGGCACGTTTTACCTATGAGCTCTTCGGGCTCGTAAAACGCGTGTATTCCGGAGAGGATCACGCGGTCTGTGCCTGTTCCGTCGTCAAGAGTGAACTTTAAGAGCTTCTTCGACTTCGGGACAGCTTCGCACGCGAGGACCTTGACCGCTCTGAAATCTGACTTTGAGAACGTCTCGAAATCGACAGAATCCTTGAACAGCGGCTCGATCTCCACGTTCGAGAAATCTATCTTCTCGTCCATGACTTTCGGTGCCTCGACTGTCTCTCTTATCTCTTTTGCGCCGCCTTCGCTCTCTTTCGGAGCAACCTTGACGGAAGTTTCGGGCTTCATCGTCGGGAAAAGTAAAACGTCGCGGATCGAAGGGCTGTCAGTCAGGAGCATGACAAGTCTGTCTACGCCGAATCCGAGACCTCCCGTCGGAGGAAGACCGTATTCGAGAGCGTTGACGTAGTCATAGTCTACCTGTGCCTTGCAGTTCGGATCCTGAGCTTTTCTCTCGGCGACCTGTCTTTCGAATCTTCCCCTCTGATCGATGGGATCGTTGAGCTCGCTGAATGCGTTGCCGTATTCCGTGCAGTCTATGAAATATTCGAATCTTTCCGTGAATGCGGGATCGTCCGGCTTGCGTTTCGCGAGCGGACTGATCTCGACAGGGTAATCGTAAATGAATGTGGGCTGGATTAGTTTGTCCTCTACATAAGCGTCGAAAAATTCCGCGAGGATCGCACCTTTTGTGGGAACTTCGGGAAGTTCTACTTTGTGCTCTTTGGCGCACTTTATGGCGTCTTCGTCCGTCTTCCAGTCGTAAAAATCGACTCCGGAATACTTTTTAACAGCTTCGATCATCGTGAGGCGCTCCCAGTGGCCCATATCGATCTGTTTGCCCTGGTAATTGATAACGAGACCTCCGCAGATCTTTTCGGCAAGTATCTTATAGAGCTCTTCGACGAGATCCATCATGCCGTGGAAATCTGTGAATGCCTGATAAAGCTCGATCGATGTGAATTCCGGATTGTGCTTCGGATCCATACCTTCGTTTCTGAAAATACGCCCGACTTCGTAGACCCTGTCCATACCGCCGACGATGAGCCTCTTAAGATAAAGCTCTGTCTCTATCCTGAGGACCATGTCCATGTCGAGCGTGTTGTGGTGAGTAAAGAAAGGCCTTGCTGACGCGCCGATCTCGAAAGGAGTCAAAATAGGTGTATCGACTTCGAGGAAGCCCTTGCTGTCGAGATACGCTCTGATCTCTTTGAGGATCATACTGCGTTTTACGAATGTGTCCTTGACTTCGGAGTTGACTATGAGGTCTACATAGCGCTGGCGGTAGCGGGCGTCAGTATCCGTCAGCCCGTGGAATTTCTCCGGCAAAGGATTGAGAGACTTGGCGAGTAAGATCAGATACTCTACGCGAACGGTGATCTCCCCTGTTTTCGTTTTAAAAACAGAGCCCTTTATGCCTACGATGTCGCCTATATCGAGAGACTTGAAAGAAGCGTAGACCTCTTCGCCCACATCGTCCTTTTTGATATATACCTGTATCGTTCCGTGAGCGTCGAGAATATGAGCGAAGCTCGCCTTGCCCATGATACGTTTTAACATGATACGGCCGGCGATGGAGACGTTCTCTTCCGATTTTTCTTCCATATCGAGTCCCGCGTATTTCTCTTTTATCTCATCGGAGAAATCTTTTCTGTCGTATTTTGTTATTTTAAACGGGTCAAAACCCGCGGCTCTCATATCCGCGAGTTTCTGTCTTCTTACCTGCTTCTGCTCATTGAGATCCGACTCCTCAGTCTTCTCTCTTAAAATATCGTTCTCAGCCATTTTTGGCCTCCTTGTATCGTTGAATTACTTCTTTCCCGCCTTTTTGATGTTGACGATAGTGTATTTGAAGGATCCTGCCGGTGTTTCCACTGTGACTGTGGCGCCCTTCTTTTTACCCAGGATAGCCTGGCCGACAGGCGATTCATTCGAGATCTTTCCGTTCATCGGATCTGCCTCTGTCGAACCTACGAGGTGGTATTCTTCCTCTTCTCCTTCTTCTTCGTCTCTTAAAACGACGACGTGTCCGATATGGACAGTATCAGTGTTGGAATCTTCTTTTACTATCTCGTAGTTTTTGAGGATCTCTTCGTATTTCTTTATTTCGCGCTCGTTGTTCGTCTGAGCTTCTTTTGCTTCGTCATATTCAGAGTTTTCCGAAAGGTCTCCCTGCTTTCTCGCTTCTTCAAGTCTGTCGGCTATTTCTTTTCTCTTCTGGATGAGCTCCTTGAACGTAGCCTGAGCGTTTTCATAACCTTCCTGCGTGAGTTTCGTTACCTTTTTTTCTGCCATTTTAACCTTCTCCTATTCTTTTTTTCGTAAAAAACGATCTCGAATAAACGCTTTCAGCATCGGATCACTTCATGATCACTTCAGCGTCGCGTATTTGTTTTCCTTCAAAATTACGTCGTGAGCGCCGCCCTCGATGATGCTCGTAGAAGACACGAGCGTGAGTCTCGCCTTCTCATGGAACTCGGGGATCGATCTCGCGCCGCAGTTGCACATCGTGGATTTTACCTTGCCGAGGGTGATATCGAGGTTGTCCCTCAATGAACCGGCGTAAGGCACGTACGAATCGACGCCCTCTTCAAAAGCCATTCCGGAGGTACCGCCGAGGTCGTATCTCTGCCAGTTTCTCGCTCTGTTGGATCCTTCGCCCCAGTACTCTTTGACATAGTTTCCGTTTATATTCAGCTTGTTCGTGGGGCTCTCGTCGAATCTCGCGAAATATCTGCCGAGCATGCAGAAGTCTGCGCCCATTGCGAGAGCGAGCGTGATGTGGTAGTCGTGAACGATTCCGCCGTCTGAACAGATCGGAATGTAAACACCGTGCTTCGCGGCATATTCGTCTCTCGCTTTCGCGACTTCGATGACCGCAGTAGCCTGGCCTCTTCCGATGCCTTTCTGCTCTCTCGTTATGCAGATCGAACCTCCGCCGATGCCTATTTTAATAAAATCGGCTCCGCAGTCAGCGAGATAGTTAAAAGCTTCAGCGTCAACAACGTTACCTGCGCCGACTTTTACTTTGCCGTCGTATTCCTGTTTGATCCATTCGATCGTATCCTTCTGCCATTCCGAATAGCCTTCCGAAGAGTCTATGCAGAGGATATCGGCTCCTGCTCTTACAAGCGCGGGAACTCTCTCTTTGTAGTCTCTCGAGTTGATACCTGCGCCGACGACGTATTTCTTTTCGCTGTCGAGCATCTCGAGCGGGTTTTCCTTGTGGCTGTCGTAGTCTTTTCTGAAAACGAGATATTTGAGATCTCCTTTGTCGTCAACGATAGGCAGACAGTTGAGCTTGTGATCCCATATGACGTCATTGGCTTCCTTGAGAGTTATTCCCTCTTTGCCGTAGACGAGAGATTCAAACGGAGTCATGAATTCTCTGACTTTCGTATCGAGAGACATCCTGCTGACTCTGTAATCCCTGCCCGTCACTATGCCAAGGAGCTTGCCCGAGGATGTTCCGTCGGCTGTCACGGCGATCGTGGAATGTCCGTTCTTGTCCTTCAGTTTCAGAACGTCATCCAGCGTATTGTCCGGAGTCAGGTTTGAGTCGCTGACGACAAATCCGGATTTGTACTTCTTAACTCTGGAGATCATCTCCGCCTGCTGGTCGATCGGCTGTGAAACGTAAATAAACGAAAGACCGCCGCACTGCGCCAGAGCGATAGCCATACCGTCGTCTGAAACTGCCTGCATTATGGCCGACACGAGAGGTATGTTCAGTGAAAGCTCCGGCTCATCGCCGATCCTGTATTTTGTCAAAGGTGTTTTTAACGTGACGTTTTCTTTAGTGCAATTTTTGTCTGTAAAACCCGGTATCAACAGATACTCGTTGAAGGTGTGTGACGGTTCCGGATAAATAAATGCCATGATCTGCCTCGCTTTTTCTTTTATTTAACACCCCGACTGGCGGAATATTATAAATATATATTATACTGCTTCATCGGACTTGTGTCAATGCGGGACTCAGACGCTTTTTCTGCGAACGGACGCGATCATCTGATTTCTCGACGCGAGTATGCCAAGCAGCTTTTCGTCAGGTGTGAAAGTGAACATTCTTCCGCCTCCGTCTTCCCCTTTTACGATAAAATAATAATGCGTATCGTCGTCCTCTCCCGTGTCGCATTTGAATATTTTTTCGGCTTTTTTGAGCACCTGATCCCTGTTTTCACGCGTAAAAAGGCCGAATTCCGAGATCGAGTTTATCTCTACCTGCGCCGTAGGAAGCCTCTTCTGCTGGTTAAGGATCTTCGTTATCGAGAACGTTCCGTCCAGGTACGAATACTCGAATTCGACATTCAGGATCATCTTAAAATATCTTCCCAGGAAAAATGCCGCCGTCAGGAATACCGGCAGAGGCATAAAAGCGACCGCTCCGGCGAATTTGAACAGAAGAAACGTTATCAGCGCGATTATCGCGAGCATCGCGATGATAACGGGCGTTGCGCCGATCACACTTTTTCTTTTAACTATCACATCGTAGTTTCCGTACATTTTCCTTCCCTCATTCCGTAAAAAAGGCAGGGCAAGCGCCCTGCCGTAATGATAACCGATTTCAACCCGAAAATCAATCTTTCGGTCTTTCCTATCACTCGTCATCCTTGGAAGTGACGGCTCTGTCGAATATCGCGACTGTCTCCGGAGAAGCCTTTTTACCTATAAGAGAGAAGACGATCGCGAGTACAAGTCCGGCAAAGAATCCGGGAAACAGCTCGTACAATCCGAGATCCGTGATCAGAGATTTCGCTCCGTTGTCAAAGCAAAGCAGCCATCCGACGTCCACAGCGGCGCCTCCGACGATACCCGCTATCGCGCCTTTTGACGAGAGCTTTCTCCAGAAGAGAGACAGTAAAACTACAGGTCCGAACGAAGATCCGAAACCGCCCCAAGCCTGCTCGACGATATTCATTATCGCGCTTGCACCGCTCGATTTCGAGTTTGCGATGAAGAACGCGACTACGGCGACTATCAGAACGATTCCTCTTCCGACCCACATGACTTCCTTATTTGAAGCCCTGTTCTTTCTTATCATGGGTTTATAAATATCTGACGTGAAAGATGACGATGCAACGAGCAGCTGACTGTCAGCGGTAGACATCGATGCGGCCATAACCGCAGCCATCAGAAGTCCCGCGATCAGCGGCGGAAAATATTTTTCAGCCATCGTTATAAATACCATCTCCTGCTTTCCTTCAGTCAGCAGTTCATTAGCGAGGAGCATACGTCCGAACACTGCCATAATGCAGACAGCGACGAGCGCAAGAACGACCCAGATGATAGCGACTATGGCAGATTTTTTAACCATCGAAACTTTCTTGATCGACATGAACCTGACGAGTATGTGAGGCATTCCGAAATAACCGAGTCCCCATGCGAGGCCGGAGACTATGTCCTTCCATCCGCAGGCGATAAAACTTGTGCTGAAATTGTATGTATTTTCACCGAACACGCTCTGAGTCAGAGCCGCGCTGTTAAGATCCTGAGTGATGACTACGACGATCGGTATTGCCAGGAGAGCTATCAGCATCAATGAACCCTGGAAAAAGTCCGTCCAGCAAACAGCTCTGAATCCTCCGAGGAACGTATATGTCAGGATAACGAGCGCGAATATTAACATCGCGAGAGTCGGATCGAGTTTCGGGAAGAGAGACGTGAAAACTTTTCTGCCCGCCACAAAGCTCGACGCAACATAAATGGTAAAAAATGCCAGGAATATCACAGCGCTTATGATCTGTAGCGCCTTGTTCCCTCCGAATCTGTTCGAAAGATACTGAGGCAGTGTGATCGAGTCGTTTGCCGTTTTGGAAAACTTTCTCAGCCTCTTCGCGACGAATATCCAGTTCGCGGCAGTACCGAGAGCAAGTCCGATACCGATCCAGACTTTTCCGAATCCGAAAGCCATGACCGATCCCGGAAGTCCCATAAGCAGCCATGCGCTCATATCAGACGCCTGGGCGCTCATCGCGGTGACCCACGGTCCCATCTGTCTTCCGCCCAGGAAGTAATCTTTCTCATCGCCTCTTCTCGATTTGATGAAGAAGTAGATCCCTATTCCAAGCATAAGTATAAAGTAAAAAACAAAAGCAGCGATCTTCATATGAAAAACCTCACTATTTATATTTTTCAACTCATTTTATAACTATTTGTGAAAGAAATCAACATTTATGGGGGCATTTTTTGAATAATATTCATATTTTTGCAAAAAAACAGAGCCCGAAGGCTCTGCTTTTGTTAACTGTAAAATTTTAAGCGGTGACCGGCAGGACCGGCCTTTTGCTTTTTATCAATACATTCCGCCCATGCCTGCTCCGCCTGCGGGTGCAGCCGGCTCCGGCTCGGGAATGTCCGCTACTGCCGCTTCCGTTGTAAGAAGTATAGCCGCAACAGAAGCCGCGTTCTGGAGAGCTGAACGTGTGACCTTCGCAGGATCTACGATTCCCGCAGAGATCATATCGACGTATTTCTCGTTGAGAGCGTCGAAGCCGATTCCCGGTTTAGAAGTTCTGACTTTGTCAACTATAACAGCGCCTTCGAGACCGGCGTTCGTCGCGATCTGTTTTACGGGCTCTTCGAGAGCTTTCAGAACGATGCGTACGCCCGTTCTCTCGTCGCCTGAGGTCGTCTTGAGAAGTCTCTCGACTTTGCTGATGGCGTTGATGAATGCTGTGCCGCCGCCTGCTACGATACCTTCCTCGACAGCTGCTCTTGTTGCAGCGAGAGCGTCCTCTATCCTGAGCTTCTTGTCTTTCATCTCTGTTTCTGTAGCTGCGCCTACGCGGATGACCGCTACGCCGCCTGAAAGCTTGGCCAGTCTCTCCTGGAGTTTTTCTTTATCGAATTCGGAAGTCGTATCTTCGATCTGCTTTCTGATGGAGAGGATCCTGTTGCCGATCTCTTCTTTGGAGCCCGCGCCGTCAACGATGATCGTGTTCTCTTTCTGGACCTTGACCTGTCTTGCGCGGCCGAGCTGCTCGATCGTCGTTTCCTTAAGATCGAGTCCGAGCTCTTCCGTGATGACTTCTCCGCCTGTGAGGATGGCGATATCACGGAGCATTTCTTTTCTTCTGTCGCCGAATCCGGGAGCCTTGACTGCGACGCACGTGAACGTACCGCGCAGTTTGTTGACAACGAGTGTCGCGAGAGCTTCGCCTTCAACATCTTCAGCGATGATAAGGAGCTTCTTGCCCTGCTGAACGATCTGCTCGAGGAGCGGGAGTATATCCTGGATGTTGGAGATCTTTTTGTCTGTGATGAGGATGTAAGGATCGTCGAGGACCGCTTCCATCTTGTCAGTATCGGTAGCCATATAAGCTGAGAGGTAACCTCTGTCGAACTGCATACCTTCGACAACTTCGAGGTCTGTGCCCATCGTCTTGGACTCTTCAACCGTGATCACGCCGTCGTTAGTGACTTTTTCCATTGCGTCCGCGATCAGAGTGCCTATATATTCGTCATTTGCGGAGATCGACGCGACTCTTGCGATGTCTTCTCTTCCGCCTACCGCTCTGCTGTCTTCTTTGATGCTTTCGACTGCTGCGTCAACTGCCGCGGAGATACCTTTTTTGAGGATCATCGGGTTTGCGCCGGCTGCTATATTTTTAACGCCTTCTCTGACAATTGCCTGTGTGAGCAGTGTTGCTGTCGTTGTGCCGTCGCCTGCGACGTCGTTCGTCTTTGTTGCGACTTCCTTCACGAGCTGAGCGCCCATATTCTTGAATCTGTCTTCGAATTCGATCTCTTTAGCGATCGTTACGCCGTCGTTCGTGATCAACGGGCTGCCGAATTTCTTGTCAAGAATTACATTTCTGCCTTTGGGTCCGAGCGTGACTTTGACAGTATCGGCGAGGGCATTTACGCCTTCGATAAGTGATTTTCTTGAATCTTCACTGTATTTGATTTCCTTTGCCATAGTAATTGCCTCCTGTTATTCAACTATTGCGAGAATGTCGCCCTGCTTGAGGATCGTATACTCTGTTCCGTCAAATTTTACTTCTGTGCCTGCATATTTGCTCATCAGGACTTTGTCGCCTATTTTAACTTCCATCGGGATCTTGTTGCCTTTGTCGTCGCAGATACCGGGGCCTACCGCTACTATTTCAGCCAGCTGAGGCTTCTCTTTTGCAGATCCGGGTAAAACGATTCCGCTCTTTGTTGTTTCTTCTGTTTCGATCATCTTAATGACTACTCTGTCACCCAAAGGTTTGATTTTCATATCTTTTTTCCTCCTGAATTGATTATTTATTTTGAAAACCCGCCCGGTAAAAAGTCCGGGTGTTGTTCCGTTTTGTGTTTTGTTAGCACTCAGTGCCTTTGAGTGCTAACAACCGTATTGTAAAGCTTTTCAAGGTATTATTCAAACACTCCATTCAGCCGATTTCAGACGATTCCTGCTGAATATCTCAAATATCATCGACTTTCCTCGGTGTTTCTCCGTTTTTCATGATTTTTTGCACTTTTTCCGACTTCATGCCTATCCTGCCGATCAGGTTGTCAAAAACGTCGTCCCAGGTCACTCCCTCTTCCACCATGAGTACCATCAGGTGGTAAAGAAGGTCTGCGATCTCGTTTGAAGTGTCTTTATTTATGCCGTTCTTCGCCGCTACTATAACTTCTGTGCTCTCTTCGCCGACTTTTTTACATATCTTGTCGATGCCCTTGTCAAAGAGGTAATTCGTGTACGAACCCTCGACCGGATGGATCTTCCTGTCAGCGATCGTATAATAGTCGTGAAGCAGGATATTCACTTTTGATATCGTCTGAGGCTCGTCAGGCGAGAAGAAGCACGTCCTGTTGCCGGTATGGCAGGCGGGACCTATCTGCTCCACTATCGCGAGGACAGTATCTCCGTCGCAGTCGTAATGAAGAGAGACCACCTTCTGCAGATGACCGGATGTCTCTCCTTTTTTCCAAAGCTTCTGCCTGCTTCTGCTGAAATATGTCGCATAGCCCGATTCTATCGTCATTTTAAGAGACTCTTTGTTCATCCATGCGAGCATCAGGACGTCCTTAGTAAGGTAATCCTGGGCGACGCAGGGCACGAGCCCCTGTTCATTGAATTTCACATTGTCTATAAACGTCAGATCGGCATTCATCTTTGTTCACCTCATTTTAGTCGAGTTTTTCATTTGAAAAGCGTTTAAAACGTCCCTTTTGTGGACAAAACGCCCTTTATCGAAGGATCCGTCGTGAGAGCCGCTTCAAGAGCGTGCGCAAAAGCCTTGAATATCGCTTCGATGATGTGGTGGGAATTTTTACCGTAGTGCACATTGATATGCAGCGTCATACCGCAGTTGAAAGCGACTGCTCTGAAAAATTCCTCGGTTACTTCCGTGTCGTATTCATTGATCTTTTCGGAAGGTATGTCGGCGTTGAATACTATGAACGGTCTGCCTCCGAAATCGAGATCCACGCTTGCAAGTGTCTCGTCCATTGGGATCGTGGCGCTTCCGTATCTCTTTATGCCTTTTCTGTCTCCGGCAGCGTCGTCCAGCAGCTTTCCGAGAACGATACCGATGTCTTCGACGGTGTGGTGGCAGTCGACGTCAAGGTCTCCGTGCGCTTTAACGCAAAGTCCCAGATTTCCGTGTCCCGACAGGAGCGTCAGCATGTGATCCAAAAATCCCACGCCTGTGTCGATCTCGCATACCCTCTCCTCCGGAAAGATCTCGAGAGACGCTTTGATCTGCGTTTCCTTAGTGTTTCTTTCGATTTGCGCTTTTCTCATTGAGATACACCTCTGTTTCTCTTAAAAATTTATCCATTTCATCGTCCGTTCCGATCGATATCCTGACAAAACTGTCTATTCCGGGCTTTGCGAAATACCGGATAAGTATACCATGATCCTTGAGGTATTCATAATAATCTGCCGCATTTATGCTCTTATTCGCGGCAAAAAGGAAATTCGCGCTCGATTTTTTGACTTCGAATCCTAACTTTTCCAGGGCCTTTTTTACGCGATTTCTCGTATTAACGACTTTTTCAAGCGTCTCTTTGTGGTACTCTTCGTCTTTAAGCGATTCTGTCGCGGCAATGCATGCGAGCCTGTCCACAGTGTATGAGTTGAATGAATTTTTCACTCTGTTGAGACCTTCTATCAGTTCACTGCCGCCCGCGGCAAAACCCACTCTCATACCGGCGAGAGAATACGATTTCGACATCGTTCTGACCACCAGCAGATTGTCGTATCTGCCTATGAGACCGATCGCAGATTCACCGCCGAATTCGACATACGCCTCATCAACTATCACCACGTCGTCCTTGTGCGCTTCGATTATTTTTACGACATCTTCAAGGGGCATGCCAATAGACGTTGGAGCGTTGGGGTTTGCTATCACCACTCCGCCTTTCACATTGCAGAGCGCGTCGACGTCAGGGTAAAAATCTTCCTTCAGCGGAACCGTCCCGTATTTCACTCCGAAGAG
>JAEEGL013725412.1_pt1 | contig 13416 bp, 14 predicted proteins | sample 9134231 | NCBI WGS metagenome assembly JAEEGL01 (sample SAMN16246548, study PRJNA631951) | gut metagenome | biome: gut microbiome; feature: rumen; material: fiber-attached | host: Bos | place: Iran: Karaj | collected 2018-10 | reverse complement strand
AATTAAAGGTAAGTTAAAAAGTTATAAAGATAATGAAATATTTGTAGTAAAAATGCCATTAACCGATACTGCAATGTCTGAAATACTTGCAAAAGTCAATGAGTATGGAGTAAAAACAACTACAATAAATGATCCAAGTTCCGGAATATTAGTATATTTATTAAGTACACTTCCAATAATTTTAATTGTTGGAGCAGCTTTATATATAATGACTAAACAACTTGGTAGTGCAAATAAATCAATGGATTTCGGAAGAAGCCGTGCAAAATTAAGTGAAGAAAATAAAAAAGTAACCTTTGATTCAGTTGCTGGCTTAGATGAAGAAAAAGAAGAAGTCCAAGAATTAATTGACTTCTTAAAGAATCCAAAGAAGTTCCAAAAAATGGGAGCCAGAATACCTAAAGGAGTTCTATTAGTAGGTCCTCCAGGAACAGGTAAAACGTTACTTGCAAGAGCAGTAGCTGGAGAAGCAAATGTACCATTCTATTTCATAAGTGGTTCTGACTTTGTAGAATTATTTGTAGGTGTTGGAGCGTCACGTGTTCGTGATATGTTCAAACAAGCTAAAAATAATGCCCCATGCTTAATTTTTATTGATGAAATTGATGCTGTAGGACGTCAACGTGGTGCAGGCTTAGGTGGTGGCCACGATGAAAGAGAACAAACATTAAACCAATTATTAACTGAAATGGATGGATTTGGTGCTAATGAAGGAATTATTATAATTGCTGCAACAAATAGACCAGATGTATTAGATCCAGCACTTTTAAGACCAGGTCGTTTTGACCGTCAAATCACAGTTAATTTACCAGATGTAAAAGGTAGAGAAGAAATCTTAAAAGTTCATGCTAAAGGAAAAACATTTGCTCGTAATGTTAACTTAGCTAATATTGCAAAAAGAACAGTTGGTTTTTCTGGAGCTGATTTAGAAAACCTACTTAATGAAGCAGCTTTATTAGCAGTTCGTCGTGATAAAGATAAGATTACAATGGCAGAGATTGATGAAGCACATGATCGTGTACTTATGGGACCTGCTAAGAAATCTAAAAAATATACTGAAAATGAAAAGAGACTTGTTGCATACCACGAAGCAGGACATGCAGTTGTTGGAATTAAGTTAGAAGGAGCATCTGATGTTCAAAAGATAACAATTATTCCAAGAGGTAATGCCGGTGGATATAATTTAATGCTTCCAAAAGAAGAAAAATATACAGCAACAAAGAAAGAACTTTTAGAACAAATTGCAGGGTTACTTGGTGGACGTGTAGCTGAAGAAGTGGAATTTGGTGAAGTTACAACAGGCGCTCATAATGACTTTGAACACGCAACAAAAATAGCTCGTGCAATGGTTACAGAATATGGTATGAGTGATTTAGGTCCAGTTCAATTCGAACAACCAGAATCAAGTGTATTCTTAGGTAGAGATTATACAAAATCACGTAACTTCTCAAGCCAAGTTGCTTTTGAAATTGATACTGAAATTCGTAAGATAATCGATAGTGAATATAAAGTAGCAACAAAGATTATTAAAGAAAATCGCGATTTGTTAGACTTAATTGCCAATACATTGTTAGAATATGAAACAATAACAAAAGAACAAATCGACTTCCTTGCAGAGCATAAGAGAATGCCTGAAGATGATGAGCTTGAATCTAAGGAAGAATCAAAGGAAGAAACTAAAGAAGAAGTTAAAAAAGAAAAATCAAAAAAGAAAGATAAGGAAGACTAATCTTTCTTTTTTTCATAGTTTATGATAAAATTATTAAGGTGAGACAAAATGAAAAATAAAGGTTTTACATTAGTAGAAATGCTTGCAGTTGTAATAATACTTGCTTTATTTGGTCTGATAGGAATTATATCTGTTGATAGCATAGTTAAAAAAGGAACAGAGAAGGCATATCAGGCTCAAATAGGTGAAATTAAAACAGCAGCCGAAAATCTAATTAAAATCGATGGTGAACCAACATGGTGTGCTGAAGAAAGTACTTGTTTTGTTTCTCTTAGATATTTAGCTTATAAAAAACATATTAAATTAAATGATAATGGCGAATATATAAATCCAAAAACTGATAAACCATTTTCATTAGAGATGGTAACTCTAGTAAGTAAATATGGATCAAATTATATTTTTGAAGTATATGAAAGTTTAGATGCCTTAAATGAAGCAAAACCTGGATATCTAAATAAAGCTAAAAAACATGTTGTAGCAGCAGCGGCAACTATGTATAAGGAAAAAGGATATTGTGAAGGCTCATGTACATTTAATGTCTCAAATTTAGTTGAAAAAAAGCTATTACCGAACGATTTTTACAATAACGTTCAAATAGTTGTGAATGAAGCAAATCAAGTTCAAATTGGATAAAAAAACGAATAATATTAAGTTCTCTTAATATTATTTTTTTCCATAGATTTTTTTGACTTTTTATGGTATCATATATAATGAATAAATATTAGAAAAACGGTGATAATTATGGGAAAAATAATTGCCCTTGTAAATCAAAAAGGTGGCGTAGGGAAAACCACTTCTAGCATAAATTTAGCAGCCTCTTTAGGCTTTTTAAAACGCAAGGTATTGCTCGTAGATTTAGACCCTCAAGGAAATGCTACAACTGGCGTTGGAATAGATAAAGCAGATGTAGAATATAGTGTCTATGATCTTTTAGGAGATAGAGCAACAATAGATCAAGCAATAATTAAAACAGAATTCAGAAATCTATATGTTATTTCAGCAACAGTTAATCTAGCAGGAATTGAATTCGAACTAATGGAAAGAAAATATAAAGATCCAAGTTTTAATTCGGGAGCACAATTAAAAAAGCATTTAAATCAAGTAAAAGATAAGTTTGATTTTATCATTATAGATTGCCCTCCTTCTCTAGGAATTTTAACAAAAAATGCCTTAGCAGCAGCTGATTCAGTTATAATTCCAGTACAATGTGAATTCTTCGCATTAGAAGGAATTATGCAACTTCTAAATAACATTATGATGGCTCAAAAGAGTTTTAATCCAAATCTTGAAATTGAAGGGGTTTTACTTACAATGTTGAGTAGAACTAATCTTGGATTAGAAGTAGTAGAAGATATAAAGTCTTACTTTAAAGAAAAAGTATACGATACAATTATTCCAAGGTTAGTAAAAATATCAGAAGCACCTGGTTATGGAAAGCCAATAATAGCTTATGATCCACAATGTCGCGGAACGCAAGCATATTTAAATTTAGCAAAGGAAGTGTTGGAACGAAATGGAAACTAAAAAGAGAGCTTTAGGTAGAGGCTTAGAACAATTATTTAATAATGAAAATTTAGATTTTGACAGTTTCGAACAAAAAATATATGAGGAAGCAAGAAATGAAGCAGTAGTTGATATTGATATTGAAGAACTAAGACCAAATCCATATCAACCACGTCGTGTGTTTGATGAACAAGCTTTAAATGAACTTGCTGAATCAATAAAAGAACATGGTGTTTTCCAACCAATAATTGTCAAAAAGAGTATTAAGGGTTATGAAATAGTTGCTGGTGAAAGACGTTTTAGAGCAAGCAAATTAGCAGGTAAAACAACAATTCCGGCTATAATTCGTAATTTCACAGATGAACAAATGATGGAAATAGCATTACTAGAAAATCTTCAAAGAGAAGATTTAACAGTAATTGAAGAAGCATCTGCTTATCAAAAAATGATAACTAATTTAAATTTAACTCAAGAAGAATTAGCAACAAAAGTTGGTAAGAGTAGAAGTCACATAACAAATATATTAGGTTTACTTCGTTTACCAGAAAGTGTTCAACACATGATTTTAAATCATGAACTTACAATGGGACATGCACGTGTATTAAGTAAATTATCAGATGACCAAAAAATCCGTGAAATTGCCGAAAAAATAGTTAATGAAAACTTAACTGTTCGTGCTACTGAAAATTTACTAGAATCACCAACATATGTAAGAAAAAATAAAATAACACGCAATAGTAATCCTTCTGAGTATAAATATGTTGAAGATTTAATGAGAGAAAAATTTGACTCAAAAGTAAAAATAAAAGATAATAAAGTCATTATCAGCTTTGTTAATAATGCTGATTTAAATAGAATTTTAAGCATTTTAGATATCAAAGGTGATTAATATGGATAAAGAATATCAAATGGGTTCAATTGTCGTTATGAAAAAACCACATCCATGCGGAACTAACGAATGGGAAATTGTTAGATTAGGTATGGATATTAAAATTAAATGTAATAATTGTGGAAGAATGATAATGATACCTAGAATTGAATTCAATAAAAAATTGAAAAAAGTAATAAAATATTAAGGAGAAAAAAATGGCTAGAAGAAGAACTAAAAATTTTGCACTAGGGCCAATTATAACTTTAATGATAATGATATTTGTAGTCGTTGTATTAAGTTTTGTTCTATCTAAATTAGGTTTAACAACAACAAAAAGTGAAATAATCAATGGTGAAATATCAACAGTCAATATTGGAATAAATAATCTTTTATCAAAAGAAGGAATTAAGTATTTCTTCTCATCTATATTAACTGGTTTTAAAAATCTAGATGCAATTTATACATTTATTATTGCAATGATAGGAATTGGATTTGCAGATGCTAGTGGATTATTTAAAAAAGCACTTAAAAATTCTAAAAAATTCAAATTATCATTTGTTATTGTATTAACATTAATATCAGGGTGTTTATTAGGTGGACTAGGTTTAAGTAGTTATGCCTTCTTACTTCCACTTGCAGGATATGTTTATAAAAATTTAGGCAAAAATCCAATTGTTGGCGTTATGACAATGTTTATTGGACTTACAATGGGTCAAGCAACAGGAATAATAACAACATATTTACAACAAAGTTTAGGTGCATTAACTGAAAGTTCAGCAATAATATCAGTAGATGCAAACTATGTATATAAAAATTCATCATTACTATATATATTAATTTCAAGCTTAGTTGTATTTGTTTTAATAGGAAATATAATCATTGATAAATATTTGGTTCCAAAAGTACCAAAATTAAGATCAGAAGAAGAAATTGAAGAATTAGAAGTTGAGCACAAAGGATTAAAGAAATCAACAATAGCCTTCTTTATAATGATGGCAATACTTGCATATTTAATTATTCCAGGATTACCTTTTAGTGGAGGTTTACTTGGAAGTGGGAAAGGCTATTTAGAAAAACTTTTAGGTCCATCAGCACCTTTTAGAGAATCATATGTATTTATATTTAGTTTAATACTTGTAGTATGTGGAACTATATTTGCAATAAGTGCTAAAAAGATTAAATCATTTGATGATTTTACAAGAAATTTTGCAAGTGTTTTATCAGGATCATCATTAGTATTTGTATTTGCTTTCTTTATGTCACAGTTAATATCACTTGTTGAATGGAGCAATATTAATATTGTTTTATCATCACTATTGGTTAACTGGATAAGTGCATTAGAAATAACGGGATTAGGTCTAATATTTATATTTTTCTTAGCAATGATAATAGTAAGTATATTAGTTCCTGATACGATGACAAAATGGACAATAATAGCACCTATAGCTGTACCGCTTTTAATGCGTGCAAATATAAGTGCAAGTTTTACTCAGTTCATTTTCACAGCAGCAGATGGACTTGGGAAAGGAATGTCTATTTTCTTCCCATATACTGCAATATTCTTTGGACTAATATATAAATATACAGAGACTGGAGACTTTGGTTTTATAAAAGTTTATAAATTATTATCTCCACTTATAATTCTCTTTACAATTTTATGGCTTGTTATTATAATAACTTGGTACGTAGTTGGAATACCTACAGGAATTGGTGTTTTACCAAGTTTATAAGGAGGGCTTTAAATGAGTTTAAAAGCTGGAATAGTTGGACTTCCAAACGTTGGAAAGTCAACTTTGTTTAATGCAATTACTAAAAAAAATGTGTTAGCAGCAAATTATCCATTTGCTACTATTGAACCAAATGTTGGAGTAGTAGAACTACCTGACGATAGAATGACATTCTTAAAAGACATGTATCAACCAAGAAGTTTCGTGCCAACCGCATTCGAATTTATTGATATTGCTGGTTTAGTAGCTGGTGCTTCAAAAGGAGAAGGATTGGGTAATAAATTCTTATCTCACATTCGTGAAGTAGACGCTATATGTGAAGTCGTTAGATGCTTTGAAAATAGCAATATTACTCATGTAAGTGGCAAGGTTGATCCAGTAAGAGATGTTGATATTATTAATATTGAACTTATGTTAGCTGATTTAGAAGTAGTTAACAATCGTATAAATAAAATAGGTAAGAAAGCGGCATTATCTGCTGATAAAGAAGTAAAAGCTGAAAGTTTACTTTTAGAAAAATTAAAAGATGCTTTAGAAAATGAAATGGCTTTAAGAGATCTTGTTCTAGATGAAGAAGAACTAAAGAAAGCAAAATCATATAATTTACTTACAATTAAACCTATTATTTATGTGGCAAATGTAACAGAAGAAGACTTAATTAAAGGAACGAACTTCTATGTTGAAAAATTACAAGAATATGTTCATGATGATGTAATTGTTATGTGTGCTAAGATCGAATCTGAATTAGCTGATTTAGGTGATGAAGAAAGACTTGAATTCTTAAATGAATTAGGCATCAAAAAAAGTGGCCTTGATTCATTAATTAAGAAGACTTATCGTAAGCTAGGACTTGAAACTTTCTTTACAGCTGGAAGTGATGAAGTAAGAGCATGGACATTTGTAAGAGGTACAAAAGCTCCAAAATGTGCTGGAATCATTCACAGTGATATTGAAAGAGGATTTATTCGAGCTGAAGTAATGAGTTTCAATGATTTAAAAGAATTAGGTTCTGAAAAGAAAGTTCAAGAAGCCGGAAAATTACGTATTGAAGGAAAAGAATATGTAATGCAAGATGGCGACATAGTTTATTTTAGATTTAACGTATAAAAGTTGTTTTAACAACTTTTTTTATGTATAATAAAGTAGAGGTGAACGTATGAAGAAAAAACTAATTCTAATAGGGGCTTTACTACTATTATTTACAGGTTGCGGTAGTGAAAAACCAAAGGAAATGACTGAAACAAAATTAATTTTACCAACTATGTCAGATAAGGTTGGAGAAGATGGACTATGGGTTGGAACATTCCAATTAGTATGGAACGATTTAAAGAACGAAGTTGTTAAAAAAGACATTGAAATTGATAATGAAATGGCCCAAAATCTAAATAAAGAAGGATTCACTACTAATGATATTTCTGATGAATACTATTATAAGAAATATGGTAGAGCAAGCTTAGACTTAAAAGCCGAGATTGAAAAAGGAATTAAAGATAAATTCAATCAAGAAAGTGCTATTCTAGATCAATTAGACTGGACAAATAATGAATATATTTTCTATACAATGTTGTATCGTGAATTTGAATTTGAAAATAAATTTGATGTTTTATCAAATACTGATTTCGGAATCTATAAAAACATTAGATTCTTTGGTATTTCGCCAGATTCTAATGAAAAATTAAAAACTCAAGTTAAAATACTTTTCTATGAAAATGATCAAAACTTTGCAATCTCACTTAAGACAAAATCTGGGGATGAAGTTATTATGTATAAGAATCCACAAGGTGAGACATTTGAAGAAATGTATGCAAATATGAAAGAAAAACAAGATAGTTATACAGGATATAAAAGTATGGGCGAAGATGACGAATTTAAAGCTCCAATGATATCTGTTAACTATTTAAGAAATTATGACGAATTAAAGAATAAAGAGTTCTATACTGCAGATGGCGACAAAATGATAATTGCTGATGCTTTACAAACTGTTGAATTCATGTTAAATGAAAAAGGTGGAAAAGTTAAAAGCGAAGCTGCAATCGGAACTAAAAATGCGGCTATGATAGGTGGAGAAGAACCTAAAAAACTATATTTAAATGATACATTTACATTGTTTTTAAAGGAAGAAAATAAGGATAAACCATACTTGGCTGCCAAAATAACAGATATTACTAAATTTCAATAAAAAAAGTTGTTTACAAACAACCTTTTTTTTGCTATAATCAATGCGAGTATTTTAAATACTCCTTGCTTTCAAATGAAAGCCATTAGACCATAAGGAGGTGTAGAAAATGAAGAAATATGAGGTAATGTACATTGTACGCCCAAATTTAAGTGAGGACGAACTTGCAGCTGTAGTTAAGAAATTCAATGATTTATTAGCTACTAAGAATTCAAAAGTTGTTAATGTAACTGAAATGGGTCAAAGAGAATTAGCTTATGAAATTCAAAAATACAGAAGTGGATACTACTATGTAGTAGACGTAGAAGCAAAAGATGATGAAGCTATTAAAGAATTTGATCGTTTAGCATTAATAAGTGGAGACATAATTCGTCACTTGATTACTAACAAAGAAGACTAAGAAAGAGGTAATTTATGAACAGAGTTATGTTAATAGGCAGATTAACTGCCAAACCAGAACTAAGATATACAGGCTCTAATGTTCCATATGCAAGATTCTCATTAGCTGTTAACCGTGCTTTTAGCAATCAAAACGGTGAAAGAGAAACTGACTTTATCAATATTATCATATGGCGTAAGCAAGCAGAAAATGTTTGCAATTTCTTAGACAAAGGTAGCTTAGTATCTGTAGAAGGAAGAATTCAAACTGGAAGTTTCAATGACAAAGATGGCAACAAGAGATACTCATTTGATGTAGTTGCCGATAACGTTCAATTTTTAGAAAGCAAAGCACAAAGTCAAAGAAGAGCAACAGAAGATGTTAGTCCATATGACTATCAAGATGCTCCAGCAGGTGTAGATGTTGATTCAGATCCATTTGCAGACTTTGGTGATAGTGTATCTATAGATGATAACTTCCTAGAATAAGGAGGAAAATATGGCAGAATTTTTTAAGAAGAAGAAAAAAGTATGTCAAATGTGCGCAGGCAAAGATGTTGATTATAAAGATGTAGAAGTTATGAAGAAATATGTAAGCGCTGATAAGGGAAAAATCTTACCAAGACGTGTTACAGGAACTTGTGCTAAACACCAACGTCACGTTGCTGTAGAAGTTAAAAAAGCACGTTTCATGGCACTTTTACCATTCGTTAAATAAGAGAATATCAATTCTCTTTTTTTTATTTCAAAAAACATATTAGAAAGGTGAAATAATGATTAATTTTATTGTATGCAATAGTAATATTGACATATTAAATGGAACAAAAACAGTAATAGATAATGAAATGATGAAGAATGATATGGGGTATGAGATAAGTTTATTTGAAGAATATGACGAAAAAATGTTGAATTCCAAAATCCCTAACAAGATTTATATATTAGATATAGAAGCATCAGGTATAGATATAGCAAAAAAGATAAGAGAGAAAGATTATAATAGCATAATTCTATTTTTAATTACAAAGGCAGGACTTAATTATGAAGTTATTCAAAATGAATTTCTTTTTTTATTATTTATAAATAAATTTAAAGATTATGAAAAGAAACTTTCTAAAGCAATAAGTGTAGTTCTTAAAAAAATAAGTGCTAATAGGATAATTAAATATATTAAGAATGGAATTATATACACAATTCCGCTAGATGATATTTTATATGTAACAAGAGATTCTGTCGAAAGAAAAATTATTATAAAAACAGAGTATTTAGAAATAATGATTTCAAAGAAACTAAAGGATATAAAAAATGAACTAGGTTCTAACTTCGTTTATTCACACCGCTCTTGTATTGTAAATAAATTAAAGGTAAGAATAATTAATCTTAAAGAACACATAATAGTCTTTAATAATAATGAAAGAATTAGTTTAGTGTCTCGTATTTTCAAAAAAAGATTATTGAAAAACAATGAATAAAACCATTTAGATAAGTGGTTTTTTTAATTTTCTTATGATATAATATAAGCGTAGGGGGAAAAAGAAAGGATTGATGTCATGAAATTTATTATTAGGGGACGAAAGGTTGAAGTAACTCCTGCAATTAAGGATTACGTAATCAATAAACTAGGACGCCTCGACAAATATTTTAATGATCCTAATGAATTAACGGCAACAGTTTTAATTAAAGTAAAAGATGTTGACCAAATAGTGGAGGTAACAATACCTGCTAAAAAATTAATTTTAAGAGCTGAAGATAAGAATAAAGATCTTTATGCAGCGATTGATTTGGTTGTTGATAAGTTAGAACGCCAAATTAGAAAGAATAAAACAAGATTAAGTAAGAAGAAAAACAGAGAAACTTCAATTGATTTCAACTTAAAATATGAAATGGAAGCAAATGAAGTAGAAGAAGAAAAGAAAATTGTTAAGCACAAAGAAATTGAAATGAAGCCAATGTCTGAAGAAGAAGCAATTATGCAACTTGAATTATTAGGCCATGAATTCTTTGTATATCAAGATATTAAACGTGAATGTGTATGTATACTATATGTTCGTAAAGATGGAAATTACGGCTTAATAGAAACACGATAGGAGAGAATATGAGCGATTATAGACAAATGAACGGAGAAAAATATGGTACAGATTATGTACCAGGCCCGGGAGAACACTTTATGGGTGATAGCGGAGAAGGAAGCTATATAATTTCAATACACAATGTTAATGGCCGAAGTGAAGAAGCTATACGTGCAAAAGAAATAGCTGTATCTGAGTATCTTCCAGAGGGGGCAATATTAGAAAGACATCAAAATGCAGATGGTTCAATAACACTTATTGAAAAAATACCAACTGCTAAACAAAGAAGATAAGTAGAAATACTTATCTTTTTTTTATAAACCCTTTTATTTTTAAAGCTTTTTTGGTAAAATAGTTTATTGGAGATGATTATAAATGAGTATATTAAAGAAGCTATTTGATCATGAATATCGTGAATTAGATAAATTTAAAAAATTAGCAGATAAAGTATTTGCATTAGATGAAACAATGCAAAAGATGAGTGATGACGAATTAAAAGCTAAAACGCCTGAATTCAAGGAAAGATTAGCTAAAGGGGAAACTTTAGATGATATTTTAGTTGAAGCATATGCAGTTGCTCGTGAAGTTGCTTATCGTGTATTAGGTGAAAAAGCTTATTATGTTCAAATATTAGGTGCTATTGCTATTCATAATGGTAATATTGCTGAATTAAAAACAGGTGAAGGTAAAACATTAGTAACAATCTTCCCAGCTTATCTAAACGCTTTAGAAGGCAAAGGTGTTCATGTAATTACAGTTAATGAATACTTAACAAGTCGTAATGCTGAATGGATGGGTGGAGTTTATTCATTCTTAGGTGTATCTGTAGGTGTTAACTTAAGAGCAATGAGCAAACTTGAAAAAAGAGATGCTTATAACTGTGATATTCTTTATACAACGAATAATGAAGTTGGATTCGATTACTTAAGAGATAACATGGTTGTAAGAGCAGAAGATCGTGTTCAAAGAGGACTTAATTATGCCATTATCGACGAAGTTGACTCAGCTTTAATTGATGAAGCCAGAACACCATTAATTATATCTGGTGGATTCATGCATTCTGCTAATCTTTATAAACAAGCAGATATGTTTGCTAAAACACTAAAAGAAAATGAAGGTTACATCTATGATGAAAAGACAAAGGCTGTTTCTTTAGATGAAACTGGTATTTCAAAGGCTGAAAAAGCGTTCAGTGTAGACAACCTATATGATTTAAATAACACAACATTAGTTCACTTCATTGGGCAAGCTTTAAAAGCTAATTATGCAATGCATAAAGATGTAGATTATGTTGTTCAAGATGGTAAAGTAATCATCGTAGATCCATTTACTGGTCGTTTGATGCCAGGACGTAACTATTCTGAAGGCTTACACCAAGCAATTGAGGCTAAAGAAAACGTTCAAATTCAAGAAGAAACAAAAACATTAGCAACTATTACATTCCAAAATTTATTCAGAATGTATAAAAAACTATCTGGTATGACAGGTACTGCTAAGACTGAAGAAGAAGAATTCAGAGACATCTACAACATGTATGTAATTACAATACCAACTAATAAACCGGTTGCTAGAATTGACTATGGTGATTTACTATATGCAACAAAAGCTGGTAAATATAAAGCAATCGTTCGTGAAATTAAGGAACGTCATGCCAAAGGACAACCAATCCTAGTTGGTACAATAGCTGTAGAAACCAGTGAATTAATCAGTTCTATGCTTAAAAAAGAAGGCATTTATCATGAAGTATTAAATGCTAAAAATCATGCTCGTGAAGCTGAAATAATTGCTAAAGCTGGTGAAAAAGGTGCTGTAACAATTGCAACTAACATGGCTGGTCGTGGTACCGATATTAAAATTAATGATGAAGTTCGCGCTTTAGGTGGTTTATTTGTAATTGGTACTGAGAGACATGAATCAAGACGTATTGATAATCAGTTACGTGGTCGTTCTGGTCGTCAAGGGGATCCAGGTGCTAGCCAATTCTGTATTTCATTTGAAGATGACTTAATGGTTAGATTCGGTGCTGATAGAACTAAGCAAATGCTTCAAAGAGTTGGATTCTCAGAAGATCAATCTATTAGAAATAAGATGTTTTCAAATACTATTGAATCAGCTCAGAAAAGAGTTGAAGGTAATAACTTCGATATAAGAAAGAACTTACTACAATATGATAATGTAGTTAATCAACAAAGACTAGAAATCTATGAAAAACGTAATAAAATACTAGATAGTGAATCAATTCATGAAATAGTATTAGATGCATTCAAGAATCACATTTTAGATGTTGTTGAAGATCATTTTAATATTTCAAATACTTTAACTGATTCTGATAAAGAAGAAATTCTTGAACATTTTAATCAAAATGTATTAAAGAAGAAAATTAAATTAGATGAGATTAAATCTTTAGATAAAGAAGCTATTGAAGACTTATTATATGGTCGAGTAGTAAGAGAATTTGAAGATAAATTAAAGGAATTACCAGAAGAAATTGGTAATGACTTTGAAAAAGCAATAACACTTCGTGTAATTGATACACATTGGATGGAACACATAAATTCAATGTCAATTTTAATGGAAGGTATTTCTTTAAGAGGCTATGGTAATGAAAACCCACTTCGTGAATATACGAAAGAGGGTGGCGATATGTTTGTAGCAATGTTAAAAACAATTGATAAAGAAATTACAATGTATTTAATGAAAGCTGAGATTCGTCAAAACATTGAAAGAAAACAAGTAGCCGAAGGAACTGCCGAGAACAGGGAAACTGCTCCAACAAAGAAAGCTCCAAAAAGAGTAAATAATAAAGTTGGCAGAAATGATCCATGTCCATGTGGGTCAGGTAAGAAGTACAAACAATGTCATGGAAAATAGCCGTAAAATAAGGCTTTGAGAAAATTTATGTGCACAAAAAAAGCACCAATTTTCTCAAATGTGCACATTTTGTGCACATAAAAGTATAAAATATT
>JAEEGL013106277.1_pt1 | contig 13416 bp, 12 predicted proteins | sample 9134231 | NCBI WGS metagenome assembly JAEEGL01 (sample SAMN16246548, study PRJNA631951) | gut metagenome | biome: gut microbiome; feature: rumen; material: fiber-attached | host: Bos | place: Iran: Karaj | collected 2018-10 | reverse complement strand
TCAACCATAGGCTTGGGAATTCTCTGTGTTTCTTCTCCCAATCGACTCCCTAAACCACCGGCAAGAATTAGTGTTTTCATTTATTTTACATCCTTTTTTATTCCAATTTTAACTTCACACCACTTCATATTCATGGCATCATTTATCCAGGCTAATTTCTGATATTTCAACATAATTTCCATTCCAATTTGCCTTCCAACCATATCTATTTCCTGTTGTATATTTTCTCGGGTAATTTCTTCTGCTTTTTTTGGCTTATTTTGTTGATGAATTTGATTGTTCCATTCAGGGCTGTTTAGCAATTTATTTTTTCGTTCTTCGTAGGGTAGAGATTTTGGTAGTTTCTTATTTAGTCTATATTTTCCCAGTTCCCACATACCTATTGCACCCTTACCCGCAGCAGCAAAATGCTGGATAAAATCTGGGTCTTTCAATTCAGGCTGAGCCATCCAGAAATCTTCTAAACCTTTATTTTCTTTTTCTTGTATTTCTTTTATTTTTTGATAGGCATAATCTTGGTATCTGACAATATATGGACTATCGCTGATTACTGGAATATTTCCATACCATAGTTGTCCAGCCTTTGGATGATTTACTGTAAATATAGATGACCCCAAGCTAACGTCAATATCATTAATAGTCTGATAACTTGTTATCCATGATTCATTTCGATAATAAACATTTAGTAGATAAAGGGCAGCCATTGCCTGAAGCAACGCTTTTACATTACCCTTTGACAATGATGTATAACGATCATGTTTTACGGCTTGATACGCTTTTTCCCAGTACACACCCTGCCGTTTATGAGCCCTATGCAGTGGTTTCAAGATTCTGTTCTCTTCTTTTGACAAATTAAAATTTGCGGCAACAACTAAAACGACCTTATCGTGGGTACCCTATTTTTTGTCTATCTCTTTTAAGCAGTCTTCATCAAAACGGATTGAAGTATCACCACGAACTTTAGCCCCGTCTAATTCATAATAAAGCTCTTTAGATATTGCCTCAATCTGTATGCAAGTCTGTACAAGTAAATCAGCAATATATGGGGAAAATATTTCAAGCTGTTTATCTGTGATGTAGATATAATTAGAAAGCTTGACTAAGGCTTTCTCGAGATTCATGTATGTTTGCCAAAATAAATTTATTTTTTTCATGATTCAATATTATGCGCTTCAAAGGCATAAATCTTGCTGTTTTCAATTAATTATTTAATAAAATCCATCACTTCGGTCCAGGAAAGACCTTCTTGGTTTTAATAGATCATCTTATTTCTACACCACGCCTTTATTCCTCTTCTAAAATAATTGACCTAAGCCATTGCTTTGGAGAAACCGAGTTTCCATGTTCATATTGTTCGCTATATAAAACAAATATATTGTCAGCAATTATATCTTTTTCGAGTTTCTTAAATGCGATCCTGGCTTTTCCACATGCATACTCTACTAAAAAGTCCAAGTCACTCTTTCCCACGAGAGCTACACATTTATATCCTGATTTGGCGGCTTCAGATACCAACTCTTCAATTTGAGCCTTATAAAGAATCACATCATCAATAGTACGCTTAAAGTACCGATAACCGCGTTTAAAGATCTCTTCCATTCCAGCGGGAGAAACAACATAGCTTATGTTCCTGCTGTTGAGTCGTTTGGTCATAAGCCAACCTTTCTCAATCAAGCGCTTGAGGATAGCATTGGTCATGCCAAGAGAAATACCGGCTTTATCTGCAAGCTCTCTTTGCTTTAATGAGTCGTTATAATAGATGTGCTCTAGAATAATCGCTTCTTTATCCGAAGTGTACATAAAACAAATTAGAATTTATATTTTCTTTTTTAGAGGAATTGCTGGATTTTTCGCCGGTTCTGAGGAATAAGTCAAATCACCTGACTTATGAGTTGAATAAACATTACAATACTTGCTTAACCAATATACGATACCTGTACTAGGGTGTTTCCTTGAGCCTTTAGCGCTTATGACCGCACTGGTAGGTTTTAACATATTTATTATTTGTGTATTTAAATTATGTTTGCTACCATGATGTGGTACTTTTAAAATACAATTTTCCAGAGCACCACCATTCTTTGATAGGATTTCTTCTAACGAAGAACAATTTGCATCTCCAGTCAATAAAAACCTTTTTTCTCCAGGGGCAAACAGAAGCACTAAACTTGACATATTAGAATAAGAATCATCATCTTCTTCGTCAATTACACTTTTTGCTTCTTCTTCTAGCAAATCATCTTGTTCATTATATTTTTCTAAATCTGAATCCTCTGTTAATTCAGTGAATTCTTGTATCATTCCAAGAGCTGTTTTTCTATAATAATCAACTGTTGGACCCAAAACAAATAGTGGCATTTCTGGACACCTGGTATTGCTTAAAACTTGGCAAAAAATACCTTTAGCCATTGCAATATTAATCAAATTTTTAGCAGGATTATCTGGATGATTAAATGGTAATCGTGCTATTTTTCTAGCAGTATCTTTATCGACAACATTTTGAAAATCACGAATGGTTAAGCAACTACATGGATCCATAAGATACATTTTTTTTATCATAACAGAATTATCCTCAATCAAATCAAAAAAACCACCCTTGTGATCTTTATCTGGATGAGTACAAAACGCATAATCTATTATATATTTCCCATTGTATATATCAATGTAGCTTTTAACCTTTTCTCCATCGCCTATATTGCCCGCATCTATAACGGCTGTTATCCATCGGTAATTAGCCTGTTCTCTATATTTTATAATAATGGCATCTGCATCGCCTACATTTAATATATGTACTCTATATTCCATAATTATTATTTCTCCAAAAAAACAGTATAAAGTCGCTTTGCATAACGAAGCCCATTTTTAACTGTAAGAGCAAAAGAAATAAAATCAAAATTTATTAAAACAATAAAACAAAAGCTATATTGATAAGCAGTCAAAAAGTAAATATTTTTTAAGCAAATATCAATAATTAATAAGAACAGCAAAATAATAATATCAAGAAACAGACCACCTGTTAGATTTCGCCAAAAACCATAAATTTTATTAAAATCAAACAATACATCATTATCTCTTGTTTTTTCGCGAATTAAAGCAACTGCCTCATCAACTTCGCTTAAATAATTGTGATTATTTTTAGTTTTATTATTAATTCCCTCCAAATCGATTTTAAATTTTTCTTTTATTTTATCAAAAATTTGCTTTTTATGTGAATCACTAAATGTTTGGTTGCTTGTAAATAACAGTTGTGTGGTTGGCATAGAAAATAAATGTTTTATAAAGCCTTCTGGAAATATTTTCCCAATATCTCTAATTAATAATTTCACAAATGTAAACAAAGAAGCAAAAGAAATTGATGTTATTAGCCCCAAAGGAAGAATTTTTGCTAAATATTTATATATAATATTTGCTGAAAATATTTGTAATATTTCTTCATATTCCTTTATTTTTTGCAAAACAAAAACACTATTGTTAAATATCATTAAAAATATAGCAAAAAGACTAATGGTCGTAATGACCGTGGGATATGTTCTTGCTACTTTGCTATAATTATCTTCTTTCATAATTAATTAAGTGCAGTATAATCATTTTTCTTCAAGGCCCAAATAAAATATGCATGATATTTAAAGTTATAACTCGTTTGTTTGTATATATCTTTTGCAAAATATTCATTTGAGCAGTAGACGCTCATAATTGAATCCGAAAAATTAATCACTATATTTCCAGCTTGATTATTAGTGACATGTAATAGGCTTCTATTGTTCCATGAACTATAATCTAAATCCTTTGAATCAGCATTTCCAAATAAAGTAAACTTTGGTTTTAATATATCAAGGTATATATCGTTACCGCCTGTTTTGCGACCATGGTGTGGCGCAATTAATAAATCAATACCAGTCACCATGGATTTGTACTTTTTCAAAATATTGTCCCAGGCAGCTTCTTCTGTGTCACCAGCAAATATTACTTTAAAACAACTTGTTTTAAACAATAGACAATATGATGCATTGTTATAATTACCGCTTTCATTTGCCTCTGCAATTAATTCCTTTGTTGGAGATAGTATAAATAATTCATCTCCTCCTGGATTTCCATACGAATCTTGGTTATAATACTGACCTTCTGCTCCAGCATACAGATTTAATACTGTTAATCTCTTTTGACCTCTTCTTATTACCTGATAAAACTCCCAATCCTCTTTATTATATGGTCCAAAATCAGAACCTTTTGGAATATCTTTAGTGTTTTCTGTATCCCAAAAGTTGATAACAGAAAAACTTTCAAACAAGTCTTTTATTCCGTCCATATGATCCATATCGGGATGTGTTTGTATATAACGAAATATAGAATCTGTCTTTACAACTTGTTCTAGATATGCAATTGGATTTGTTGGATATGCCTTTTGGTGATAATTACCACTTTTTGCCGAATCATGTAATGAAAAATCTTCTGTTATTGCCGTGCCTTTTGAAGCATTACAAACATCAATAACAGAAACATGACCACTATTATGTTGAATAATTGAGCAATCACCATTTTTAACATTAAGGAAATGTATTGTACTCATATCTAGAAAATGTGTAATTTTGGGGCATACCTCGCCCTTAGGAATGGAAAACTGAAAATAAACCACCTGTGTCCAAAGACGCCGCCGAAACCTGCTGTCCCCTCTCCAGGCAGATTTTATCGTTCAACTTTTGAACATTATAATATATATATTTATATAATGCAAGCGGAAAAAATTGTTAAAATTATCGCTTTTTATAAAACAAATGGATTAATGCCCCATTCTCTTTCCCGCGATGATTCTTTCAGCCAGGAAAAATCCTGTATCACCTGGGGCGCTCTTTATGACCAGAATAGAGATATCAGATGTTGTTAGCCTTTTAGGGTATATTGGCTACTGGCAGTTTTTCTACTTGATATACAAATTGATTATTTGTATTTATCAAGTTCTTCAAGTCCATATTTATGTGTTGCCGCCCGAAGCGGGATAATTTTTATACCCTTTTCACTACAATAATCGAATAATTTAATTAAATAATCAATTTGTTTCTTTTCTTCCCTTTCAGAATTATTGTTAAAAACAAAATCAACATTTTCAAAAGAAGCGCCTAAATATATGGTGTTAATATAGTCAAAATCTAATTGATGGTCAGATGAATTAAATTTAACAATTCTCCATTCTTTTTCATATTCCCATTGTTTTTTCTTATACATAAATTGTGGAAGATTCCACAAATATGTTAACCTCTCAGAGTATATTTGTTCAGAATAATCAGTATATATTATATCTGAATAGTACAAAGGAACTATAAAGTATTTCCCATTTAAGACATCTTGAATTATATTGTTTGTTTTATATTCAATACAAAAACCTCTGTGTGCTTTTCCATAATGCGAATGCATAATTATATTATTTTTTTCTTCTGTAAGACAAAAAACTCCTGAATCTGACACAAAATCACCCAAATATCTATTTGTAAAACCAGAAATTTGTTTCATTTCCCAAAGAATTCCGTGAATATGTATATCCTCAAGGCCTACATCTGCATTGGGTTTAATTATTTTTTGTTTTTCTTCTTCTAATATTTTAAACTTTTCTTTATAAGCAACTTTTCGGCTTAAGATATTCCTGCGTAATATTGCATCTCTTAGCATCTTGACCTTTTTATCTCGGGAATATAAAATTCTTTGAATTGTTCTGTCGATTTTTTTATAATAGTGGATATAAACCCTATAAACCTCCTGCGACAACGAATCAAAGGGATCATTAAAATAACGTGGATTTGATAAAAGAATTTTTGATGATATTATTGTACTAATATTTTGGTTCGTATGAGAGCAATATCGATAAAGCTTTTCTGGCAGGTTCGCTTGTAAATACTGAATATATCCATCATAATCATTCTTCTTTAAAATTTCTATTAACGAAAGAACATTTTCTGCCATTTAAATAGTTCTCCACAATTCTTTTTATTTTTCAGAAAATTATAACATGTATCTGGTGTTTGTTGCATACAAATATCTATTATATTTTCTTAATATGAAATATGATTGAAGACGTTACTCAGTTTTATCCGGTTTTTTTGAAAATTCAATAAAAACATCATTATTAATCTTCTTTAATTTAATCTTTTCAACAAATGAAGATAATAAAGTTCTTACAGTATCTATACAATAATATCCTTGGTTTATTCTTTCTCTCTCGTCAAATACAATCGGAATTATTTCTTTTAATTGATTTTCTGTAAAATAATATTCTAAATAATTATTAGCCATTGCTAAATAAAATAAATAAATCCAATATTTTTTGATATTCAAAAAATCCCAACTATTTTGATTATGCACTATTTCCGAGGAGATTTCTTCAAGTTTTTTTAGATATTTCTCTTTCGTATTATATTCTATAGCAAAATATTGTAATATTAATTTTAAATAACCAATACTTTTATTTACATTATCCTGTGTGGATATTTTTTCATTAAAATATCTATATGTAATTCTCTTACCAACAATTACTATTTTTCGATTCTGGTTCACATTATCTAAAAAACTTTCTGAAAAAACAACGCTTACTTCATCATCCAAATCAATTACCGATAAATAATTATTAAATAGTGATATATCCTTTGCAACAGCCTTCCCTAAAAAATAATTAAACGCTTTTAAATGCGCAATTCTCATTGTCGGTATATATTCCGGAATATTAATAGTTTTGTTATGAAATATTTCAATAATCCAATCCGTACAATCTGGTAATTCTTGTAAAGTAATGACGTTTTCTCCTCGGGTTTTTTCTTCAAGACAATGGAATAAGAGCATAAATCCTCGTAAAACAGGATAGGCTTTTTGGGGGTTATTTTGCGGAAGATGAATAATTATATTATGTATTTCATCTTTTAAACTATAAAATACAACTTCTACTGTTTCTGGTGACATTATGGTTATCAACTCAATAATTATTTCATGCCTTATAAACCAAATCCATTGAAAAATAATTGTCCAGGAAGATTCAATTTCCTCGAATAAAAAAGGACTATTGTTTAATTCATCCATTAACTTTAAAATTTTAGAATAATCATTTAATGTCTTTGCCGTGTTAATAGCATCAAGCCACTTTTTTTCTCTATAGGGGGCATTATCCATTATATTAAAAGTTATAGAAAAATTTGTTAATTTTTTACTGATTTTATCTAAAAAGTTTTTAGAAACTTCAATATCCGATAAGAGCGAAAAACTCTGTTTATAGAATCTAAGAAGCAGTAATGCTATTATTAGTTTTTTTACGCTTAATTCATTAATACTTTCATTATAGAATTTTCGAGAAAGGATAAGACATTCCTTTATTCTTTTTGTTTTTTCTTCTGGTAAATTACTTTGTAAAAATTCATTTTTATTTGTCTTTGTATAATTACAAATAACAGCATTGACTTGTTTAAAAAAATCGATATTTAATTCTTTTGTTGAATTCTCTAATATTTGTTTAAATGCTTCAAATAGTTCTGCACTTTCATTAACATCTTCTATATCGTTTAATAAATATTCAATTATCATATTCTACTCTTTTTATTGCATATGGATAACGCAACAATCTGGATTATCAAGTTCTTTCCATAATTTCTCAAAATCATCTAGAATAACACGCGGATTAGGAACTTTTTGAATAATATGGTGGCTTTTCCCAAGTTGATTTACAGAAATTCCCAAGGAATAAACCTCTGGCAAAGTAAAGGAATCTCTCGGAACAAATATTAGAAATCTATCATGAAACCCCCAGCCATGCCCACCATATCTGGCCACCAGTTTTAAATGTACACCTTGATTGTTTGACAAGCTTGAAAATTCTTCTTTAACTTTTTGAATATAATCACTAAAACAATTAGCCTTTAACTTTTTTCTTGTTTTTTGGTAATCTGTAATGCACTGAAAAATTAATCCTGAATTTTCATAATATAAAGTATTAACTATATCGGCTGGTAAAAGATATGGATCCCATAGGTATATGGCAATAAAATCTGGAGAAATGGTTTTTATTCTATTTTGAACAAATGTTAAAGCTTCTTGACTTTGGTTCTTTTTAAACACTCCCAAATCACTACTTTTTCTTATTATTTCATTGTTTCGTACCCGTTGATTAATATAATCTGTATAATCCTTTCTTTGAATGTTTATTCCAAAAGATGTACGATGGACTAGATCTATTTCTTTGTGCCCCGTTTCTGTTTTTAAAAGTCTCGGTTCTGAATAGGTTATTCCCAAAGATGACGAAATACTTATTTTTTTTATAAAATTAACTGTTGATTTATGCAGAAAAAGATTATTATCTTTATCTAGTATAGTAGTTGTAAGATTATAATCGTCTCCTAAATGGAAGATATGATCAATTTTTAAATCGCATGAATCATAATAATCAGCAGCTGTTATTGTATCATCAAAAGATGCTGTTATAATTATATGTATATTTTTACCTGCTTTTTGTCTTGGATGATATTCTAGCTTTAAACGAATATCATTGCTGTTCTTTTCTGAATAAATACCCGTTTTACATATTGTTATTGGAAACTGAAAGATAATATTACCAATTCTCTCATAGATTTTTGAAAAATCCATTTTTATTCTTTGAGTTTTTCTAATATAATCATAGATTTTTTCAGATACATTCTTTATATTTAAAATTTCAGTCAATAATTCTTTCTTTTCATCAAAAAACTCAATGATATAATTATCACCCCAGTAATTTGGTTTAAGAATAGAATTTAGAAGTGCTTTTTCATTTGATTCACAAGGAACAAAAGCCTTGGGTAGCAAATATAAATTTCTACCAGTTAGACATTCTTCGTCAAAATTAAGGATTCCTTTTTGAATATTAATAAAACAATTTTGAGCATTTTCTATGCTTATTCGTTTTCTTTGTATGCCACAAAAATATCTATCGTTTATATCAAGTTGTTTTGATAAATAATTAGGGGTTTTATCAACAGAAGATAATTCGTCAAAAGAAAAAAGTGTAAAATAATTTATAGCTTTTTTTTCTTCTTTATCAAATATAAATATATGGGACACTTCACAGCCTTTATAAAAGGCTATATTTCCTTCTTTTAAAAGCAATTCAAAATCTTTATTAGCATATTCTTGTTTTGCTTCTTTTATTGTATTTTCTATATCAAACATATATTTATAATACCTTTATTATTTCAAATAAACCATTTATATCCTCTCAAGCGGTATTTCCGCATCAGGAATCCCCAAAATATCATGAATCAAAAGAATTCTAACTGCTTTCAGCAAAAATGCATTAAGCAGAATAGGGTTAATTGTTTTTATTCTCTCGTCAAATCCACCATGGCTAAAATAATCTCGTAATGTTATACAGTTTTGTATAAAAGAAACATAGGTTGCTTCTGTATCACTTAATGCAAACCTTTTAAAATCTTCATGAAAAAACTGCCTCTTATTCTCCAAGAAAAAGAAAATGAACTTGCCTAGTAGATTGCCACTTGAAATTATTTCTTGAGTATAATTCTTATTAGGGTTAAATAATTTTAAATTTTTACCTTGAACGGAAACTATTTTGCCATATTTATAACGCATCAATCCTTCGAAAATATGAACTAGATTTTCAGTTTTCATTTCTGGAATAAACTTTTCTGGAAATCTAAGAATATAAAAAAGCATATTCAATATTTCAATTCTTTTTAGACATAGGTTATTCCATCGAGAAAATACAACATCCCATTGGGTGATTGTGTTAAAGTCAATTATATTATCATATTTAGTTTCTCTGCCCTTTGTGGTTTTAAACCAGCATTTTTTTGGAAATTTTTGATTAGGATTATAATATAATTCAATATCTGTTATATCTGAATTATTTCCCGAGCACAACATAATGAACGAATTGATATATTCAATATATCTCATGACCGTTTCAAGGTTTATTTTTGTTTTCGCCGATATCTCAATCCTGACTTCGTTTTGTAGCACTATTTTTTGACCAACATTGAATTCCTTTCTAATATTAAGCCCAGAAATAAAGTCAATATCTAGTGTTTTGGTCGAAAAAATATGATAGGTTTTTTGTTTTAGTGAATAAGATATTTGTTCTGGTAAACGCCCTTTTTTTGAATTCATTTTAATATCATATGAAGGTATCCACTTGTTTGCATAACTTGTTTTTAAGACGGCTTTTGCAATTATCTTTTCATCATATTTTTCTAGAATAATTCCTTCATATACGGCCCTTGTTTCTATGCACAATTCGCCATAATAAAACACATAAACATCGTTTGCTACCGACTCTTTAATATGATTGTCAACAAGGGTATAACCATATATATGAGGCAATGCCTCGTGATATCCATAAAAAATAGAACTTTTGTTATCTTTGAAAAGTTCAATTAATTCTCTATATTCTTGGGCTTTAAGTTGGTCTTGGGAGAAATAAATTTTTAAAACGGCTTTCTCTTCGTAGATAAAAAGATTGCCAAAATAATTCTTATCTTTCAGGTAAGGGTTAGACCATCTTCCTGCTATTATAGTTCCTGGCGAAAACAAGTGTATACTCCTGGGGGTATTATAGCATGAAAGGAATTATTACTGTGTGATTTCAAAACAATGCTATTTTTCTTCATAATTATCCAAAAACAAGTCTATGACTTCTTTACGACTTTTATATGTTGGCCCATTTATTAATCTAAGACGCAGAAACCATTCTTTTATTTTTTCTAAATTGCATAATAATTTAATGTCATTATATTGGATTTCTTTTTTTGCTTTTTCTTTGCCATCATTAGATTCCGAATAGCTATAAAAAATTGTCTTTGCAATTGCCTGTAAAAGCTTATTGTCATCTTCTTTTATAGCAATAATATATCTTTCATAACCAGTATAATCATTATCTTTCCAAAAATAAAGAATTCTAATAAAATATTTAGAATCTAATAGTTTATCCCTATATTCATGTATTTTTTTAACCATTTTTTGCTGCAAATAAGGAACCCGGTTGCTAGCAACCAGCCCTTCTTTTTGTTCTTTATAGTTGTTAATTTCATCTTCAATTAAATCACAACACATGAACGGATCTTCCGTATTTTCTATAAGCTTTTCAAACAAATCTGCATTTTCATATTTATCATTAAACCTTATTAAAAAATAAACTATTCTATGGATAATAGTATCATTTCCAAATTGCAATCTTTCATGTCCATAGGGAATCTCATTAATTATATCAAACAAGGCGGCAAAATAAGATAAATAATTATCCTTGGGGATTAAATCACCTTCAATAGAATGTTTTTCCAGCAAATCAAGCAGGCTGTGAATTTTATTAATGCTAATATACTCTCTTAAAAGTATTTTTAAAGCATCATAATCATTTGAAGCTGCCTTTATTCGTTGAGCATCATAATTTGAGCATTCTTCATCTGAAATGCTTGAAATATGGTCAAAATATATATCAAAAAATCTTTCAGAGGCAATTGAGTTGGTTGCGTCAATTTCAGATTTATTAAAAAGAGAATTAATTTGAATGTTTTTTGAACCAAAAAAGGTAATTGGAAATATTTCTGTTATAATTATATTGATATTATTCTTTTCGTTTGTAGTGGAACCAAATTTTTGAACATTGTCTTTATACCATTTTGCATAAGTTCCTTTTTCTTTTGCGCCTGGTTCATCTTTCAACATTTTATCAGATATGAACCATTGCTTATTGTCTCGAATAAAAGAATAGCAATCTGGATACTTTAATCTAATAAGTTCTATTCCTAAAAAATCAACTAGATTTATTTCTAAAACATTTTCTTTAATAAATTGGTTTATTTTAAAAGAAATTGAGTTAAAATAGCGTTTTATATTCCTTATGCTTGATAACTCTGAGATTATTATAGAATGAATTTGAGACCATTTTTTCTTATCTGTTTCAAAAATATTCGCTGTATTATCAGGTAAAAAAGAAATCAAGTTTTCAAGGCTGTTTTTGAAATATTTCTCAAGCTTAAATTGTGATATCCCTGGTAAATCATATTCAATATTTATTATTTTTTCCAAGTAATCATGCCCTGAAATTTCTTTTTGTACATCCAAGCTTTTCTCAACTGTATTTCTGTCAAAAGCAAGTAAGTATATTGTGTTGGGAAAATCAGCATTTACTCTAATAATTCTAAATATTTGTTTTATTTCAGCTGAGGTTAATCGATCTATATCATCGATGATAATAATTAAGCGAATGTTATTTGTTGTTAAAATGTCATTTATTTCTTGTTTTATTACTGGCAAAGATTTTTTTATTGAGTTCTTTTTTATTATTATTTTGATTATCCATAAAACAAATGCTAATATAAAAGCGACAGGTCCAATCCAAGAAATACTAGCCCATTTTCCCAGAATCCCAAAAGAGGAGTTAAGTCCCATAAACACCAAAAGTATTGAGAAATTTTTTAACAAAGACGAAATCGTTTTTACGGGATGGCTTTTATTAATTATCAATAAATAATCATTAAATTTTTCCGAGACCTTTTTAAAAAATTTATTCCCTTCTCTTTCATCAACCGATGCTTTAATTTGTCTAATAAAAGGAGAAAGCAAATCATCTGTTTCAGAATATCCCCAAGGGTTAAAGTCAACTATAATAGGGTTATCTTTTCGTTCTTTGTTCTCTTTTGCTTTTAGATACTTTTTTGTTAAGTTTAAAACAGAGGTTTTTCCTGAACCCCATTTACCAAAGAGACCAATAACCAATGACTTCTTTTCTTTCCATTCAGTTAACGACTCTGCTAGATTTTTAGCAAATTCTTCTCGACCTAAAATATCGTCTTCTGGTTTATTGATTGGTTCGTCGGACAATATCTCTTTTTTTATCATTTTTGTTTCTTTGGTTATTTTCTCCATTCCTCAATCCTCTTTTCGCATTCAGCTTTCGGCAATCTAGAATTAATGGCTAGCAGTTGTTCCAATAGCACTGCGGCCGACGCCTTGCCTACAATATCATATTCAACAAGATTATCAATAATATGAAGTATTCCTGAAACCTTAACATTATCGCCTTCTGCTGCTCTTTTAAGTTTTCCATCGCCAGTTAACAGCCTTCCACCCGTTTCTTTTGCCAAATACCACACCGAACAATCTGTCATAGAAATGCTGTTATTACTGTGTAACTCGCTGATTTTCACAAGTTCATTGAAGCCAAAGGAAACTTCTTCAAGCTCCTTGGTTATTATATGTTTGTCGATTTCAGCTCGTTGGTTTGGCCATCTGATCTCATTAATTACAAAATCAGTAGTACAAATATCACAGGGCAATAAGAAAAGCTTATCTAACACATTTATCGAGATTAAATCAATGAAAATATTTGTGTCGCTGATGATAAGCTTTTCTTCTATCATACCAGAGCCAGATCCTTTCTTACCTGTTCAACGCTCT
>JAEEGL011051059.1_pt1 | contig 13416 bp, 10 predicted proteins | sample 9134231 | NCBI WGS metagenome assembly JAEEGL01 (sample SAMN16246548, study PRJNA631951) | gut metagenome | biome: gut microbiome; feature: rumen; material: fiber-attached | host: Bos | place: Iran: Karaj | collected 2018-10 | reverse complement strand
TTGGTGTTGCGCAGGAATTTGCCCGAGCAAACCTTCACAAAAGCAATGCGGTCGCGGTGGTTCGGGTCCATATTGGCGTGAATCTTGAAGACGAAACCTGTGAACTTGTCTTCTTCGGGTTTCACTTCGCGCTCAATAGTCTGCGATGGTTGCGGCGATGGTGCAATGCGAATGAACGATTCCAAAAGTTCCTGAACACCAAAGTTATACAGAGCACTTCCGAAGAAAACGGGTGCGATTTTTGCTTCGCGATAAAGATTCTGGTCGAAATCGGGATAAACACCTTCGATGAGTTCGAGATTGTCGCGCAGAATTTGAGCGTTCTTGCCCATCTTGCGCTCGAACTCGGGGTCGTTCAAATCTTTAAATTCCTGTGGTTCTTCGGCTTTGGTCTTGTCGTTGCCCGAGAAATAGTACATCTTGTGGTCGAAGATGTTGTAAACGCCCTGCAGCCGCTGGCCCATACCCACAGGCCAACTCAGCGGGTGGACGTGGATTTGCAGTTGCCGCTCAATTTCATCGAGCAGGTCGAACGGGTCCTTGCCTTCGCGGTCGATTTTGTTGATGAAGACAATCACAGGCGTGTTGCGCATACGGCACACTTTCATCAGTTTCTCGGTCTGCGCTTCGACGCCTTTGGCCGCGTCAATCACCACAATCACACTATCGACAGCCGTCAGGGTGCGGAAGGTGTCTTCGGCAAAATCCTGGTGGCCTGGAGTGTCGAGAATGTTGATTTTCACACCGTTATACTCAAAGCCCATAACCGAAGTGGCAACCGAAATACCACGCTGCCGCTCGATTTCCATAAAGTCGGAAGTGGCGGTTTTCTTAATCTTGTTCGATTTCACGGCACCCGCCACGTGAATGGCGCCACCAAAAAGCAACAACTTCTCGGTCAGGGTGGTTTTACCGGCATCGGGGTGGCTGATGATTGCAAATGTGCGTCGGCGTTTTATCTCTTCGTTAAAATCCATATCTGTTTGATTATTAATATTCCTGCTTGCTATTCTTCTTCATCGTCATCGCTCATGCTGTCTTCGCAGTCGAGTTCATCGTCAATAAAATACTCGGCTTCGGCAATGAGCGTATCAATCTCAATTTGTGGCAGTTCTGGCTTGTCAATCCAATAAATCTGGCGATCGTTCTCAAAATCGTCTTCGCTGCCTTCGAGAATGAAGCGCGGCTTTTCGGTGTGAACCACGTAAAGATAGCCCAAGCGCTGCTGGCTGTTTGTTGCAAGTAAGAATTTCGGTAGCATATTTCCGTTTTTTAGGCCGCAAATATAGCAGTTTTTAAGCATTGAATGACTGAATGATTGAATGTGTGGCATTTCGCACCGATGCCACTGATAACACTGATTTTTATGGAAATGCCTTAAAGGCAATCAACTACGTGAATCGCTTTGAGAGCGGACCTTTTAATGGTTTTCGCAAAATCCATATAAATTTTGTTTTGCAAATGCAAATAGAAGGTCTATCTTTGCACCGCTTTTCAGCACGGGGTATAGCACAGTCCGGTTAGTGTGCCTGCTTTGGGAGCAGGAGGTCGCAGGTTCGAATCCTGCTACCCCGACAAAAACAAAAGCCTGTCAATGATTTGACAGGCTTTTTTTGTGGAGCATAGCGGACTCGAACCGCCTACCTATTCGTTGCGAACGAATCGCTCTGCCAGATGAGCTAATGCCCCCTTTTCACTCGCAAACATACGGGTTTTAAGACAATTACGGACTATACTTGGCAAAAATATAAAGCAAAAAAGCCGAAGCGAAAGCCCCGGCTTATTATAATTATGTGTGGGTTTTACAGCAAATCGCTCGCCAGTTCGGCCAGTGCGCTGCGCTCGCCTTTCACAAGGTTCATGTGAGCAAACAGGTTTTGGCCTTTCATCTTGTCGGTCAGATAACTCAAGCCGTTAGATGTTGAATCCAGATACGGCGAGTCAATCTGCTGAATATCACCCGTAAAGACAATTTTTACATTTTCGCCGGCGCGTGTTACAATGGTCTTCACTTCGTGCGGCGTCAGGTTTTGCGCTTCATCAATAATGAAGAACGCGTTCGACAGGCTGCGGCCGCGAATATAGGCCAGCGGTGTGATTACCAGGCGCTCGTCTTTCAGCATCTCGTCAATCTTGTGCACTTCCTTGCTGTTGGCGCCAAACTGATGCTTGATAACGCCAAGGTTGTCGAACAGCGGCATCATATATGGCCCGATTTTCTCTTTCACGTCGCCCGGAAGGAAGCCTAAATCCTGATTGGTGAGCGGAATGATTGGGCGCGCCACAAAAATCTGCTCGTAGGTTCCGGCCTGCTGCAGAGCGGCAGCCACAGCCAACAAGGTTTTGCCAGTTCCGGCCTTTCCGGTAAGCGAGATAAGGTTGATTTCGGGGCGCATCAGAGCGTCGAGAGCCAAAGCCTGCTCAGCGTTGCGCGGCTCGATGCCGTAGATTCTGCGCTTCTCAACAAGGTTGATGCGGCGCTCAAACGGGTCGTAGTGGGTGAGAGCGCTCTTGTTGTCGCCCTTCAGAATCAGGTACTCGTGGGCGAAAATCTCGCGGCTGAACTTGAACTCGTCAACACTCACGCCGGCGCGGTCCTGATAAATCTTGTTAATCAACTCGGGGTCCACATTGTCGATGGTGTCTATTCCCTTGTAAATCACTTCAATGTTCTGCACCTTGTCGGTGGTGTAGTCTTCGGCGGCAATGCCCAGCGATTTGGCCTTCACGCGCAGGTTGATATCTTTCGACACCACTACCACCTTGCGGTCGGGGTTGTCCTTGCGCACGCGTTCGGCGATGGCCAGAATGCGGTGATCGGCAGTGGCTTCGGGAAACGACACCTTCATTGAGTCGGGATATTTCTGACCCAGAGCCAAATACAGTTTTCCGTGGCCTTTGCCGATTGGAATGCCCTTTATGGGGTCGGCCTTGCCAATGAGTTCGTCCAACTCACGGGTGCACTCACGGGCGTTGAAATTCAGCGTGTCGTTGCCCTTCTTGAACTTGTCGAGCTCTTCGAGCGCCACAATCGGAATCACAATGTCATTGTCCTGAAAATTATAGATGCATTTGTAGTCGTGGAGCAAAACGTTCGTGTCTAACACAAAGATTTTGATGTTTGATTTTGCCATAGTGGTACGTTTTAGTGTTTGCTTAAAGTTACAATTGTTTTTTCAATTCCAAATCATTTTTGTTTAAAATCGTATCAACAGCATTGAAAACGACATTTTTTAAGATATAGTAGGTCGAAGGTGGTAATACTATCCTGTAAACCTTTCTAACTTTCTTTATCTTCGCGCACAAAATATTAGAATCGATGAATCGTAGGTTTCTGCTTGTTATATCGTTGATTGTTGCGTGTGGGACGGTGGTGGCGCAGACACCGCTCAACCGAACGTCGCAGCGCACCGTAACACAGATTTCACCGTACTATTTCGGGCCGAATGCATTTGCTGTGCCCGAAATGCTCGACGGCCGTGTGCAGACCGAGCTCAGAGCCGAAGTGGCAACCGATTATTTCAAAGGTTTCCGTGGTGACAAGACCATCGATGCTTCGTTCAAACTGAACATTCCGCTTTGGACCGACCGCGTCAATCTGTCGGTGTGGATGCCAGCGATGGAATGGTATCGCAACACCGATGAAAGTCTTGCTGCATGCCGCGTTCAACCCGAAAACATTGAGGAAGCTCGTGAAGGACATCTGGCTGGTGATGTGTATGTCAGCACCGATATGCAGATTCTTCGCGAAAACGGTCTTCGTCCTGATGCCGTTCTGCGAGCTGCGCTTAAAACCGCTTCGGGCTTTGAATCGTTCCATGCGCGCTACTACGACAGCCCGGGTTATTTTTTCGACCTTTCGGTTGGCAAATCGGTGGCCCTGGGGCATAACGAGCGATGGGCGCATCGTTTGCGTGTGGCGCTCTCGGGCGGATTTCTCTGTTGGCAAACCGACCTTGGCCGGCAAAACGACGCCACTCAATGGGGCGTGATGGCAAAATGGGAAAACTCATTTTTTTCATTGTCAGGCAATTTGGCCGGATATGGCGGTTGGGAACATAAAAACGATGGTGGCGAGCTCGCTCACGACCGTCCGGCAGTGCTGCGCTTCGACTTAATCGGCCACATTGGAAAAATCGATGCGGTTGCCGTTTACCAATATGGTCTTCGCGATTATCCTTATCATTGGGTGCGCGTTGGTTTGGCCTACCGGCTCGATATTTTATCAGTCATAAAACAATAATTTGATGATAATCAGAAAAATATTTTGCTGTTTGATAGCTGTTGGCGTCGTCACCATATCTTCGGCACAGATTGCAGAAGATTCGGTGAAAGCTGCTTTCTTCCGCGACTTCTACCATCAGGGCCACCTTGCCCATTGGCTCGATGCGTTGTCGGATCACACTGTTTATCAAGGGCTTCACGTGGGACAATGGGACGAGTCGGGGCAGCTGATGTTTTCTGTCGATGGTAATTCATTCAAGTGGAATCGATTATATATCAATGGCTTCCGCATCGATAACCGCTTCACGCCCGGCTCATCGGTTTACGTGCCGAATATGGAAAACTACAATCTGCGAATCAACAACCGCGGTTCCGTTCTCAACTTCGAGCTCGACACTGCCGCCCGCGATTATGCATCGGTTTCGTGGAACCACGGCAATTTGGGCGGAATATCGCGCGGCTCGGCCGAGATCATCCATCTTTTTCATGGCACCGGCACCGATGACGCCTTCGATCCGTCAACCATTCACAAACGCCAATATATTAAAAATCAAGGAACTGCCGACGCTACATTTACTTTGAAAAGAGACGGGTTAAGTTATCAGCAGCATATTTACACCAGTTTTGGACAACTAATGTTGCCAAATTATGACCATAACGGACTTCTCCCTGACAAACCGCTCTACAGCGCCAATCATTATAAAATCCAACTCAACGGACAGTTGCCGATAAAGGGTTGGTTCGACCGTGTCGGATACTTCATAAACTTTTCTGACAAAGACAATTATGGGGCAGAATTCTACTTTAACAGCGCCGAGCTGATGGAGCTATCAACCGCAAGCGCATCTCTTTATGCAAACCGCGGAAGTCTGACAACTGGCTTAACTTGGTCGTCTAATACCGTGCATCACAACAATATAGAATTTGGTCGTAACATCATCGATCAGGACGGTGAGTCGCTCGAGCCGTGGATGGCCGATGGCCGCACTCGCGAACTGACATGGGCACTCACCTACAGCCGGCCGCTGCTGCCGTGGCTTACATTCAAAGCCGATGGTTTCAATTCACTCATCATTTTCAAACCCGAAAAAGAGACTTTTGGTAACAACGTTTTCTGCCAGCACATAGGACAAGAGCAATCCACGCAGCTCTATCAGTATCGGTGGACAAGCCGTGCTTTTGCAGCGGGACTGATTGAGAACCGCATCGGCATTGAAGCTCACAGACAAATGTCAGATAATGTGACGGTTTCGGGCGAATTGGCGTTCACGCTGGACGGCATGCTGCTTGGTGGCGGAAAAACAAAAATATCGCCCAATGTGCAGGCCACGCTCACGCTCAACAGCCGGCCGCTGAAGTGGCTCGAACTGGGGTTGACGCTTGCTCACGATCGTGTTAGCTACAACATTGACGATGTCCGTTTCATGAGCGATGATTATATGAATGCCGATGTCTATTTCAACGGTTCCGAGCGGCTTTTTACTACTACCGGCGGTCGTTATCACCATTACGCCGCACACCTTTGGCAGCCTGGATATTTCACTGTGAACATTCCCGTGCAGTTGAAATTTGGCCGTCACGAGTTTGTTTTTTTGCAGACTTACAAAAAGTTCCATCACTCATGGATGGCTCAGTTTGCGGACGGTGTTGATGCCAACGGCTTCACCGATGCCGATGGCTACTATTTTCTGAATCCCGGTCCGCACGATTATGTCATTGATTATATGCCGAAAAGCCTGATGGACGGCAATTTTTTGCTGAACACACCATTCTACGTATCGCAGAACTCGCGCTACACCTATCGTGGTGATAATGTCCTGTTCAGTTTCTCGTGGCAATCGATGATGGGGGCGGGGCTGGCAGCGCTGGGCAACGGCCCGGTGGCTAACAACGTTGACGCGTTGTCGGAATCAACTGCCAACCCAAACACCTTCAGCACAATAGAGAATCCTGAAGGTAAGTACCCGGGTGTCGGCCGATTCGACCAAGACAAGGCTTATGTCTGTCGCATCTATCTGGCTCACAATGTCAATCAACATGTTCAATATGGCATCACCGGCCGCTGGACTGATGGCCAGCCGTTCACGTTTTTCAACACTGCCACCGCCACCGATGCCTATGGCAACACACAGATGGCCGTGCGTCCCGTCTGCACACGCGGCATCAATCCAACCGACGGCAATTTTGGCTGCCGCGAAAGCGCATTGTTCAACATCGACCTTCACGCCCGTTTTGTTGCGACGGTTTGGAACCATACGATGAGCCTTAACATTTTGTGTTACAACATTTACGATTTCGGAAATGTCTACACCGAAATGTGCTTCCCCGAAGGCTCGCGTGGCAAAGGGGCGCGCGGTGCCAATATGACGCTCACCATTCCACGCGGAATTGTGGCCACATTGAAGGTGGATTTGTGATTTTTTAAATTTTCAGTATCTGTTTTTATTTTAAAAAAAAGCACTATGTTTGCACCCGCTTAATCGGAATGGCGAGGTAGCTCAGCTGGTTAGAGCGCATGATTCATAATCATGAGGTCGCGGGATCATGCCCCGCTCTCGCTACAGAAAAAAGCAGTCGGACAAACCGGCTGCTTTTTTTTGTGCGCTAATCGCTTTTTTACGATTATATTGCAGCGTTTATTTTCAGGGAAATGAATTTGGCCTTAATCATTATTTCGGTTTATGCACTGCTGGCAACCGTGGCCATTGTGCTCATTGTTAGAAAGAATCGGTCGCATGCCGCGTCCATGTTCGACTTCAACAACGTTATTCAGAAACGGACAAGCACGCTCTATTTCGATGTCGACGGTTTTCTTTTGTCTGACATGGACTCATCGAACAACGGGCATGTTCTGGCAAGTCTTCGCACGGGCGATAATATCAGCAGTTATACGCAAAATCCTGATATGGCCACATATCTGCGAATGTGCGCCCGGCATCGTGGAAATTTCACCTACAAGCTCGAAGAAACAGTTGACGAGAACGTGGTGAAGCGTGTTGATTTGATTTTCTCACCTTTCATCAGCCATGGGGTGTTGCGGGGCGTGAGTGTGACATCGCAGACAATGTACTCTAAGAACCGCGAAGCCGAACTGCTTGACAAGGCGCGCGACTTGGCCACCAAAAACGCTGAAGCTCAACGGCAAATCGAGCGGCTCGACATTGAACGCGTCAGTCTGGAATCGGCATTTAAAAAATCGAGTAAGCACCACATTCAGCTGCAGAAGGCCATGTACCGCATTGAGTTGCAGAAGCAGGAACTCGAGCATGCTCTTGACATCATCAACAAGCAGAAGGACGAACTCGAGCGCGTGAATGCGGAAATCAGCCGAAGCAACAAGATGAAGGAAGTGTTTCTGGCCAACACAAGTCATGAAATCCGTACGCCGCTCAACGCCATCATCGGTTTTACGAATCTGCTGCTCAAAATGAGCCCTGACGAGCGGCAACTCAGATATTTGGAAAACATCAAAACATCGGGGCGCAACCTGCTTTTCATTATAAACGACATACTCGATTTGTCTAAGATTGAGTCGGGCAAGATGGAACTTGAAAGCATTGATTTCGACTTGCGCGATTTGGTGCACAAATGTTCTGATGCTTTGAGCGTTGGCCGCGAAGGCAAGAAAGTAACTATCAACATCGATGTTGCCGATGCAGTGCCGGCAGTGGTTGTCGGCGACCCGTACCGCACCAATCAGATTCTTACAAACCTGATTAACAACTCGGTGAAATTCACTGGCGATGATTGTATTATTGGCTTGAAAATAAACCTGATAAGCGCCGATGGTGACAAAATAAACATCGGGTTTGAAGTAAGCGACAATGGTATTGGCATTCCAAAGGAACGACAGTCGGAAATTTTCAAGAGTTTCACGCAGGCTAATGTTGACACCACCCGCAAATACGGCGGAACGGGACTGGGATTGTCAATCACCCGGCAGCTGGTTGAGATGCATGGGGGCAGCATATCGGTTGAGAGCGAGCCGAACTGCGGTTCCACTTTCAAGTTCAATCTGATTATGAAAAAGTCGGACAACAGTGCGGTTGCCAAATCGTCGAGTAACAAGGCTCAGGCACCATTGCAGAAACTGAGTCTGCTGCTTGTCGAAGACAATGAGATTAACCAGCAGCTGGCCATCGACACGCTCATGGCTTGGAATCCGAATATTGAGATTGAAGTTGCCGGCAACGGCCAGATTGCCGTTGAAAAGGTGCGGAAAACACAATATGATGTGGTGCTGATGGACGTGCAGATGCCAGTGATGGACGGAAACACTGCTGCCCGCGCCATCAGAAGTTTGGAAAAACCTTGTTGCGATGTGCCAATAATAGCCATGACCGCGCACGCCTTTGCCGAAGAGCGCGACCGCTGCCTGGCCAGTGGCATGAACGATTATGTGATGAAACCTTTCGACCCCGACGATTTGTGCGCAAAAATATGCAAATATGCCGGGCTTGACGCACCAACAATGCAGCTGCGTCAAACAACCGCCAATGGTGACGGCGGGCAGAATGGATTCGACATTAGCCTGCTGACCGACGCTTGTGCCGGCGATACAGACGAATTGAAGAAGGTGGTTGATGTTTACTCGGCAACCATTGCTCCCGACATCAACGAGCTCGCTGCCGCCTATGCTTCAGGTGACAACGAAAAGATAAGAATGAAACATCATGCCTTGCAGACGGCTTTCGGTTATCTGGGTATGCCTGCTGCTAATGAAAAGCTTGATATGGCGCGACAGACGAGTGATGGTGCCGAAGCGGCCGAACTGATAAAGCAGATTGCCGCCCTGTGGCAGCAGACTTTGCCGATGATAAAAGACTATGTAGCCGGACTTGGCGGCAAGGCTTGAATTAGCCGAAAATGCGCCATACAAACCGTGGCCAGAGCGGGAAAACAAACACTGAAAGTGTCATTCCGGCAAGGTCGCAGAAGAAATCGAACACATCGCCGCTGCGCGTATATATATAATAGTATTGCACCACTTCGGTGAGAGCTGCGTAGCCTACCCCGGCGACAAGAAGAATGTAGTAGCCCTGAAACTCAACTGTTTTTTGCCAATAGAGCGATTTTATCAGAAATGCCAGCACAAAAAACATCACAAAATGCACAATCTTATCAAGATATGGAATTATCCATTCCGGAACAATTGAGTTGATTTTCAAATTGTTGATGCGGTCACCTGAAGAGAAGCACAAATATGCTATCACGACCACCCATATGGCCAGTTTTACGAGCGACTGAATGTCGCGTGCCGAGAGTTTGCTTTTCATGGTTCGATGGTTTTTAATTTTCCGCCGTCCGATTCGGCCATATAGTTGTTGTCGAGCAGCCATCGCGCTACGCGGCCCACTTTCTTCTGCTCTTTGCCGATTTTGTCGGGCAGCTCTTCAATTCGTGTCGGGCCTGTTGCTATCTGACGGTCAATCAGGCTTTTTATTGTTTGAAATTCAAATTCGGTCATTTCAGTCTCGTGGCGGCTGGTGCACACATCGCAAGTGCCGCACATTGGCACGTCGGTCATGCCGAAATAATGCAACAGCTGCTGAACACGGCATTCGTGTTCAGTCGCATAGCGTATAACGGCGTTTATCTTTTCAACATATAGTTCCTTACGGTTCAGATAGCGGTCGGGGCCGAAATAAAGCGATTTCAATGGCAACCGCTCTTCAGGGTAGTAAATCTGCGGCAGCGATTTTTGCGGAATGTAACTGATAATCTTGTCTCGGGCAAGTTTCAGTATTAAATCATATATCGTTTGCCGCGGAAGGTTTAGACTTCTGGCAATGAGCGCTTCATCAATCGGGCGGTATTCGGAAAACACCCCGCTTGTGGTTCGAAGAATGAATTTTAGAATGTCATCTTCACGGCTGTTGGCGGTTTTATATTTATAAAGGTCGTCGCGACCGACAATGAACATCACTCTTGCCGGGTTGTTCACGTCTTCGCTGTAGTCGATGTAGCCGCACTGCTGAAGGATTTTCAGGCTGTTGTGCACAACGGCCAAATTGAATTTGTAGGTAGTTACAAACTGCGACAGGTCGAAGTCGAATCCAAGCCCCTTGCCGCCGCCAATCGGCACTTGGCAGTAGTTGGCCACGCACTCGTAGACGTTCTTGATGGTCTCGATGGGCGGATACGTCTGCGCGGTGCGCTGCTGTAGTTTCGTCTTGTCCGATTTGTTGTAGAGCAAGATTGCAAAGGCCTGCTTCTCGTCGCGTCCGGCGCGTCCGGCTTCCTGGAAATAGGCTTCGAGCGTGTCGGGAAGGTCAATGTGGATTACAAATCTGACATCGGGCTTGTCGATGCCCATGCCAAAGGCGTTTGTGGCGACAATCACGCGAGTGGTACCGTTTTTCCAAGCAGTCTGCTTCTCGTCGCGCACTTCGGTTGTCAGTCCGGCATGGTAGAAATCGGCGCTAATGCCGTTCTGCTGCAGAAATTCTGATATTTCTTTAGTTTTCAGCCTGCTACGGACATATACAATGCCTGTGCCCTGAATGTGACCGATGATGCGAAGCATATAGCGCAGTTTGTCATCGACTTCGCGTACAAGGTAGATTAAGTTTTTGCGCTCGAAACTTTTACGGAAAACATTTTTCTTTCTGAATTCCAACCGTTCTTGAATGTCATCAACCACCTGCGGTGTAGCAGTGGCTGTGACGGCCAGTACCGGTACGCCGGGCAGCAGGGTGCGGATTTTGGCAATCTCAAGATACGACGGACGGAAATCGTAGCCCCATTGCGATATGCAGTGCGACTCATCAACTGCCAGCAGATTGACGTTCATCTGTTTGACTTTAGCCAGAAACATCTCAGAACCAAGCCGTTCGGGCGAGCAGTAGAGAAACTTTGTGTCAGGGTCGTTTATGCTGTTGTCGAGCGCCAGCCCCACTTCGTGCTGCGTCATCCCTGTGTAGATGGCATAGGCCTTGATGCCGCGTGCGCGCAGGTTCTCAACCTGGTCCTTCATCAGGGCGATGAGCGGGGTGATAACAAGGCAGATACCCGGTTTGGCCATGGCCGGCACTTGGAATGTGATGGATTTTCCGCCGCCGGTCGGCATTAGAGCAAGTGTGTCATAACCGTTTGCCACAGAAGTGATTATCTCTTCCTGCAGCGGACGGAACGAGTCATATCCCCAATATTTTTTCAATATTTCGGTAAACTGGCTTGCCATAGTTCTACAAAGATAGGCGTTGTTTGGAACACAAACGCAAACAAAAAGCGGAAACAAATTAACAATGGGTAAAATGATGGCTTGAATATTAACACGCCGATTAATAGCATAGCCCCTAACTTTCTAAACTTATCCACCGAAAACTTATAAATATCGACTACATTTGCACAGGAAACAAACCGTTCCGATGATAAACGAACAGCAATTCGAGTTTTTCTTTCGTGGCAATTTCGCTACCATGTGCAATTTCGCCTATTCGATTGTGAAGGACAGCGATCAGGCGCATGACATTGTGCAACAGGCGTTTGTCAACATTTGGGAACGGCGCGACGAGATTGATGAAAATGTGAACCTGCCGTCGTACCTGCGACGGGCCATCGTCAACGTATCCATCAACCACATTCAAAAGCAGAAACGCATCCAGATTGAAGGTGAGTACACCCAAGTTCAACTCGACAGCGCGGCAACTGCCGACAGTGGCGATTATCTGCAAGGTGAAGTTGAGGAAGCCGTCAAGCGCGCCGTTGAACAACTACCCGAAAAAAGCCAGCTGGTATTCTCGTTGAGTCGGTTCCAAGGAATGAGTAACAAAGAGATTGCCGATAGTCTGAATATTTCGATAAAAGCTGTCGAAAAGCATATTGGTAAGTCACTCAAAGAGTTACGGGTATCATTGGCGCCGTATTTAAAAATTTTTGTAATTTTTTCGCTAACCGAGGTAGGGTATCGGCTCGCAAAATTGTTCTTATAGAGTAATGCAATAAAACTATGCAGGACGCGATTTCGGAAATATTGGCAAAAAAGCTTACAGAAGGCCAGCTGACCGCACAGGAACAGCAAGAGCTTGACATGTGGCTGCAAGTGCCCGCCAACGCTGGCGAGTATGCCGAAATCATGCGCTTGTGGGAAGCTGCCGGCAACGTCAAATATGAAATGAATGTTGATGTTGACGCAGAGTGGGAACAGTTCAAACAACTCACAAAACACCGCATCGGCCGCCGCCGCTTCACATGGGTGGCTGCCATGGCAGCGTCAGTAGCTTTGCTGATAGGCATTTTCACGTTCCGCAACTCAACTCAATCCGATATTTTCAAATACACGTCGGCCAATGCGCCTGAAATGGTTGTGTTGCCTGATAGCTCGGTTGTATGGCTCAATAAAAACAGCCAGATAGCTTACAAGTACAACGATTTGACCAACACACGTACCGTTGCGCTCATTGGTGAGGCGATGTTCAATGTGCGCCACACCGGTGACGATTTTGTTGTGAAAACCCCGCAACACGTCTTTACCAAAGTGCTTGGCACATCGTTCAACCTGAAAGCACCGGCCAAAGCAAAGAATGTTGATTTGTCGGTTGTTGAAGGCAAAGTGGCGTTTGGCAGCCGTAAAACCAACACCGTGGTGACCAAAGGCCAGTCAGCATCGTTCGACTGCCGCAGCAACACTGTCACCCCGTCCGACACTCTCGACAACAACGCCATTGCGTGGCATACTGGCGTCTTCAACTACAACAACAAACCGCTGTCGAAGATCTCAGCCGAATTGGGCACATATTTGAATACCAAAATCACTCTGCCTGCCGATGCTCGCAATGTGAACTACACCGGCTATTTCGACCATCCAACCCCCGAATCAGTTGCCGAAATCATTGCAACAGCAATGAACTGGGATTACAAGGTGACAGATTCTGAAATTGCCTTCAGTGAGCGGAAGTAAAATCCTTTATTTATTTGGGGAAATTGACGTGGCTTAAATCCGGTTACGGATTTTTTTGTGCTGTCAATATAGCATTTGTGTGGATTCAATTGACTGACTGCATCTATATTTATCCAATAAAAAAAGGCGGAACTTAGTTCCGCCTTTCCCGTTATATGCAAACCGCTGATTAAGCGTACATTGCAACAATTGCTTCGTAAAGCTCCTGCTGACCTGAAGTCTGCTTCGGCTCGTTAACTTTCTTGCCGTACTCGTAAGCCTCTTCAAGAGTCATCTTGCCTTCCTCAAAC
>JAEEGL010978434.1_pt1 | contig 13416 bp, 8 predicted proteins | sample 9134231 | NCBI WGS metagenome assembly JAEEGL01 (sample SAMN16246548, study PRJNA631951) | gut metagenome | biome: gut microbiome; feature: rumen; material: fiber-attached | host: Bos | place: Iran: Karaj | collected 2018-10 | reverse complement strand
CCAGGCCGTCGATGTTCTTCAGCGCGACGTTGATCTCCAGCTCTTTGTAGCGCTTGCGCAGTTCCAGGTACTCTCCGGCCTTCTCGCTGTCTTCCTTCAGGCCGCCGATGCGCCCCTCGATCTCGGCCACGCTGTCATCCCCCCGCTCCAGGTTGCCTCTGGCGTTCTCCAGCTTCCGCTGGCTCTCTTCCTTCTTGCTGCGGTATTTGACGATGCCGGCGGCCTCTTCGAAGAGCTCCCTGCGGTCCTGGGCGTTGCTGCTGATGATGTTCGCGATGCGCCCCTGCCCGATGACGGAATAGCCCTCCACGCCGATGCCGGTGTCCATGATCAGCTCGCGGATGTCGCGCAGCCGGCAGGGCACCTTGTTGATGAAGTACTCGCTCTCGCCCGAGCGGTAGACGCGGCGCGTGATCGCCACTTCGCTGTAGTCGATGGGCAGGAACTCGCTGCTGTTGTCGATCACCAGCGTCACTTCCGCCATGCCGCGGGAGCGGCGGCTCGCCGTGCCGGAGAAGATGATCTCGTCCATCTTGTCCGCCCGCAGGGTCTTGGCCCGCTGTTCGCCCAGCACCCAGCGCACGGCGTCGGAGAGATTGCTCTTCCCGCTTCCGTTCGGGCCCACCACGCAGGTGACGCCCTCGTTGAATTCTATGGTCACGGGCTCCGCAAAGGATTTGAAGCCCTGCATCTCGATGCGTTTAAAGATCACTTGAGTTCCTCCAGAGCAGCCTGCGCCGCGCGCTGTTCCGCTTCTTTCTTGTTCTTGCCACTGCCCCGCCCCAGAAGGCGCTCTCCGGCGGAGACGGAGACGAAGAAGGTCTTGTCGTGGTCCGGGCCTTCCTCCCGCTCCACCCGATAGACGATGCTCTGCCGCCCGTGGGCCTGCAGGGCCTCCTGCAGCCGGGTCTTATAGTCCTGGAAGCCTTTCCCGGAGAGGGCCTCTTCCATGGTCTCCGACAGCAGCCGCAGCGCCACGCCGCGGACTGCCTCCAGCCCGCCGTCCAGATAGACGGCGCCGAGGACGGCCTCCATGGCGTCCGCCAGCATGGAAGCGCGCTGTCTGCCGCCGCTCAGCGCTTCGCCGTGCCCCAGCAGGAGGCGCTCGCCGATGCCGAGCCGCTGCGCCAGCTGCGCCAGCGCGGATTCGCAGACGATGATTGCGCGGGTCTTGCTCAGGACGCCTTCCTCCTCATGCGGGCAGCGCGAGAGCAACGCTTCTCCCACGATGAGATCCAGGACCGCGTCGCCCAGAAACTCCAGGCGCTCGTTGTTCTCTTCATACGGCCTGCCCTGCTCGTTCACATAGGAGCTGTGCGTGAGAGCGCGCTCCAGGAGCGCCTCGTCCCGAAAGCGGTATCCGAGCTGTTCCGTCAGATCATTCCGGCTGTTCATCCTGTTCGATGGCCTCCAGTTCCAGCACTGCTTCTTCGATGCCCTGCACCACGCCGTTCTCCGCGTAGGGGATCCCCTTCAGGATGGAATTGCAGACGGCTTTCGCGTCTGCGGAGCCGTGCATCTTGATCACCGCGCCGCGGACGCCGAGGATGGGCGCGCCGCCGTATTCGGAGTAGTCCGCCACGGAACGCAGGTCCTTGAGCTGCGCGGAGAGCATGGCGGCGCCGAGCTTCGCCAGCAGCCCGCCGCCCAGGATCTTCTCCTTGACCAGATGCATGATGCCCTTGCCGGTCCCCTCCATGGTCTTCAGCAGCACGTTGCCCGCGAAGCCGTCGCAGGCCAGCACGTCGCAGGCGCCGAGCGGCACCTCCCGCGCTTCCACGTTGCCGATGAAGCGGATGCTCTTCGCTTTGCCCAGCATGTCGTAGGCCGCCTTGATGCTGAGGGGGCCCTTGCCGGCCTCCACGCCCATGTTCAGCAGGCCCACGCGCGGGCGTTCGATGCCGTAGACCTTTTCGGAATAGATGCTGCCCATCCAGGCGAATTCCAGCAGATTGTTCGGTTTGCAGTCGCTGTTGGCGCCGCTGTCCACCATGAGCGTAAAGCTGCCCGGGGCGTTCAGCGCGGGCACGGCCGCCGCGATGGCCGGCCGGTCGATGCCGCGGATGCGGCCCAGGATGAAGAGCCCGCCCGCCATGAGCGCGCCCGAATTGCCGGCGGAAAAGAAGAGGTCCGCCTCGCCGTCTTTCACCATCTGCAGTCCGACCACCATGGAGGAATCCTTTTTGGAGCGGATGGCGCGCACCGGCGCCTCCTCCGTTTCGATCACTTCGGACGCGTGGACCACGCCCAGGTTGGACGGGCCCTTGTCCCGCACCTGCTCCCGGATCGCCGCCCAGAGCAGGTCTTCTTTTCCGACGAGCAGGATCTCGTGCTCCGTCTGTCCGGCTGCCGCGATGCAGCCCTTTACGATCTCGACCGGGGCGTTGTCGCCGCCCATGCCGTCTACGAGTATACGCATAAATGCTCCTTTCCCGGATCTGTGTATGCATTGCGCCCCTGGGGCGTTTTTGAGCATAATTATAGATAATAGATTATACCACAAAGGGCGGGCGGCTGCACGGTTTTTCGGGCGGCGTCCCCGCCGCGGCGGCGCGCCGCCGGAAAAGAAAAGAAGCGCCTGCTTTTGCAGACGCTTCTTCTACATGGCGAGCCCGCAGGGACTCGAACCCCGGACACACGGCTTAGAAGGCCGTTGCTCTATCCAGCTGAGCTACGAGCCCATGTGCGATATATTATACAACGGCCGTTTTCGTTTGACAAGCGGAACTCGCCGGAAAAGCGCTTTTTCTTTCGCCGCCCGCCCCCTCCGGCTTGAAATATGCGTTGACAGTGCTGCTTCTCCGATGTAAAATAATAGGGCCGTGCGGAAGGGCCACAGCCCTGTTAATGGGGTATTAATGGGGTATAGCCAAGTCGGTCAAGGCACAGGACTTTGACTCCTGCATTCGCTGGTTCGAGTCCAGCTACCCCAGCCAGCATGACTCAATAGCTCAGTCGGCAGAGCAACTGACTTTTAATCAGTGGGTCCGGGGTTCGAATCCCCGTTGAGTCACCAAACAGAAAGACCCGAGCGCTTCCGTTCGGGTCTTTCTGCATCTTCTGTCCCCTGATCCGGGCTCTTCGGAAGGCCCCTCGCGCGGAGAGATGTCCGAGTGGTTTAAGGAGCCAGTCTTGAAAACTGGTGATGCCGCAAGGCACCGTGGGTTCGAATCCCACTCTCTCCGCCAATCTTTGCTTTTAGCTCGCCGTGCCCCGCGCCGGAGGAAAGAGCCATGCGCACATTCGTTACCATCCTGATCTTTGCCGGCAGTCTGCTGATGGTCTACAACATCTTCCGTTACGCGCGCTTCGTCAAGATCACGCACGACCTGGAAGAGGAGAACCGCAAGGCCGGTCTCCTGATCATCCCGCTGCTCCTGCTCGTTTTTTTCCTCATCGGCTACGTGATCGTCGGCCTCAGCGGCATCGCGGATCTGCTTTTTGCTTCCATCCTCTTTTTCGGAAGCGTCTTCGTTTTCCTGCTGCTCACCGTCATGTTCTCCATCATCGACCGCATCCGCGACACCGAGCAGATGCTCGCGAACCGCTACACGGATCTGCAGGAAGAGCTTGCCGCCTTCACCAAGGACGCGATCACCGTCCTGCGCGTCAACCTGAGCCAGGACGAGATCGAAGAGCGCAGCGGCGCCTCACTTTACGATACCGACTACAGCAGCAGCACCTATACGGAGCTGCTCGCGCAGCGGCAGCCTCACGTGCTCGGCCGCATGGGCGATGAAGATCCCGCGCTCTTCCGACGCGATTCTCTTCTGCGCCTCTACCAGGACGGCCACACCCGGGTCGCCGAGACCCTGCTCGTCCGCCTCCGGGACGGGAGCATTTCTTTCGTGCGCTTTGAAGTGACGCTTGCCGTGAAGCCGGTCTCCGGCGACATCATAGGCTTTTTCAACGAACGCGTCTGCAATGAGCAGGTCGTGGAAGACGCGCTGCTGAACAAGGTCCTGATGCGGCAGTATGAACGGATCGCCTATCTCATCGACGGCAGCTGCCATTTCTTCGACAACGGAGAGCAGGCGCGGGACAGCCTCCTGCTGCCCAGGGACGCCGGAAACGAGTATGAGACCTTCTATCTGAACGACCTGCTGCCCGCCATGGAGCAGAGCTGGACGCCGCTGAGCGGACAGCCGAACCCCCTGCGCCTCTCGGTCATCGACAAGGCGCTGGCGGAACAGGACGTCTATGAAGTGGAGCTGCCCTTCCGGATCGGCGACGCCATCTGCCCGAAGCGCTTTTCGTTCTACTGCATCGACCGTGCCTCGCACTTCTATCTGATGCTGCTCTCGGACGGAGCGCCCCTGCCGCAGGCGGAAGCGCCCGCGGACGGGGCTCCGCAGGCAGATCCCCCTGCCGCCGCTCCGCAGGCGGCCCGCGGATCCGGAAGCGACGCGGCGCGAAAGGCGCTGTCCGGCGCGCCGGAAGACGCGCCGCCGGCCGCGGCGCTGCACATCCTTCTCGCGGATGACAACGCTTTCAATCGGGAGATCGGAGAACTGATGCTCGGCTCGCAGGGACACCGCGTGGAGCTGGCCGCGGACGGCGGCGAAGCCGTGCGAAAGGCGGAGGCAGCAGCGTCCGATCCCTATGACCTGATCCTCATGGACATCCAGATGCCGGTCCTGGACGGCTATGAAGCCGCAGGGCAGATCCGCCGCCTGGCGGAGCCGGCGCTGGCCGCCGTCCCCATCCTCGCGCTGAGCGCGGACGTCTCCCCTGCCCTGCAGGAGAAGGCGCGCGCCGCCGGCATGGACGGCTACGCCACCAAACCCATCGATCCGGCGCAGATCCTGCGCCTTTACACCTCGCTGCGGAACGAGCCTTAAGGCCCGTCCCTCCGCGGCGCTTCCTCATTCCCGACCCGGTCACAGAGGGGGAACACCGCTTTGCCGAACACGCAGAAACCCGTTTCCGAAACGTCCGAAAGGCTGCTGCCCCGCATCTCGCCGCTGGGCATCTGGGCCCTTTCCTTTGGCTGCAGCGTAGGCTGGGGCGCCTTCGTGATGCCCGGCACCACCTTCCTGCCCATCGCCGGGCCGCTTGGCACCGTCCTGGGCATCTTTTTGGGCGCCGTCATCATGCTGATCATCGGCGTCAACTACCACGATCTGATCAACCGATATCCCGATGCCGGCGGCACCTTCACCTACGCGAAGACGGTCTTCGGCTATGACCACGGCTTCCTGGCCGCCTGGGCCCTCTGTCTGGTCTATCTGGCCATCATCTGGGCCAACGCCACCGCCATCCCGCTGATCTGCCGCAGCCTCTTCGGCGATCTCTTCTGCTTCGGCTTCCACTATACCGTAGCCGGCTATGACGTCTTCCTGGGGGAGATCCTGCTCTCCCTCTGCGCGGAGATCGTCTTCGCCCTCTTCTGCTTCCGCGGGAACCGCAGCGCGAGCTGGCTGCAGATCCTGATGGCCCTGCTCCTCGCCGGCGGCATCCTTTTCGCCTTTTTCGCCGTATTCCTCCATGCGGGAAGCGCCACGGCGCCGGTCATCGCGCCCGCCTTCTCGCCGGAGCACCCGCCCGTGCAGAGCGTCCTGGTCATCGTCTTTCTGACGCCCTGGGCATACGCGGGCTTTGAATCCGTCTCGCAGTCTGCGGAGGAGATCCGCTTTTCGCCCAGGCGCTTCCTGCCCATCCTGCTCATCTCCCTCTTCAGCGCCGCGCTGGCCTACGTCATGCTCGCGCTGATCGCGGCCGCCCATCATCCCGAAGGCTTCTCCTCCTGGGCGGACTATGTCGGCGCCCTGGACGGACAGAGCGGCCTCAGCGCCATTCCCAGCTTTTTCTCCGTCGATTCCGCCGCGGGAACGCCCGGTCTCTTCCTCCTCGGTCTCGCCGCCGCGGGCGGCATCATCACCGGCTTCATCGGCAATCTGACCGCCGCGAGCCGCATGCTCTACGCCATGTCGCGGGACCGTCTCCTGCCGGCTTCGCTCGCAAAGCTCAACCGCTTCGGCGCGCCGGGCAACGCGCTCTTCTTTCTGCTTCTCTTCTCCCTGCCCATCCCCTTCCTCGGGCGGGCCGCCATCAGCTGGATCATCGACGTCAGCACCATCGGCGTCGTGATCGCCTACGCCTACACCTCCGCCGCCGCCTTCAAAAACGGTCTGGCGGAACAGCGCCAGCTGGTGCAGCTCACGGGCGCGCTCGGCGTGGCGATCTCATTCTTCTTCTTCTGTTATTTCCTGATCCCGCACATCTCCTCCGTCGCCTCCTTCTCCACGGAGTCCTATCTGATCCTGCTCTTCTGGGCCTTCCTCGGCTTTCTGGTCTATTTCCGGATCTTCCACATGGATCCGCTGCGCCGCATGGGGAAAAGCACCTTCGTCTGGGCCGTCCTGCTCTTCATGATCTTCTTCACCTCCATGACCTGGATCCTGGAGACCACGGAGAGCCTCTCCGGCAATGCCATCGCGGAGCTCGGCGCCTTCTTCACGCAGCACGGCGCCGCCGCGGATCCCGCCGCCTTCACCGCGCAGCTGACGGGACACTTCCGCCGCGTCACGGACATCATCCTGCGAAACACCGTCATCCAGTTCCTTCTGATCATCCTTTCCCTGCTGATCATCTTCCGCATCTACGACACGGTGCAGAAGGCCGGACAGACTGCCGTCCGGCAGAAGCATGAGGCGGAGGAGAGCAGCCTCGCGAAGAGCACCTTCCTCTCCAACATGAGCCACGACATCCGCACGCCCATGAACGCCATCATCGGCTACGTCACGCTCGCGAAGCGGGAAAAGGACGCGCCGCCCAAGGTGAAGGACTACCTCGAAAAGATCGAGGCCTCCAGCGACCATCTGCTGGCCCTGATCAACGACGTGCTGGAGATCAGCCGCATCGAGAGCGGCCGCATGGAGCTCATGCCCATCCCCACGGACCTGCACAAGATGATGGAGGAACTGCGCGGCCTCTTCTCCACCCAGATGGAGGCCAAGGGCCTCACGTTTGCCGTAGAGCACAGCGAGATCGAAGACCATGCCGTGCTCTGCGATCAGAACCGCTTCAACCGCGTGCTCCTGAACCTGCTCAGCAACGCCTGCAAATTCACGCCGGAGGGCGGCAGCGTCACGCTGACGCTGCGGCAGGAAGGCCGCGAGGAGGATCGCGCGCTCTACCGCGTCAGCGTCAAGGACACGGGCATCGGCATGAGCCCGGAATTCGCGGCGCAGGTCTTCGAAGCCTACGCAAGAGAAAAGACCAGCACCGTGGAAAACATCCAGGGCACCGGTCTCGGGACCGCCATCACCAAGAGCATCGTGGAGCTCATGGGGGGAAGCATCGAAGTCTTTTCCGAGCAGGGCAAGGGCTCGGAGTTCGTGATCCGCGTGGGTTTCGACGTGGATCCGGAAGCCAGAGAGGCCTCCGCGCGGCATCGCGAGAGCGCTGCGGCGAAAGCCGCCTTTGCCGGCAAGCGCCTCCTCCTGGTGGAGGACGACCCCGCGAACCGCGAGGTGGAACGGATCCTGCTGGAGGAAGCGGGCTTCGTGGTGGATCTGGCCGAGAACGGCGAGGATGCCGTGGAATGCATCGCCGCTTCGCCCGCCGGCCGCTACGACGCCGTTCTGATGGACATCGAGATGCCTGTCAAGAACGGCTACGACGCCACGCGCCTCATCCGCTCGCTGCGAAACGCCGCGCTCGCGGAGATCCCCATCGCGGCGCTGAGCGCCCGGGCCTTCAGCGAGGACATCTCGGCCTGCTACGCCGCGGGCATGAACGCGCACATCGCAAAGCCGCTCAACATGAACAAGCTGCTGGAGACCATGTCCGCGCTCTTCGCCGACGCCTAGAGCACGAGCGCCAGCACGCCGGAGAGCCCCTCCCGTTCATAGACCGCTTTGTAATAAGAAAGCTCCTCTTCGATGAGGCCGTCGATGGCCCGCATGCCGAGCAGTTCCACCGGCGCTTTGTCGTCGCTGAGGAGATGCGGCCCTCCCGCGCAGTCTTTGAGGGCGCGCGCCACGTCTTGCGTCATCCCGCTCAGTTCCGCGTCTTTTATCAGGGTCTCTCCCTCCCGCAGCAGAACTGCCGGCGCCTCGCGCATGGAGGCGAAGAGCTCCCGGTTCGTGCTGTACGGCACGTCCGCCGTGGCAACGTAGGGAAAGACCGCCGCGATGGTATCCGAAAGCGCCTCGTTGATGCTGCCTTCGCCGTCGGAATGCATGTTCATGTTCACGACCATCACGCCGCCCTCGTTGAGGTGGTCCCGGACCAGGCGGAAGAACTCCAGCGAAGACATCTGGAACGGGATGGTGATGTCCTGATAGGCGTCCACCAGGATCACGTCATAGGAGCGGTCCACGGCCTGCAGATAAGCCCTTCCGTCGTATTCCGTCACCGCCACGCGCTCGTCCATGTCGAAATAGTCCCAGGCCAGATCCGTGATCCGGCCGTCGATCTCCACCCCTTCCACCGTCGTGCCGGGGAAATAGCGGAGGCACTGGCTCGCGTAGGTGCCCGTCCCGTTGCCCAGCACCAGCACGGAGGGGGCTTCTTTTTTTGCCATCACGACGCCGGCCAGCGCGTAGTCGTAGTACATGCCCGTGAGACCGCCTTCCTTCATCTTCACGGACTGCACGCCGAAGAGCACGTTCGTGGAAAGGATGATCCGGTCCTCCTGATCCGCCACCTGCAGATAGTTGTAGACGGACTCTCCCTCGTAGGCCAGCGCCTCCTCCCAGAAGGCAAAGGAAGGGCTGTGCCCGAAGATGCTGCAGAGCACGAAGAGCAGCAGGGAGATCAGGCAGAGCCGCAGCCTGCGCTTCTCGCTCAGGAAATACACGAGCCCCACGAGCAGGAGCACGCCGGAGAAGAAGAGAAAGGTGACCGCGGTCCCCACCGCCGGGATCGTGACGAAGGTGGGCAGGAAGGTGCCGAGGATGCTGCCGACGGTGTTGCAGGCGCCCAGACGGCCGACGATGGAGCCGCTGTCGTCCAGGCGTTCCACCGTATATTTGACGAGCGAGGGCGTGACGGTCCCGAGCAGAAAGAGCGGGAAGACGAAGATCAACATGCAGGAGAGAAAGGCGGCGACGGTCAGGAAATTGGTGCTGACGGTGAAGACCAGGAGCCCGGAGACGCCGATGATGATGTATTTCCCGAGCACCGGGATGGCCGCGATCCAGACCGCGGCGATCAGGATGCGCCGGTAGAGCACGTCCGGATCCGGATGCCGGTCCGCGCTGCGGCCGCCGTAGAGATTGCCCAGGGCCATGGCGATCATGATGGTGCCGATGATGATGGTCCAGACGATCTGCGAGGAACTGAAATACGGCGCAAGCAGCCTGCTTGCGCCCAGTTCGACCGCCATGACGGCGACTCCCGCGAAAAACTCCGTGAGATACAGATAATACTTGTTTTTCAGAATGCTGTGTTCCATCAGACCTCCAGGACCAGCCCCGCGCGGATCTGCTCGACCTGCTCGCCGAGCTCCTCCCGCAGGATCGCCACGCCGCGCTCCTCGCTGCAGTGGCCGGTGATGATCCGCTCCACGCCGAGCGCGCGCAGCTGCGCCGCCAGCGCGCGGATCTGCTCCTCCGTGCAGCCGCAGAGATGGAAGCCGCCGAAGATGGCGTAGATCTTCTTGTCCGGGAAGGTCTCTCCCACCTCGCGCAGGATGTTGTCCGCGCCGCCGTGGGAGCAGCAATTGAAGATGAACAGGCCCTTCTCCGTCTCGAGGACCAGGCTCTGCTCGTGCGCGAAATCGTCAAAGCGGTCCACGCCGTTCTCCCGCACGTACATCCCGAACATCTCGCCGCGCGCTTCCAGGCCGGGCGTCTTGTGCGGGATCAGCCAGGCGCCTGGCAGGATCTCGAGATCGCCCTCCGCGTAGCGGATGCGGTCCTTGAAGTCCGTGAGCAGGCCCGGATCGATGCCGATGTATTCCCGGACGCCCTCTTTGTCTTCATAGCAGTTCTCGGCGGCGCCGGCGCGGACGTAGAGCGGCGCCGCGGCGTTCAGGGTGAAGAAGGCGCGCAGGCCCAGGCTGTGATCGAAGTGCGCGTGCGAGAGCACCGCAAGCTCTATCTCGGCCGGATCCACGCCCAGCAGGGCGGCGTTCTCCAGAAAGAGCGGGCTCGCGCCGCTGTCGAGCAGGATCTTCGTCCCCCTGTATTCGATGTAGACCGCCAGGCCCCATTCCGCCTGCAGCGGCGCTTCCGCGATGTTGTCGATCAATACTTTTGCGTACATGGGAAACGTTCCTTTCGTGCGATCGATATAGTACGTTCTCTACGTGTTATTATGCGGGAATCCGCGTTTCCCCGCAAGAGAATTGACAAGTATTTTTAATGTGCTACAATAGGCCCACCATGCTAGTACAGAAGAAGGCAAAGACCCTGGTGGACGCCACCCAGGGCGTCATCTGGAAGCAGCTGCTGCGCTTTTTCTATCCGATCGCGCTGGGGACGCTCTTTCAGATGCTGTATAATATGGTGGACGCCATCATCGTGGGGCAGTTCGTGGGCAAGGAGGCGCTGGCTGCGGTCGGCGGGTCCGCTTTTACGCTGTTCCAGCTTCTGGTCGGCTTCTTCACCGGCATGGCCTCCGGCGCCACGGTGGTCATCGCCCAGTTTTACGGCTCCCGCAACCGAGAAAACGTCTCCCGGGCCGTCGGCTCCACCATGCTGCTCGCGGTCGTCCTGGGCGTCTTTTTGAGCGCGATCGGGCTGCTGCTCTCGCGGCATGCCCTGCTCTGGATGAACACTCCCGCGGACACCATGGAGATGTCCGTGCTCTACCTGCGCTTCTGCCTCTGCGGCCTTCCCTTCCTGCTCTTCTATAACATGGGCGCAGGCGTGCTGCGCGCCGTGGGCGATTCGCGCCGGCCTCTCATCTACCTCATCATCACCTGCCTGCTGAACATCCTGCTGGACCTGCTCTTCGTGGCCCTGCTGGGCCTCGGCGTTTCGGGCGCGGCCCTCGCCACCGTCGGCGCGCAGCTGATCAGCGCCATCCTGGTCCTCGCGGCGCTGATGACGGACGACGACTGCTACCGCCTGCGCAGACAGCATTTCCGCTTCCATCCGATCCTGACGGTCTCCATCCTGCGCATCGGCCTCCCGGCCGGTCTGCAGTCCTGCATGTACTCCGTTTCCAACATCATCATCCTGACGGCGATCAACGGCCTCGGCACGGACTTCGTGGCCGCCTGGAGCGGCACCAGCAAGATCGACTGCATCTTCTGGATGCTGATCACCGCCTTCGGGCAGGCGCTGCTGACCGTGATCGGCCAGAACTACGGCGCCCGCAAGTACGACCGCGTTTCCGGCGCCATCCGGGCCTGCCTGCTCATGTCGCTCATCATGACCACCGTCGTCGGCGGCTGCATGATCCTCTTCGGCAAGTACATGATGATGCTCTTCGTGAACGATCCGAACGTGATCCGCATCGGCGCGAACATCTTCTATTTCTTCTCGCCCTGCTATTACACCTACATCTGCATCGAGATCCTGGCCAGCTCGCTCCGCGGCATGGGCGATTCCCTGCCGCCGGCGCTCATCATCCTGATCGGCATCTGCGTGCTCCGCGTGCTCTGGGTCTGGTTCGGCGCGCCGCTCGTGACCGTCTGGCCCGCCTGGATCGGCGTCTGCATGAGCTATCCGATCAGCTGGATCGTGACCAGCCTCTGCTTCTTCGTCTATTTCCCGATCAAGTTCCGGAAGCTGCGGGAAGGCCGGCTCCTGGAGCGCGGCACGGTCGATCCGCTCTAGGCCCGCGCGGCGAAACGCAAACAAAAAAGCAAGCGCCTTTCGGCGCTTGCTTTTTTCTGTCCTTCTTACTGCTCGACCCTGTGCATCTCAAAGGTGACGACGGACGAGCCGCCGGCTTCGTCTTGCCGCGTGCCGCTCCAGCGCATCACGTCGCCGTCGATGGCGATCTCCCAGGCCTCGCGGTTCTCCGCGCCGCTGTTTTCCCAGCGGGTGCAGAGCAGGTCTCCGGCCACGAAATAATCGCTCACCGTGTTCTCGCCGAGCGCCCAGCCGTCGCCGTCCTGCACGTAATAGACGAAGGTGCCGTCCTCCTTGTACTCCCAGCGGTGATCCTGTCCGTCGTCGAAGGCAGAGCCTTCGCTCGTGCAGCGGCCTTCCCAGAGGCCGATGATCTCTTCGCTGTGATCTTTGTCGACCTTGACACAGCGCAGCTGTTCCTCTTTGGCAAGCGCTTCCTTGCCGTCGACCGTCAGGCGCATCCGGCGCTCGGCGGTGAACGCGCCGGCGTCGATCTCGGTGACGGTGAACTCATCCGACAGGATCGTCTGCGTGTCGGGCCGGCTCGTAAGCGTCACCTTGCTGCCGCTGATCTCGACCGCCGCTTCCACACCGTCGTTCCAGGCGTACAGCGTTTCCGGATATCCGTTCAGGGATGCCACGCTGGCCTCTGTGGCGGAGTCAAAGCGGAATAAGAGCTTGTCGTTGCTCGGCACGGGCTGCCCGTCCGCATCCGCGCTCATCCACGCGCCGAGGAGCATCGACGCGAGATCGGTCTCCGCGGCTCCGGCTTCGCCGGCTTCCGCTTCCGCAGGCTCGTTCGATCCCTGCTGGCCGCTGCCGGCGCAGGCGGTAAAAACGAGCGCGCAGCAGAGTACGGAGGCGAGCAGCAGATATAGTATCTTCTTCATGATTCTCCCCTTTTCATCAACGGTGACAGTGCTTTTACAGCTCCGATTATAATACATCTCCGGGCGCTTTCCAACACCGTTCCGGCCCGCGAGGCGCGAGGGCTTCGATTCCCTTCCATTGCACAAAAAAGCAGAACAGATACCGAATGGTATCTGTTCTGCTTTGGAGCGGATGAAGGGAATTACGCAGCCGCTTCGCGTCTGCCGTCCTGCGCGCCTGCTTTCGTCCGCGCAGGACCGCTCGCTACTCGCCAGTCCACCGGACTGGCGAGCTTCACGCTCGCGCCCTTTCGGGTTCGATTCCCTTCCATTGGTTACAAAAGAAACAGAGATGCCAAAAGGCATCTCTGTTTCTTTGGAGCGGATGAAGGGAATCGAACCCTCGCGATCAGCTTGGAAGGCTGACGTTCTACCATTGAACTACATCCGCGTGTAGAAAGGCGGGAAATCGCTTTCCCGCCTTGTTTTGGAGCGGAAGACGAGATTCGAACTCGCGACCCTCGCCTTGGCAAGGCGATGCTCTACCCCTGAGCCACTTCCGCATATTTGGTGGAGGGAGATGGATTCGAACCATCGAAAGCTCCGCTAACGGATTTACAGTCCGCCCCCTTTGGCCACTCGGGAATCCCTCCGTATTTGTTGCCGCCGGGCGGGCGCGGCACACGCTCCGTTGACCAAAAGTGGAGGTGGCGAAGGGAATCGAACCCCCAACCTGCTGATTACAAATCAGCTGCTCTACCATTGAGCCACACCAGCTCGTTCCAAAGAAAAGT
>JAEEGL016319563.1_pt1 | contig 13417 bp, 12 predicted proteins | sample 9134231 | NCBI WGS metagenome assembly JAEEGL01 (sample SAMN16246548, study PRJNA631951) | gut metagenome | biome: gut microbiome; feature: rumen; material: fiber-attached | host: Bos | place: Iran: Karaj | collected 2018-10 | reverse complement strand
CGCTTCCTCGCCTCCGACGCCGCCATCCGCGCGCTGGCCGACAACGGCCAGATCGCGACGCAGTACGTCGACCTGAACGGAGACCCGACGAGCGATGTGCATTTCAACCCCAACGATTCCGCATTCGCCGTCGAGGGCATCTGCTCGCCGGACGGCCGCGTCTTCGGCAAGATGGGCCATACGGAGCGCTGGAACGCGGGCCTATACAAAAACGTCCCCGGCCAGTACGACATGCGCCTGTTCGAAAGCGCAGTGCAGTATTTTAAATAAGCACGATAAAAGGGAAAAGCCCGGCAATGCCGGGCTTTTTTGTATATTTATGGTTTATGTTTTTTTCTGCAGCTTCATGACTCTTTCTTTGTCAGCAGCTTTTCCGCTTTTCGGACGTCATCCCATGTCAGGCCGAGCTCCGCATCGGTCCTGACCTGATGCGCTTCGACCTGCGCATCTCCGAGCGGCAGATCGTCCAGAACGACCCAGTTATCCGGCTTGTTTCTCTCGACCCAAAGCAGGATCTCCTGCGCCTTCACCCTGCTGAATTTCTTCGTCTGCCGGATCTCCGGCGTCGTCAGATCGGGCGTTTTGTCGTAAAGCGCAAGGCCCCGTCCTTCAAGCGCCGCGGATAAAAGATGTGCGTATCCGCCGCACGGCTCCATATTTTCGTCAAACCAGAACCGCCACCCGGAATGCAGAACAAGCCTTGTCCCGGTGGCCTTCACAAGGCGCGAAAGAAGCTCGGCCTTATCCTTTTCGACCATGTCGTCGTCCCGGATCTCCGCATTTTGCGTCTCCGGGAAGCCGTGATTCAGCACGCCGTCTATATCGAGAAAAATGACGTTTTCCATCTAGAATTCCACCGTAAAGATCACGGTATCTTCCCCGTACTGCGCCCTGAGCTTCCAGCGGCACAGGCTCGCAACGCTCTGCGCGATGGACAGGCCGAGCCCGGAACCGCCCTTCGCCTGCGTGCGCGCCGCGTCGCCGCGGTAGAAGCGCTCAAACAGCATCTCCGGCTTCACATCGGGAAGCTTCTCGACCGTGTTGCACACGCAAAGCGTTTTCTTCGCGCCGGACGCGGAGAGGATGACCGCGATATTCCCATTTTGGTTTACATAACGTGTTGCGTTGTCGAGCAGGATCGTCAGGATATGCTCCAGCGCGTCCCGGTCACAGGTTAACATAACATTTCCTTCGATCTGCGTATCCACAGCGGCGCCCTTCTGCGCCGCGGGTTCGGAAAAAGCCTCGCACTGCGCCCGCACCGCCGCGCTCAGATCGACGGGCTCCGGCTTCAGCGCCGCCGAGCCCTCATCCGCGCGGGAGAGAAGCAGAAGCTGCCGCATCAGTTCCCCCATGCGCGCGCATTGGGCCTTGATGTTGCGGACATATTTATTTTCGCCGCCGAGCAGCTCCGGCGTCTCGGCGTTGGCCTGAATGATGGCCAGCGGCGTCTTGACCTCGTGGCCCGCGTTGGTGACGAACTGACGCTGCCGGTCCATATTCTCCGCGATCGGGCGGATCACGCGGCCGGAGATCAGCCATAGGATCAAAAACAGTACGACAAGGCTCGCCGCGCCGACGCCGACCGCGCCGAATACGGTCTGCACCAGCGTGCGCACCTGCATGGAATTATCCACAAAGGCGATGCGCGCTCCTTCGCTTTCGGTCTCTGCGCGGTATTTGTACGCGTCGAGCTTGCCTTCGGCTTTTCCGGAGGCCAGCGCCGTCCCGATCAGGTTCTGCGCCTCTTCTTCGGTCAGTTGCGGCATGCGCTGAACGTCGAGAAATACGATATTGCCCTGCGCGTCGCACTGCGCGGCGAAAAAGCTCCCCGGATCCGAGCGGTCGAGCGTCAGTTCATAGCCGAAGACCGGACTTTTTCCCCGCTGTCTGTTCTCCGGCCCGAAATCTTCCTGCATGCCGTCAGGCCGCCGTTCAAGCTCCAGCGCGCGGGAAAGCGCCGCATCGGCGCTTTGCTCCATCTGCACATAGCCGATCAGCGCGATGCACGCGACGAGCAGCACGATCAGGATCGTGACCGAGAGCATGGCCGCAAAGAGGAATTTGCGCTTGAGCGTCTTGATCATGCCTTCGCCTCCAGACTGTAGCCGATGCCGCGGCGCGAGCGGATCCCGGCCTGTACGCCCAGCGTATCCAGCTTTTTGCGCAGGTTGGACAGATAGACCCATACGGTGCCGTTTTCGGCCTCGCTTTCATAGCCCCAGACGCGCTCGAGCAGCGTCTCGGTCGAAAAGCTGACGCCGGGATTTCGCATAAACAGCTCCATGAGCTGAAATTCGGTTTTCCCGAGGGAGAAGCTCCCGCCCGGGCCGGACAGCACGCCTGACCGGCAGTCGAGCGACAGATCGTGGAAGGTCAGGACGTCCGGCGTATAGCTCTCCGCGCGGCGCAGCATCGCGCGCACGCGCGCGAGAAGCTCCTCCATAGCGAAGGGCTTGGGAAGATAATCGTCCGCGCCGAGATCGAGCCCCGCGATGCGGTCCTCGATCTGCGCCCTGGCGGTCAGCAGCAGCACCGGCGTATGGACGCCGTTCGCGCGCAGGGCGGTCAGCACCTGCAGGCCGTCGAGCCGCGGCATCATGATATCCAGAATGATGCCGTCATACTGCCCGTTCAGGGCATAGTCCAGCGCGTCGCGCCCGTCATAGACCGGCTCGACCGTATACTGATGGTAGCGCAGCACATCGACCACGGCTTCGGACATGGCCGGTTCGTCCTCCGCGTAGAGCAGATTCATCCCTGCGTCCTCCCTTTGTGATTTCTGATCCTATTTTACCATGAAAAACCGCCGGAGAAAAGCAAGTTCCGGCGGTTTTTCGGTATTTTTACGAATTGTTCACGCATTGCCGAGCAGGAAATCCGGCAGGATCTGCATGCACTCGATCTCCAGCCCGTCCGGGTCGGCGATCCACAGCTGATAATTGCCGTACTTGCCCTTGCGCACGGGCTTTGCGGGCCATCCGGCCGCCTTGACCTGCTTCTCCGCCTCGTAGATATCGGGGACGGTCAGGCAAAGATGCATGAAGCCGATGCGGTCATGCGCCATCGGCGGGGCGTCCGGGCCGGGCTTGAACAGCTCGATATACTGCCCCTCGCAGAATTTGACGTAGCACATGTTGACCTCGCCGTTTTCCGTGCCTTCAAAGACCTTTTTCCCGCCGAGCACGCGGCAGTAGAAATCCACCGAGCGGTCAAGGTCCGACACGCGCACGGCGATATGGCCGATAGACTGGATCATTTTGTCCTCCTGTATCTTCTGAAGACAGGGGAAATCCCCTGTCGGCACTTAGTTTACATAATTATTCCCTGCCCGGTCAGCCCCATCGCGCGCAGGATGCACGACGCCATGATCCGGTAGACGCGGTCGGTCGGGTGCAGGCCGTCGGAAAGACAGCCTTCCTCGCGCATGAGCGCGTCGATGCTTTCGCCTGTGCGAAGGCTGTACTGCGTGATCTCCGCCCAGCAGTCGGCCAGGATCACATCCTCACGCTCGGCGGCGGCCCGGATGACCGGGATGATGTCCTCGCTGTGATGGATCCTCGTCGGGAGCATTTCGTTTTCGGCGGTCGAGGGATTGGGCGTGATCAGCACCGGCACCGCGCCGTCCGCGCGGAATCGGGCGATCAGCGCGGGCAGGCTCTTTTCCAGCTCCGCGGGGCCGTTTTCCCGCTTGCGGTCGTTGATCCCGACAAGCAGAAGCACGATATCCGCGTTTTCATCGTAGACCTGCGATAACCCGCCCAGAAGCTGATAGGAATAGATCCCGCTGCAGCCGCGGTTTATGAGGGTACAGCCGGGAAATTCGGCGTCGAGATACGCCTTGACCGTCTGCGTCCAGCCGTGCGGCGCATGCCAGCGCGTATAGCTGTCTCCGTCATAGGCAAGCAGAAGCTCGCCCGTGTCGAAGCTGCCGCTGCAGCCCATCCCGGCGGCAAGGCTGTCGCCGAGGACGAGGATGCGCGCCCCTGCGCGCAGACGCTTTAAAAGAAGCTCGCGTTCGTTTGATTGATTCATATTATGTTAACTTATTATGTAAAGTTTTTATGTTTACTTATTATGTAAACTTATACAGCCTTGATCCTTTTCAGGGAAAAAGCCGCAGGTTCTGCGGCTTTTTCCTTCTGAAACAAAGTTTTGCAAATGTTTATTTCTCGAAGATCGTGCCGTCGTCGAGGCGGTCGCCCGGGGCATAACCCGGATAATACTCGCTGCCCTCCCAGCGGCACTTCGGCTCATAGCCGAGCAGCTTGCGCACCTTGGTGATGGTGAACAGACCGACATCCTCCTTGCCGCCCTGATACTCGGGGATGTCCTTGCAGGCTTCGGCGATGGTCGGCCAATGCTTGGCGGCGAACTCGGCGGTGGATTCGGGATAACGCTTGGCGGTGGCGAGGTTGAAGACCTCATGCGGGTTCTCCAGATCCTTGTCGATGGCGAGTCGCATGGCATAGGCGATATCGCGGGAATCGACATACTGATAGGTATCGTCGTGGAAGCCGTCGGCATTGCGGTCGGTGACCGGGACGTCGACGCCCACGGGCTTCGGCATGAAGGGGTTGGAGATGCCGAGCAGGCGGAACGCGACGGTGCGGTAGCCGTAGAGGTTGCCGTAGCACTCGAGCATGGCCTCATTGAGGCACTTGGACAGGGAGTAGGTATCCTGCGGCTGGCAGGGCTGGCTCTCGTCGACCGGCAGGGACGGGATCTCCCACGGCATGCCGGTGGCGTTGTGGTTGATGCCGGTGGCATAGTAGGAGGAGCAGTGGATGATCTTCTTCACACCGATCCGGCGCGCGGCCTCGAGCAGGATGTAGGTGCCGGTCATGTTGGTGTTCCAGGTAAGATCCTCCGGCACTCTCTGATGGACGAAGAAGCCGAGCTCGGTCGCGTACGGGATGCCGGCGAGGTGCAGGATGCAGTCGGCCTTGGAGATCAGGATCGCGCGCATGCAGTCCTCGAGGCTGGTCAGCTCGCCCATGACGAATTTGGCGCCGAACTCCAGCTTCCACGGCTGCGGCTGATTTTCCGGCGCAACGAGGTCGAACAGCGTGACGTCATAATCGTCCTTCAGCGCATAATAGACCTGACGGCCGAGGCGTCCGGCGCCGCCGGTGACCAGAATGTGTTTGTAGTTCTCGTTCATGTGAAAAACCTCCATATTTTATATTTGAATATAGCGCTATGTCAAACAGCCCTGTCCGGGTCTCCCCGGACAGGGCAGTATGAAATACTTAGATCGTTCCGTCCCAAGTGGTGACCTGGGTGTTGTTGATCTCGTCCTGATCGAACCAGCGGGTCGTGACGACCTTGCTCTCGGTGTAGAAGCGATAGCCGTCCTTGCCCAGGGCGTGCTGGTCGCCGAAGAAGGAGAGCTTATGGCCGGCGAACGGGAAGAAGCCGATCGGGACCGGGATGCCGACGTTGACGCCGACCATGCCGCCGTCCGTATGACGGGCAAACTCACGCGCATAGTAGCCGTTCTGCGTGAAGATGACCGAGCCGTTGGCGTAGGGGTTGGCGTTCATGATGCGCAGGCCGTCGTGGAAGTCCTTGCAGCGCTTCATGCACAGAACCGGTCCGAAGATCTCCTCGCGGCCGATGGACATTTCCTCGGTGACGTGGTCGAAAAGCGTCGGGCCGACATAGTAGCCGTCCTCGAAGCCCTCGACGACGCAGTTGCGGCCGTCGAGCACGAGCTCGGCGCCCTCGGCGATGCCCTTGTTGATGTCCGCGATGACCTCGTCATAGTGCTGCTTGTAGGTGATCGGGCCGAGCTTGGAGGTCTTGTCGTAGGCCGGGCCGACCTTGATTTTCTTGGCCTGCTCGACGAACTCCTTGACGAAGGCGTCCGCAATGCTCTCCTGCACCACGACGCAGGAAAGCGCCATGCAGCGCTGACCGGCGCAGCCATAGCAGGAGTTGATGATGCCGGCGACGGTGCGCTTCAGCGGGGTATCCTCGAGGATGAGGGCGTGGTTCTTGGCCTGGGTCAGGCACTGGACGCGCTTGCCGGCGGCGGCGGCGCGCTGATAGATGATGCGGCCGACCGGTGTGGAGCCGACGAAGGTGATGCCGCGAACATCCGGATGGTCGAGGATGGTGTTGATCTCATTGCGGGAGCAGGTCACGACGTTGACGACGCCGTCCGGCATACCGGCTTCCTTGTAGAGCTCGGCGATGCGCATGGCGGTGCGCGGCGTCAGGGACGCAGCCTTGAGGACGATCGTGTTGCCGCAGGCTACGCAGACCGGAGTCATCCAGCCGAACGGGATCATGGCCGGGAAGTTGACCGGGACGATGCCGGCGAAAACGCCGAGCGGCTCGCGGTAGAGCACGGTGTCATAGCCGCGGGACGCGTCCATGATGCTCTCGCCCTGCATAAGGGACGGGACCTGGCAGGCAAGCTCGGTGCCTTCCTTGGCCTTGAGGACGTCGCCCTCAGCCTCGGCCCATACCTTGCCGTTTTCCACGGCGACCGACATGGTCAGCTCTTCCATATGCTCGATGAGCAGGTTGCGCACGTTGTACAGGATCTGGCTGCGGCGGATCGCCGGGGTGGCGGCCCAGCCCGGGAACGCTGCCTTCGCGGCGGCGATGGCTTCCAGGACCTCGTCATTGGTGCAGCACGGCGCCTGACCGGTGACTTCGCCGGTGTTGGGGTTGTGCAGATCGTACCACTTGTCGGTCTTGGACTCTTTGAACTGGCCGTTCACAAAATACTTCAGTTTTTCCATTGTCTTGCCCTCTTTACTTTATTTATCGAAATCATCGATATCGATTTCAGGGTGATACTCGTAGCCCGACGGATCGGCGGCCGGCGCATAAAAGCAGGCGACCTTCATCACGACGGACCCGATATTCTTGAGCATGTGCGGCACGCCCTTGGGGAACAGCACGGCGTGGCCCTCGGCGATCTCCTCGACCTCGGTGCCGACCAGCGCCTTTCCGTTTCCGGACAGGATATAGACAAGCTCCTCTCCGTTCGGATGCAGGTGCGCGGGGGTGACCTTCGCGCCCGGCTGGATCTTGATGACGCACATGGAGCAGAACTGGGATTTGTCCTTCTCCTGCGTGATCACCCAGCGAAGCTTCCGTCCCGGAAGGTCGAGCTCTTCGATTTTGTTCTCGTCTACGTTGATCATGGCTTTTCTCCTTTACAGCGCTTCTTCCACGCGCTTGGCGATGCCGTCCGCGGTCAGATCGAAGGCGGCGGAGAGCTGCGCATAGGTGCCGGAATGCACGAACTGCGGCTTGCCGTCCTTGCCCAGCATGTTCAGGCACAGCAGGCGGCTCGGATCGACGCACAGGCCCTTGGCGAGCAGGATGCCCGGGAGCTTGTCCGCGAGCAGGCCGTTGTTCTCCTCGGCGAGCACGATCTTCGCGCCGGTCTTGTACAGCTCGGCGAGCAGATCTTCGTCGATGGACGGCATATCGACGACCTTCGTCTCAATGCCCTTTGCGGCGAGCTTCTCGGCGGCGCCGAGCGCTTCATATACGCCGCGCCCGTAGCTGACGATGACGACCTTCGCATCCTCGGCCCCGCGCAGGGTGTAGCCCTTGCCGTACTCGAACTTGAAGTCGGCCGGATAGATGGTCTTGGACGCCTTGCGCAGCATGCGCAGATAGACGAGGCCGCGGTTGCCCTCGGCGATCCACTTCAGGATCGCGAGCAGCTCGTTGGCGTCGCAGGCGGTGATGATCTTGACATGTGCCATCTGGGAGAAGAACAGCAGGTCGTCGTTGCCCATATGGGTAGCGCCGTTGGTCTGCGTATCCATATCCGCGGCGGTGGCGAGGAAGGTGATATCGAGGCCGTGACCCTCGCTCAGCCAGCCGTCTTCGCGCTCGATCGCCTCCAGACGCTCCTGATAGGAGACGGCGATGCGGCGCATGACGCGCCAGTCGAAGAACGGGCAGAAGGTGGAGGTCCAGGCATTATAGCCGCAGGCGGCGAAGCCCTCGGCGATGTTCATCATGTTCGCCTCGGCGATGCCGACGTTCAGCGCGCGGCTCTTGTCGACCGCGGCAACGCCCGCATACAGGCCGGAGGTGGAGGAAAGGTCGGAGTCGATGGTGACGACGCGGTCGTCCTCGGCAAAGACCTTGAGCGCGGCGGTGATGACGTCGGAGCCCTGTACGTCCTTGCCGACCTCGTAGCCGGGCAGCGCGGCTTCGTCATAGCGAAGCTTCTTGCAGCGCGGCGCGGCGCGGCGCATTTTGGAGACGAGCGCGCCCTTTTCGACGGCCTTGAGTTCCTCGCCCTCGAAGGAGAGGACAAGGTTCATATCGGCGGCGTAATCCTTGAGCTCTTCGCGCACTTCGTCGCAGCAAAGCTCGTTGTAGAACTCGACGAACGCCTTTTCGCGCGCGGCGCGGCGCTCGAGCTGACGGGCCATTTCCTTCTCGCCGACGGCGGGATTGAGGGTGATCTTATGGCCGTTGATGGCGGAGGAGAAGCTGCCGAAGCCCTTGGTGGCGTCGCATACGATGGCGCAGGGACGGCCGTCGCGCTCATTCTTGAACGCGGCGAAAGCGTCGAGCACCGGCTCGTATTCGGTGCCGTTGGCGACGATCACGCGATAGCCGAAGCCCTCGAGTTTGGCGACGATGTCGGACGAGATGATCATCTTCGTGACGTTGTCAAGCTGGCCGCCGTTGCGGTCCACGATCACGCAGAAGTTGTCGAGCTTCTGGTCGACCGCATACATCAGGGCCTCCCAAACGCCGCCTTCCTGCATCTCGCCGTCGCCGAGCATGGCGTAGACGTCGTTTTTCGGATTCTTCTTGCCCACGAGCGCAAAGCCGACCGCGGCGCTGACGCCCTGACCGAGCGGACCTGTGGAGATCTGCACGCCCGGCAGGATGGGGCCGGGATGGCCGTTTAATATGCTGTCGTAGGAACGGGAATTCTTCAGAAGCGCCGGATCAAAATAGCCCTTGTCGGCATAGACGGAGGCCATGGCGGCGACCGCGTGGCCCTTGCTCAGGATGAACTGATCCTGTCCCGGCGCGGTGGGGTTTTCCGGATCGATGCGGATGATGCCGCCGTAATAGAGGCTGACCAGCGGCAGGATCGCCGAGAAGGCGCCGCCGGCGTGGATGCCCTTGTCGATGGCGTCGAGACCCTGCTGCAGCGAGAGAGCGCGGATATCGGAATCCTTGATCTCCAGAAGCTTCAGAAGGCCTTCCTTAACGCACGGATCGTTGAAAAAAATCTTTTCCACGGTTCAATTTTCCTTTCGGGGCGCGGATCCCGTATCATGGATTCGCGCGCAAACTGATTTGTCCGAATATCACAGGTTTTGCGGCAGGAAACCCTGCCGCAAAACCTTCCCCGAAGACACGCGAAACGCTGCGTCTTACTTATTCAGTTCGAGAACGGCGCCGCCCGGAGCGGTCGGGTCGGCGATGATGCGCTCGAAGATGTCTCCGAGGCCGTTGCCCGGGATGTTGGAATACATCGGTACGCAGGACGGATACTCCGGCGTCGGGAACCAGGTGTAGGCGTTCGGATAGAACTTTGCCACATCCTTGGCGCAGTCGCCGTATACGATGACCGGGCCTTCGGCGTTCTTGACGTACGGCTCAAACTGCTTGCCGACGAAGATCGTGACCGGGCAGGGCAGACGGTCGAGCACGCCAGCGACATAGGCGGCGTCGAGGCCCATGCGGATCATGACGCGGCAGCCGGGCTCGCAGGCGGAGCCGACGACGATGTTGATGTTCTTGAATTTACCGGACAGAACGGTGTCCTGATGCTTGAACTTGCGGGACACGGACTCGACCGGTACGCCCTTGAGCTCGATCTCGGCCGGATCGTTGGTGCCGAGGCCGTCGAACGCGCCGAGGACGGTTGCCGGCAGGGAGCCGGGGTTATCCCACTGCATGAGCATCTCGGCCACGGTGTCGATGGCGACCGGGTCGGAACCGCCATAGGTGGTGTTCCAGTCGGTGATGCGGTCATCCGGATACGGGCTGAACGGTCCGTTGCCCTGGCAGGTCCACAGGGAGTCGACGACGAACCAGTCCGGCTTTGCGGCTGCGGTCAGGTTGCAGATCTTCTGATAGATGTCGTCTCTGTGGCACTCGCTCATCCATCTGTAGTCCGGGCACAGACCGAACTGCAGCTTGAGGGCGTTGGTCAGGCCGGTATGGATATGGACCTTCATCTTCGGCAGGCCGATATAGACGTCGGCGTCCTTGACGACCTTCGGGAACGGGAAGTCCGCAAAGGAGCACGGACGGCCCATATGGTGCATTTCAAACTCGGTCTTCTCCAGCGCGACCAGCTCGGCGCCGGTACGGTCGGCAACGGCCTTCAGGCCGCAGACCTCGAAGCAGGTCATGGTGTCCTGGCCGAGCGCGCAGCGCTCGCCCACCTGGACCTTCGCGGGCTCCTGCTCCTTGACGACCTCGATCAGGGCCTCGAGCATACGCGGGTCGGTGGTGAAGCCGTTGTCCGGCGGAGAAGTATTGACGGTGTTGACCTTGATGAACACGACGTCGCCCTTATGGACGATATTCTGCATGCCGCCGCGGGTATCGTCCGCGATCTTGCGGATCATGTCCTTGATCTTCTCTACATGCTCGTGCGTATAATTGCCGGGCGTGCCGAGATATTCGTCGCTATGCTGAATGGAAACGATGGTCTTTGCCATAATGGATAGCCTCCTTCAGGATTTTGTTATATGATACCGATTCTTCGGTGTGCTTACTTTTTTCTCAGTCCATGTAGCCGAGCTTCTGCAGATACAGATGGTTGCGGTGGATGCAGACCTCCGGCGTCTCCGGCATAGCGGGGGTGCCGTCGAGCTCGACCATGACCTGGCCGTCATAATTCTTGTCTTCCAGGAACTTCAGGATGCCGGTCAGATCGACTACGCCGTCGCCGAGGACGCAGTAGTTTACATAACCCGTAGCGTCGATTTCCTTGCCGACGTCGTTGAAGTTGAAATAGGTCTCTCCCTCGAGCGGCTTGACCTGGCTGCGGTCAAATTCGCACTTTCCGCCGTAATCCTTGAAGTGGAAATGCTCGATCATGCTTTCGAAAGTCTTCATGATCTCGAGCGGATTGCCGCCGCCCTTGGCGATCTGGCCGACGTCCGGCGCAAAGCCGACATACTTCGGGTCGATGCGCTGGAAGAAGTCCATGATCTCGGGCTGGGTCTCGATCGGCGTGCCGGTATGCGGATGGAAGCACAGGCGGATGCCGATGTCCTGCAGCACCTTGCCCGACTCGTTGACGATCTCTACGATATCGTCGCGGTGATCGAAATAGTTGTATTTTCTGCGGTCGATGATATTGCCGCCGAAAGCGGCATGGGTGCCACCCTTCTTGACGAGGATCTCGCCGAAGCGCTTCATTCTTTCGAATTCGGCCTTCATATTGTCCTTTTCGAGGATATCATGGGAGAAATAGGCGGACCAAAGCGGGATATTGTACTGCTCAAAAATATCCAGCTTTCCCTGTGCCTCGATCTTCGGCAGGGTCCACGCAAACAGCTCAATGCCGCCGAAACCTTCCTGCGCGATGGTCTTTACCGTCGCTTCATAATCATTGTCGCTTGGCCATGTAATGCCGGTATGGCCGATCTTCAGTTTACTCATGGCAGTCTCCTTGTAAAGAAATGATAGCGGCATAAGCCATATATCGTCAGACCCCGAAAACCGGGGTCTGACGATAAAAGATGGTTTGGTTTGTGAAAAACCGAAACGAGCTTACAGAAAGATTACTCTTTCTTGTAGTCGTCGTTGGTGTAATCGACGGTGCCCTGCTTCCAGTCATAAGCCGGCTCATAGCCAAGGAGCTTGCGGGCCTTCTCGATGGAGAAGAGGCCGTCGTAGCCCTTGATGCCCTTGACCATATCGCCGTATGCCGGATACTTGACGGCATAAGCCTCGGCGGTCGGGCAGTCGAAGTGGGTGCAGGTCCAGACATGGAACGCCTCGAACGGATTCGGCAGGGTGTCGAACTTCTCAAGAACAAGGCCGACAAAGCGGGCGATGTCGCGGGAGTCGACGTGCTCCTCGAAGCCGCCGTCCAGGTAGCCGTTCTTGTTCTGCTCGGTGGGGCACGGTACCGGGAACTTGTAGACGAACTTGGCGAACGGCATGTCATGATAGAACACGCCCATCAGACGCATGGCGACGCAGCGCATGTCATAGCTGCGGCAGAACGCCTTCATCATTTCCTCGCCGAAGTACTTAGACATGGAGTAGGTGTCGCCCGGCTCCATCGGATGATCCTCGGTGATCGGGAGGGACTTGATGGTGATGGGACGGCCGCCGATCTGAGCAGCCTGGCCGTATGCATAGTAGGAGGAAGCGCCGATGACATACTTAACGTCCATGCGGCGGCAGGCGTCGAGAACGTAGTAGGTGCCCATCGTGTTGACCTTCATGCACATGTCTTCTTCCTGTCTCCAGAAAGAGTTTCTGCCGGACGGAGCCGGGCCGAGTTCTCTCTCTTCGAACGGACGCTGCAGCTCGGTGCTGCCGGTGAGGGCGCCGAGGTGGATGACGGCGTCAGCCTGCGCGAAAGCGATGGCCTTGACCAGTTCGCCGCAGTCCAGAAGATCAGCCTTGATGAACGGGATGCGCTCCTTCATGTTGGCGGACTCACGGTTCGGGGCGACGATATCGGTCGCCGCTACATTGTAGCCCAGGCTCTTGAGGTACGGGCAAACATAGTTGCCGAGTCTGCCGGCGCCGCCGGTTACGAGGATGTTTTTGATCATGCTTTTGGTCTCCTTTTTATAGTAATATGGTATAAACGACTGATTTTACGGGATCAGTAATCGAATTTCTCGGTTCCGTCCCATTTGATCGGGTACTTGTCCGGCTCGTTGCGCCAGGAATAGGCGGGTTCGTAGCCGAGCAGTCTGCGGGCCTTCTCGATGGAGAAGATGCCCTCGTGTCCCTTGAGCACCTTGACTTTGTCGGCAAGCTTCGGATAAAGCTTCTGATAGAAGTCGGCGCTGTCCGGTTTGAAGTGAGTGTCGGTCCAGACGTTGAAGGCCTCGAACTTGTTCGGCAGGGTGTCGAACTTGTCGAATACCAGGCCGATGAAGCGGGCGATGTCGCGCGCGTCGGCGTATTCGTAGATCGTGCCGGTCATGACCGCTTCCCGCTCGGACTTCGGGATCACATAGTCGCGGCCGAGGACGTGCGTACGGTTGGAGAACATGTAATTGTAATAATACACGCCCAGCAGACGCATCGCCACGCAGCGCATGTCATACGCGCGGGAGAATGCCTGCATCGTCTCCTCGTTGAGGAGCTTGGACAGGCTGTAGGTGTCCTCCGGCGCGCATTGGTTCTGCTCGGTGATCGGGCTCTCATCCGGGACGTAACCGTGGCCCGACAGGCGAGCGCGCATGCCGTAGACAAAGATGCT
>JAEEGL015130768.1_pt1 | contig 13417 bp, 7 predicted proteins | sample 9134231 | NCBI WGS metagenome assembly JAEEGL01 (sample SAMN16246548, study PRJNA631951) | gut metagenome | biome: gut microbiome; feature: rumen; material: fiber-attached | host: Bos | place: Iran: Karaj | collected 2018-10 | reverse complement strand
TATGTTCCAGGGATTCGTCAGCCTGCCAGTCCGGTCAGTACTTGGTTGCCCTTTCTTGCTTAGTCTTCGGTGTACAGGAATTCCTTTACCGCAGCGATATTGGCTTCCTTATCAATCAGATGTCCCTGTGCTCCAGCCACAATGTCATAAGGTTGTGTTGCTTCCAGAGGAAGAACTGTAGATTTAATCAGATCGAAGATACTCGCACCTTCCCGTTCCGCCTGATAAGCAATCTTGGCAAGAGCCAGGGTAATGCTACGGATCTCCTCTTCACTCATGTTGTTCACAGACATCTGGAAGATAGGGGCAATCTGATCACGAAGGAACTGATAATCTTCCTCCGTGATTTCATCCAGGTTGATAAGTCTCCTGGCGTAGTCGTCAGCAGGTACACCGGTCTCATTGGTGTACAGAGCCACTTTATCCGCAATAAAACTTCCGGCACTGTGGAAAAGGCCCGCAACAACATTCGCGTCGCGTTGGCAGCAATTGTATACGCTGTCATACTGCAGCCATCCATTGCCCACAGCCTGCAGGCCGTTCAGGTGGGTATTGGGTCCGAAATCATTCAGATAATATTCCTGAGCCAGCATATCAATAACAGTCTGTCCCAGTTCACCAGCAGCCACCTGCTCCTGAAGACGGATCTTTTTTGAGGCCACCATGCCATTCAGAGCATTACGCTCCGCACGGGTGATATCTACATTGATTCCACCGTATTCATCAATCAAGGAAGCAAGGTTCAGATAATTCAAACTCAGATAATGTTTTATATTCAGACCGAAGTTCTCATTGAACACCTTCACAGCTTCTTCAGGTCCATTGTTCCGGTAGGGCATATCCAGCTTCTGGGGTACATCATAGCCTTCGTAATCAATGAATGTATCCCAAGTGAACATCATCAGGTGAATTCTGCCCTGATCAGGTTCCATGGCCGCAACCATCAGAGTATTACCGGCATTACCCTTGTCATTACTCATACCCTCATTGCAGATCAGAAGGAAGGATTCCCAATTGTCATCCTTTGCTTCTTCCGCTGTTGCTGCCAAGGGAAACATGCACAAGAGGAGAAGCAGAGCTGTCAGTTTGGTAAGAATACTCATTATCTTCTTCATAATGCTTCCCTCCTTTAAGGATTCTGTGTCGGGAGTGCTTCCCTGTTCAGATCGTACTTGCTGGTGATGATCAGGTTGCCGTCAGCATCATAATAGCCGTTCCAGCCTGCAAAGCCTTGCGCGTTGTTTGTCAGTTTGTTGTAACGATCCAGGTACCGTTCTGCAATCAGGCGTCCTGCGCTGTCGTACTCGCTTTCCTTACTAGAGTATCCTTCATCACAGTTAGCCTGTCCGCCGTACTTATCGAAGTAGCCTTCCCAGGTACGATGGCCATTCTCATCCTCTTCATACTGGAGCTGAGCATAGCCCTTTGTCGTATTGATGGGCTTGCTTTCATCATCCAGATACGTTACTTCATGAACCCTTGTTGTTGGGTAATACAGAATGCTGACACCGTAAGCACCCAGGATGTCTGCGGTAGGCTCGTCATTCACATCATAGTATAGCTGAATATATTTCTCTACCTTGGCAGCATTGGTCAGGTCGTATTCGTAGCTTCTGGAAGCATATCCATCCGCATTCACAGCAGGATTGCCGTTCTCATCCAGCCAAGTCTGCTTATCAATCCGTCCAAAGGGTGTATATGTGGTTGCTACACCATAGGCACCGTTGACTGTAGTAGCACTATTGGCTGCGTCGAAATACTTTTCCAGAGCGATCTGGCCTCGGCCGGTGTATTCCTTTTCTACCGTACTGGCGCCTTCTGCACCGACCGCCGGATTACCAGCCTTATCGAAGTAGCTGATCCTAATCATCCGGTCATACTTGTCGAATGTCTGGCGGCTTTCGATGTAGGACTCGTCATCCATGGTTTCATTGATGACACGAAGTGTATAAGTACGGTTTTCTTCGTCCTCATCTACGAGTTCGCGCTTGCTGTATCCGTTATAAGCAACAGGCTTGTTCTCGTTGTCGAGATAGGTTTCTTCCTTCAGGTGTCCCTTTTCGGTATACTCAGCGTAATGGGCATAATAGCCATCCCTGCACAGAGTGGGCTTGTCCATTTCATCGTAGTATTCCTCACTAAGGATCCGTCCGGCGTCATCATAAGCCATCAGGTAATAAGCATAAGCAGATCCTTCAGGAATTACCTGCAGTTGAGCAGTATTCAGATAACGTACATTGGTCCGGTTTCCAAGGTCATCATAGGTAAAGACAGCCTTGGCATAACCCATCTGAGTATCTACCAGATTACCATCCACATCATAGTAATCTTCTTCAGTCTTCAGACCCAGCGTGTTATATTCCGTTGTTGTCTTTGCATATCCGCGGCGTACTGCCATCGGTTTGCCTTCGACATCATAATAACTAACTTCAGTCTGACGTCCGGCTAAATCATAGACATACCGGGCTTCGGCATAATCATTGGCATAGAATGTGGGCCGTCCCTGCTCATCGTAGAAATGAACTTCCAGCACTCTTCCATCCTCATCCACTTTCCGGACCATTGAAGAATAACGCCCGTGTGAATGAAGTGCTGGCTTTCCTCCTCGTGTCAAGAGGCGTTCCTCAATACAGTGATTACGAATGTCGTATGTCAGCAAAATTTCGCAATAACCTTCGTTGCACCAGATTTGTTCATTATCCTTGTTATAATAGGACTCACGGATCTTGTTGCTGTTATTATCATACTGGTAAGCCACAGAACAGTAGCCGCTGGAAAGCTTGGCCGGCTGGCCATCCTTATCCAGATAATCTTTCCGGATGACCCTGCGAAGTATATCCCAAGTGTTGCGCAGCGTGGCGTATCCGCCTGCACCAGCTACCGGCAGATCATCATTATCGAGGAAGGTTTCAGTCAGGATATCCCCGTTCTTATCCACCGTGCGACGTATTCCGGAATACCCGGCGCTTATATAGGTCCGGTTGTACTTGTCATCCAGGTAGATGGTTCCAACCTGGTTCAAGTCGTTATCATAGATAAACTCACTGGCAGCATAGCCATCTTTAAACAGTGTGGGCTGTCCGGACACATCCAGATAAGTGGTACGCCAGATTTTGCCTTGATCGCTGTATTCGTATCGGATTCCTGCGTAACCGGCAGAAATCATTGTGTTCAGGCCATTGGCATCCAGGTAAGTAATACCTGTACGGCGATCCTGATCGTCATAAGCGTACTGAATCGTGCTGTAACCAAACTGAGTTTCCACTGCCTGCAAGCCGGTATTAAGGTACTCGACTCTTAGCAGTCGACCACGTGTATCATATACATTACGGGAAGCAGGCGTACGATCTGTTAAAGAAGCAATCCGCTCATTCTCATCCAAGTATTGTTCCAGGACCACGTGATTGTTTTTGTCATATTCACGCTGCCAGACGCTGAAACCTTCCGGCAGACGTGTCAGCTTATCAGTTTCATCCAGATAGCGAACCTGAAGTACGTTATTGGCATTATCATATACCTTCTGTTCTGCAGAATAGCCCTTCTTCGTCATGACCCGCTGCATCTTATCATCCAGGCAGGATGTCTTGGTGATCCTGCCCCGAGCGTCATATTCAAAGGTCTTGGCGGCATAGCCTTCCGGCAGGGTCACGATATCCATGTTGTAATACCAGACGCTGCGCACCCGGCGGTCAAAGGCATTATATACGTGAACAACACGGTTATAACCATCCGCCAGTACGGTCGGCACACCTTCATGGTGATACCAAGCTTCCTCTGTCAGGTTGTTGTGGTTATCGTACTTATAAGTCTTATATCCATAGGTGTTTTCCTGCAGGGCAGGATTATTGTTTTCATCAAACCAGGCTTCACTCAGCAGATTGCCGTGGCTGTCCCAGGTCTGCAGCTTCTTCGCGTAGCCGATCTGCTGCATGAGGAGATTGCCCTTGCCGTCGGAGTATTCTTCAGATAAGAGATGTCCGCGGATATCATAGGTATCCGTCTTCTGAGCATAGCCCTTGGTAGAGATCACGGGCTGTCCTTCTGTGCCGAAGAATTTTTCGGTCAGCAGATTGCCCCGAGCGTCATATTCGCATTCCGTGGAAGCATAGTCACCACGGAGCATATAGGGCATGCCGGTTTCATCCAGGTACTTTTCGCTCAGCAGCCGGTTTTCATCATCATATTCACGCAGGACTTCCGGAGCACCGGCAATGACTTTTGCAACTTCCCCGTTCACACCGAAATGCACTTCACGGGTAGTATTGCCGTTCTTGTCATACTCGCAGATGAAGGAAGCGTATCCTTTCGGGCAAGCGGCAGGTTTGCCGTTCTCATCGAAGTACTGCTCACTCAGCTGGTGACCTTCCATATCCCAGGTGTTCTTCTGGGTATGGTATCCGTCAGCAATTTTCACCGGTTCATTCTTTGCACCGAAGTAAGCAATGCTCACGGTATTACCCATATAATCGGTTTCAGTTACTTTGCTTGCATAGCCGAAGGACGTATCCGCGGGTTCACGATTAGCGTTCAGATAAGCAATCGTGATCTTATTATTTTCATAGGTAGTCTGCGTAACAGCATAACCGTCTCGACTTTCCTGTAGAGATCCATCCGCGTTGTAGCGGGATTCCTCGGTTACACGTCCCTGGGCATCGATCTGACGTTCCAGCTTGGCATAACCAGGATTGGCAGGAGCGGTGAGTTCTCCCTTTTCATCGTAATAAGCACGCAGCGTCAGATTCCCGGCGTGGTCATATTTGACTTCATAGGAAGCATAGCCCTGTGAAATCACAACCGGTTCTCCCTGCGCGTCCAGATATTCCACCTTTGTGGTCAGACCGGTTTCTGGGTCATAGGTCAGTTTTCGTGCGGCGAAACCGTCGCTCTGAAGAACTGGGCGGCCGTTAGTGCCGACGTTCAATTCATAGGTCATGTGGTGGGCGTTGTCGTATTCCCGTTCAACCTTTGCCCGTCCACTGACCAGAGTGGGCATGTTCTCCGCATTATAATAGGATATGGAAGCAATATTACCCTTGTTATCATAATCATAGATTGCACTGGCATAACCATTGCTGTTGGTAACAGGGTTACCATCCGCGTCGAAGAATTTTTCACCGGTATGATGTCCGGCATAGTCATAGCTATGGACCTGAGCAGCATTGGTGCCATTTACGGCCATGGGCTTATTGTCATCCCCGAAAGTGACTTCCCACAGCAGGCTTCCCTTGCTGTTATATTCCCGCAGCATGGCCGCTTCCCCGTTCCGGGTAGCGGAAAGAGTACCGTCCGCGTTGTAATAGTGTACCGAAGTCTGCAGCATATTCCGGTCGTAAGTATATGTGGCTTTATGCGCACCGGTTACAACGCTGGTATCCGGATTGCTTTCCGCGTCGAAGAATGCTTCTTCAAGAAGCAGGTTCTTTTTCGGTCCGCCATACACCATACTCCTGGCATAGGCTCCGGTAATCGCTTCTACTGGATTACCGTCCTTGTCGAAATAGGCTTCGTAGCAGGCAGGTTCAGTAGGATCGTTGGTTTCATACTGGTATTCGACCCAGGCATACTGACCCTCTTCATATCGGGTAGGGAGCCACTTATCGTCCATGTATACGGTTTTTATAATCTGGTTATACTCATTTCTCGTATTGACAATACCGGCATGACCTGCTTTACGCTTAATCAGTTTCAAGTCAGGCCCATAATACTTTTCCCATTCAGCATAAGGAGAATTCAGTACCCAGAGTTTATTATCATCCAGTTTATAGTTATCATCATCGAAAAGTTTCCATTCAATCCGAGCATAGCCGCCATTGGACTGAGTATATTCGTCCAGGATGTCATAATATGTTTCCCGCTTGTCCCAATCATAATCATTATTATCATCATACTCAAATTCGATCATGGAAACACCGGATGTAATCATCGTACGGTTACCATCTGTTCCGAAATAACGGATATAGTGTACCCGTTCGCTGCTCCCGTAGTATTCATATGTGACCCGGGCATAGCCATTCAGCATTTTGATCAGATGGCCTTCCCTATCCAGATAATCAATCCGGATCACTCTGTTCAGTTCATCATAAGTATTGACAGTAGACGCGGTACCGGTAGAAGAAATAATTAATTCGCCATCCGCACCATAATAGTCTGTACGGATCAGGTTACCCCGTTCGTCATAGCTTCGAACTTCCCTCTGCCAGCGTTGTGCTCCCAGCGTCTTGCTGCCGTCCGTACCATAGATTTCCGTGGATACCAGCATCGGTTTCCTATCACCTTCAGCATCACGAACCACAGTATTATGCAATTCTCCCCGTTCGCTTTCCGGCATGACATTAGGGACACCTTCTCCAGATCGAGTTGCGGCAAGCATCATCCCAAGGCCCATGTTATCGACACGAGCGTTGGATGCGGCAGTCATTCCCTTTGCGTATGTGGATACAACTTTCGCACTACCTTCAGTACCTAACAGAATATTACCATTTGCATCCTCATACCATTTGGTAATAACGACAGCGTTTTCATCCTCCTCCAGGCTGTAAAGAATCCGGGCATATCCACCAGTGGGTTGGGTCAGGTTGCCAGCAGCATCATAATAAGAGGTAGAGAAAATCTGATCTCCATCCCAAATATCCCGACGATAGCTGTAGCTACCGATAATATCAGCGCGGTTTCCGTCTGCAGCGTAGCGGTCTTCCGCCACGATGTGAGGTATGCCTTTGGAGTTGTTTTCATAGGTAAAAACGGCTTTAGCATAGCCGCCATCCGCGACAACGGGCTCACCGTTCAGACCGGTGTAGGTTTCGGTCAGAGGATTGCCCTTCGCGTCCCAAGTGTATTCAGCCTTATGGAATCCTCTGCTATTAACAACAGGATTACCATCAACATCATGAGCAGTTTCACTGATCAACTGACCGTTTTCATTCCACTCACAGTCGGTCAGGCTATAAGCGGGAATACGCAGGCTCCGGGGCGTCACAGCAGCGTTCGCTCCGGAAACAGTACTAAGTAACAGCGTCAGAATCAGAAGAACCGGAATTACCCTGATGAGCTTTTTCATGCTCTTTCCCCTCTCATGGTCCCTTTAATATGTCCTGGGTCAGTCTTCGTTTTTTGTTACGTGTTTCTTCTTCGGGATGTCCGGATCTCCAGTCACTCTGGACCGAGTATCATACTTGTTATAATATTCATAGCCCCGCTGGGAACGCTTACTGTAGTATTTGCCCTGGTGCAGTTTCTCACCGTAGAAGACAAACCCCAGCACTTCCATACCTGTCATCTCACAGGAGACCAGTGCGCGGCGGATTTCTCGGTGATCTGAGAATTCCTGCCTTACCACGAACAGGGCACCGGCACACTTGCTGGACAGTGCCAGCGGATCAGAGACAATATTTATCGGCGGTACATCCATCAGGATCAGATCATACTGTTCCTCCAGATCCAAGATCAGTTTCTCCATAGTTGGGCTTTCCAGCAGTTCGCAAGGATTGGTCGGCATAGAACCGGCAGGAAGAATATCCAAGCTTTCCCACACGGTAGAGACGATAGCTTTCTTCGGGGTAGAGCCTCCGGTCAGGATATCCGCCAGACCTGAAGCATTAGGATCATAGTAGAAAATCTCGCTCTGGCACGCCCTGCGCATATCCGCATCCACCAGCAGAATCTTCTTCCCGCTCATGGCGAGAGAAACAGCCAGGTTCGCGGCAATGGTACTCTTCCCTTCTCCAGAGATCGCACTTGTCACCAGTACGGTTCGATGCATCTTTTCAGACAAGGTATAAAGCAGATTCATGCGGAGTTTGGCATAGCCTTCCACGAGATCCATATCTGTCTTCTCATTTAATAAATAAGCTCCTGCGTCTTTTTCAGACCCCTTTGCTCTTCTTATATATGAAAGAATGGGAGGAGTATATTTATTGGTTATTTCTCCTGGTTTTTCTACTTGGTGATTCATCAAAAACATAATTGTTAACAATAAACCAGCAAGAATTGCCCCAGCTAAACCACCAATAATTCCCTGTTTCTTATCATTACGAGCATTTGCATACACAGGAACGTTAGCAAAGTCTTGAGATTTTGCTTCACCCGCTGTCACTACGTCTTTGATAGCACTCGGAGCCACCTGTAAAACACTATTACATATATCAGCTGATAATTGCGGATTTGTTGTTGTACATGAAACCTGTACCATAGGTGTTTCATGTATGGATTTCATAGAAATAGCATTACGTATAAAACTTGTAGTCAGTCCAGGATACTTCTGACTAAGGAGAACATCATCTTCATTACCGTTCTCTCCCGCAGGATCAATAGCGTATTCCAGTACGCGTTGCATCACTGTTTCACTTTTGACTACTTCGCTATAGATGTTTACCAGCTGAACAGCACTGGAAATATCTGAAGAACTAGTGTAGCCGTAGTTCACTAGGTTTGGATTGCTATTGGTTACGAACATGGTACCAGAAGCGGTATAGGTATCCGGCGCTTTGGAAGCACGCCAGAACATAAATCCAAAGCCAATGGCCGCGCAAAGGATTACAAGCCAGCAGCGCTTGAGAATGTAGACGGCCAGTCTCGCGAGATCGATGCTTCCGCCCTGTTTGTTCATCGTTAACCCTCCAGCTTCTGATTCAGTTCGAGTGGTGTAACTTGGTTGTATTGATTACATCGTATATCTATTAGATTTTACCATATCACATTTAAGCCTGTAAAGGTAAAAACCAGCATTTTAACAAGGTTTTTTCGTTGTATTTACAAGGTTTTTCGGGCTCTTATGCACATCCTGCATCACGTACATACAACTTTATGGGAATCCTGTTAAAAATTGTACAAACGTTTGCGCCGCAAAGATTGACATTATGTAATTCTCCCTTCCACCACTCTGACGACAGACGTGATAATAATCACATTTTTATATACGTAGTACATTGTCGGATGGCAGTTGTTTTGCAAAAAGTCTGCATATTTTTTCTTGCGAATGCAATGAAATCACATTTTTGCCTCACAATTTCTGCATGATTCCTATGCATAAAAAGGGTTTGGTTACTTCCTCACATATTTGCGACTGATCTGTACATTAGTATGTTCCCATCCCCTATTTTACTTGTCTCTTATGTAACTATTCATGCTTTTTATCCCCTTTCAGGTTATGTCTTGGATCTTATTAGTAATACTTCCTATATTTATATATACGGTCAAATGATAGGAAGTGGCTGTCAACTCGCTACAGGATTTACAGAGTTTTTTGATAAGAGTAACCCTGCTATGTAATTACCTCGTAGATTATATACTAAGGGAACGTAACTTTAGTTGTCCTTTCGTCCCTATTTCGCGCCGTTTGTCCCGCAGTGGGCGGTTGGTGTTCCCGTGTGTAGTGACTAGGAATGAGGTTGTTCTCCTCTTCGTTTATATGACAGACAAGCTTGGAGGGTTCCTTTGTTATCACTATTGTTTCATTGTCTTGTTTGATGAAGGAGAACGGATTATGAATAAGCTGATGACCCTGGTTATATCTTTTGTTTTGGTTTGCGGGGTGTTTGTTGTGCTGCTGAAGAGCAGGTGGTTTATCAATATGAGCTGAAGGCGGATGGAACCGTTGAACTGACCGGGGTAAATCAGACAGATCTGGAGGTCATGGATATCCCGGCAGAGGTGGACGGGTATAAGGTGACGTCTATCGGGGTATTTGCCTTTGGATACTGCTCCCGGGTTTTTTCTGTCAGCATACCGGAAGAGGTCGAAGTTGTTAAGGATGATGCGTTTGCGAATTCCCGCAATCTGGAATCAGTCAGTTTTCCGGACAGTCTGGTGTATGTCGGCGGACATGCGTTCCGGAGTAAAAAGCTGACAGAGTGTTATCAGCGCATTGAATGATATTCCTGAAAAATATGAAATTCCGGAAGGCATTCTGGGAATCAGCTCCTTAGGTTTCCAGGGAAACGTGCACCTGAGAGAATTGATCGTGCCGGAGGGCTTTATATACATAGGGAGCAGCGCATTCAGCGGATGTTCCGGGCTGAAGGAAATCACCCTCCCTTCCAGTGTAAATGAGATCGATTCTTACACTTTTGAATACTGCTATGAGCTGGTTATCAAAGCACCTGCCGGTTCCTGGGCACAGCAGTACACTGAGGATAACGGATACCGGTTTGAAGCCCTTGAGTGAGATTTCCTGATTTTTACCATTGTCCTTTTTTTCGTTCCAGATCCCTGCCATAGACAGATATGCTACTCTTCATGAATATGCAAAAGGTATATAGAAAACCCGAAGAACTATATCTTCGGGTTTTCTTTGTAATCTTTTTATCACATTTCTGCATCACATAATTCGTTCATCAAATATGAATACTTATTGTAATCTTCTTCCTGAAGCAAATGATATTTTTCATTATTAAGCATAATAATATTTATTGGCTTATCAGTCATCTTTACAAATTCATTTCTATTAAAACCTATCCCTGACATAATAAACTGTGAAGACAAATCACTATTCGATAACATATATTCTATAAAGTTGTTTTCTTTTAGTTCATCAGTTTCAGCATTGTTTGGGCTATCTAATACGATTGGAAATTGAATAGCATCTGGATTAAATTCATTTCTTAATCTTATTATTGTGAAATACCAAATTACAGTTGATATATATCTATTGCTACCACCTATTTTGAGATTGTTACTTATTGTCTTGGCTTTTTCTGGATCTATTTCATCCAATCCGAATCTCACCTTTGCATTCATTAACAATTCGTAGTACTTATCGTCTATAGCTCTCCTTTTGTTGTTATACTCTGTGATACTCTTTTGTATTTTATCTAAAGCCGCCCGTTGTGTATCTATTTCACATTGTAACTGATGGTTTTCATCAACTATACTTTCTCGTATTTCACATAACCCCTTATATCTTAATATATCATTCACTGCTTTGGTATTAATCTGCATTTTGCATTCATACTCTTCCATTCGTTCTAGTAATGCAGAATACTTGTTCTCTTCCTTTTCTATATCAGACAGAATTTTCTGTATAGATATCTGCAAATCGTTTTTCACGATAATGATATTATCTGAAATATTGTACCTTTTGCTTCTTAAATTGATAGTATCCGTTATTTCTGTTCCGCACTCTGGACATATATGCTTAAGCAATTGTTTTATCTCTGTTTCATTTGAGCTCATAAACTGTTTTGTTTCTTCAAGAAGTGTTTCCAAATCAAAAAGATTGTTTCTCAATTCAACAAGGTGCTTTTTACTTTTATTCAGCTGAATAATTAAAGAAGAATACTCTTTACGGTATCTATCTATATCATGATTTAATGATTCAAGATTCCCAGAATAAGATCCAACTTCTAATTTATTATCAACATCTTTTATCATTTCAAGCAGAAGATTACTGCGTTTTATACTATCTTGAATCTGTTCAGTTAACTCTTCTTTTCTTTGAACAAGATAAAAATATTCATCATTATAAACTCCGAAGTGACAAAAAAGAACATTTTCTTTATAATTTGCGTATTGACCAAGTTTGTCGAAACTTACAAATGCACTTCCATCATATTTATCTTGATCAAGAAAATAAGGTAGGTAATTAAATGCTGGTGGTGTTATTTCGAGCTTGTTTTCATTTCTCGAAGGTAACATGACAGCAAAATTGATTATTGTTTTTAATTTTTCCGCCAATTCAGCGCTGTGAGTAGCCGTAAATATTATCTTTTTGTTTGTATCAAAAATCTTATACAAATTAGCTGATCTATAAATATAATAATCTATATCATCAATAGTAAAGTGAAGTATATATATCTTATTCTTTTTCTCCCACTTATTAGAAAACCAAGCTTCCGCACCTAGAGAATGATATAAGCTGCGCATTATAACAGACTTACCCTTCTCATTTCCATCCAACTGACTTGATGTCAATATATTGATGCCATCTGTAAATTCTATTTTCTTTGCTTTCTTTTCATGAGGAGAAAATAAATACAATTCATTAAATATCATTTTCATTGTCGTATGCTCCCTCCTCAAATTTATAAATAATAATAAAGTAAAAAACCATTTTATCCGCATCCTCATATTCCAAAGGAAATCTCTCATGAAACACTTCTGCAAGCATACAAGAAACAGACTCTATATTCCCCAGTTCTTTTTGTCTAATCAAATATGTTGATATTTCATTCTCAAGGCCCATTAGTATTCTGTTGTTTGGCATTATTGTCAGCAACTTTGTAAGAGCTTTCCGATAAGCTCTTTGTACAGAAATACTATCAATTGTATTGATATAGTCTTGTGTTTGTTTTATGCCCGTTTTTTCGTTGACTGCATGACAATCTAGAAACTTATTAAATTCATCTCTTGTTATTCCTTTGGTATGAATAATTGTTTCATAATCCTCGGCAGAGAACTCATAACAAGCTTTATCATTTACTGTATCAAAAATCAAACGACAAAGTGCAATGGGGTTTTGTGGCTCACACTTCTTTATTTTTTCAAACGATATAACTATTTTCCCCTGAATCTCATACTTGGGATCTTTCAAATTCATATGGGTATATATATAAAACATATTTGACAAGTTTGTATCTGTTATTCCTAGTTCTTCACACAATGCATCCTCTATTATTTTTTTGTCAGGAAAAGAATCAAAACATCTGATTTCCTCATCAATCTTTACCCTATCACAACTATATGGAGTATTTGTAACCAAGAAAAGGTTTATTTCTTTACTTTCAAGATTATTAAGTATATACAGTTTCCCAACTATTGAGCCCTCTGCGCCTGGAGACGCTTTTTTGGTCAAGGATTTACTTGTATATGCTGATGTATTTATCCCATGCGCTTTTATTTGATAAAAATCATATCCATTCTCAAAATGCACTTCAACATCACAAACATAATCGAACACCATTGTAAAATCCCTGTCTTCTTCCATAAGATCAAGCATTTTACTTACTCCCCATAACAATTCCCTGCGAAAGCGATTCTTGCTCCTACTACCAGATAAATCATAAGGTAAGCTCATATAGTCATTATGATTCATCACTATAGCCACCTACCCTCGTTTATATTTCCAAAGTATCAATGTTTCTTTATTGACTATTTTTGTTTACACAAGTAGTGCATATTTGTCATTATGTAATGACTTTTTTGTGTTAAAACTAATAAAAGAATTTTACCATATAGAAAATACTCTTTCAATGCATTATAGTTTCTTTTCTGTTTATATGTTATCTCGAGTATATGTATTCTTCAGCTTGGTGATCTTGTCTCTTGCTAGAAATGTATTTTGTTTGATATACTTCTCTCAGGTTTTACAATCGAATGTCGAGAGGGGCTGTTGGTGTGTCTGAACAGACAAAGGTTAAGCTGTTCCGGGAAAAGAGCCTGGAGGCCGTGGAGTCTCCGGAGAGTTTGAATGATTATCTGCGGG
>JAEEGL012249654.1_pt1 | contig 13417 bp, 13 predicted proteins | sample 9134231 | NCBI WGS metagenome assembly JAEEGL01 (sample SAMN16246548, study PRJNA631951) | gut metagenome | biome: gut microbiome; feature: rumen; material: fiber-attached | host: Bos | place: Iran: Karaj | collected 2018-10 | reverse complement strand
GCACATAAAGCGGAAGCTGTGAGAACACATCTTGATAGCGCATCAATAGGGCATAGGCGCATACCGCCGAAAGTGCAGCTGCCGCTGCTGACAGCAGGATGCGGAGAAGGGGGATTCTTTGATTCATCGTACACCTCCGTCAGATTTGAACGTTCCTCAAGGGAAACGAGCCTGTGTCGGCGCGTCGTCATGCGTCTGCGGAGACCCTCCGCCCCGCTCACTGCACTTTTTCTTCTCTCGGCTTATGGAACGGCTTGAGGGCGAGCCACGCGATGACGTGCGGGATCGGCGCGAAGACGAGGGACGCGAGGAATTCCGGCAGCACGGCCAACCGCATCGCATCGCCGAAGCGGAGCTCCTCGACCGTCGCGAACAGGGTGAAGAGCGTGAAGAAAATGTGCGCGAAACAGGCGGCGAGGGTGTAGGCGGCGCGGGTCGCGGGCGTGTCGCGGAAGATCTCCTCCGTGAGACACCCGGCGAGATAACCCGCCAGCATGTAAAGCGGCGCGAAGACCGATACGGTCGCCCCGCCGAGGGATTCGATCACGAACGCCGCGGCGATGCCGAAGATCGCGCCCCACCGGCCCCGCTCGGTCATCCCCACCGCGATCGTGAGCGGCAGCATGAGGTCCGGGACCGCGCCGAGGAGGCGGAACCGCGCGAAGACGGTCGTCTGCAGGAGCGCGAAAAAGACGAGCAGAAGGCCGCACACCACGAAGCGGGCCGCGACGTCCGCGTCGATGATCGCCTTGATGCGCTGGCGAAGCGAACGGCTTTCCGTGCGGTGCAGATCGATTTCCTTCTCCGAGATCACGGTCTCGGATTTCATGAGCATGCGGTCGCGCTTTTTCATGGGAGCCTCCTTTCGGGAAAGCTGTGCGTGGGGAGTGAGGAATCGGAGGGAAACGGAGCGTGAAGAGCGAACGGCTCCGGCAGGAACGGCTGCGCCGCGGCACATCCCGACCGGCCGCACGAACGTTTGATTTTCGGAATCCGCGCAGCGGCTTCTTCCTCAACGGTTACCTCTTCACTGTCAGTTGTAAACTCCTCTTCCCTCACCCTCCGAGGTCCGCCGCGCTGACGACGGTGATGTCGTAGTCCGTCAGGACCATGACGCGGGAGAGATCGCTGTAATCCGCGGCGCATTTCACCTGCACCGTCATCGAACGGGTGTAGGGGTTGATTTCGACCGAGTCGATGTACCCGATCACCAGACCGCGCGGGTAGACGCTGCCGTAGCCGCTCGAGAGGATGCGGTCGCCGACGGCCGCTTCCGAATCGCCCGGCAGGTAGTTCAGACGGATCAGCCCGTCCGCCGCGAGCGAGAAGTCCCCCCGGCATACGCCGAGATCGTTCGTGCGCTCCACGTACGCGCCGACGGAGGAGTTCGGCTCCACGATGGTGGTCACCTTCGCCCAGTTGTGCCCGACTTCGGTGACACGCCCGACGATGCCCTCGGACGTCACCACGGGCATGTTGATCTCCACGCCCGCCGACGAGCCGACGTCGATGGTGAGCACCTTCGAATAATTTCCGCTCTCACGGCCGGTCACCGACGCCGCGAGCATCTTGTAGTCCGTGTGCACGCGCTTCATTTCCAGAAAATCCGCCATCCACGCGTACATTTCCTCGCGCTCGGTGGAGTCGTAGATCTGCGTCTGCAGCTCCGCGACCTCTTCCCTGAGCTGATTGTTCTCCTCGACCAGCGCGTCGAAACGGGTAAAATACCCCGCAAAGCCGTCCATGGCGTCCGCGGCGTAGTTGAAGAACTTCTGGAAGGGCGTGAGCAGCCCGTTGACCGCGTCCCGGAGGACGAAGGTCGCCCCCATCGAGGCAAGCACCGTCGGCACGATGCAGAACAGCAGCGCGATGACGGTGACGACGTAGAAGAATTTGGACTGGAAGAATTGTTTCATTTGTTCTGTCCGAATAGCTTGATGAATTCAGAAGGAAGAATGCTCTGTGCCGCATGATATCGGCAGCTTGCCGGGACGGGAGCGGCTTGTTTTTTTCCCCGGAGGAACGTTCTTTGCGGAGCTTTCTTCCAAGAAAGCGACCGTTCCCCCGTACCCCTTACTTATTCCGGTAATTCAGCCCGCCCGTCTCGCCGTTCTCGATGTAGCGGCCGATGCCGACGGCGACGCAGTCGATGGGATTCTTCGCGACGACGGTGCGGATGCCGGTCACGCGGGCGATGAGGAGATCGATGCCCGCGAGCAGCGCGCCGCCGCCCGAGAGCATGATGCCCGTGTCGTAAATGTCGGACGCGAGCTCCGGCGGGGTGTTTTCGAGCGTGTTGCGGATGATCTCCACGATCTGCTGCACCTCGTTCTGCATCGCCTCGCGCACCTCGCCCGACCGGATCGTCACGACGGCGGGCAGGCCCGAGAGCAGGTTCCGCCCCCGCACCTCCATCGCGCCGCGGTCCATTGCCGGATGCGCGCTTCCGATGCGCTTCTTGAGGAGCTCCGCCGTGGTCTCGCCGATGAGGATGTTGTATTTGCGCTTGATGTAGCTCGTGATGGCCTCGTCGAGCTCCGCGCCCGCCGTCCGGAGGGACTTCGAGAGCACGATCCCGCCGAGCGAGAGGACCGCCACTTCGGTCGTCCCGCCGCCGATGTCCACGATCATCGAGCCGCGCGGATCGTCGACGCGGAGTCCGCTGCCGAGGGCTGCCGCCTTCGGCTCCTCGACGAGGGCGACCGACTGCGCGCCTGCCGCGAGCGCCACGTCCTCCACTGCCCGGCGTTCCACCTCGGTGACGCCGTAGGGGATGCACACCATCACGCGGGGATGGCTGAAGATCGTGCTCCCCGACACCTTCTTGAAATAGTGGTTGAGCATCGCCGCCGTCCCGTCGAACTCCGCGATCACGCCGTCCTTCAGGGGGTGCATCGCCGTGATCGAGCCGGGCGTCTTGCCGAGCATGAGCTTCGCCTCGTTCCCGACCGCGACGACCTTCTTCGTCTTCGATTCCACCGCCACGACCGACGGCTCGCGCAGGATGATCCCGCGCCCCTTCATATAGACCAGCGTGTTCGCCGTTCCGAGGTCAATACCGATTGTTTTCATCGTTCCTGTCCATCCTTCCCCGGGCAGATATCCCGAGCCGCGCCAGCTCTTCGGCCACGCGGCATACGGGCAGCCCCACCACGTTGTAGTAATCCCCGCGGATCTCTTCCACAAAGACGCACGCGCCGCTCTGATAGCCGTACGCCCCCGCCTTGTCGAGCGGATCCCCGCTGTTCACGTATTCGTCGATTTCTTCGTCCGTGAGGTCCCGGAACCGCACCTCCGTCGAAACGGCAAAGGCCGATTCCGCCGCCCCGGCCCGGATCATCACGCCGGTCCAGACCTCGTGCGACGTCCCGGAGAGCTGCCGGAGCATGCGCCGCGCGTCGTCCGGGTCCTTCGGCTTGCCGAGCGGCTGCTTCATCGCGGGAGACCAGACGACCGTATCCGCCGAGAGGACCGGGGTGTCCCCGATCTCGTCCCGGTACGCCGCAAAGAGGGCGTCGTTCTTCAGCTTTGCCAGCGCGATCACGTATTCCCCGGGATCACCCGCCGGGAACGGGACCGCCGCCTCGTCCGCCGGAGCGGTCAGGACGCGGTGCGGGATGCGGGCGAGCGTCAGGATCTCGTGCCGCCGGGGGGAGGCCGACGCGAGAATGATTTCGGTTCTGCGCATCGGTCAGTCCCTCGTCACAAGCCTGCCGAGCAGGAGGGAGAGCGCGACGCAGATCACCGTGGAGACCGTGATCTTGATATAGATCCCGAAGGTCAGCGACAGTACGGTGAGGTTGAGGACGACCGGACCCTCCGTCCCGAAGCCCTGCCCGTAGGAGAGCCACGAAAGGGCCGGGACCCCCGCCGTAATCTCCGCGACGAGTCCGCCCACGACGATCCCCGCGAGGGTGAGGAAGAGATATAGCCAAAACGATCTTGAACGCATCGTTCCTCCTTGCAGCGGCACGCCGCTGTCATTCTGTATTTTCGGAAAATTTCTCTTAAACGCCCGTGTGTCCGAAGCCGCCCGCGCCGCGATCGGTGTCGGAAATCTCGGGGACTTCTTCGAACGCCGCGCGCAGGACCGGGCAGAACGCCATCTGCGCGATGCGGTCGCCGGGTTCGACGGTGACGGGTTCCGCGCCGAGGTTCACGACGGCGACCTTGATCTCGCCCCGGTAGTCCGCGTCGATCACGCCGACGCCGTTCGAGAGGGCGAGCCCGCGCTTCACCGCAAGGCCGCTCCGGGCGAAGAGGAAGGCGGCGACTGACCCGTCCGATCCCTCCGGAGCGCCGAAATCGAGGGCGATGCCGGTGGGGATGAGGGTCCGCGCGCCGGGTTCGACGGTGATTGCCTCGTCGAGGGCCGCCGAGAGGTCGCATGCCGCCGCGCCGGGGGTCTGATAGGCCGGGATGCGGGCATCCGGCCGGAGCTTTTTGATTTTGACGGGAAGAGTGGACATGGCGGGGGCTCCTGCTTTGTTGAATTTTGGGAGAATGAAGAATTCAGAATGCAGAATGAAGAATTATGGCGTGAAGCTGCAATTCTGCATTCTTCATTCTTAATTCTGAATTCTCCTCCCCTCGCCGCTCTCGCCTCTCTGGTACCGCTCAATGACGTCGCGCATTTCGGGCGCCCGCTCGTCGGTCCAGTGGAAGCAAAAGGCGGGAGCGCCGCGGAGGGAGTCCAGCCGGTCGCCCATCCACACGGGGACGGCGTTGTACACCGCGTTCACGCAGTCCGCTTCGCCGATGACCGGGAAGCGCGCGCCCACGCGGTCGGTGAGGATCCCGCGGCAGGCAAAGGGCTTATGCCGCTCGGGATCGCGGCCTCCGCAGCCGACGCACGCGCGGTTCCCCGGCTGGATCACGCACTTTGCGAGCGTCATGACCGGGATCCGGCCGTACACGATCGGGGATAAACCCATCAACCGCACGGCGGCACAGGGGAGTTCGGGAGAGGCAGCGACGTCTGCGCATCCGAGGCGGCGGTAGAAATCCGCGGCGGCGGCGTTCGTCACGTTGCCGCGGAAGGAGAGATCGGCGGTGAATCCGGCGTCGACGGCGGCCCGCACCTGACCGGGCGTGTGGCATTCAATCCGGCGGCATCCGGCACCGCGCGCGTCGGCGAACAGCGTATGGATCTGCTCGTCGGTCAGGGGGAAGACCGGCAGCGAAGCGGAGAGCTCCGGCGGGGAGTCAAGGTTCAGTGAATCGAGGGCATCCTTCGCCCGGCGCACGTCCCACGCGGAGACGGTGACGCGGGAGAAAGCGGCGAGGATCGCCCGGACCGCTGCGGGATCGCTGCCCAGGAGAGCGGCGTCGGCCACATATAGGGTCCAGGGGACGTTATTGTCCTCGATGCGCGGGGATTTCGGCGGCTGATACGGCGCGGGGTCCCGTTTGACGGGGGGATCCGGCGGCATCGCGGAAACGGCGGCGGCCAGGGCGTCCGCGGCCCGGCGTCGGAGATCGTTCAGGCGGCTGACGGGCATCCAGAGTCCGTCGTCGAGGGAGACCGTCACGGGATCGGTGAGCGCGGGGGTGAGGCCCGTTCCGCCGAGCTTGGTGAGGCTTTTCACCACGGCGCCGCGGTCCAGGGGCTTGCCCGTCGCCTCGTCCGGCGGATCGCCTTCGACCGTCGCCGACACCTCGTCCGAGACGAGAGTCAGGCGGACGGGCTCGTTCCGGCGGCAGGAGAACGTCATGCGGACCCTTTTGGCCATGAACGCCGCGCGCTTTTTTTCTGCCTCCCGCAGGCGTTCGCCGAGCGCGGTTCTGATCGTTTTCGCATCCGGGAAGGACGCCGGGTTCTCGCGCGCGGTCCGGCCGACCATCGAGGGGACGTATTTCCCGGCGAAATACCCGTCGGTGAAGCCCCGCGTGAAGAGATCGGCGAGGAAGGCGAGCTCTTTCGGATCCGCGGCCCGCTGCTCGTCGAGGAGGCGGCGGTACACGGACGTCACGCCGTAAACGTAGGACGCGGGCTTGAGGCGGCCTTCGATCTTGAGCGAGTCCACGCCCGTCGCGATGAGGGAGGGGATGTCCCCGGCGAGGCACATGTCCGCGAGGGAGAGCGGCGTCGGGCTGTTTTTGGAGGACGCGGGATCGAGGGCATAGGGCAGGCGGCAGGGCTGGGCGCATTCCCCGCGGTTGCCGCTGCGTCCGCCGCAGAACCACGACATGAGGCACTGTCCCGAGCACGAGACGCAGTGCGCGCCGTGGAGGAAGATTTCGATCTCGAGCGGTCCGCCGCACAGGTGGGCGATCTCCTCGCGGGAGAGCTCGCGGGGCAGCACGAGGCGGCTGAATCCGTTGGCGTACAGGATCCGGCAGTCGGCGGGCGAGCCCATCGAGGTCTGCGTGCTCGCGTGCAGGACGGCGTCGGGCCAGCGCTTTTTGATCTCTGCGGCGAGGCCCATGTCGGCGATGATGATCGCGTCGGCGCGGCTGTCGTCCCAGGGGGAGAGGATCCGGTCGCAGAGGGCGAGCGCCTCGTCCATTTCGCGGTCGCGGACCCGGGTGTTCACCGTGATGTGCGCCTTCGCCCCGGCCGCGTGGGTGAGGCGGATGGCGTCGGAGAGGGCGTCCCCCGCGAAATTCTTCGCCCGCATGCGGTTCGAGAACACCGGCGCGCCGAAATACACGGCGTCGGCTCCCGCGGCGAGGGCGGCCCGGAGGCTTTCTTCCGATCCGGCGGGGGCGAGCAGCTCGGGCAGTTTCCCGTTTTTCGTCATTCGTCCGCCTCCCGCGTGCCGCTCTTTTCCGCTTCGAGGAGCGCGCGGATGCGTCCGAGCTTTTCCTCCCGGCTCATGCCGGCGTAGCGCGGATCGGGGACGGGCTCGGCGGGCTTGTCCTCTCCGCCTGCCAGGGCATAGCGCGCGCGGCGGAGCTCATCCTCGAGCGTCCGGATCCGGCGGGCCGCCGTGTCGGCTTCTTCCAGCGCGTCGACGGCGATGAGGAGGGCGGCGTCGAGGCGTCCGTCACCGGTGCCGAGCCGGGGATTGATCTTTGCCATCGCGCCGAGGCGTTCGTTGAGCTGCCGTTCGATGCGGCGCGCCTCCTCCTCGCTCTTGTCCGTGACGACGTTGAGGAAGCGTCCCGCAATGCGGAGCGTGAGGGAAACGCGCGCCTTCGGGTCTGTTCTGTTGGGTTCCGCCATACGCCGGACCTTCCTTCCCGCGGGAAACGACACCTCCCGCATTATATCTGATCTATTATACACGATCCCGGCCGCAAAAGAAAGAGGTATTTGTGAATTTCTCGCGGGATTCCTTCGCCGGCGGGCTTCTGCGCGGCACGGAAGCGGCAAAAAGCACATTTTTTCGCGATGTTCACGAAATCCGGTTGAATTCAGACAAAATCCGTGGTACAATCAAACCGACAGACCGGGAAGAGGTCCTTCGCCCGGTCAAAAATCTATCAGAAAAACGGAGCATCATCATGAGTCTTCTTTCCACTCTCATCGGATCCATGTCCACGGACGAATCCGCAGAAGCGATCTCCCGGAAAACGGGGATCCCGAAGCTGGCGGTCGGCGCCCTGATCGCGGCGGCCCTTCCCATGCTCATCAAGAAGCTGACGAGCAACGCGTCTTCCCAGCAGGGCGCGGCGTCCCTCCTCGGCGCGCTGACCCAGCATACGAACACGGCGCCCGTCGCGAATCAGATCGCGAACGCCGACACGGCGGACGGCAACGCCATCATCGGCCACATCCTCGGTTCCGACCAGGCGGCGACGGTGAATCAGCTCGCGGCCCAGACGAACCTGAGCGAGGAGCAGGTCTCCTCGGTGCTCGGCAACATCGCACCGGCCCTGATGAGCTCCCTCTCCGCGGCGAACACCGAAAACGTGCAGGCGAACGTGCAGGCCCTCGAAGAGAAACCGGCGTCCGGCGGCGGGCTCGGCTCCCTCCTCGGCGGCATTCTCGGCGGCGGATCGTCCGGCGGTTCCTCTTCCGGCGCGGCGTCCCTCCTCGGCTCCCTCTTCGGCGGCAAGCAGGAAAAGGAAGAGGAAGCGGCCGTCGACGGCAGCTCCCTGCTCAATCTCCTGATGAACATGAAATAAGACCGCGAGGGACCGGATCCCCTGCAAAACAGAACGGTCGTGAAGCTGTATGCCCGATACAGCCGCACGACCGTTTTTTTCATGAAAACCGAAGGGATCCCGCCGCAGCGGCTGCCTGTAAACCGTAAACGGTTCCCTCTTTATTTGATGTCCTCGATCACTGTCTCCGGCGCCTTGTCGAGCTGCCAGGGATCGCGGACGATCTGCTTCAGGAGGCGCAGCGCGGAGGCGTAATAATACCCGTCGCAGATGCGCTCGTCGAGGACGAACGTGAAGTCGAGGTAGTGCTTTCGCTTCACCGAGCCGTCCATGTCGAGCTCGTACGTCCGCCGCTTCGTCCCGAAGGAGAAGAACACCGGGCAGGTGCCGAAGTCGTAGAGGTGATGGTAGATCGGCGGGATGCCGAGCGAGCCCATCGACGTGATGAAATACGAGCAGTGGAACGGGCTTGCCCGCGCGATCAGGGGCGGCATGAGCCCGAAGTAGTCGAGCGTCTTCATGAACCACACGAAAAATTTGAAGAACAGCGCAGGGAAGTGCCGGATGAAGCCCGCGACGCTGTCGAATTCGCCGCCCGGATTCTCCCGGTAGCTCACGATCTCCCGGTTCACCGCCTCGTACACTTCCGCCATCGTCGCGTCCGGGGCGAGGATCGCCTTCACGCAGGTGTCCGGAGACTCGAGCGCCATCTCCTTCTTGATCGAAAGGGAGACCTCGATGTGCTTCCGGGTCCAGATGCGCTGTCCGCGGATGAAGCGGTTGAGCGCGGGACGCTGGGACACGAGCCGCACGTACGCCGCGATCATGACGTGCATCATGCTCATGTTCGTCATGCCCTCGGCCTGCTTTTCCCGGATATACTTCTCGATCTTCTCCACGTCGAAGGAGTCCCGGATGAAGTTCTGCGAGCCCGTCCGGTTGACCATGATGAACGGCACGACCGCCGCCATCGCGGGGATCGTTTTGACCCGCCGGAATTCTTTTTCTTTCTTCGCCATAAACCGCTCCCGCACGAAAAATGCTTCTGTTTTTGGAATTGTTTGTATTATAGCACAGCCGCGGCGCATTTGCAAGAGGCGGGGACAGATTTGCCGCAATTTCGCGGGGGCGGACTTCACGGAATATTTACAAAGTTTTTCGGGAAATCCTGTCACAAACGCCGCTCCCCGGACGTATCTCTCCCGGACGCCTCCCTTGCGGGGCGGTGAAGAATGTGATACAATACGGACAGAACGAAAAACCGGGATGGGACCGCCATGCTGCTGATCCTCATGACGCTTGACGATGCGGAGCAAAACCGCGTCCTCGCCCTTTGGCGGGCGAACGGCGGGGCTCTTGTCCGCTATGCCCGGCGGGAGCTCGGTCCCGGCGCGGCGGACGAAGCGGAGGACGTGGTCAGCGACGCGTTCGAGCGGCTGATGATCCACTACGAGCGGTACGGAGGCCGCACGGACGAACAGATGAAGGGACTTCTCATGCGCATGGTGAAAAACCGCGCGGCGGACGCGCACCGGCGGAGACGTCGGATCGGGGAGATGCCCGCCGACCCGGACGGAGAAGCGTGGGAGGAGCGCGTCGCCGATCCCGCGCAGCCGACGCCCGAGGAACGGGTGATCTCCGGAGACCGGGTCGAACGCATGAAGGCGGTGATCCGTTCGCTGCCGCCCGCGCTGCGCGACACGCTCGAGATGCGCCTGCTCGAGGACATGACGATCGGGGAGATCGCCGGGGAATGCGGCGTTTCGGAGGACGCGGTCAGGCAGCGGCTGAGCCGGGCGCGCAGACTGGTGCGGATCCGCTGGGAGGAGGAGGAAGAACATGAATGACACGGACAATTTCGACGGGCTGATGAAAGCCGCCCTCTGCGAGATCGTGCGCGAGGACTGGGACGCCCTGGTGAACGACGGCGGCGGGGAGACGGTCACCGTCAGCCGGGGGATGGGGCGGCGGATCGCGCGCATCCTCGCCGGGGAGAAGCCGAAGAAGCGGCGCGGCGGACTTTGGGGGAAGCTGGCCGTCGCGCTCCTCGCCGCGCTGTCCGTCCTCGCGATGCTGGGGATGGCCATGCGCCCGGTGCGGGAGGCGTTCGTGCATACGGTCGTCACGTGGTACGGCTCGCATTTCGGCGTGCGGTACGAGGCGGCGGACGAGGCGCTTCCCGCCGTCATCGAGGAGGTCGTCCTCCCGGCGTGGCTCCCGGACGGATGGTCCCTCGAGACGAATTTCGCGACGGACTATCTCGTGAGCCACACGATCCTCGACGCGAACCGGAACCGGATCACGGTGGACCAGCACATCATCAAGCCGGACGAGGAGATGGACCGCATCGACGGCCGCAGCCCGGACGCTGAGGTCGAAGACTTGCTTTTGAACGGCGTGACCCCGGCGAAGCTTATTAGCTATTCGGACATCGGCGCCGGCGAGCGGCTCGCGCTCATGTGGACGGACGGGTATGCCTTCCTCTTGAAGACGAACGGGCAGCACGCGGACGCCGACACCCTGATCCGCATCGCGGAGAGCATGGAAAGGGAGAGAAAATGAAAAAGGGAATCCGGAAATCCACGGCCGTCCTGCTGGCCCTCGTCCTCGCGCTGCTCTTGGGCGCGGGATGCCGCAAAAACCGCACCGACCTGCACGGGAGGCTCGACACCTCCCTCGTCAACGCGGCGGGGGAACGCTACGCGCCGATCCCGCTGGCCCTGCCCGACGGGTGGTCGATGGCGGTCGGCGGCGGGGCGTGGCAGGATCCCGAAACGGGCGAGATCCTCGTTCCGGCGTCGGACGGCGACGGAAACTGCGCCGTCTTCCGGTTTGCGGCGGACGGCGGGCTGCTGTCGAAAACCGATTTTCCGGCGGAGGAGGGCTCCTCCCTTCTCGCGTCGGCGATCACACGGGATGGGGAGGAGGTCTGGGCGGCCCTGCTCGTATCGGACGGGATCGGCACGGTCCTGCGGCGGGTGAGGACCGCGGACGGGCAGGTCGTCTTCGAGCGGGCCTTTTCCGAACTGCATGAGCTGCCGCCGGACTTCTTCGTCGAGAGGATGGCGGCGGACGGCGACGGGGATCTCTGGCTCGCCGCAGGGGACACCGCGCTGGTCTATACGTCCTCCCTCGCCTTCCTCGGCGACGTGAAGCCGGGCGGGCGGATCTCGTCCCTCGCCGTCGATCCGGCAGGGCGGATGTGGGCGTCTGCCGAGATCGTCGAAAATCAGGACTGCGGCGCCTTCCGGCTGAACAAAAAGACCGGGGGCTGGGAGGAGTCGATCGGGCTGGACCCGACGAACCGCAACCTCGCCTTCTCGGCCGACGGGGACCTGTACTACGACACGAAGGAGGGCGTGCGCGCGCTTCACTGGGACGACGAAGGCCGGGTCACCGTGCGGCCCGTGATGAGCTTTCTCGCGTCGGGGATCGTCTGGGGCGAGGGCGGCAGCCTCGTCAGCGGGGAGGCCGGCGGGGACCGCTCCGAGCTGATGCTCGCGTCGGAGGACGGACTCCTGTTCCGCGCGGTGGAGGGGGAGGGGAGGCGCATCGTCTGCCGTCCGACCCTGTTCCGGCCCGCGGAGGAGGAAGACGGTGACGGCGTCGTCACGGTCCAGATCGCGTTCGCGAAGGACGACGGCCCGAAGAGGGAGAAGATCGTGAAATTCAACGCGGAGCACCCGGACATTCAAATCACCCTGCTCGATTACAGCATCTACGACGAGAGCTACTACGCGGGCGAGCAGAAGCTCCTCTTGGACATGACGACCGGGATCATCTCGCCGGACATCGTCGTCGGGGGGGCGGACTCGCTCGTGATCATGACCCTCGCGCGTCAGAACCGGACCGTCGACCTTCTGCCGTACTTCGAAACCGAGGAACTGCTCCGGCCCGACAACATCTTCGGCATGGCAAGGCGGTTCTTCGACAACGGCGAGGGCGGGCTCTGGGGCTTCGCCGCGAGCATCCTGCCAGAGACGTGGGTGTCGTCGCGCGAGATCCTCGGGCCGTACGGGAGCGACGAGGGCTGGGGCGTGGAGGAATACCTCGATTTCGCCGAGAGCCTCCCCGCGGGGCAATATCTCTGCTTCATGTACGGCGCGCGCGGCGTGAATTCGATGTATCTGCCGGGCGTCTTTGAGTCGTTCGTTGACAGGGGGACCGGGACGTGCACCTTCGATTCGCCGCTCTTCGCGCGGTATCTGCGCCACCTCGCCGCGCTGCCGACGTGGACGGAAATCGGGGCGACCATGCCCGAGTACCGGGAACAGACCGAGCTGACCCGCGCCGGGTTCTACGCGCTGTACGACGCGCGGGATGGCGGTGCGGAAGATATCTTCGGCACGCCCGATTACGTGAACATCGGCTATCCCTCGGACAACCCGGCGGGGCGGGTCAAGATCTACGGCACCGCGTATGTGATCCCGAAGACCGCGCCGCACCCGGACGAGGCGTGGGAGGTCCTGCGCGCGTTCTTTCTCGACCAAGAGGCCCGGACCGCGGAGACCTCGCCCCTGAAATCCGATTTCGACGAGGCGTGGGAGGCGAGCCGGGACCTGATCCACCTGCACTTCGAGAACGGCGCATGGACACACTGGCCCGCGCCGATGTCCGAATACGACGAGGTGGCGGATCAGATCAAGGCCCTGCAGGATGTGATGAACCCCGGGCTCTCCTACACCGTCGAGCCGCCGGACGAGGAACAGCATGAGCGGAAGCGGCGGTGGCTGGAGGAGGCGGGCGGCCGGGCGATCGATTTGCTTCCCCCCGAGGTGAACGAGCTCATCCGCGAGGAGATCTCTACCTACCTCGGCGGCGTCGGGACAGCGGAGGAGTGCGCCAAAAAGATCCAGTCCCGAGCGTCTCTTTGGATGGCGGAGCATCGGTGAAGAAGTCCGTATCAAACGAAAAACCGCGGATCCGTGTGGGTCCGCGGTCGTTTTCTGTCCCTTGATTTCCGATTATTTTTTTGCATGCCTTGCGAAGGACGCCTCGTACATCGCCTCGAGCCGCTCGGTCATGGCCTTCGCCGTGAACCGCTCGCAATAGAGGCGGCGCGCACCGTCGGAGAGCGCGGCGAGGAGGTCCGGATCGCCGATGAGGCGGCTGATCGCGGAGGCCATCGCGGGCGCGTCCTTCTCCGGGACGAGGAGGCCGTTCACCCCGTCCTCGATGAGGGTCGGGTTCCCCCCGTACGTCGTTGCAACGGCGGGGATCCCCGCGCTCATGCCTTCGCACAGCGCGAGCGAGGTGGCCTCGGTCCCCCACGAGCAGTTGAGGTTGAGGTCCATGATCCCGTAGTACGGCGCGACGTCGTCGGCAAAGCCCGCGAAGATCACGTTCCCGGTGATGCCGAGGTCGG
>JAEEGL011854547.1_pt1 | contig 13417 bp, 12 predicted proteins | sample 9134231 | NCBI WGS metagenome assembly JAEEGL01 (sample SAMN16246548, study PRJNA631951) | gut metagenome | biome: gut microbiome; feature: rumen; material: fiber-attached | host: Bos | place: Iran: Karaj | collected 2018-10 | reverse complement strand
TGTGCCGCTCCTCTCCGGTCTGTTCTGATGACCGCTGATCCCATGCTCCCTCCCGTTAAGGCGGGAGGGAGCCCGAAAGGAGGAAAATCCCTTTGAACTTTATCTGGGACAAAATCACAGAGTGGCTCAAGGGCTTGCTGGTCAGCGGAATCATGAGCAACCTGACCGGTCTGTTTGAGGGCATCAACGGACAGGTCACTGAGATTGCCTCTAATGTGGGTAAAACACCGCAGGCATGGAACGGCAGTATTTTCAGTATGATCAAAACACTGTCTGAGAATGTTGTTGTGCCTGTTGCCGGAATAATCCTGACGTTCGTCTTGTGTCTGGAATTGATTCAGATGCTGATCGACCGGAACAATATGCACGACTTTGACACGTTCATTTTCTTCAAATGGCTGTTCAAAGCCGCTGCCGCCGTCCTGATCGTGACCAATACCTGGAACATTGTCATGGGCGTGTTCGATGTTGCCCAAAGCGTTGTAAACAGCGCGGCAGGGTCAATCGGGTCAAATACCGCAATTGACGTAAACTCTGTGGTCGGCAATCTCGAGGCCCGACTAAGAGAAATGGATATCGGGCCGCTGTTCGGCATGTGGTTCCAGTCCATGCTCATGGGCATTGTGACCTGGGTGCTTACAATCTGCATTTTCATTGTCATCTACGGTCGCATGATTGAGATCTACATGGTCACATCGGTAGCGCCGATTCCCATGGCAAGCATGATGAACCGCGACTGGGGGCAGATGGGCCAGAATTATCTGCGCAGCTTGTTTGCGTTAGGCTTCCAGGCATTCCTGATCATGGTCTGTGTCGCAATATACGCTACACTGGTTCAAAGCATCGCGATCACGGACGACGTTTCAAGCGCTGTCTGGACATGCATCGGGTATACGGTTCTGCTGTGTTTCACGCTGTTCAAGACAAGTTCGCTTGCCAAATCAGTGTTCAATGCCCACTGACGGATATGAATGGAGGAAATAAACCATGGCATATGTGCCTGTCCCCAAGGATCTGACTAAAGTCAAATCCAAGTTTCTTTTCGGCCTGACCAAGCGTCAGGTCTTTTGTTTCGGCATCGGCGCGGCCTGCGGTCTGCCGGTGTTCTTCCTCACGAAGGGCTCAATCGGCATCACTTTCGCATCCATGTTGATGATTGTGATCATGCTTCCGTTCTTTCTGTTCGCTATGTACGAGCAGCACGGACAGCCGCTGGAAGTTGTTCTTCGGCACATTGTTGAGTCCAGATTCACTCGTCCCCGAATCCGGGTGTACGAAACCGATAACTTTTACGGCGCGATTGACCGCGACGTGAAACTGAAAAAAGAGGTGAACCTAATACTCCATGGGAAAGAAACAGCAAAATCTCAAGCTCACCCGAGCGGAAAAAAAGCAGCTGAAGGAACTGCTGGAGCGGAACCGTCCCGACAAGAAACAGCCGCGGACGACCCAGGGAACCATTCCGTATGAGCGGATGTGGCCGGATGGGGTCTGCCGGGTAACGGATAAGTACTACACGAAGACCATTCAGTTCCAGGATATCAACTATCAGCTGGCACAGAATGAGGATAAAACCTCAATCTTCGAAGGCTGGAGCGACTTCCTGAACTATTTTGATTCCAGCATTCATCTTCAGTTCTCATTCCTGAACCTGACTGCCGGCGCTGAGAACTTTGAACAGTCCATTATTATTCCCGACAGGGATGACGGCTTCGATGATATCCGCAAGGAATACGCCGAAATGCTTCAGAATCAGCTGGCCAAGGGAAATAACGGCCTTGTGAAAACGAAGTACATCACTTTCGGCATCGAAGCAGCCAACATCAAGGAGGCAAAGCCCCGTCTCGAGCGTATTGAGATCGACCTTATGAACAATTTCAAGAGGCTGGGCGTCTCCGCATCCCCCCTGAACGGTAAGGAACGCCTGAAAGTCATGTATGACATGTTCCATATGGACAATCAGTCGCCGTTCCGCTTTAACTGGGACTGGCTGGCTCCGACAGGCCTGAGCACAAAGGATTTCATCGCTCCCAGCAGCTTTGATTTCCGTGACAGGCATTCATTCGGATTTGGTGATAAGTTCGGAGAAGTTTCCTTCTACAATATCATCGCCTCCGATTTGAACGACCGCACTTTGGCGGATCTGCTGTCTATGGAATCTTCTCTGGTGGTAGGCCTTCATATCCAGGCGATTGATCAGAACGCTGCCATTAAGAATGTGAAAAGGAAGATCACTGAACTGGATGAAATGAAGATCAACGAGCAGAAAAAAGCCGTCCGGTCCGGCTATGATATGGATATCATTCCTTCCGACCTGGCCACATACGGCGGTGAAGCCAAGAAACTGCTGGAAGATCTCCAGAGCCGGAATGAACGTATGTTCCTGATCACGTTCCTGATGCTGAATACCGCACCGAGCAAAAAACAGCTGAATCTGAACGTGAAACAAGCGCAGAGCATTGCGGTGCAGCACAACTGCCAGTTGGTTCCTCTGGACTTTCAGCAGGAAAGCGGCATGGTATCCTGCCTGCCGCTGGGATATAACAAAATCAGTATTCAGCGGGGACTGACCACATCGTCCACCGCTATTTTTGTGCCCTTTACCACTCAAGAACTGTTCCAGGTGGATAAGGAAGCCCTGTACTGCGGGCTGAACGCCCTGTCCAACAACATGATTATGGTTGACAGGAAGAACCTGAAGAACCCCAACGGGCTGATCCTCGGTACTCCTGGTTCCGGCAAATCCTTTTCCGCCAAGCGTGAAATTGCGAATGTTCTGCTGGTAACGGATGACGATGTGATCATCTGCGACCCTGAAGGCGAGTATTTCCCGCTGGTTGAAGCCTTCCACGGCCAGGTAGTCAAGATTTCACCGACATGCAAAAACTACATCAATCCGATGGATATCAACTTGAACTATAGCGATGAAGACAATCCGCTGTCCCTGAAGTCCGACTTTATCCTGTCCCTGTGTGAGCTGATCGTAGGTGGGCGCGACGGACTGCAGCCGATCGAGAAGACCATTATCGACCGTGCTGTGCACATCATCTATCAGCCGTATCTCAATAATCCGTGCCCTGAGAATGTACCAATCCTTGAGGATCTGTACAACACACTGCGCAAACAGGATGAGAAAGAGGCAAAAACGCTGGCAACAGCGCTTGAAATCTATGTCACCGGTTCTTTGAACGTGTTCAATCATCGGACGAACGTGGATGTGAACAACCGTCTGGTCTGCTATGACATCAAAGAGCTGGGAAAACAGCTGAAAAAGCTGGGAATGCTTATCGTGCAGGATCAGGTATGGGGTCGTGTGACTGCCAACCGTGAAGCGCATAAATCCACAAGGTACTACATCGACGAATTCCACCTTCTGCTGAAGGAAGAACAGACAGCAGCATATTCCGTTGAAATCTGGAAGCGCTTCCGTAAGTGGGGCGGAATCCCGACCGGTATCACGCAGAATGTAAAGGACCTGCTGGCCAGTCAGGAAATCGAAAACATCTTTGAAAACTCTGACTACATTTACATGCTGAACCAGGCTGCCGGTGACCGGGAAATTCTGGCGAAAAAGCTGGGAATCTCCCAGCATCAGCTTTCCTATGTGACGCAGAGCGGTGAAGGCGAAGGCCTTCTGTTCTACGGAAACGTGATTCTGCCTTTTGTGGATCGTTTCCCGAAGGATCTGAAACTCTACAGCATTATGACGACCAAGCCCACTGAAACCCAGGTAACCTGATAAAACGGAGGATTCACGATGAAAACTGTGCTTATTGTTATTGGCGCGCTCTTTGCCGCCTTTATGCTTCTCTTTATCTTCTGCGCCTTACGTGTTAGCAGCATGTACGACCGGCAGGAGGAAGCCATGTTTGAACATTGGTATGCAAATCATACCGAAGAGCCGGAAAAGGAGGTCCCTGACACATGATCAATCCTGATCAGCCGCGTTCTTCAAAACTTCTCTTTTCCAAAGAAGAACTGGCTCCGGATGAAACTCCTCAGGCAGCCAAACCCACAGGCAAAAAGCCAAAGAAAATGAAGCCGGCACAGAAGAAAGCGGAATCCCAACATCTGAGGCAAATTGACAGTGAAGGCAAACATGTTTCCAGTGAGGACGGTAAACTCACCAGGAACCGCTCTTCTCAGATGGATCACGGTCAGGACGCAAAGGATCGTCAAGGAAACAATCGCAGACAGTATAAGATTCGATCAGAATCGCAATCCGGAATACCGTCAGAATCCGCTGAAGAAGTCAGATATGACCGACTTTTTACTGAAGCGTCTGAGCGAACTGATATTCCGGCTGACGGAAAGATCACCCGCAATCACCGTCCTTCTTCCCAGAAGGGACCAGCTTCAGAAGCCGGCAGGTCTTCAAAACCTGCGGGTGGTGTGAATCCCAGAGCTACGCCGGGTGATGTAAAAAAGGAAGGAACCGCAAAGGCTGCGCCTAAGCTGGCTTTTGAGGAAAACCGGAAGAAACCGCCTTCCAAGCTGAAGCATCCATCAACCGTTGTCAGGACCGTCAATACGGAACTGCATCGGAAAGCCGCACGAGCGAACGAGGATAACAATGTTGCCGCCGAAGCTAGCCTCCAGGCGGAAGAGAAAGCCGAATCAACCCTTAAGATGGGAGATCATGCTTTCCATGCGCATAAGCTTCGGGCATATAGACGAGAAGAGAAAAAGGTTGACGCAGCAAACATCCGGACACTTCAGAATGCCCGTAATGCGGAAAACCCTAATTTCACATCCAACCCGTATTCACGCTGGCAGCAAAAACGCACCATCCGCAAGGAATACGCCGAAGCGAAGAGAGCCGGAAAGTCAGCCTCCTCTGCGCACAGCAAGGCAAAGAGAGCTGAAGAAGCCGTCTCCGAAGTGAAAGACAAGATCCGGACCGTTGTAAGCACTGTTCGCAGAAGGCCGAAGCTTGTGCTCCTCGGCTTGCTGGGCGGTATGCTTGTGTTGGTCATGGGCATGGTGCAATCCTGTACTCCGCTGGCACAGTCAGTTCTGGAATCCGTTGTGATCGGTACCTATCCCGCGACTGAGGACGATGTCCGAGCCGCTGAACGTGCTTACCTGGCAAAGGAACAAGAACTGAAGTATGAAATGGATCATTATAAGGATGTTCATCCCGGCTATGATGAATATCATGTCGAACAGGATGAGATCTGGCATAACCCATATGTGTTGATTGCCATCATTTCCGCTTACTATGACGGGCAGGAATGGGATATGGACAAGGCCATGCCGGTGATCAACAAGTACTTCAAGCTGCAATACAGGGTAACGGAAGAAGTGACCACAGAAACCCGATACCGAACAGAGCAGCAATCCGGAACCCACTGGGTGACCGATCCGGATACAGGTGAGCAGACATTGGAGTCATATACCTATGAAGAAGATGTTCCGTATGAGTATACCATCTGCAATGTGACGCTGGAAAACTACGATCTGTCGCATACTCCAGTTATCAGTATGAGTCATCATACCATGGGCATGTACGCGCTGTATATGGCAACTCACGGGAACATGGAGGGCATTTTCCACGGCAAGTACGCGGTTCCGCTGAAAGATCCGTATATCTATGATATCCCCCAGGAAACGCTGGATGCTGATCCGATGTTTGCGAAGCTGATGGAAGAAGCAAACAAATATGTCGGATATCCGTATGTCTGGGGCGGCGCTTCCCCTGAAACGTCTTTTGACTGTTCCGGCTTCGTCAGCTATGTGTACACCGCTTCCGGTGTATATAACATCGGTCGGCGTGGAGCGAACGGCCTTCACAGTATGTGCCGGACCGTCAGTGCGGAAGAAGCCAGACCCGGTGATCTGGTGTTCTTTGAAGGCACGATGGGTGAAAAAGTCGGCGGCATTACGCACGTCGGAATATATGTCGGCAATCATCACATGATCCACTGCGGTTCACCCTGCGGCTATGCGGATCTTAACGATTCCTACTGGGTACAGCACTTCCATTCCTTTGGAAGAGTACCTTATTAACACTTCAGGGAGCTTCGGTTTGCGAGGCTCCCTTTTCAAATCCGAAGAAAGGAGAAATGCTTATTGAACTGTTCTGATACCCAAAAAGGATGGCATCTTCGCGTTCTCTGCGCAATCGTCTTCCTGATGCTGTTTGTGTGGATTCTTCCCACATATGCGGCTTACGGCGAGACCATCACTCTTGTGGACGATGATTGTTTCCTGCTGGTAAATGAATATACCGGTTATGAAGAACTGATCCCCATTCATACTGTCACGACAATTGGCCGGGAAAACGTAAAAATCAACGGCGTGATATCCAAGAACACGCTTCTGGAATACACAATCCCGGATGAATTGCTGCTCAATGATCCGTACTTTGCAATGCTCATGATGGAAGCGGATAAGTACATAGGTTACCCGTTCGTTTACGGAGCGTCAAACCCTGCTGAAGGCTTTGACTGCTCCGGCTTTGTCTCATGGGTATTCATCCAGTCAGGTGTGTACAACACGGGCAGGCGCGGCGCGACCGGCCTTCATACGCTCTGTACGGAAGTCGAACCGGAAGATATTCGTCCCGGAGACCTGGTGTTCTTTGAGGGAACCATGGGACCGAATGTAAAGGGAATCACTCATGTAGGCATCTATGTCGGAAACAATATGATGCTCCATGCCGGTGATCCCATTGGCTTCGCTGATCTGACAGATCCGAATTGGGTAAAACATCTTGTTGACTACGGCAGATTACCCTATGAGGAGGAAAGCGAGAATGAATGACAACAAAAAACGGCATTATCCTGCTGACAGGGATAAGCTCCACGCGCTCTGTGAGCGACTGGAAGCCGAGATCGCCGAACGTCAGGAAAGGCTTGCGGAAGTCAGAAAACTGGCTATTGCAGCTGATAATGCCGCCATTATCAACACTGTGAAAAACCACAACATCACTCCTGAGGAGCTTGTCCGCGTAGTAGAAATGATTCGTTCCGGAAATCTGACACCTGTTTTCGGAATTGAGGAAACTGAACCTGCTGAACCGGAAAAGCCCAGGAAAGAATCAAAGAAAGTTGGTTCACACGAACCGGAGGAAATTGAAAATGAATAAAAACAGAAAAACAGGAATTGCCGCCGCGCTGACCGCACTTGTGCTGCTCATAATCGGAATCGTTCCTTATGCCATGGCCGAGGAACCCGGAATGACTGTCGAAGCGCCTACGGTCAGCGAACCGACTGCCGGGGATTATTCGGGCGACGCGGACGGCGGATATGAAGAGTATGAGGAAGTCACTTATCCTGGCACAGAGGAACCAACGGATGTTCCAGCTGCCGTAACTACAGCGGTTCCGTTACCTACGGAGATTCCGGAAGAAACAGGAGATCTTTACTCCGTCTCCTTTACAACTCCTTCCGTTTGGATGAACGCCGCCAAAGGTACAGTGACCGTGCAGATTAATGATCTGACAGCCATTGGCGTCCAGCGTGTTGAGTACTGCCTGAATAGCTCCTGGCAGGACATCACAACGGATTATTTTCTAACCGGGAATGGTGATATTGCCATTACTGTCAGGGAAAACGGAACCCTTACACTTCGTATCACTGATCCTCATGGACGTACCTTCGAGGAAAGCGTGGAAATCACTGTCTTCGATCGAAACGCGCCTACTCTCCAGGCGAGGATCGAAGGCGAAAATCTTCGTGTACAGACGAGTGATGATGGTTCCGGCATTGCCGGTGTTCAGGTAAACGGCCTGTTGTTCACGACCGTTGATAATGGAGTGCTGAATGTACGGATTCCGGATGTGCTCAGCAAATATGATCATCTGGCTGTTCGTGCTTTCGATTATGCCGGAAACTTCAGCGATCCGATATCGCTGGATAATCCGTTCTACCAGGCTGAGACCGCAACTCCTTCTTCACAGAACACGCCCGGTCCCGGCACTTCCGCAACGGCGACTCCCGAACCTGCCGCTACACAGGTTCCGTACTATCCAACCTCTGAACCGTATTATTATCCGCCTGCTTCCTCTACTCCGCAGGTCATCTATGTGACGGCTGAACCTCCAGCTGCAACACCCACTCCGATCATCCAGACGGAATACGTTCCAATCGGGCCTGGTATGCCTTATCTGGCTGACGGTAACGGGCATACGCTGGATGTGCTGTATTCGGCAGCCACGAACAAGCAGTTCATTACCATGCAGACTAAAAGCGGAAACACCTTTTATCTCGTCATTGACTATGATAAGCCGATTGACGAAGACGCGGAAATGTACGAAACGTATTTCCTGAACCTGGTCGATGAACGTGACCTGCTGTCGTTAATGACCGAAGAGGAGCAGCCAAGTCCGACTCCGCAGATCGTTTACGTGACTCCCGAGCCTACGGCTGTGCCCCAGGCAACAGCTACACCGGCTCCGACACCAGTAACCACCGAAGATCCGAACGCAAAGCAGGAAAAGAATCCTGTGACTGGCATTATCGCGCTGGTTGTTATTGTTGCTGCCGGCGGCGGTATTGCTTTCTGGTTCGTGAAGAGCAAAGGAAAGAACAGCAAACAGAATTCCGCTTCCGGATTCGACTTTGACGATGATGACGAAGAAGACGAAGAAGAGGAAGACAGCAAAGAAGATTCCGACAAAGAATCGTAAGGACAAAACTGCCCCGGCTTGAACGACAGGCCGGGGCTTTGAAATGGAGGTATGAGATTATGGCTGAGCTTGTGATCACTGAAAAGCCCAGCGTTGCACGGTCAATCGCGAACGTGCTTGGTGCCCGTGAAAAGCATGAAGGATATATCAGCGGAAACGGATATGTGGTCAGTTGGTGTATTGGACACCTGGTTGGTTCCGCTGAACCTGATGCTTATGATGAAAAGTACAAGACATGGCGCTATGAGGATCTCCCGATCCTGCCGGATGTCTGGAAGTATGCTGTTCTGTCAAAAACCATGAAACAGTTTTCAATCCTAAAAAAGCTGATGAATGATCAACGCATCACAACCGTAATCTGCGCAACAGACGCGGGACGTGAAGGAGAATTGATCTTCCGTCTGGTTTATCAGGAAACCGGCTGTTCACTTCCTGTTAAGCGCTTATGGATCTCGTCTTTGGAGAAAGAAGCAATCACAGAAGGCTTCCGGTCGCTGAAGGACGGCGCTGAATATGACAATCTGTATAAGGCTGCCCTGTGCAGGGATCATGCTGATTGGCTGGTCGGAATTAATGCAACCCGGCTATATACGCTGCTTTACGGCAGAACGCTTAAGGTTGGCAGGGTGATGTCACCGACTTTAGCCATGATTGTGAACCGTGAGGAAAGCATTCAGTCCTTTGTTCCTGAGAAGTTCTACACCGTCTGCCTGACCAACGGACTGATGGCAAAATCAGAACGTCTGCAAAACAGGCTTCAGGCGGATACTCTGGCGCGGATGTGCGAAGGCACGGATGCTGTGATTACAAACATTGAAACACAGCGTAAGACTGAGAATCCGCCCCATCTGTATGATCTGACCACACTGCAGCGTGACGCAAACCGCTACTTCGGGTATACCGCGCAGCAAACACTGGACTATACCCAGAGCCTGTATGAGAAGCAGCTTGTAACCTATCCCCGGACTGACAGCCAGTATGTGACCCATGACATGGAAAACCGTCTGGCGGGCCTGGCCAGCACAATGGTGAGTATTCTGCCTTTTACATCCGGTATGAAGCTGAAAATCAAGGCTTCTCAGGCTGTGAATGATAAGAAGGTTTCAGATCACCATGCGATTCTGCCGACAAGAAACGCCGCAACAAACGCGATCAAGCTTTCAGAAAGCGAACGCGCCATTCTGAACATGATCATTATCCGAATGATCTGTGCGGTCAGCGAACCGTACATCTATGAGGATCATGTGATTACAGTCAGATGCGCGGATCACGAGTTCAAAGCAAGAACGCGCAATACGATTCAAATGGGCTGGAAGGCTCCCTGGGCAACATTCAAGGGCAGTTACGGCGGAATCGGCACCTTTGAAGAGGAAAAAATGCTTCCGCTTCCTGATGAACTGCAACCGGGCAGTATCCTTCGTCAGATTGTTCCCAACGTACAGGAAGGGACAACTACACCGCCCAAGCACTTCACAGAAGACAGTATTCTTGCCGCCATGGAAAACGCCGGAAGCGCGGAAATGCCGGAGAATGCTGAACGCAAAGGGATTGGTACACCCGCAACACGGGCTGCCATTCTGGAAAAACTGGTCGTTGATGGCCTTATCGAACGCAAGGGTAAAGGGAAAACAAAGTACCTGATCCCTACTGAGAAGGGAATTTCCCTGATTGCCGTTCTGCCTGAGCAGCTTCAGTCTCCGCTTCTGACGGCGGAATGGGAGCAAAAGCTCAAAATGATCGAGCAGGGCGATGCAAGCGCTGAATCTTTTATCGCAGAGATCAGCGGGATAATCAGCAATCTGATCCAAACCGCACAGCGTGTTCCCAATGCTGAAGAGCTGTTCCCCGTGAACGAAACCAGAATCGGCAAATGTCCCAACTGCGGAGCTTCAGTAGTCGAAAAGCAAAAGGGCTTCTTCTGTGAAAACCGTGTCTGTAAGTTTGGATTGTGGAAAGACAACCGACTGCTGATGCCCGGAGGCAAACCGCCCACGCGTGAGTTGATTCAGAAGCTTCTGACGGATGGATATGTGGAAGTGAAGAATCTGATCTCCAAAAAGGGGAAACCCTACAAAGCGGTTGTAATGATTGATTGCTCGGATGACGGCAATGCCCGTGTCCGCCCGGTATTTGAAAAATAAAACATGGAGGATAAAGAAAATGAAAAAAGTATTGATTGTACTCATGGTTCTGGTTGCTGCGGTTTCCCTGATGAGCGTCTCTTTTGCTGAAGAGTACGAGGTTGCGGCTCAGATCACAACCACCTCTGAAGGTGCCGAGGACAGCCTCGATGTTCCTGAGATTCCTGCCGGAACGCTTTCCGCGGAAGTCTTTGGGTTTGACTCCGGTAAAGTCTATGCCGTTTATTCCGCACCGGATGTGAAAAGTATCCGCGGTGCGGAGGGAAAGTCCAAGGTCAGCACAAACGACTGGGTACAGGTATTCGGGCGTGACGGTGACTGGCTCATGGTTCAGTATGACGTTAAAGAGAGCTTTTATCGGATTGGATATATTCCGGCCAAGGCTATTCCCACCGGAATGACGGTTGATGATCTGAACCTGACAAACACCGCTGCCATGACAAGAGAAGCTGTCAGCGTGACGGATGATCCCCTGGGAAAGCAAGGAACGCTTGTAGAGCTTCCCGCTGAGACAAGAGTCGCAAAGCTTGGCACCATGGGTGACTGGAGCTACATCGAAGGCACAAAGGATGACAAGCGTTTCCGCGGATTCGTGCTGTCCAGCGTGCTTACGGACTCCACGGTTGTCATTTCCATGGATGAGGCGATGCGTATTCTGGAAGGAAACTGGAATGTGTATGCCGGGGACGCCGGTAATGCTGACCACCTGCAGTTTGTATCAAACGGAGATATCTTTGGCCGGCTTTCCGCTGACACGATGGAATGGAGCGGACAGTGGAGCATCAGCCAGTATGATGTCAGCCGCATGGCGTACTGGAATGATCCCGAATTTGAACTGACAATCTCCAGAGAAGACGGCGTGTTCCATTATGGACTGCGTATCTGCTGGGAGCCTTACGGTTCCAACGGTGCCGGTTATGCGCTGATTCTCTCTGAGAGCAGCCATGCCAGCGGTCTTGTCCTCTGCAAATAAGGAGGATAGCTGCATGTCAGAAACGATAGCTATGACCGATCAAGACAAATCGCGGTTCTCTCTTCCCAATAACAGTTATGCAATCTTTCAGGTGAAAGCCGGAGATGGGTATCACTATCTCCGGTTTTCATCTCTCAAAGAGCTTAATTCAGAAGCGGCTCGCTTCCGTACCAGAATGCATAATGAAGTCGAAAAGCTCTATGACATGGTGTTTATGGACAAAAGCGAAGTGGAACAGTGTCTGGCAAAGGACGGTTTCCACGTAATTCCATCAGAGGAAGTGGATCGGGTCGTTGTTCAGGACGAGTTCATGCAGAAGACAGATTTTATTCTCAGAAACGGAGACCGCTGCTGCTGGGTGGAAGGATGCGACACACGATCCCTGGATAATCCGGTTCATTATGAAAACTATGATCATGTTTACACCGGAAATATTCCGCCAGACAAGCAGAACGACTCAGAAGCACTTCTGGAAAGCATTTATGCCCGGTTTAACACAACCTATGCTGACGGCTTTACAGGTCGAAGCGTCAGTGTCAGTGATGTCATCATACTGAAAGTAAACGATAAACCTGTAAGCTATTTTGTTGAACCCTTTGGCTTTCAGATAATTCCGGACTTCCTGCCGGATAATCATCTCAAAAACGCTGAAATGACTCTGGAAGATGATTATGACATGATTGACGGGATTATCAACAACGGTGAAAAACGATCTGTTCGGGAAGAACTGAGCGAATACCGCAATATGATTGAGGCTTATTCGCATCCTCTCCCTAAGATCGAAAAAAAGGATCACTCTGATCTTGAACATTGAAAAGGAGAATAAAAACATGGAAACTACTCAGATGAACACCCCTCGTAAGGAAGAAGTCACGATCAAATTCGGCAAGGGTCTGGTGGGCAAACCCTTCACGACCAAGAACGGCAAGGAATGCGTCGGAATCAAGATCCCGAACGCGGACCCGGCTGACAAAACGCCCTGGGAAGCCATTGTTGTTCCGGCCAACCGCGTGCACGAAGACAAGTTCGGTAAGGGCATGTGGATGAAGCTGCCGGCTGACGGTCAGACCAAAGTATCCCGTTCTGTCATTACCGGCCAGGACGAAAAGGGCAAAAATGTTTATGAAACCACTTCCCGGACTGTAACGAACCGCGACCTGAAAGGTATGCTGGAGAGCTACAAGAATCGTGAACGCACTTCCATTAAGGACGCTCTGGCCAAGCCGCCCGTGCATGGTTCCAACCCGCAGCCTCTGCGGGCCGGCGATGTCCAGAGGTGAGGCCAATGCCTGAAGCAGCAAAAGTGCCGGATGAGATAATTCAACGCGAGTATTCGCATGATTACCCGAAGGATACACATCTGACCTATACGCGGACAGGCAAAAATGTGCATCTGGAATTGACTTTCCGGTCCGAAGATCCTGATATGGGCACCGAGGAAATGGTTGTCAACAGCGATGGCGGCGAATCCTTTGCTGATCTTGTCAGTGAGACACGCGCGGAACTAACGGATTACCTCAATCGCCAGGACACAAGCAACTTTTATGAACAACAGGGAGACTCCCCGAAGGATGGAATCCATGACCTGGATGACTACTACGGGGAGTTTTCCCGTACTTCCCTGTATGCCTTTGAAGGCGCAATGATGGAAGCGGAACTTGAAAGGCCGT
>JAEEGL011763353.1_pt1 | contig 13417 bp, 10 predicted proteins | sample 9134231 | NCBI WGS metagenome assembly JAEEGL01 (sample SAMN16246548, study PRJNA631951) | gut metagenome | biome: gut microbiome; feature: rumen; material: fiber-attached | host: Bos | place: Iran: Karaj | collected 2018-10 | reverse complement strand
ATTCGCCTGCATCAGGATTTTCGCCGCCATCGCACCGGAGATGTTTTTTTTGCTTTTGATTTTATCGTAAGTTGCAAAACGGCTTTTCACCATGTACGAAGCTGCAATGCTCAAAATCATGGCGGGAACAACCAGGACCAGATAGTACCAATCCAAACCAATCATGCGCAAAAAATTCATATATGCCTCCAAACTGATTCCTCTCAAATGTCTGAATGCCAATCGGCAGATTTCTTCGCTCGGTCATGTGGACAGTATAGCATGGAAACGGGGAAAGGGAAAGTTTCTTACCCCAATCCTTCCAGTTCCTCATCCGTGAGCAGGCGGTATTGGCCGGGGAGGAGGGAGGAATCAAGTTTCAGATTGCCGATTGAAATCCGCTTCAAAAAAATCACTTCGTTTCCCACCGCAGAAAACATCCGTTTCACCTGATGGAATTTCCCTTCCGAAATCGTCAGAAGACAGATGTTAAAATCAACATGCGGGCCTGAACTAACCAGATTGCAATATTCGTTTTCTTCATCAAGCCAAATCAATTCGGCTGGCTTGGACAAAAACTCGGCGCCGTGTTTTTCTTTTTCCAGATAAAGTCCTTTGGCAAAAGTTTCTATATAATCCTGCCGTTTTTTTTCATCGCAATAGTCGCGCAGATAGACAAGATAAGTTTTTGGAACATGGAACTCAGGGATTGTAAGTCTGTGCGAAAAAAGTCCGTCGGTGGTCAAAATCAAAAGGCCCTCGGTGTCAATGTCCAAGCGTCCGACTGTGTGCAGTTTTCCCAATCCATCCGGGTGCAGATATTTTGGATCAACATCAGCCCAAATCCGTGTGTTCAGTCCCTCGGAAGAAGTGCAGACCGTTCCCTGTCTTTTGTTCATCATAAAATAAAGGTCGGGAACCATTTTTACAGGCTCCCCGTCCACGCACAAAATGTCATGCCTTGTGTCAACCAGAGTTCCGGAATCGACTATGCGCCTGCCATTGAGAGTGACGTTTTTGTTTTTCAGCATCTTTCGGACTGTCCTAAAACAGTGCATCCCATGACGGACAAAAAGTTGGTCCACGCGCAGACAATAGGGCCGCCGCTTGTTGTTAAAATCCATGCGAACTAATTTGCCTTAAACACAACAGTTGTCTGTGGCGGTATGCTCACTTTTTTATCACCAGATTTTTTTACTGGGGATCCCTGGAAAATTGGTGAGGCAGAATATCCATCGGGCAACGAAAGTTCCTGATTTTCCAGAGAAACATTATGGACGACAAGAACTTTTTCATCTCCGTTTTCCATAATCCATGAAGAAAATGCTCCAGTCCCAAAATCAAAAGCAGAAAGTTTTCCATCAAAAGCCGGAGTCGCATTTCTAAAGTTAATAAGTTTACGATAATAATTCAAAAGCGAGTTTTTATCTTTCAACTGATCCTTGACACTCACCGTGTTTGTATTGTAAACACAGTCAGCCTCGGCGGCCCAAGTTGTTTCATAACGGTCGCCATTTCCCCAGAGAAGCGGTGTGCGTTTGGTTTCATCTTTCGTTCCGCTCATCATGCCGATTTCCTCACCATAATAGACAAACGGAACTCCCTGCGAAAGAAGATACATTCCGGCAGCAAGTTTCAGAGACGCAACATCACCCTTCAGATTTCCTGCAATGCGCGGCTGGTCATGGTTCGTCAAAAATGGTGCATCGATAAAACCAGGATTGTATTTTCTGTATGCAACAAAATCATTTTCCAGAACGTGCGCAAGATTATTGTTTCCGGCAGAATGTTCTTTTACGGCTTTCAAAATATAGTTGTCGCCCATATCAAAATGGAAGACCGAATCAAGCCCGGCAAGCGACTGTGCACGAACGCTTGTATTGTCCCAAACCTCCGCAACATTGTACGTCGAAGGATTTATCGACTTCAGATAATCAAGCATCTCCTTCCAGAAATCGGCGGAACTTTTTGTTGAATCGGTAAAATCGGCAGGCATCTTAACCTTGTCATAAATATGTCCTGCTGCATCAAAGCGGAATCCAGAAACACCTTTTTCGGTCCAGAATTTCAAAACCTTTTTCAACTCTTCACGAAGCTCCTGGCAATCAAGATTAAAATCAGGCATTCCGTCGTGGAATTCACCGGCATAATAAGAGCCGAGACATTCATTCCAAAGATTGTGTCCCCACATTTTCTGATTCAGATTGTATCGTCCGTCATCCTTGGAAATCCAGTGATACCAGTCGCGGTGTGGGTCCGATGGATTTTTTGACGCAATGAACCACGGGTTTGTTGATGAGGAATGGTTGAATGTAATGTCCAGCATCACGGCAATCCCGCGTTTTTTACATTCGCTGACTAGATTTTCAAAATCCTGCATGGTCCCGTACTGTGGATTTACACCGTAATAGTCGTCCACATCGTAACCATGGTATGAGGGCGACGGATAGATTGGAAGCAGCCAGATTCCCGATATGCCAAGTTTTTCAAGGTAGTCCAGTTTTTCGCTAATTCCATTGAAATCGCCAACACCATCTCCATCACTGTCAGCAAAGGAGCGAACAAAAAGGCTATAGTACACCCCAGTCTGTGGATGAATTTCCTTTGCCGCCCCGGAAGACTGCGAGCCATTTTTTTTGCAGGACGGAACCAGAACCAAAATGGCCAGAACCATCAGCAGGACGGAAAAACATTTTTTTGTGCCATGAAAAATTGTCATAAAAGAACCCCTAAAAAAAACAAGGGGCAAAGAAAACTTTACCCCATGCAAAATTGATTGGATTTGATTACTCCTTTCCACCAGTGGCTGCAAGAGACTGGAGAAGAGCTTTCTGTCCAAGGATGAACAGGATTGTAAATGGAACCGCAACAAGAAGAGCACCGGCTGCGAACATTGTAAAGTGGTCCGCCGAACGTCCGTTAATCATGTCGAAAAGTCCAACGGCAAGTGTCTTTTTGTCGTCCGCACGAAGAACAAGCCTCGGGAAGATGAAGTCCATCCATGGTCCGGTGAAACTTGTGAGCGCAAGGAAAACAATCTGCGGTTTTGCTGCCGGAACAACAACCCTTATGAACGCACCAAACGGAGTGGCTCCATCAATATAAGCTGCCTCGGCAATGTCTCGTGGAACCGTGTCAAAGTATCCCTTCATCAACCAAGAGTTGAACGGTATGCTTCCAGTCGCGTAGACAAGAATCAGTCCCCACAATGTATTCAGAGCGTTCAGTTTCCAAAGGATAACGTAGGTCGCAATCATTCCAATGAAACTTGGGAACATCTGGAGAATAATCATTGAGGCCATGACCGGTTTTTTGAGCGGGAACATGAATCGGCTGAAAATGTATCCACAGAGGCTGCACACAGTCACCGTGATTACAGTATTTGCGGTCGCAATTATCAGCGTGTTGAGATACCAGTGGAAATAGTTGGTCTGGGTGAACAGACGAATGTACTGGAACAACGAGAATTTCTGAGCAAATGGCACTATGCTTGTTGACGCGAGAGAGTTGGACTCGGAAAAAGAGGCACTGACCGTAAACGCCAACGGATAGAGTACCAGCAGAACCTGAACCACAAGAACGACTGTTATCATTACGGCAGCCACTGTGCTTGAAGCTGAATTTTGTTTCTGTTTCATTATACTTCTCCATCCTTGAATGCTTTTGTGCGCATGAAGTTATACAACGCAAATGGAACCAAAACCAGGAATACCAATATGGAAAGAACCGATGCCATCTGGTACTGGTTCGGGGTGTTCATCGTCAGTTTGTAAATCCATGAAATCAGAAGGTCCGTGGAGCCACCCTGCGTAGATATTGTCAAGTTTTCGGTTCCCATCATAAGGTTCGGTCCGCCGGATGTAAGGAAGAACACCGCTCCAAAGTTGTTGATGTTTCCAGCAAACTGCATGATGAGTGTCGGTTTAAGCTGGTACATTACAAGCGGAAGTGTTATGTGGCGGAACTGCTGCCATCTTGATGCGCCGTCAATATTCGCGGCCTCGTACTGGGACTGTGAGATTGCGGTCATGGAGCTTGTCGTCAAAATCATACTGTACGGGAATCCAATCCAGATATTCACAAGAACGAGAGTCAGTTTTGCGAGCGTTGGATTTGAGAGCCACGGTATGTTTTCCTGGATTATGTGCAGATACTGGAGCGTCCTGTTGATTGGTCCGAATGTTCCGTTAAGAAGGTTGGCCCAGACAAAAAGTGAAAGCATCTGCGGGATTGCATAGGGAAGAATGAAGACTGTGCGGAAAAATCCCGGAATCTTGATTCTCTTGTCGCGAAGGAATACAGCAAACATGAATCCGACAAAGAAACATGTGAACGTTGAAAGAAATGCCCAGATTACAGTCCAGACTGCTACACGGGCAAACGCTTTTGGCCAGTTGGCTCCACCACCAATACCACCAGCAAACATGGTCTTGAAATTTTCAAGTCCCACCCAGTCAACGAGGTTCTTCGGAGGAATATGGTCCGGTGAAGAATAGTTGGTGAAGGCAATCAAGGCGGAGAACAGAAGCGGAATCAACGTGAAGATTGCAAGCATCAACAGTGCTGGTGTTATGCTGATTATTGGGAATGCCTTTGTGGAAAGATGATTTCTCATCTCCTTGCTGTTGAAGAAATATCCACGGTGGATTATTTCATCAGCTTCCTTTCTTGCTCCCCTTATCTGTGCAATATAGAGGATGAGAAATATGCCAATGATTACAAGCGTGAAGATTCCCTCAATCATCATAAAGATTGAATGGTCAAGCTCTGTGATTGGAGTCCCGGCCGGTTTTGGAGAACCAAGTGTTATCAGTCCGCCAATTGCCTTTGGAATAGCAAGACCGAATACCGGTGTGCAGCAGAGAATCATCAACGTTTCGAACAGCATCATAAACAGACCACGAACTCGTTCCCTCAGGAAGACAAAATGTCCCAACCCCATGAAACATGCAGACGCAATTTGTGCCTTGCGTTTCAAATCCGGGTCGATTGCCGTGGAAACTGTTTTCTTTTCGGATGTTTGTGTATATTCCATTAAAGAACCTCGTTTTTTTCAGAAAAGACTGCCAGAAAAATATACACAAGACTGCCTGAAAAAGGTCCACGCCTTTCAGCCTACCCTTAACAGACAGTCCCAATTCCGGCAGAGCCGTTCGATTGTTATTTTGCAGCTTCCATTGCGGCAGCGGCTGCATCCAGATCCTGCTGAACATCATCGCCGTCCCAAATTCCGCCATAAGCAGCACCCATTGCTGACCAATATGTTCCCATCTCAGGGATTGTTGGCATTGGGAATGCATACTGTGCCTGTGCAAGAATTCCGTTTGAAAGTGGATCAGTGATTACGATATCCTTGCGCGGTGGAATCTGGTTTGTGATTTCAAAACGCTTCTCAAGGCAGCTCTTTGACATAAGGAACTTGGCGAAATCCTCGGCCTCAGCAACATGCTTTGAATATGCGCTGACGAATGCAATGCGGACACCAGAGAATGATGTTGCAGGCTTTCCGTCACCAAATCCAGGGAGTGTTGTTACACCGTAGTTCTTTACAGTCTTGTTGAAATCAGAAATCTTCCAAGGTCCAGTGATAACCATAGGAGCGGTTCCAGCCTCGAATGCAGAGTTGCAGAAGTCGTCTGTCATATCGGCAGATGGAACATCAAGAATCTTTGCCCTGAGGTCCTGGAAATATTTGAGGCCCTTTACTGTCGCAGCCGCGTTGCTACCGTGCTGGCTTCTGTCAGCTCCGTCCGGTCCGAAGAGTGAAGTTCCGTAGGCTGACATAAACATATATGAATAGTAAGCGTTTCCTACACCCCAAACCAGAGCATACTTGTTCTGTGATTTGTCGTTCCATGTCTTTGCGTACTCAATAACTTCATCCCAAGTCTTTGGTGGATCCTGGATGATGTCCTTGTTGTAGAACAGAGCATAGGTTTCAATGGCGAGTGGGTAGCCATAGAGTTTGCCGTCATAAGTTCCAGCAATACGTGCAGCATCGGCAAAGTCATTGATGAAAGATGTGTCTGACACAGGGAGAACATGGCCACCCTGAACCAAAGCACCAACATGGTCGTGTGGAGCGACAAAAATATCAGCACCAACTCCAGCAGGTCCGTCCAATTCAATCTTGGCACGGGCATCAGGTGAACCTACAGGCTCATAGACGATTTCAATGTTCGGATGATCTTTGGTGTACTCAGCGGCAGCCCACTCCATGAACTGACGCTCAGGACCATCAGATTCCCACATCTTGAGAGTGACCTTCTTTGCAGAGCCACCCTTATTGCAGGAGCACACGAACAGGGAAAGTCCCATCAAGGCTGCGACTATTCCGATTGACTTCTTCATAACAAAATTCCTCCATAAAATATTTTGTTTGGCTTTCTGATTGTAATTATCATGCTACCAAAAAAAATTGTCAAAAAAAAATTTTTTTCACTTACTATCTTACAATTTTAGGTGAAAAATCTTTTAATTGAATGCCCAAAACAAATGCTTCAGGCCCCAAACTGCGCCAAGAAAGGCGTCTTCATCCTATCCCCATCACCTCCTCACTTTGCCTCGACAATCACGACACCGTCAATGTCAAGACAGATTCCATCAAATCCATTCGCAAACAGGGATTTTGAATCCCCAACAATGCTGGCTACATTCTGTTTCTGCCCCGAAAAATTGGAGACCACAAGAATTCTTTTTCCACCGGCATCCTTTTTTTCAATGCAGAGCAAACGCTCGTTCCCATCAGTATGCACAAAGCGTACACTTTCGGACTGCATGGCGGAATTATTTTTTCTGAGCGCAATCAGATTTTTCACCATCTCCATGCTTTCGGTATATTTTCCGCTTTCAATTTCCTTCCAAGGCATACAGCGGCGACAATCAGGATCCTTTCCACCTTCAAGGAATGTTTCCGTTCCATAATACAGACATGGAGAACCCGGCATGGCAAACATTACAGCAAGCATCTGTAGCGCACGATTTTTATTGCCGGCCTTTGTCACAAGACGAATTGTGTCATGGCTGTCCATCAAATTGAACATGACCCTTTCTGTCTGTCTCATGTAATCAGTAAGACAGCGGTTCACATCCTGCTCGAACTCTTTTGTGGAAACCTCCGCATCCAGACCAAAACGATAAATCGCATTCTGCAGCGGATAGTTCATAATTGCGTCAAACTCATTTCCACGGAGCCACGGCAAAGAGTTGTGCCAAATCTCTCCTATTATATAGAAATCTTTTTTCAACGCACGCATACGGACCTGTAGTTCACGGCAGAAATCATGGCAGACCTCGTTCGCAACATCCAGACGCAGCGCATCAATATCATATTCCTTGACCCAATACGCACAGGCATCAATCAGATATTCGCGCACCTGTGGATTGTTCGTGTTGAACTTGGGCATGTAGTCACAATAGGCGAAGGCAAAGAATTTATTTTCAATCGCATTTTCGGAAGGCATTGCCGTAAAGTTCCAGTCGTTCACAATATACCAGTCAGCATATTTTGATGCCTGTCTGTTTTTTACAACATCCTGCCACGCAAAAAATTCCCATCCCGAATGATTGAAAACTCCGTCAAGCATCACGCGGATTCCATGTTTGTGGGCCTCGCGGACCATGTTTTTCATGTCTTCCCTGGTTCCAAACTCCGGGTCTATATCAAAATAATCTGTGGTGTCGTATTTATGCTGGGTCGTTGAACAGTTGACCGGATTCAGGTAGATTCCAGTCACACCCAGATTTTCAAGATAAGAAAGTTTCTCAGTGATTCCATTTAGATTTCCACCAAAAGTCTGGTCGTTCACAACCTTGTCATCAGGACCAGCCCAGGGGAGCAGTCTTTTTTCCAAATCAGCATTCTGGACAGACTCTTTTCCACGGTAAAATCTAGATGGAAAAATCTGATACCATATTGTGTTCTCAGCCCATGCCGGTGGATTGCAGATGTCGTTTTTGTTCATCCATGGGAAGATAAATGCGTACCACTCGTCCTCTTGATTTTTAAATTTTTCCATTGGGCAGAGTCCGCTTTCGCCATAAACATAGGACTCACCCGCTGACTCTATCTTAAAAAAATACTTGCATCTTTTTGCCTTGGGCGCAACTGTCACCGACCACCAGAAATGATTCGTCAGTTCACATCTTTCGGTAACGGGAATCTCCGTATACTTCCAGTTGTAATTTGAAGCCTCGTCCTTGCCCCAGTCAAATGGGTCTCCCCACATCAGGCTGACCTTATCCACATCCTTTCCGGTACGCAGATTTATGGCCAAATCATTTTCGTTCAACGCATAACAATAATTGTCAAAAGCGTGGTGTTCTATAGCTCCTAGGTTCATCATAACTGTCCCCATTTTTTCGCTCTGCGCGTATTTTCCTAATTGACAATGTTAATATTGATTTTTTATATTGGAAAGTATTATAATTATTTTAAAGTGTGATAATAGTTACTTTTTCAAAGGAAGGTGCTATGATAAATTCAAAAGGACAGGAATCCCGGCCAAGAGGAACAATTGCGTTCCCTATGGAGTATTACAATATAGACACTTCGATTCCCGACTATAACCTCCCCTATCACTGGCATACGGACTTTGAGTTCATTCATGTCCTCCGTGGCGAATACACAATTTTTGCGGGAACAAAAGAATACGACCTAAAGGCTGGAGATTTTTTTCTATTGTCAAGCAACGTGATTCATGGCGACAGTGAGGAATTCCGTGGCGAATGTGTCTACGAAAGTCTTGTATTCGACCCGTCCATGATGCGGATTGCAAACTATCTCACAGAGCCGTTCATCGAAAAACTTTCTGAAGGAGAACTGTTTTTCATTCTGCGCCCCAAAACGGACGAGCCTGATTTTATACAGATTCTCATGGATTTATTCCACCTTATAAAAATCAAGCCGACCGGATATGAATGGGAAACTATCTCCACATTGTTCAAGGTGATGGAATACATAACCACCAAGAGACTCTACGAACGGAACGAACATTTCCTCAAGGATGACGGAAAGCTAATCTGGCTCAAGTGCGTGATGAATCTGATAAAACAAAAATACAATCAGACTTTGACCCTTGACCAGATGGCTTCGAGCGCGGGATTTTCACCAAAATATTTTTGCCGCATATTCCACGAAGTCACCCACTACACACCGATGGAATATCTGAACCAGTACAGAATTAACCGGGCATGTGAAATGCTTCTTGATGGAAACGAAACCGTCGAGGACATTGCCTACTGCTGTGGATTCAACGACATGAGCTATTTTATCAAACTGTTTAAGCGTTATAAAAACACAACACCCCTACGCTACAGAAACGACGCTTCCGCAAAAAAACGCGGCTACGACATGCTCCACGCAATCGGGATGTAGGGATGTAGAGATACCAATGAGAGTTTTATGAAAAAAATTCACCTGTCGATTTTTGCCGCTCTGATTTCATTTTTATTTTTCTCATGTGCGGCTCAGGCGAAATTGATTCCAGACAGGCTCCCGGAAGATTCCATCATAATGTTTGAAAACGGTGAAGAAGTTTTTTATGCCGATTCAAAGGAATCCATTGCAGAAATTGCTGCCGTCCTGAATCTAAAGGCGATGGGATTTTTCGAGTCCCTGAAATATTTTGAAACATTCGGCGGAGACGTGTCGGCATATATAATCAGTGGCGGAAAAATAATCTGGCAGGCCAATTTTATTTTAAAAGACAAAAGCTGCAGGATGATGCACGGTCCTTCCGAAGGTCTATACTACAAGATTCCCGATGATTTCATGGAAAAGATTCAAGCAAAATCGAAAAAAGGAAAATATGTCTACACTGCATACGATAATCTTGAATCTGCCAGGGATGCACTTTCAAAAATAAAAGCCGATGAATCTGTAATTTATTGTGAACCGGTTAATTGGGAAAAGTTCGACGGATATTTTGAAATCAGCATTGAGTCAGACAGAAAGGGAAATCTGGATGCCGAAAAATTCAAACGGTCGATTGCAGAAAAATATGGACAGCCCGGGAATGTATACGAAATTTCTCAAGGCATTGCGTATGAAACGAGCAATCATCGTTTCGGCTATGATTTTTACATCAACTGCAACAGGGACTTTCAACAGGATTTCGACATGCCGAATCTACATGAAAAAAGCAAATTCCATCCTTATGATGTGGTTTCCCCAAAAACAAAAATATATTACAAATAATCTATCCTACCTCTCACCTGTAAAAAACAACCGGAGTATGCTATCCGCTTTCAGACTATTCAGTGTTTTCAATAATTTTCATATGCGAAACCGATTCGTTCAATCTTGGTCTGCAGAAATACCGATTGATGAAGTCAACCGATTGGCTATGGAACTGAAGAAAGAAACAGTGCAAGCTTAATCACCAACCCCGACACAAAGCATAGGAGTTGGTTATTCTTATGCAAAATCAGTTTACACAGTTTGCCGGAACAACGCCCCGGCTTCCTTCAAAGGATTAATCTATGCACAAAGCGGGTACGATACCAAAACACGCTTGGTTCACATTGCCAGTGTAATCAGGATTTCCATCATTTCCGACCAAACGTACGACACCACGCTGATCTGAAGGCGAGCGGAGCCACCAGTCACCTTTGCTGTCCGCACTTGATCTCTGGACTGCACCGCTTGCCTTCGAGTAGTCAGTTGTCTTGCGGATTCTAGAATCGTTGCCAGCTCCAGAATCATCATAAGCTGCAAATCCGCAACCACTTGTTGTTACCTCCTTTGCGCTCAGAAGAAAAATTTTGTCGCTCGTGTTATCACAAGCATAATCATTGTCGCCTTCTTCCTGACCCACTAAGTTCGTACTTCCAGCACTGTTGTCAACCGCCGTAGTCGCAATCAAGTTCTGGGCTGAAGCTATAAATGCAGTCTGTAAGAATCCCTTTCCTGCAAAGGAGTTGTCAGTTTCCATTTCCCCTGCTTGATAAAATAATTCGTCATAATCTTGTTTCGTATATGAGAGTCCGTTAAGGTATGCGTGCACACGGCTTTCTTTGTAGTTGTTTGGGTAAACAGTGTTTTCTCCAATGGTTTTGGTTCCATTGAAATAATCATAGAACGCACAGTTTATGAGAATGCTCTCAGCAAGGAGAAGTTTCTTTCCGCTTCCATTATAGTTGTTTGTAAGAACACGCCACTTGATAGGCTCCACCTTGAAGTATTTTGAACTGTTCGCACTTGCCTGTGCAACGTCAGTGTTATCGCTGTACTTGTAGCCGCTCACACATGCGTTCTCAGTACATTTTACATACCACGCGCCGTCGCTTCCCTTGTAATAGGTAAACGCACCTCTTGTCAGGCGCTTGTTTTCGTTAACCGTAACAGAAGCGTCCTTGATTGTCTGCGGCCATTCTCCGAAAGTCACGTAGGTTCCGCTTGTACCAGCAGTTCCATTAGTTCCCGCAGGAAGCTCCGTGTAGATATCAGAAGAATCTGATGTTGAAGAATTTCCCACAGTCGGTTTACATCCTACGAACATCAGTGCAAGTGCAGCACCCAGCGCACATACCAAAAATCTTGTTCTTTTCATTTTACACTCCCCCTGCATTAATCATGCAGAATTCAAAATCAGTTTATACAGATTGCCGGAACAATGCCCTTACCATCTGCATCCACGGTATCTTCCTCAATTGCCCCCACTGTTTTTACAATGACGCTTCTATGGGTTTTCTCGTTGTAGTAAGTGCCTTCAAAGTAACGAACAACCCCGGGAGTACGGGTAAGCCATTCCACAGCACCGGTCACCAAATCTTCCGTTGTATTGTGATTGATGGTGTTTGCCTTTGCAAAATCAGTGGAAGTGCGGACAAGCTCTTTGCAGGTCTGGTCCAAATCAAACCAGTTCCATTCCTGTCCTCTCAAAGACATCTGTCCTGCCTGCTCCAAAGTCAGCTTCGCGGGGATTCTATTAAATCCATAGTTTTTGTTTATGATCTCGGCTCCACTAAGCAAAAAGACTTTGTCCTTTGTGGTATTTGAAATGCTTCCGGGCCACTTGAATTTTTTGTTGCTCAAAGGATTTCCGCCCTGATACAGTATTAAATCATAGTTTTCATATGTACAGTGATCAAAAATATTCTCTATGGACGTACTTTTATAGCTGTTGTCAACATTTGTTACAGCAATCTGTGACTGCAATTCAGAAGTAAAAGCCGTCTGCAAAAATCCTTTCGAGACAAAATCATTTACCACGTGCTCATTCTCTCCCCTTTTGTCCCTTGTGGTGTAGGAAAGTCCGTTCAGATATGCACGTATGCGGCTGTACTCGTAATTGCCGTGAAGGATTAGCGTTCCATCTGACTTGGCTCTGAGACTGTCATCAACATGAAGAACAAGCTTATCCCCGGACTGAGGCATTTTTTTTCCAAGACCGGTGGCATCACCCTCCACGTCATAATACCTTCCTGAAATCAAAGCTGATTCTGCAAGCAAAAGTTTTTTTCCGCTTCCGTTGTAGTTGACCGTAAGAACCCTCCACTTAATCGGCTCGACTTTGAAATATGCGGTTTTTACAGTTCTTACCCGGGTGCCGTCGCTGAAGCAGTACCCCTTGCCTCCTTCACTTCCTGAACCCGGAACCACCTTGGACTTTGCATACCAGAATCCGTCGTTTCCTTTGTAATATGTGTATGCTCCCATCACCGCATATTTTGATTCATCAACCGTCACAGAACTTGCCTTGATTGTCTGAGGCCAGTCACCGAACAAAACATAGGTTCCGCCTTTGCCTACAGTTCCATCGGTACCAGACGGAAGCACTGTATATGGGGTTCCCTTGAACTCAAGCGATGCCGAAGGTTTTGCATAGGCACTTGTTGAGGCATTCGTTGAATTTGAGCTGCTCGTTGTTGTGGATGAACTTGATGAGCTTGATGTAGATGAGGAGCCGGATTTTTGTGTGCTTGAAGAACTAGATGTTGATGTCCCCGTGTTTGTTGATGCGACCGCCGTATCATCAGCAAAAAAATTGTCCAGAGCCGCCATCATCGCATCAAGACTTTCACATGCAGTAAAGGTAAACGACAATACAGCCGCCGCAAAAAGAGCGAATATTTTCCTGTTTCTTTTCATGATTTATCTCCCCTTAGTATTCTATGGTTCTGGAACCCCAGTTTATTATTTCGCTTTCATAGTTCAGCTCAGGATGCTCATAATTTTTAAATTTCTTTCCCTCAAAAGTGGGTGGAGTCTGAACAAGAGGAGCTGCGGCAACAAGATCCATCCAGCCAAAATAGCGGAGGAAAAATCCCTCGACAACGTTTTCTACATATATCATTGCGGAAATATATTCTCTGGTCATCTCTCCTCCGTTGCGGATTGCCTCAATGTCATTTACATATCCAATCAGCTGGGAGATATATCCCTTTTCTTTGTTCAGATACGGCGTTATTTTTTGAATCCAGCGTTTTAAAATCT
>JAEEGL016181670.1_pt1 | contig 13418 bp, 10 predicted proteins | sample 9134231 | NCBI WGS metagenome assembly JAEEGL01 (sample SAMN16246548, study PRJNA631951) | gut metagenome | biome: gut microbiome; feature: rumen; material: fiber-attached | host: Bos | place: Iran: Karaj | collected 2018-10 | reverse complement strand
CATGCTCCTGGGAGATAAGTCCGGCCTTGACCGCACCATAAAGGATGACTTTCAGAGTAATGGTGTGCTCCATATAATTGCTATCAGCGGTGTCTAGACTTTACGATTGGTTCATACATTAATTTGAAATGCCCTATTTATGGGCTTCCTCAGAACTGATTTTGAAATAAATACATTGTGAAAGCTGAAAAATTAAAAAGTGTGGTTGAAATTATCATACGAGGGGTATAAAAATTTGGCGTAATTAAAAGATTTGGCGAAAATAAATGCGAGGCATATACTATAATAATTATCATTGAAGTGACTTGAAAGGAATGTTCTATGGGAAGAGATTATGAGATGATCAAGTATATCCGAGGTAGAATGCCAGAATACTCTGATCAGTTTAAAAATGCGGTAGTTAAGCTATTTAATAGGATGGTTGATTATAAAGAACCAGATGGTTGTTTATCGAATAGCGCAATGCTATTGGCCTGCGCAAAGTATTGTGGCTATGATGCGAAACTATGCTATGGACTTTGTAGCAACGGTACGCATGAGTTATACCATGCTTGGTTAGAAATCGATGGGAAGGTAATTGATATAGCTATATATGGCAATTCTCATTTTTCACCATATTACTTAGATGAACCGCTTGAAAGACCAGTTATCAATTGTACTTATGAGGAAGCTCCAATCAATTATGGGCGTTTTGTTTTTGATAAAGATTGGAAGGAAGCGGATCTAAGCAGAGCAGAGGGATTATCTTTAGAAAAGTATTTTGATAATTCTGAAAAGCATATCCTGTGGCAGTATGTATGTGGACTTTTGGATTTAAGCCCCACTGCTTCAAATGGGGATAAAATCCGGCAGGTAATAAAAGGAATCATTATATGTCCTGAATAATAGTTGCCTAGATGCAATTATAAATGAGATGGGCGTGGAATAATTGCTTTATTAGGCTTGAAAACGCAACACGGAGCTTGCACCTAACGTATGATAATAGTAGATTATAGAGAAAAATGGGGAAAGTGATTTATGAACTTTACTTATGTACAGTATGGAGGGCATCCATATCCAGATGGAATTAAGCCGGACTTGGTAGAGGTGGCGGGGCATTTTGATAAGGAATCAATTCCAGATTTGCCAAATTATTCATTACATACAGAATATAGCTATGGTAAAAGGAAGTTTGATACAGATTTGATGACTGGGTTTCTTCATCTTCCCGCAGCCAATAAGGATGGGGTACCACAACTATGGAAAAGCGAAGAGTGGGCAGAAGAGTTTGCGAGGTTTATTCTTACACTTACTGCAGAACAACATGCCCCTTCGGTGATAGAGATACATCCACCTTTTGACGATTACTGTAATATGCAGGATTTTGTGAAAAGGTATAAGGTGTTTGAGAGCATGATTTACAGAGTTTGGCCTGGAGTTCCTATTGTAATAGAGAACCGGGCAGGATCTGTTTACCATGGTGGTAAGTTTATCCTCAGTAAGGCTGTGGACATAGTTCGATTAAGCCATCTCATTATTTCTGAGAATGTTAACCTTGGGATAGTACTCGATTTTCCTCAGTTACTGACTGGAGAAAACATTAGACCAGACAAATTTAATGCTGATAAATACAAGAATATCATCAATCTGATTTATCCTTATAGAGAGTACATCAGGGGAATCCATATTTGGGGAAAGAAGAAAAGTGCGAATGGCAGATGGGTTGCTCACAATGGTAACCTTAATGACTTATTTCCAGTCAAGGAAGATAAGGAAGTATTCCTAGAAGGAATCCGTGCAATATGTAATGACGGAAGAACAAGATTCCTAGTGCCGGAGGTCAACTCGGGTGCGGAAGATTTAGCATCTGTGGTGAGGGATGTTTTTGCAGTTTAGGTTCTTTACAGAATAACACTAATCTATTAACTAGTATTAGTGAACTTGATTTGCTAAAATAATAAATATACAGGTTTTGTTATTACAAAAACTATGTGAAAAGGAAAGCATTATGGCAAAGCATGGAAAACTAATACATGTTTATTTAATTGATGGGGAGGCGTCAGGTAAGGTTAAGGCGTCTATTTCAAATTTTAATGGAGTAGCTTTTCGTATCCCACGAACTATGCTGAATGAATGTAAGGATCTTGATCCATTTCAGCAGAATGGAGTCTATTTTTTATTTGATAATAAAAATGTTTATGTAGGACAAGCGGAGAAGAGAAAAACCGGAAAAGGAATTCATCAGCGCATTGTGGAACATGAAACAGATAAGTATAAAGATGTATGGGATGAAGTCGTAATGTTTACTACAAAAGATAATTCGTTGGGGAAGACTGACATCTCATACCTAGAGAATCGTTTTTATAATCGAGCGTTACAGGCCGGTAGATATGTTGTTCAGAATGGCAATGAGCCACCAATGGGGACGGTAACAGAGGAAAAGATTGCAGAATTGGAAGAATTTATTGATTATGCTGAATTAATTCTTTCTGCATTAGGATATAAGGTTTTTGAACCTCCGGTGAAGTTTGGAGACGAGAAATCAGATATTATTCCTGATAATGAAGAAAAAAGCTTGCCTCCGTTGGATGAGTCTATAGTGAGTACATGTACCTTTGTAAAAACAGCAATGATTAATCTTTCTGAATCTGGTTATATCTTTGATGATGCCATGTTGGAATATATGCAGACGGATGCTTTTACAAAAGAGTACTTTAAAAATAAAAAGGCATTACATTTACCGTTTCTTATAACAACAGATAAGCCTAGGTCTGATAAAAGTGGAAAACATCAAAGGTACTGGAAAGATGTACTTTGTTTTAACGGCAAGGAGTTTTTTGCTATGAGTCAGTGGGATAATCATGATGGTAGTAGAGAGCGGTTTATAGATTGGTATAATAACTTGTGATAACAGAAAGGGAGTTGTGAATGCAGCTCCTTTTTTGTTGTCCGGATTATTGAACATCTTATAGAATATCATGATCATAAGCTAAGCTTAGATCATGAATTTTGAAAAATATATAGAGGGTGAAATATTTTGTTTCGCCATTGATACGAATCATTTCTCCCTATATAATTATTGAGGATGGTTTCTGTTAGTTTTTTGGGGAGACGAGAAAATGGAAGTTAGTTATAACAAGTTATGGAAACTGATGATTGATCGCGGAATGCAAAACAAGAGTGAATTGCGGGAATTAACAGGGATAGGAACAAATACACTTGCTAAACTTAGTAAAAATCAAGTGGTAAGTATGGAAGTATTACTCAAAATCTGTAATAGGCTTGATTGTGATATTTCTGACATATGTGAATTTATAAAAAAATAGATTAGATGGAGGAGTCAGTCATGAATGCTATTGATTTATTTGCTGGATGTGGAGGCTTGTCAAAAGGCTTTATGGATGCCGGCTTTAAAATAATAGTTGGGGTAGATAATGATCAAGATGCTTTGAATACATTTGCGAAGAATCACGAGGGTGCAATTGGATTAAATGCGGATTTATCTGATAAGAGTACATTTGAAGAGATAAAGCGAATCGCAGGGGATAATAGTATAGACTGCATAATTGCGGGTCCTCCTTGTCAGGGATTCAGCCTTACAGGACCACGTAATTTTGATGATAAGAGAAATAAGCTTTATTTGGCTGTTATTGAGATGGTAAAAGAGTACAAACCCAAGGCGTTTGTAATAGAGAATGTTCCGGGAATGGCTACTTTGTATAAGGGGCAGATAAAAGATGAAATATTGAAAAGATTTAGAAATTTGGGATATAACATAGACTGCAAAATTTTATGTGCCGCAGATTATGGTGTGCCTCAGATGCGAAAGCGTTTGGTTTTTATGGGGATAAGAAATGATATAGGCGAACCTCACTTCCCTGAACCAAAACTTGACAAGGATCACTATATTACTTGTCGAGAAGCAATCGATGATTTACCAAGAAATGAAGAGGGATACTTGGGACAGATGGAGGATGTTTATACCAATCCGCCTAGGACTGAGTATCAGAAAAAAATGCGTGGCGATTGCACAGTTCTATATAATCATGTTGCAACGAATCATAAGGACTTTGTAAAAGATGTAATTAGACAGGTGCCGGAAGGTGGGAACTATAAGAATCTTCCGGAAGGTGTTGGTGAAAGTAGGACATTTCATATGGCTTGGACCAGACTAGATGGGCATGCACCTGCGAGAACAGTGGATACGGGGCATAGAAATCTGTTCCATTATGAATACAACAGAGTTCCTACTGTTAGAGAAAGCGCAAGAATTCAATCATTCCCAGATGATTTTATTTTCACAGGTACTAGAACAAAGCAAGATCGCCAAGTAGGCAATGCGGTTCCGCCATTATTAGGACAAGCTCTTGGAGAGGAAATACTTAATATAATACAGGGGAAATAATATGAGTAAGCGAAAGATAAAATCAATAGATCTTTTTGCGGGGTGCGGAGGATTGTTGGATGGATTTGAACAATCAGGTCGCTTTGAAGCTATAGCTGCAGTTGAATGGGAGAAAGCACCTTGCAAGAACCTTGTAAATCGAATGAAAACTAGATGGAAGTATAAGGATGCAGAAAAAAGAGTCTTGAGATTTGATATTCAAAGAACGGATGAATTGTTCAATGGTTGGAACGATGATGACGAATATGGCACATCCGAAGGATTGGATAAGTTAGTAAGTGCTTCAGATGGAATTACTGCTATTATTGGTGGACCTCCTTGTCAGGCATATTCAATTGCAGGTCGAGTTAGAGATGAAAATGGCATGCGAGATGATTACAGAAATTATCTCTTTGAAAGCTACATAAGAGTTTTGAATAGATACAAGCCCAAAGTATTCATCTTTGAAAATGTTCCCGGCATTCTTAGTGCAAAACCAGGAGATAGAAAGATTATTGATATTATTCAAGAAAGCTTCGATGAGGCCGGCTATTGTGTGCTATCAAATTTGGAAGATGCCATTATTGATTTTACTGAGTATGGTGTACCGCAGAATCGTAACAGAATAATAATTTTAGGTATTCAAAAAGATTTTTATGGGGATAGATGTAAAGAGATAGTTGAGGAGTTTTACAACTCATTTCTTCCCAAATATAAAGTTAAAGAAAAGGCCACAGTAAGAGAGGCAATAGGAGATTTGCCTAAGTTATATCCAGTTAATGAAGATATTAAGGTAAATGGCATGAAGACACATCACAGTTTACCTGAGCCTCCTGTTCCTAACCACATTGCTAGATGGCAGAGTGATAGAGACATTGGAATTTTTAAGCTATTGACTGAGGACATTGCAAGTGAAAGATATGAGTATGTTTCAACCGAGGCGTTAAAAAAACTATACACAGATAAAACAGGCAAAGTATCTAATGTACATAAATATCATGTTCTTAGGTGGGATGAGCCTAGCAACCTTATTCCAGCGCATCTTTTCAAGGATGGATTACGGCATATTCATCCTGATCCTGCACAGCAAAGAACACTTACTGTAAGAGAAGCGGCAAGATTACAATCATTTCCTGATGATTACATTTTTGAAGGAAGTAACATGGATCTTTATAAAATGATTGGTAATGCGGTTCCTCCTCGTTTTGCAAAATGCTGCGCTAATGCACTTTATGACCTTTTAGAGAAATATGGATACTAAGGAGGTGATGTAATTGCCATACACAACATCACAGGCAATTAAGGCGCTTGACCGTTATTTGAACATTTCAGATGAAGATAAAGAGTATATTCCAGAGACTAAAAATCGAGGATTTGTCTACAAAATGAATGATGGCCAAAAGGTTGTCATTTTCGTGTATCCTTTAGTTCATAAGCAAGATAATACTAAAAACTATTTTGACACTCGTGATAGTGGCGCATTTGAGAGAAATCTTACATGGAGATATTCATTAGAGCATAATTACAAGTATTTCTGTTTTGGTGTTAATGATTCCGTGGATAAATATACTGATTATGTTTTTAGCTTGGAATGCGATGAGAAGACTATAGAACGTATATCTGGCACTAAAGATGGCTCACGTTCGGGGCCGGGTAATCAGATTATTATTCCAAACGATTATATTCCTCAGAAGCCATTTGAGAGAATTCAGAATAAGTTAGGTATATTTATTGCCGCTGTTAGTTCTAGTGAGTTGCCTAGATATATGCAGGCATATGACAACAGACCATATATGGGATCAGTGGATTCGGCTGTTCTAGATACTGAGTTGGTTGATGAGATTAATGAATATCAGAGAGCAGCAAATATTTTATTGAAATATATTTCTGAATCAGGCTTTGATAATCCGATTACATCAGAGTATGTAGAGAGTGTTAGAAATGATTTTTTGGCGAGATTCTCTCCGGAGAAATTAGCAGCACTTTCTGATGATGAACTATTGAATGCAATCTTCTATTCAGATGGTGATAATACAGGATCATTATGTTGTTATATAGAAATGAATAAAGATTGTAGAAAGACTTTCGGTGGTATATCGGGAGGGTCTGCTTACAAATTTGGACTGTTTAAGAAGAAAGAAACTGGGCTGTGGACAAGTGGAAGTCCGTTAAATCCAATAGAGATGACAGAAGATGAGGCATTACAACGAGGAAAAGATATCCGTGATGCTCTAGTAAAAGGTGTGGAGATAATCCGTAATGCAGAACTTGATTCTCTTGAAGCCTACGAGAAACTGGATGATGATCTAAAGGAAAAAGTTGGAGAACAGTTCTATAACTGGACATGGTTTCACAAGTATTTTGCTATTGTTTGTTGCGATAAACTTAGCTGTTATCACAGTACTGAGTGGCAGAATCATATTCTGTTTTCTTTTGGAATAAGGCCTAGTAAAAAGTATTATGCCCGTAGTGGCCAAATTGCTATGATTGAAAACTATGCAGGGATGTACTACAGGCAGTTTTTTACAGCGCATGTAGAGCGTTATGGGAGAGCAAAGACATTTTATAGGGTAGGAACAACGTCAGATGGAAAGAGTGCATTGCCTGAATGGATTAAAAGAGCTGTAGTTGGTATAGGTTGGAATGGTCTGGGATCCCTTAAAGAATATGAATCTGGGTCATCGTTAAGCAAAGATGATATCACAGACAAGCTCATTGATTTGTATTACCAAGGAGATAATAATAAATCAACTGCGTCACGTAAGGCGGGGGAAATAATACGCTTTTATGATACTGATGAGAATGCGGTTATTGTAGCAGCTGATGGCGAAAAAGTACTTGGCCTTATTGATGAACTCGGGGATTATTTCTATGATTCTTCTGCAATAATGGCTCATATGAAACCAGGCACATGGCATTTGCCTTTTACAGACGATGAATGTATGCCTAACAAATCGGAAGGATTACAAACATCCTGTGTTCAGATTAAGGATGAAGATAATCTTATGTATTTGTATGACAAGTATTATTATGCAGATGACAATAAGGATTTGAAAGAGACAGCAGAAAGAATGGACAATACTATTTCAGAAAACAAACTTAAGAACTGCATGGAGATTACAAGAGAACCACGACAGAGCCACAGGTATCCTGTGAACTTTATTATTTATGGAGCACCTGGAACCGGTAAAACATATTCCACAGCAGAATATGCTCTAGCTATACTGGAAGATCGTGAAGTGGACCTGTCACAAAAGACCAATGAAGAACGTCTTAGGGTCATGGCAGAGTATAATAAGAGGATTCATGATGGACAGATTGTGTTTACTACGTTCCACCAGAGCTATGGCTATGAAGAGTTCATTCAAGGACTTCGTCCGGATACTACTTCAGAGAAGATGGCATTCAACGTGGTAGATGGTGTGTTCAAAAGGATAGCAGACCGTGCCCTGAACGATCAGGATAATAACTATGTGATTATTATTGATGAGATTAATCGAGCTAATATCTCAAAAGTGTTTGGTGAGCTTATTACACTTATTGAGGAAGATAAGAGATGGGGAGAAGTAAACCAACTTTGCGATACATTGCAGTCAGGGGATGTATTTGCTGTACCTAATAATTTATATATAGTAGGAACAATGAACTCTGCAGATAAGTCTATTTCACTGATAGATGCGGCTTTGAGAAGAAGGTTTGAATTTATAGAACAGAAACCGCAACCATCATTGGTTTCAGATACTGTATTGAAATCGGTTTTATTATCGCTTAACAAGTCTCTTGCAGATGAATTGGAGAGCGCAGACCTTTTGATTGGCCATTCTTATTTTATGAACAAGACTGAGACAGAACTTCCTTCAATTCTTAATAACAGTATAATTCCTTTATTGTATGAGTATTTCTATGACAATAAGAAAAAAGTTGCATCTGTGCTTTCAAAGGCTATCGAAAATACCAAAATCGAAGTCGTTGATGATAATATGGGCCGATTGAGGGTTAAGAAAACTGAGTCATGATAATTAATGCATATGAAGAATCTGTGATAGAGAATGAGGACCTTCCGGTTTCATGGCAGGCTCAGAATATGCTTGATGAATTGGAAGAATTCCTTCAACAGAACTGGGAACAGAGATCAGTTTTTTACGAAGATCAGGCGGTTGCGAGCAGGCAGCAGTTCCTAAAGTTTCTCTCTCACAGAAATGTAAAAACTCAAAACTACATAGGTACAATAGTATTCCGAGGAGAGCAACTGAACATCTTTCCCAAGGTGTTTCGTAAGCATTCCGGGTATGGACATACAGAAAAGCTTTCACAGGATCATCTGATGAACAATCTTATCAGATGGCTTGATTACTGTACCCGCATTTCTTATCCGTTTATCAATATATCAACAGAGTTATCTGATGAACAGAATTTTAAAGAGTTATTTATGACTTTGTATATTGGATATGTGAGAAGTGCCATTGAGCGAGGATTGTATTACCGTTATGTTGATGAGACCGATGACATATGCTGTATTAAAGGTAAGTTTGACATCAAGGATTATGTGACTAAAAAGATTCCTAATGGTCAAGCAGATAAGTTCCGGTGTACATACTCAACTTTTGAATTTGATAATCTTATAAACAGAGTTATCAAGTATACATGCAAACTTATTCTAAATTCCACTGAAAGCCGAAAGAATCAGAAAGCAATCAGATCCATCCTCGTAAGAATGAACGAGGTTTCTGATGTCCAGTGTAATCCTAGTGATTGTGATAAGATAAGGCTCAGCCGATTACAGTCCCAATATCGTGTGATCATGAGCATGAGCAAGATGTTTCTGCTTAATAAGACGTCCGGATATACAATGGATAATACGGAGTCATTCTGTTTCTTGTTTCCTACAGAGCTACTTTTCGAAGGATTCATTGGAGGATTCATGCAGGAAATCGTGGAAAACAATGGTGGCAAAGTCTTCCTTCAGAAGAGTGAAATGAATCTTATTTCCAATATCAAATATGGCGATAAGTCTCTTGGATCTGCATTTAATATGAAAATGGACATTGTTGTGGAATGCAATGGACAGATTTTTATTTTGGATACAAAGTATAAGCAGGTTGACAGATTTGAGGATGATCCTGATGGGGTGAAGAATCTGATTAACTCTGAGGTTCAGCAGCACGATGTATATCAGGTCTGTGAGTATGCACGAGTAAGAGGAGCAAGCGATGTTTATCTGTTATATCCAATGTTCCGATATGAAGATAATGAGCCTGAGAATCCATGTGGGGAAAGCTCAGGAGTAGATAAGACAATTAATATCCATTTTGTAAGATTACCTTTTATCTTTGAAGATGACACAGAACGAGTAAGAAAACAGTTGGCAGCGGTGATAATGAAGATATTAAACATGAAACAGCAGGTTTGATGACCTGCTGTTTTTGGTATAAAGCATAGAAACAGTAACAAAAGCTCGGTGGAGTTGATGATTTCCGCCGGGCTTTGTTTGTGTAAGTGCATAAGGAGATTTAACGAACCAAAATATTCTTTATAATAGCATATTATCGAAATCATCTTTATTGGTGTCAGTTGCCGCATATTTAGATAGTAGCTCAGCTAGGTAGGCTTTGGCTAAGAGGTATTCTTTTCTTAGAGGACAATCATAGTCATTTAGATATGCTACTAAATCTGTATAATGTGACTTGTCGGAATTGACTGTTCTTAAATTGATTTCATAAAGCCATCCTACTATATCTGGATCACCAAAATGATCTTTATATTCTTCATCTACTTCATCATAATTTGATAATGTAGAATTATCGCCTGGATCTATGTGGACGAAACCGTCCTCATCGTAGTCTATTCTGTAATCTGAATCATAGTAACAGTAAGATTCTTCTAGAAATTCATCATAATCAAATCTATCTAGTTGATTTTCCATGTCTCCCTGTATCTTTTTTGTGGAAACAATGAATCTATATAGATATGATTGCGGTTCAACAATCGCTGTTTCAAATGTTTCCCCTTTTTCAAATGGAAGAGAAGAGTATTGATCACACAAGAATTTCCAGTAATCTTCCAGTTCATCACCTGAAGAATCACTTACAAATAGTTTTTCTTTGAGAACTGGTATGAAAACATATTCTTCAATCTTCTCCGGAATAAGGTCATACAACATAGCAAAGGTTTGATCATGAAAAGCTCTTGATTTTCTCTTCTCAAAAGAGTTAGCAATAGCTCGAAGTGTTCGATCTTTTTGTTTGGAGTAAAACAGTGCACAGAAGAACTCCTGAAAGGATCGGTGCATAAAATAATATTTTCCAGTTTCATGATACATTATACAAACATTAGCTATTAAATCATTAGCGAAGTCTTGTGTAGTGAATTTCTTTCCGTCTTCCTTATATACATCTAAGCTATTTAATATCTTAGAAAACTCAGCATCTGTATAATCGAACATTTCCTTGAAATAGGATCGTGCACAGAATTCAGATAAATACTGTAAAAGTTGATCAGCTGTAAGTCCTGTTGAGAAGTGTCTCCGGAAGCCACCTTTTGAGGCATCATGTTTTTCAGCTAATGTAAGGTATGCGCGCATATAAAATGCGTGCATTTTTGAAGGAATGTCACCATGCTGCTCATATGTTAATAGCATTATAGTTAATAATAATGGGTTTGATGCAAAACTAGTATGTGATGTATATAACTTATCATTCAAGTCACGCATAAAGCTATTTTTGATTTCGGGTTCATCAGATCGAAAATCGAGCTTTCTAATTAAAGCCATAGCTTGTGGCAAGCTAAAAGGCATCAGTTGCATTACAGAAAAACGTGATAAATGCAGGAACTGTTCTGTAGGACGAGACGAAATAATAAACGAACAATGTGAGTATTTATCTGTAAAATCTATAAACTTTGATTCAAAGTCATAAGCTTTATCTGTTGATATCTCATCTAATCCGTCAAGAAGAAAACAATAATTTCCCGAAGCGATTTTATCTCTGAATTCTTCTTTGCTTATGTTGCCAAATAATGGAGAAAGTTTATCGGTTATATAATCTTCAAAGCAAGGATACTCAACTCGATAATCTTTTAGCAATAGCATGATAGGAATTATTCCATAGGATTTAAAGTTTGATATTGCATCTAAAAAAAGATGACGTATCATCATGCTTTTTCCATATCCCCCAGGTGCGGAGAGGATTATATATCTTGTACTAGAAATCATTTTTGGAATTGTTGCATTGCATATTCTATCGAGGGTGTATCCGTTAAATGTAGGTAGTTTTCTTTGAATATCATTGCACACAAAAAAATCGTACAGATATTTGGGCTGTTCATTATACAGTAATGTTTTTATCGTACTGAATTTTTCATATGCTTTTTTAAAGTATTTAGCATTGAAATCCGTACTTGGTGCGAGGAATTCTTCTATGAATTGCTTGCCTCTTGCTATTGTTTCCGGTGATACGTCAGATATTCGTGTGTGTGACGTTATAGGAGAAATAGTACTAGTACCAATTTCTGATTTTTTTGTGGGCTTATATGAACGCAAGTTTACTTTTTTACTTATTGATTCTAGGAGCACTCTTTCATCTTTGGCATAGGTTTTTTCCCAATATTCAATTGTATATCGTCCCGCTTTGTTAGGCACAGGACTATTAAACATGTAAAGCAGGATTGTAACAATAGCTTGATCGATTGGATATTCTGCAAGTGTAACGATATCTCTTCGTTTGATCTTTTCAGCAGGGGGAATCGTAAATACATCATCTGCATTACCATAACTGTCATGTTGGATTAACCATATAAGGGCTGAAATAAGAGTATCATCGTATGCTGGCTCACCTAAACAAGAATAGCAAAAATCATTTACATCTTGATAAAGATTAGAATGATCGTCGGCTAGTCGCTTGTTCAACACGTATTTAAAATCTGAGGGATTGAAGTATTCGCTTGAGTTTTTGCTACAGTTTTTGATTCCAGAAGTAATTACTTTGAAAGACGACCCTTTTTCTGGACGCATATACCCAGGGTCGATGGCTTTCAGTAATGCAAAAAAAAGGTCAGTATTAGACAGCCCATCATTTGTTCCAGTATCAGTTGTTCTTACTTCTGTTCGTTGTAACCTTGCTGAAAACAGTAATGTAAGAAATGTTCCCATACATAATACGGGGTATTCTTTGTTATCCATAGACATGCTCTCCTAAGATATTAATCCTATTAACGCTATTAACGCTGTTAATTCTTGCAGGCTACTTTATTAACTTTAGTCTAATAGTTAGTAAGTGGTGTCTCAATTCTATCATTTATAAATTCTTAATTCTAGAAGCATCACGCATATAAATTTCTATTCGATGGTCACGTTAGACATGGGTGAATAGGTGTGCATTATACGCTATTGACTGTGAATAGAGAAGAAAGGAGGAAGCAACCATGAGAAAGTTCATAGCAACTGTACTTGAGTTGATGGATTGTGTTGAGCTGCTCACAGGTGCGACCCGCAAGGTTGCCGGAGCAACAATCGCAATCATCGATGAGATGGAGACTGTAGTATCAGCATTAGAAGAAAAGTCACATAAGTAAGATAATTCCGTTTGCTATACAGAAAACTGTTTTAAAGGATTACTCTGCCATACTTTATATGGGAGGTGATTAATGCCAATAAAACAAGAAAACTAACTCAGTATAGTCCATCGGACTTTAAAAAGCAACTAAGCAATCAATATGGTGGGAGGCCTACCACAAATAAGGTGTTCTTAAGAATGTGCCTATAGACGCATAACTGCGTTGCACATCCTTAATGGAGCCTTTAGTGGTATGCCTCCATTTTTCTATGTTTTCCAGGCATACTCTGCCTTCCAGGACAACTCTGTCCGAACATCCTTTTTGTAGTAGGTGTCTCCCGGAAATGGAGACGCAATGATTCAGAGAAAAGATGTAAACAGAGAACACAGGTGTTATTGGCTGGATTCTGAGCATACTCAGTTCCTTTATTGGGTGCATCAGGAGGATGGCAAATGGAAGGCGATGATCCTTATCCCGGATAAGGACATGCCAAGAAAAGTCCTTG
>JAEEGL011645023.1_pt1 | contig 13418 bp, 13 predicted proteins | sample 9134231 | NCBI WGS metagenome assembly JAEEGL01 (sample SAMN16246548, study PRJNA631951) | gut metagenome | biome: gut microbiome; feature: rumen; material: fiber-attached | host: Bos | place: Iran: Karaj | collected 2018-10 | reverse complement strand
GCCACTCATTTTTTTCTAAGTTCCGTCCGAAATATTAGATGTAAATGAAAATTGCCCTGGAGGAACTGTATGCAAATTGAAGGACTCAAGGTAACGGATTACATCAAAACAGAAGGCACCAATGACCAGCTTATGGGCGTTGGAACCAGCGGTATCAAGGACGATAAGAAAGCAAATTTTAACACAGAACTTAGAACATTATCTGTAGATAATGCATTTTATGATAGCAGAGGAAAAATGGCTGATGAAGATTTCACCAAGGAAGTGAATGAGGCATCAGCTCTTGGCATGTCCACAGTCGATGCCATTAAAAATGTAGAGCGCGCCTGGGACGAAGATGCGACGGCTAAAGTAACAGAGGATGGTCACAGTCCTATGGATATGGACGCCCATACTTTAGTAACTGTAGTGGATGAAATCAAAATGAATCTTGCCAAGGGCGGCGCTGATGTGTCCAAAATGGGTGGTCTTTCACAGGCTGAAATTGAAGCAATGTCTAGCTCTATATCACAAGCAGTTGCAATGACACGAGGTCTGACGGAAACTCTCCCTATAGAAGCTCAGGCATACCTGGTCAAAAATGAGCTTGAGCCTACTATTACAAATATTTATAATGCAACCTATTCTGCTCCTGTAAAATTAGATTCAGGTATATCTTCTGATGATATTCAGACATTACTCGATGAATTAGGAAATACTATTGATTCTCTCATTAATGAATTTGAAGTTGAGCAAAATCAATCTGTCCAGGAAACAGCATCACAAATTGATTTAAAAGAAATCGTGGCAACCATGCTGAAGCAAGACGTTCCTATTACCAAGGAACATCTTGATTACATGACTTCATTACAGCACTATGAAAAGCCAACAGAGGCACAGATAGAAGAAGCCATTGAAGATATTGTTGCAGAAGGAAAAGAACCAACAGAGGCCTATCTTCTCCCTGGTTATTCTCTTATGGATCAGGCAAAGCAGACCTTTGCAGAAGTGATGGGAATGGACGTCAATGACCTGCCTACAGTAACAGCCCAGCGACAGCTTACGGAAATTCAGCTTACAATGACAGTTGAAGCCACTTTCACTATGATGAAAAATGGCATTGATGTAAATACCAGTGATTTATCAGATTTATTGGACAAACTTAAGCTTCAAGAAACCAACCTCCTTCAAATTCTAATGAAGGCAGAAAACAAGGAAGCTACTAATAATAACGTAAATATTTTCAAACAGGTTATGAACAGCATTGCAGAGGTAGAAGAAGCCCCTGCTGCAACACTTGGAAGATTTTCAAATATTAACGCCGAAACCTTCTCCTATGTACACGAAGTCAGCGTTTCCATGACTGCTGAGTATTCACGTATGGAAATGACCTATGAGGCTGTTGGTACAGAAGTAAGAAGAGACCTTGGGGATAGCATTAATAAAGCCTTCCAGAATGTGGATGATATCTTGGACGACCTTGATATAGAAGCAACCGAATCCAGCCAAAAGGCTGTAAGAATACTTGCTTACAATCAAATGGAAATAACAGCAGAGTCTGTTACTGCAATGAAGGAATCTGCTGAACTTGTAAATCGAACCTTCAAAAGCATGACACCAGCAGTTGTTGCTGAAATGATTAAACGTGGGAATAACCCTCTGGATATGAAGATGGGGGATTTGAAGCAGACAGCTGAGCAGCTAAAGACAGAATTAGGTAGTAGCTCCGACGAGGAAAGCTTTTCTAAATTCCTTTGGAAGGCTGAACATAATTCTGAAATCTCCGATGAAGAACGAGATGCCTATGTAGGTGTTTACAGACTTCTTCATCAGGTGGAAAAGTCTGACGGAGCAGCTATAGGTGCGTTGATAAGTCAAGGTTCTGAGGTTACCTTAAGAAACCTTATGACTGCCGTACGTTCAAGCAAGCACACCGGCCGTGAGTATGAAATTGACGATAAATTCGGTCAGTTGGATGACATGGTGGTTAAGGATTTATCTATCACCGAACAAATAGAAAAGGTATTTTTGACAAACAGATGCAGGGATGCCAAGGAAGCTATGTCTCCTATGAAGATGCATGGATATGGCGAAGATGCAATTCTAGGTATGAACCCAGACGAATTTGCAACAGCCATGGAAAAAGCTGAGGCTCAGACTGAGCAGCAGGAATATATTAGACATATTACAGAGGAAGTAAAGGCTGCTTACAGCAAGTCTTCTGACAATGTAGAGAATATCCTTGAGCAATTTAATATTCCAAACTCTGGAAATATGATGAATGCAGTGGAGTCACTTCTTAGCAATAGTACCTCTGTAGCAAAGGATTTATATGGAAGGGCTACAAAGCTTCAACAGCAGGATATGGATATTGAAGACCTCATAAATGAAGCTTATGCTCGATTTGAGGAGGCTTGCCACAACTCATCAGCTATGCAAGAGGCGGAGGATGCCCTTGGTGATTTAGCTGAAAGCGTAATGAAATCCATGATGGTGACAGAAGATGCTAGCGCCGTGGACTTTGACGATATGCGACTTATAATACAGCAGACTAAGGCAATTTCTGAGATGGCTAGAAGCGGTGAGACCTATCGAATTCCTATTAATGTTGATGGGGAAATTGGGGATATGAACCTTCGTATAGTGAGGGGGGACGCAGAAACAGGACTTATTAAGATGGCAGTTTATTTACAAAGTACTGGAACTGTTCAAACTACTTTCAGATATGAAGCAGGTTCAGTTAGCGCCAGTGTTGAATGTGACACAGCTTCTATGCGCAGTAAACTAGCAGACCTAGTCCAGGAAATTACAAGTATAATGGAGCAGCAAACGGGTTATACCTTCAATTTCAGCTTTACAAGACAGTCTGGAATAAGCATGTCCGACCTGTATAATTGGAATCTTGGTAATTTCCAAGAAGCAGCAACTAAGGATAATGAAATTCAGACTGAAGCGCTATATGGAATTGCAAGAAGCTATATGAATGTAATAAGTCAATTATTTTAAAACCTAAAAATGCCGAGGATTAATCCCCGGCATTTTTAATTGGCAGTTTTTATAGTTCTGTGCGCCCATCTAAAGCGCGAAGCAACGTTACCTCATCTATATATTCTAGGTTTCCGCCCACAGGCACACCTGATGCAATTCGACTCACCTTGATTCCTGTCGGCTTAATGAGCTTGCTAATGTAAGCTGCCGTGGTCTCGCCTTCAAGGGATGAGTTTGTGGCTATTATTACTTCCTCAACGTCATTTTGCTGAAGACGAATCATCAGTTCTTTCAGCTTTATATCGCCAGGTCCGATTCCAGCCATTGGGGAAATCGCTCCGTGAAGCACATGGTAAACACCTTCGAACTTACCAGTCTTCTCATATGCTGCCAAATCTCTGGTATCCTCCACAACCATAATGATATTTTTGTTTCGTTTTGGATTAGAACAAATCGGGCAAAGTTCATCGTCAGTGAGGGTAAAGCATTCCTTGCAATATCTCACATTTTTCCTAGCTTGGACAATTGCATTTGCCAGATTATTTACTTTTTCCTCTTCCATTCCTAATATATGGAAAGCCAGCCGTTGGGCTGACTTACTTCCAATGCTAGGCAAATCACTTAGCTCCGCTATTAAGTTGCTAATTTCTTTGCTGTAATATTCCATGAATTATAATCCAAGTCCACCTGTAAATTTAGACATTGAAGCCTGACTAACTTCGTCAACTTTGCGAAGTGCTTCATTAGCTGCTGCCATAACGAGATCCTCAAGCATCTCAACATCCTCTGGATCAACTGCTTCAGGCTTAATGCTAATCTTTGTGATTTCCTTCTTTCCAGAAACAGTAACCTCTACTACACCGCCACCTGCTGTACCAGTCATCTCTGTCTCCTCAAGCTGTGCCTGAGCTTCCTCCATCTGACGCTGCATACGCTGTGCCTGCTTCATAAGCTGACTCATATTACCTGGCATTCCTCCACCAGGGAATCCTCCTCTACCTTTTCCCATTTATAAATCCTCACTTTCCTATTTAACTAAAATAATATTGTAATTATTCTGAATCTGTTTCTATTTCTATTCCAACACTAGCGAAGAAATCTCTCACATCGGTTTTGGTATTCTGTGAGCTAATTCCACTAGAATTAATCTCTACCTTAACCTCAACGGTTTTCTGAATTAATTCCTCAATTGCCCTCTGAATCTCAGCGATTACTTCTGGTCTGTTAACCAAATCTCCTGCCATTCGATCTGAGCCCTCTGGCTGATCAAAAATCAAGAGAAGTTCTCCCGATTCGCTTACTGTTACCGTATTAACTTCTTTAAGATACGTCTTAATATTTACCGGAAGCTTGCCAAGAACTGCACTCCACTTTTGACTCACCTGCTTTACTTCCTCAGGAATAGCCGCTGGTAAGGGCTCCTTCTTTACTGGGGCGGCACTGGGAGATGGCGCATTTCCTGCAGGAGCAGTCATTACAACAGGGACACCCTCTTCAACCTTTTTTTCAAGGTTGGCCATACGATTATTGAGAGCTGAAATATCAGTTTCCATCTGTGGTTTACATAGCTTGATAATTGCTATTTCAATCAAAACTCGCTTTTGGCTGGCATATTTTATATCGTTTGAAAGAGCCGACAGGACTTGAATGTATCGCATCAAAACCTCTGTGTCAACCATCTTGGCCTCTTCCTTGAGAAGTGCGATATTGTCAGAAGACATTTCCAAAACATCTTCCATATCCTCTGAGCTCTTTAAAAGCATCAGGTTTCTTAGATACCAGGTAAAGTCGTTAACAAACTGGTTCAGGTCTCGCCCCTGCGTAATAATCTCCTCTAAGATGCCTATGCATTCGGTAATCTTTCCATCAATTATATCTCTAAGCAATCTGGAAAAGATTTCAGTATCAATGGCTCCAAGCACCTTTAGCACATTGTCGTAGGTGAGAGTCTGTCCAATGTAAAATGCTATGCACTGATCTAAAAGACTTAAACCATCACGCATTGAACCATCAGCAGCCTTTGCAATATAGCGGATAGCCTTTTCTTCAACCTGTACACCTTCCTTATCCATTAGCTCCTGCAAACGAGCAGCAATAGTGTCAATGGAGATACGATGAAAATCATATCTCTGACAACGGCTAAGAATGGTGATTGGAATCTTGTGCACCTCAGTGGTAGCTAAAATAAACACAACATAAGAAGGTGGCTCCTCCAAAGTCTTAAGCAAGGCATTAAAAGCACCGGTGGAAAGCATATGAACCTCATCGATGATATAAACCTTGTATTTTCCTTCTGTAGGAGGGTATGCCACCTCCTCAACAATCTGCCTAATACTGTCAACACCATTGTTTGATGCCGCATCCATTTCAATTACGTTCATGGAATTGCCTGCAGTGATTGATTTACACATGCTGCATTCCATACATGGACAACCATTTACAGGATTCTCGCAGTTTATAGTGCGGGCAAGAATCTTCGCAATAGTAGTCTTTCCAGTACCTCTAGTACCTGTAAATAGATATGCATGTCCAATTCTATCGCTCTTTATCTGATTCTGTAACGTAGTTACGATATGGTCCTGACCCTTAACATCCTCGAATGTCTGAGGTCTGAACTTTCTATATAACGCCATATACTTGGACATAACAATTACCTACCCTTTTAAATCTTAATCGCCGAAGCTAATGCCAATTCTCTTAGCTTCTTCTATCATCTGGCAATCAGGCTCAACCATCTTGAGCTTACCAGCTACCTCTTCAAGAGGTATTCTCTTTGTTTTACCGTTTACCATTGCAATCATATTGCCATAGTCTTCATCCATAATTGCCTGAGCTGCAGCCGAACCAAGGCGTGTGCAGAGAACTCTGTCAAACGGATCTGGGCTTCCACCACGCTGCATGTGTCCAGGCACGGTTACACGAACTTCAATGCCTGTCTCCTTTTGGATGCGATCAGCAATCTCATAGGAAACTGATGGATATTTTGACTCTTCTAGTTTTTTCTTGTATTCCTTTTTAGAAAGCTTTGCATCTTCCTTGGAAATCGCACCTTCTGCTACAGCAAGAATTGTAAATCCCTTGCCTTCCTCAGCACGCTTATTAATGGCCTTAACCACTTTCTTGATATCATATGGAATCTCAGGAAGCAGAATAATATCTGCGCCCGATGCAACGCCCGCATAAAGTGTCAGCCAACCTACCTTGTGTCCCATAACTTCCACGATGAAAACGCGGCTATGGGATGAAGCTGTAGTGTGAATACAGTCGATTGTGTTGCAGGCAATATCAATGGCACTTTGGAAACCAAAGGTTAAATCTGTGCCGTAAATATCATTATCTATTGTCTTTGGAAGATGGATTATGTTGAGACCCTCCTCCCTAAGCAGATTGGCAGTCTTCTGGGTGCCGTTTCCGCCAAGGATTACCAGACAATTCAGATTAAGCTTATAGTAGTTAGACTTCATAGCTTCTACCTTGTCTAGACCATTTTCATCAGGCTCACGCATGAGCTTAAATGGCTGACGGCTGGAACCCAAGATTGTTCCACCGCGTGTAAGAATACCTGAAAAATCCTGACTGGTGAGAAGTCTATAGTCGCCATAAATCAAGCCCTTGTAGCCATTGAAGTAGCCGTACACCTCCAGGTCCTTCACGTTGGCAGCCAGCCCCTTAACAACACCACGCATGGCAGCATTAAGTGCCTGACAATCTCCACCACTGGTAAGCAATCCGATTCTCATCATAATCCCGCACCCCCGAATTTAATTAAATTGGTTATTAGTTACAAGTCTCTATTACTCGTCTAACGTAATTATATATTCTCTCTGTAGAAGCAATTGAAAGACGCTCCTTTGGAGTATGAATATCATGCATTTCTGGACCAATTGAAACAGCATCAAGACCAGGAAGCTTAGATGCAAGAAGACCACACTCTACACCAGCATGAAGTGTTTCAACAAGTGCCTTCTCTCCTGTCATTTCCTCATAAAGCTTGACTATTTCATCTCTAAAGCTGCTATCGCGCTTGTACTCCCAAGCTGGATACTGACCATGGATAGAAACCTCACAACCGAAGGCCTTTCCAACCATACCAACCTTTCTCATAAGAGCAGCCTTTGCGCTGTCAACTGAGCTTCTGAGAGCACTTGAAAACTCAAGATTATCCTCGTTAAGCTTAAGAATTCCAAGATTAAGTGAAGTCTCAACAAGTCCCTCTATATCGTGGCTCATTGTCTGTACACCGTCTGGCATGCTGAGGAGAAGCTCAACTATTCTCTTTGTATCTGAAGCGCTAACACCAGCAACCTCTGTCTCGCCCTCACTCTTAATCTCTATCTTCATCTCTGAATCTGTAACAGCGTACTCATTCTTGATTGCAGCTGCCTCTGTCTCCATAGCCTTCATAGCCTCTGCAGATGTGATAACCTTTGCGCTTGTGGCACGTGGAATAGCATTGTCTTTTGTTCCACCAACGAAATCAACAAGCTTAACCTCAGCTACCTCTGTTGCTGCTGCAATAATTCTGTTTGCCATGTGTGTTGCATTGGCTCTGCCCTTATTGATTTCTGTGCCTGAGTGACCACCTGTACAATCCTTAACAACTATTGAAACCAACTCGCCCTTAACCTGCTCTTTTGTAAAAGGATAATGAATTTCCATTCTGCAGCCACCTGCACAGCCAGCAAGGAAATGTCCTTCCTCCTCTGAGTCAAGGTTTAAAAGCTTACGTCCCTTGAGCATTGATACATCGATGCCTGCTGCACCTTCCATGCCAACCTCTTCTGATACTGTGATAACAACCTCGATGCGAGGGTGCTTAAGCTCTTCATCCTCTAAAATTGCAAGTGCCATAGCAACTGCAATTCCGTCGTCTCCACCAAGAGTTGTGCCCTTAGCGGTAACATAACCATCTACAACCTCAAGATCAAGACCTTCCTCAAGCATGTTCTTTGTGCAATCCTCATCCTGCTCGGCAACCATGTCCATATGCCCCTGGATGATAATAGGTGCAACGCCCTCCATGCCCTCAGATGCTTCTTTAATCATAATTACGTTGTATAAGTCGTCTGTATAATATTCAAGATTATGCTCCTTAGCGAAATTTACAAGGTATGCACTAATCTTTTCCTCGTGATATGAAGGATGTGGAATACCACAAATCTCCTCAAAATAATGAAATACTCTTTCTGGCTTACAATTACTTAATACTGCCATTTTTAATACTACTCCAATCTATTTGAATTAATATTTTCTAGTTATTGCGGGTGTCATTTTCTACAGCTACCCACAGTTACTCCAAAATACATTACTAATATAGCATTTTCAGGAGTCAAATTCCACGGGTGGGAGTAATTATTAGAGTTTTAATGACTTTTCTGCTATGATAGATTTTAAGATTTATTTTGGAGGTACATTATGGGAGAAAGATTAACCCAAGGGGATATTGATAAGATTCAGGCAGAAATAGACGAAAGAAAGCTTGTTATCAGACCAAAGCTTTTAGAGGAAGTAAAGGAAACCCGCGCTCAGGGAGATTTATCAGAGAATTTCGAATATCATGAGGCAAAACGTGCCAAAAACATGAATGACAGCCGTATACGCTACTTAGAGAAAATGCTCCGCTATGCAGAGGTTGTGGATGATTCAAGCGACGATGACGAAGTGGGTATCAACAACACTGTCACAATCTACATTCCTGAGGATGATTGTGAGGAAACCTACAAGCTTGTAACATCTATCCGTGGAAACTCACTTAAGGGTTTAATTTCCATAGAATCACCTCTCGGAGCCGCAATACGTGGCAAGCATGTAGGTGATAGAGTTATGGTAAAAGTTAACGATGAATATTCCTATGAGGGAGAGATTAGGTTGATTGACAAATCAACAACTGACGAAGATGACAAGATAAAGAGGTACTAAACCCTACGCATTCTGTTACACTCTCAATCCTGAGTACAGCTTCCAGTCACTAACACGTGACTTGCAGCAATACTCAGAGATTGATAGCTACAGAATGCTTATTTTTTTATACATCCCACTTTTTCTCCCATCTTCACAGGTGTTTCAACGCCATTAACAGAAGCGGAGAGAATATTCGAGTCTACTTCCACTCTATCCTTAGGTACTAGCACAATAATTGTTGACCCACCGTATTCAAAGTGACCCTTTTCCACTCCTCTTGTGACAGATGTAGCCTCAGGACGCGCATTTACAATACGCCCAACAAGCATGGCTCCAACTTCCATCTGCACGCAGCCACCAAATTGCTTAGTATCTATTACGGTATATTGACGACTATTCTGTACAAATACAGGTCCTGCTTCAAGAGCTACTGGCTGGACAGTATGATAAAATCCTGGAATAACAACATCCTCTGACTTTTCCCCTGATTCAAAATATGCATATCTGTGGTAGTGATTCACACAGAGTCTGTACACCAGACAATATCCGCCTTCGAAAGAGTCAGCCAAATTTTTGTCTCCCAACAAATCTGCAACTGAATACTTACTCTGTTTAATCGGCATAACCAATCCGTCCTTTACTGGGTATACTTTCAGCAATCCATCGCAGGGCGCCATAAGATGTGTTTCATCCTTGTCCAAAGGTCTAAGCTCCGGTTTTATTGGTCTGCAGAAAAAGTCATTAAAGCAATTGATATCATCTAAAATATAATCTTCTAAAACGATTCCGTTTGCTTTAGCAAATCTTCCAATTATACACTTGGAAGCCTTGGAATCCATAAGCCATCCAGAAAAATCAGAAACCGGTTTTAATAATAAAGGGCGAAGTATTATTCGCCCCAGTTTTGTCTTATATAAAAAATCTAATGTACTCATTCACTACTCGCAAAATAAAATCAACAATGTTCCAATAAGTTCCACAAATCCAATTATAAGTATAATTACAAATTGCTTTTTGTTTGGCTTTGGTACCTTGAAATTTGCTACAAACAAAATGGCAACAATAAGCATGAGCCAAAAATAAAAAATAGTCAAATCAGCTCTTGTGAACCAGTGAATCACAAGTGTCAAAGGGAATATTAAAGCTGCAGTTGTAACAGGGAGTCCTGTAAAATATGCCTTTCCCTTTATTTTAGCTTCTTCAGCTCGTTCATCGGAAGTAGCGTTGAAATAAGCCAAACGAATAAGCGCTGCAAGTACATAAAAGGCAGCAATTGAAATGAGCAGTAATACCAAAGAATAATGCTCTGGTCTCTCTACTTTTCTTCCAAGATCTGTAAGGATTCCACTAACTCTCAGCTGAGCTATACCAATTGAAGCAGGTAATACTCCAAAACAAATTAGATCGGAAAGAGAATCAATCTGTATTCCAAATTCTTTTTCCATCTCAGTTCTGTCTTTCTTAGTGCGGGCAACCTTGCCATCAAAGCCATCAAGTAAGCCAGAAAGCATCAAAAAGAGTGTTCCGCAATATGGATGACCTATGCCAGTCATTGTAACAATAATGCCCACTACTCCAGAAATTGTCGATAAATATGTAAGAATAACTGTATAATCAAAAACGCCTATCATTTTCTCTTTCTCCCCTTTAAATATCCAAATAATGTAATTAATCCGCTGAGGGTGACACATATATAAAAGGTCAGTCCTCGACTTATCATATCAAGCTCAAACGCCATTTTTTTTGACATGATATCGGAAAATCCATCAATCATCAAGTAATCTGCAATTCCAAGTGCGCCTGGAATTGGCACATAATTGTATCCTATGGTAATTAAACATTGTTTTGAAAACAGGCTTGCAAACAAGTTGCTTCTTCCACCAAAAGATAGATAAACTAGCGCTGGGACCACTATTTGAGCCGCTCTCTGCAATACATTCCAAGCAAAGGCTTTAACCATAATAATGGATTTTCCAGCGATGGCGGCAGAGCAGTTATTGTAATCTGCCTGTATTTTTGTAAGCTTTTCCAATCTAGGTTCAAGTCTATGAATGATTTTTTTAGAGTGAAGAAACTTAAGAAATCTTTCAATAATAGGGAAAATCTTATCACTTCCTCTAAGTATCGACATGAAAAAAGCACTCAAAAGCGATAGTCCAATAAATCCAAGTACAATCAAAACTTTCGATGTCATCTTGAAATCTAAAAAAACCTTCGGCGCAATTATAACCGCCGCTATACCAAGAAAAATAATTGAAGCATTGTACATCATTACATTTAGTATCAATGCGGCCGAGACCACACCTGCAGAAATCCCATCCTTTAGCATAAAATACGCGCTGGCAGGCTGCCCGCCCGTGGCCGAAGGTGTTACTGCAGAAAAAAACACATCTGCTGTACTATAGATAATTCCATTTTTTAGTTTTATTTTACTGCCAATTCCTTTTAAGATGGAGCATAACGCAACCGCCTCTAACAGTACGTAACTCCCCGCTGATAGGATTGCTATCAAAATCCATTTTAAATCCGCTTCGGATATTTTTTTAACCAACGTCTCTATCGACATACTTTCGCTCTGCTTAAGCAGGGTTCCAACCGTTAGCACCGAAAGAGCCAGTGTAAAAATCATCCAAAACAGCTTTTTTAAAGTTGTTCTGTCCATTAATTATTGTCCTTATATCCCTTACTTATAATTTACTATCCCCATAGTATAAATAAAAATATTTAATTAAAGTTGAAATATTCCTTTAGCACTTGATAAACACCTTTTTCCATCCATGAACCGCAGATATGGTTTGCACTTTGCTTTACCACTTCCGGAGCGGTAGATACTGCATAGCTTTCCTTTGCACGTTTAAGCATTCCAATATCATTATTGTTATCTCCAAATACCATAGTTTCTTCTGGTGTTATGTGGAAGAAGTTCTGAACAAACTCAAGCGCATAGCCTTTGTCCACTGACTTATCCATGAAATCGACCCAATCTTCACCTGCCATAACAGCTTTCAATCTATCACTCCACTTTGGAATAAGTACCTCTTCTCCCATCTTTCTAATAGATGGTCTATTGAAAATGGAGACCTTGATGATGTCCTTCCCCTCTTTAAGAACATCATCAACCTGCTCAAGATTTACTCGATATTCTTTCTTTAAGAAATTAATAAACTCAGGATTCTTTGATTCTGTGTAGGTAAGACCTGGAGCTTCAAATATCTTCTCACAACCTTCTAAAGGACGAAGTTCCTCCACAAGCTCCTTTACAACCTCTTCATCCATTCTTGCTACATGAATATCTGTGCCACGGCATCTTATATGAGCACCGTTATCAGCAATAAAAATTAAATCATCTGCAACCTCTTTAAACATTCTAGCAATACTGCTGCTTTGACGACCGCTTGCAATGCACACGATGACATCCTGACTTCTCAAATATTTAATCATTTCTATCATCTCTGGATAAATCTCAGGCGAAGCATCTTTAACCAAAGTGCCATCTATATCTGTTGTAACTAGTTTTATCATTATTTAACCTCTTTTCAATTTATCAAACTACTAACTGTATAGTCTTACATTAACTGTATTTATAACATGTTTAGTCTATCATTTATCGACTCTTTTTGCGACCTAGAAAATTGCTTAACATTTATCACACAGGAAGTATTAGGTATGAAGTTTTATAACATTAAGAACACTAACAGATTTTTTGAAAGATTAGCAACTTGCAGGGGCAATGTAAAACTAAAGGCACCGCATTCCGCGGTGCCTTTGCACATTCGTAAATTCTATTCCTATTATTGAGAAAGAGGTTTCCCGTGTCGCTGCTGATAGACCATAGTAAGCATATCCTGCTGGTACTTATCGTCATTACTCAGAACCTTGAGTTTTTCCTTCACTTCAGTCTTTCGCGCACGTAAAGTTTCTAGCTCTTTATTTAAGCTATCCTCCTGGTCCTCTAAAGCTTTTAATTGTCTTTTTAATTCTTCTATATCTCTTTTTGTATCAGCATCTAGCATGGTGCAACTCCTCCCTCCCAATTACGGGACACTCGTGAAACTCTTGCTTTTTTATGCTTTAAGATCTTGTCTTACGAGTGCTTTCTTTAGAGCAATTTCTGCTCGAAGGATATCGATTCCTTCGGCCTTATTAGCAATTCTTTCTCTTGCTCTGTCTTCAGCGCTGCGGGCTCTTTCCAGGTCAATTTCCTCTGGCCACTCAGCTATCTCAGCAAGCAATGTTACTTCATCAGGCAGAACAGTCGCAAGACCAGCATGTATAGCAGCTTTCTTTTGACTCTCGGCCTCATGTATTGTGCAAATGCCCGGCGCAATAACAGTAGTCAAAGGTATATGCTTTGGATAAACTCCAATTTCCCCTTCAACTGTATTAAACTCAATCATTGTAGCCTCTCCCTCATAGAAGGTTCGTTCCGGCGTAATGATTGAAACTTTAAAGGTGTTATCTGCCATTTGCCACCTCCTACTTTGCGTTAATCTTGGCACGAACCGCGTCGATTGGACCAGCATTGAGGAAGTAACTCTCTGGAATATAAT
>JAEEGL010827091.1_pt1 | contig 13418 bp, 11 predicted proteins | sample 9134231 | NCBI WGS metagenome assembly JAEEGL01 (sample SAMN16246548, study PRJNA631951) | gut metagenome | biome: gut microbiome; feature: rumen; material: fiber-attached | host: Bos | place: Iran: Karaj | collected 2018-10 | reverse complement strand
TAAGTCTCACTTCCGGAACTCTTATGTACTGGTTAGTACGATATCTTCTTGTATCTATACAAGCCTCCCCGTAGGTTTTACCTACAAAAATAAAAAAAATGGACGGATAAAGATACCCATCCCATTATAAATAAAATAATACAACTATTAAATTTTATTTAAACCTTTTCCCTTTTAAAAAGGTGAAGGTGAGTCGGGACGACTTCTTTAACCTTATAACTATATCAATTATATATTAATTTTAATCTAAATGTCAAACAATTATATTAAAATAAGTACGGATTTGATGTTTATGAATTAATTGAAAAATCTTATAAATAAATATATAATTCACGAATAGAATTTTAATAAATAATTGGAATAAATATGATAATAAAAACAGATAAAGATACTATAAAAAAATACTTTGAAGATAGTTCCGGAATGCTTGGAGCATTTGCTGACAAAATTTATATACCTGAAAACAGGCAAGATGTTATAAACATAGTTGAACAAGCTAACAAAACAAAAAATCCAATAACGATTGCGGCAGGATGTACAGGTGTTACGGGTGGGTGTCTTGCTTATGGTGGGGTAGTTTTATCTACGGAAAAGTTAGATAACATAGGAACAGTTAAAGAAATATCAAAAGCTAAAGCTTTAATTACGGTAGGTGCGGGTGCAATAGTAAACAAAATAAAAGAATTTGTTTTACAAAACGGATGGATGTATCCACCGGATCCTACCGAAAAAAATGCAACGATAGGTGGAAATATATCAACAGATGCTTCCGGTGGAAGAGGTTTTAAGTATGGGACAACAAGAAATTATATTAATGCAATAGAAATTGTTTTACCGGATGGTTCTTATGCAAATATAAAAAGAGGACAAATTTTTGCCGATAATAATGGTATTATAAAATTCGAAACGTCCAAAGGATTACAAACCATAACTTTACCGAAATATAAACTGCCTAAAATAAAAAATGCGGCAGCCTATTATAACTATAAAAATGCCGATTTAATAGATGTTTTTATAGGACACGAAGGAACTTTAGGGGTAATAATATCAGCGGAACTTATATTGATAAAACCTTTTGAACAATTGTTTGGCGGAATAATATTTTTCGATAACAGAGAAAAATCTTGGTCTTTTGTTAAAGAAATAAGAGAACTTTCAAATAAAAATAAAAACTCCAAAACCGAAATAACTGCATTATCGTTAGAATACTTTGATAAAAATGCATTGAATTTAATAAAACCTTATTATCCCGTAATACCGCAAAATGTTGATGCCGGTATTTTGTTTGAACAGGATTGTTCACAAGATACCTATGATATACTAATGGAAAAATGGGTTGATATAATAGAAAAATACGGAATAAATATAGATAATGTGTGGTTTGCTTCAAATGCAAAACAACAGGAAGAATTTAGAATATTTAGGCATAAAATACCTGAAACAGTAAATGAAATAGTGAGAAGAAATAAAATACCAAAAGTTGGAACCGATGTCGCAGTTCCGCACGACAAATTGAAAGAAATGATTTTATTTTGTGAACAAAAATTTAACGAAAATAAATTGTTAAATTTAACTTTCGGACATATCGGCGAAAGTCACTTGCATGCAAATATTATTGCCGCAACGCAGGAAGAATATAATAAATGTAAAACAATCTATTTGGAAATTGCCAAAAAAGCTGTGGAGTTAGGCGGAACGGTTACCGCGGAACATGGTATAGGAAAAGTAAAACATCATTTTTTAAAAGCAATGTTGGGAAATGAAGGTATAGAAGAAATGCGAAAATTTAAACTAAGTTTGGACAAAAATAATGTTCTTGGCAGAGACAATATGTTCAAATCCGAATAAGAGTTTATATTAATTAAAAAAAATGTTAAAAAATTTTTGTGTGTATTTATGTTTTTTATTTATGATGATATCTTGTTCAAATAACAATAATATAAAAATAAGCTCAATAGTATGTTTTGGGGATAGTTTAACACGAGGGTATGGTGCAACGGAAAATAAAACTTATCCTTATTTTTTGCAACAATTAACAAATATTGATGTTATAAATAAAGGTGTTAACGGAAATACGTCAAAAGACGGTTTAGACAGAGTAGATGATATATTAAAAATACAAAATGCTCTTATAATAGTTGAATTTGGAGCTAATGATTTTTTTCAACAAATACCGATAAGCGAAACAAAAGAAAATATGGAACAAATCGTTGATAAATTACAAAAATCAGGGAATATGGTTGTTCTTGTATCAACCGAAGATAAACAATTAAATAGTTATTATAATATGTTAAAAAATATAGCTAAAAAAAAGAAAATTTTATTTATAGATGGCATATTGAACGAAATTTGGAATGACAGAAATTTATTTTCTGATGATATTCATCCAAATTCTAGCGGATACAAATTAGTAGCAGAAAAGATTTATAAAAATATAAAAAATTTAATTTAGTAAAAATACTCTACATCTAATAATTTCTTTACACTTTACATAATTTATTATAAAATATCACAAATTTATTTTAACTGGAAATTAAGAGGTATAAGATAATGTCAATACAGGAAGCTCTTTCATTAATAAGAAGGGGAACTAACGAAATAATTTCAGAAGAAGAATTAGCAAAAAAACTTTCTTCCGGGAAAAAATTAAGAATAAAACTCGGTGTAGATCCCACAGCTCCGGATTTACATTTGGGGCATAGTGTTATTATAAATAAATTGAAAGTCTTTCAAGACTTGGGACATCAAATCGTTTTTTTAATAGGTGATTTTACTGCAAGAATAGGAGATCCTTCCGGAAGATCCGCAACAAGGCCAATGATGACGGAAGAACAAATAATGAAAAATATAAAAACTTATCAGGAACAGGTATTTAAAATTCTTGATAGGGAAAAAACCGAAGTTGTTTTTAACAGTAAATGGTTAAATGCTTTAGGAATAGAAGGTTTGTTAAAACTTGCTTCAAAACATACAGTTGCACAAATGCTTGTTAGGGATGATTTTGAAAAAAGATTTAAAGCTGATATTCCTATAAGTATAGTAGAATTTATGTATCCTCTACTTCAAGCTTACGATTCTGTTGCATTACAGGCGGATGTTGAGCTTGGCGGCAATGACCAGAAATTTAATTTGTTGCTCGGAAGAGACATGCAAAGAGATGCTGGTCAAGAACCGCAAGTTGTTATAACAATGCCATTGCTTGTAGGAACGGACGGTGTTAAAAAAATGTCAAAATCTTATAAGAATTATATAGCATTAAACGATAAACCTCAGGAAATGTTTGGTAAATTAATGTCTATATCCGATGATCTTATGATGATATATTATGAACTTTTAACACAAGAGAATTTAGATGAAATAAAGCAGATGCATCCGAAAGAAGCCAAAATGAAGCTTGGGAAAATTATAGTTGAAAGATATTGGGGTGCTGAAGCTGCAAAAACGGCACAGGAAGAATTTAATAAAATTTTTGCAAATAAAGATTTACCTACCGAAATTGAAGAATATAAATGCGATAAAAATAAAATAAAGTTGTCCGAACTTTTATTTGTTTCAAAAATGGTATCAAGTAAAAACGAAGCAAGAAGATTGATTGAACAGGGTGGAGCAAAAGTTGATAATGAGAAAGTTACAACGGATACCGAAATTGAAGTAAAAGACGGGATGATTTTACAAGCCGGTAAGAGAAAGTTTAAAAAAATCATTATTAATTAGTAATTGGAAATTAGTAATTAATGTAAATTTTGCCTTGCAAAATTTTTATTGACTTTTTAATTTAAAAATGTTAGATTAATATAACTTTAAAAGATTAAACTAAAAATAAAAGAGGGGTTATGAACAAAAAACTTACCGAATCTTTAGAAAATTATCTTGAAACAATAGGTATGCTTGTTAGAAAAAATAAAATTGCAAGGGTTAAAGATATAAGTAAAGAACTTAACGTAAAAAATTCAAGCGTAAACATTGCATTAAATGTTCTTGCCGATAAAGGTCTTATAATTCACGAAAAATATGGTTATGTTGAGTTGACATCGGAAGGGCAAAAAATTGCAGATGATATTCAACATAAGGAAGATATTTTATTGCGGTTTTTCACTGAAATTTTAGGTGTTGATAAAGATATTGCTTTAAAAGATGCTTGCAGAATGGAACATACTATAAGTGATGAAACTTTAGCTAAACTTATATTTTTTATAGGTAAAGTGGATAAAGAAGCATCTTTTAAAAAAGTTATTCAAAAAAATATGAAGGAATGAAAAATTTCGCAAAGCAAAATATTCGTTATTGATTGGCTAAACGGATTTATCTTTTAAATTCTAACTTTGTATTTGCCTAAATTGAGTACCAAACGCTGCCTCTTACTTTTATGTACATTTCATTCGGCAAATATTTCGTTATAATTTAAAATCTTAAAATCCTTTGAAAGTAACAAACGACAAGACGGCAATTAATTTATAATGTACAATGTAATGTGTTTTTTGCATAGCAAAAAACTTATTTAATCAAAAATTGTTTCGCAATTTTTACTGACATTATACATTTTACATTCTACATTATACATTAACATCTGGTGAATGGTTGAAAGATTTAGTACTGTAAATTTTATAAGAAGGATAAGATAGTGATATTAAAAGATATATTTTATGTAATTTTTTCTATATTTAATGAAATGTCGTTTTATTTGTTACTCGGTTTTTTGTTTGCAGGTATTTTGCATGTATTGGTTCCGCAACAAATATTTTCAAAGTATTTATCAAAAAACAATTGGGTGTCTGTTTTTTATGCAACATTGTTCGGTATTCCTTTACCGTTATGTTCTTGCGGTGTAATTCCCACGGCGATGGCATTGTATAAAGAAGGTTCTTCAAAGGGAGCAGTAATTTCGTTTTTAATAGCAACTCCTCAAACGGGAGTAGATTCAATTATAGCAACATATTCTTTGCTCGGACTTCCTTTTGCAATAGTCCGTCCCGTTGCTGCATTTTTTACTTCAATTTTTGCAGGGCTTACAACAAATGTTTTCACTTCAACAAATAATACTATAAAAATTCTTGATAATAACAGAAAAAATGCAACTCTTTCTTTTAAAGAGAAAATAAAAAAAGTTTTTAGTTACGGTTACGTTGAAATGATGGAAGATATAGGCAAAATGTTGCTGTTCGGTTTGGTTGTTGCAGGGTTAATTGCTTATTTCGTTCCCGATAATTTCTTTACATTGTTTAAAGGTAATACAATATTAACAATGATACTCATATTAATAGTTGCGGTTCCTATGTATGTTTGTGCAACAGGGTCCATACCTATAGCCGTAGCTTTAATGATGAAAGGAATGAGTCCCGGAACGGCACTTGTTTTACTAATGGCAGGTCCCGCGGCAAACATAGCTTCAATGATGGTTATAGGTAAAGTTTTAGGTAAAAAAACGTTTATTATTTATTTAATAACTCTTGTTATCGGTGCGATAGGTTTCGGGCTTTTTGTGGATAATTTCTTACCTGCAAGTTGGTTTGATGTTTCTTCGTTTGTTATGTCACATAAACATAGCGGCGGTTTTTATTATTTTAAATTAGTATGTTCCGTTATTTTATTTATTTTATTGGCAAATTCTATTTTATTTAAAAAGAAAAGAGAAGAGGCGGAAATCATGGAAAATAGTAACGAAAAAGCAATAGCTTTTAAAATTGACGGCATGAGTTGCAATCACTGCAAAAATAATGTAACAAAGGTAATAAATAATTTAAAATCCGTAAAATCGGTTACGGTAAATTTAAGTGATGGTATTGCTTATGTTGAAGGTAATCCTACCGATGAAGAAGTAAAAAAAGCAGTAGAAGCAATTGGATTTACCTTTTCTGGAAGAATTTAAATAGGTTATAGGGTGATAAGGTTATAGGTTAAAACAGTAAATATAAAACAACTAAAAAATAACTTATAACACAATGCCCCCGTAAACTAATAATCTAAAAAAGTACAAAGTTTTTTATATTTTTTTAAATTTCAAAATTTAAATAATTGATTATCACTTCGATGTAAAATTATAAGAGCCTATATCAAGAATTAATTGTTTGTAAATATTGTTGTTGTTACCGTTTGTGTTTGGAAATATCACAATATATTTTTTATTGTTATCGTCAAATAAATTTAAAAGATTTTTATGAAATCCGCCGACAACTAAAATATTTATAGTATTTTCTTTTGTTAAATCCGTAACATTTTTAAAAAAAACAGTATCTCTTTTGATATTGTTTTCATAATAATCGGAAAGTTCTTCGTTGTTCAAAATATCAATTATTCCTTTTTTGCTTCTTATATAGTTCGTTATATTTAGCATATTTATAAATTTGTCTCTGTTTAATATAAATTTATCGAAATTATAAAAATCTATATTTAGTTTTGTATATTTTTCCGTCAAAAAAATCATTTGAGAAATAAAAATAATATTTTTTTCTTCTTCTGTTTTAAAAAGATTAGTTAATATATCATTATAAAAAGATTCTTCTTCATCTAAATATTTGCTTATATCAAAAATATTTTCAAAATTATGTTTTTGTATCAAGATATCTATATAAGAAAAATAATCTTTTTCTTTTTGGCTCAAGAAACTGTTTGTAAGTTTATAACAATATATAAGATTATCTTCTATATTTTTTTCTTTGCAACCGTTAATGAATTTCTCATATATATTAAAAGGTGTGTAATTTTTCGTTTTTTGAACAAGATAATTGAAATCTTTAGAAAAGTTTTTTTTGTAAGGTTCTAACTTTGTATCAAAATTTGCAATATTTATAAAATTATAAATTTCGGAATATTTATTAATATCTATTGAATATTTGTTTATGATGTTTAGTAATTGTTTGCTGTATTTTTTAGTTTCTATGTTTGTTCTGCTAAAAAATAAATATTCAAACTCAAACATATCTTTGGAATAAATAGTTTCCTTTAACTTATTTAATTCTTTTTTTGCTTTTTCAATTCTTACTGAAAAATAATTTTCGTTTCGTATAAGTATATAAGCCAATTTTAATGTTTCATCATATAAAATGGAATCTTCTATACCATATAATTCGGTATTTGTCGTATAACAAAAATATTCTGTTCCGCTAACAAGTCCTTTATTTAACATTTTGTTTAAAAGAGATTGTCTTATATCTTTTTTTATGTCTGTAATTGCCGAATAATTTACTTTTTCTTTTGATGCTCCTTCAATAAATATTTTATCAATATCAATTTCGGATTTAATATATTTTATTATTGAATATATGTTTTTTTGTGCAAAAGATTGTGAGTGTAAATCGTTTATTATTATAATATCAGGATTTTCTTCGTTATTAATATTTGTTTTAAAAATTTTCCCGAATGCAGAAGGAAGATTCTTTATAATTTTATAATATTTTCTTTCTTGCATATTTTGCTGTTGAAGATTATTTTGTTCTGTTGTTGCACAATAACAAATGTTTATAAAAAATAAAATAGAAAAAGCGGTAATTATAAAAGCATTTAATTTAATCATAAATTTTGTTAAGTACAAGCAAGAAGATTTTTTATCTCGTTAATATTAGTATTGTTATAAATATCTGTTGAATCTTTTTTTGTATTATTGTTTATAAAAGGAATTGTAAATAAAATATCGGATAATGAAATTATAAAATTAAACGGTTTTGTGATAAGCTTTTTAATATTTAATTTTTCTAATTCGTTTCCTGCTGCAATAAATGAAATAAAAGTTGACGCTCCGGTAACGATAATTGCTATAATTCCTACAACCATACTTTCCGTGATATTTGCCGTTAGCATTGCAGCGGATACGGACTGAACCGTTGTTGCAATAATTATTCCGAGTATTGCCTTTAAAGCAAGCCATTGTGGTCTTGCATTATCGGATAAAATATCATGAATATCCATAATTTCAGACACAGAAGATACTCCGTAAAAGAAATTAATTGAAATAAATAATGTTATTAAAAATAATGGATTTGAAGTTGTTAAAAATTTTACGGCAACAATCGTCATAAATATAAAGAAAACAGCCCTTGTAACAGGTTTCTGCAGTATAGGATTTATTTTTAATGCAAATTTCTTTGAAACGGATTGCAGTCCGTTTGCGGCAAAATAAATTATTGCAAGATACAATTCTAACATTTGATTGTTTGGTATTAACATATTCATTATAGGCTGTAACAATAATGTTGTTATTGCAAAGAATACACTGTTTACAAGCAAATTTGTAAGAACAAAAGAAAAAGTTTGTTTATCTTTTACAACATCTTTCATAGGAGCAAAGATTTTATGTATATAAGATTTTATTACTTTACGGTAGTTTTTATTTGTTTTTGTTTTATTTAATGATACAGGTTTTTCGTTATTGTTTTTGTTTGTAATTTCTACAACTTCTTTATGTGTTTTAAAAACTGCACCTATTGTTACAAATATATCTATGGTGGCAGCTAAAATAACGACCATATGCTGTCCGATAGATTCAATACCTGTTCCAAGACTTGCGAAAACAACAACCAAAGCTCCGCCTATCAATGAAGAAAATGCCATAACTATAGAAAAGAAAGAATCGTTTGCACTATATTTTTCTTTTATAGATTTTCTATCCTTACCGAGAGCTTCCATTGAAGCATAGAAGAAAGGTCCTAAACTTACAGCAAGACCTGCAACACCTATAGTTGGTAATGTTTGAGAGAGAATAACAAATATAACAGAATATGGGACCAATGCCAAAGATATGCTTCCCAAAGTATGAACTATAAGAGAAACAAGAACAATTGTCCTTTTAGATACTTTGGATGTTATAAAACCTGTTATTGCAGAAGAAGCAAATGATATTATACCTAAAGATGCCATTAAAGCCGTAAGAAAAGCTGTTGTATAACCGGCATCTATAATATATATCATTGCAAAAGATTCCGCCAATTCAAAACCTAACATAAATTGTATAAAGGGGAAAAATTTTATGTTAGATTCCATATTTTTTTGTATTCTTTCTTTACTGTTGGCTTTATCTTGTGCCTGTTGAATTTTTAATTTTATAAAATCTTTTATTTTGTAAAATAACCCTTTTATGCTGAACTTTTTACTTTTTAAAACAATTTCTTCAATATTTATTTCTTTTTGTCCGGTTATATGAGTTTTTTTCCATGCTTCAATGTATGGCTTAATAATTTGTTTTATTTGTTCATCAGAAAAATCAGGATTAGTTTCCCTTAATGTTTTTGCATATTCTGTAAGAAATAACACTATGTCCGAATCTATTAAACCTGCAGATAAAGAATTGGAATTTATTTCAATAATTGGATTTATAATATTATTTTTATAAAAGATTAATCTGAAATTTTGTGCTATTACTGATGCCGTTACATTTTGCGGTATCAATATGTTTAAAGAAAAGAATATTAATATTGTTAATAGTAAAAGTTTTTTTAAATGTCTCATATAAAATATTTTTATGATGCCAAAGCAAGTTTTTCTAAAGTATGTCCTTTTTCATAAAGGTCCGTATATAATTTTTTACATTCCTTATATATTGAAAAAACTTTTTCGCAATAAATTTTATTGTAATAAACTTTCCAAGCCCCGCAAGCTACAAAATTTTTTCCTTTCTCTTTTATAAAAGCTTTAACATCGTTTAACGGATATCCTAAAAATATTCCTATTTCATGTGGAAATATTTTTGAACAAATTAATTTGTTTGCTAAAACATATAAATAATCATTTAATTCTTTGCAATTTGAATATCCGTATTGCGAAAGGAATTCTCTTATAAGTTTTTCGTTTATTCTGTTGGATAGTCTTGTTTTTCTGTAAACAAAAATTAAATAGTTTGAATCGGAACAAATAAAATTTCTTAGAATTTTTATATATATGTCTTTATTATTTAAAGAATAATTCAAGGCATCTATCTTATTTTTTAATTTGGAATAATCGGTACATTTTATTGAAAATAAGTTAGATACCTTTATTCTTGCCAATAATGGTGCACATTGTTCTATGAAGATTTTTTCAAAATTAGTATTCATTTTTTTATCATATTAAATTATGCTTTTACTCCGGTGATGAAATTATACATAGGTTTTTTTTGATGACTTTCCGTTTGGGAAAAACCTGCATCACGAAGTATTGTTAAAATTTGTTCTGATGAATAAGTGGTCATACCTTCTACTATATTTGTCCACATAGAATTTTTATTAGCTGCTTCCACAATGATTGCAAATTGTCCGCCGGGCTTTAATACACGATATACTTCTTTGAAGCAGTCCGGTAAATTCTTCCAGAAATATATAGTTTCTACTGCCGTTACGAGATTAAATATACCGGCTTTGTATGGTAGTTTTTCCGCAGAACCTTGGCAAATAAAAACCTGTTTATCAAGCATATCGGCACAAGTTTTCTTAGATTTGGCTACACTCTCTTGTGATATATCAATGCCATAAACATTTGCACCTTTACTATGTTTGAGCAATCTATTTATTGTTGCTCCACCGCCACAACCGATATCAAGCATTGTCCATCCATCCTGGAAATTTATAAATTTAAGACCCCAATTGGTTAGCGGTGCATGAGAGAAATTCATCATGCTTAACATAATTTGTCCCATTTTTCCTTTGGGATGTGCACAGTTGGTAAAAAGCTTTTTTAATATTCCCATGTTTTGATTCTCCGTTATATTATTTATAAGTTTTGTTGTATTAAAAATATTAGTTTTATTTAAAAAATTTAGTTTATTCTAACTTTTTAAAAATTAAAAGTCAATAAAAAATATTTGGAATCAATTTAATAGAATATTTTTGGAAAATTTCTTAGGGATTTATAAGAATACAAAAAGTATATTAAAAATATATTTCGATTTTTTTATTAATTATCTTTTTTAGCATGGGGGTTGACTTTTTTTTATAAAAATGTTAGATTAAAATAACTTTTAAAAGATAGACTAAAATTCTTTTGCTTGTTTAAATTAATATTTGTGTAGAAAGCACTTGGTGCTTTATATTTTTTTAAATTTTAAGTTAGGTAAAACTAATATTTTAAATTTAAACTAAAAAATATAAATTAAACTAAATATATAAAAGGAGAAAAAAATGGAGATTGTGTTAAGTAAGTTAAAATTGAATCAACCGGCCAAAGTAAAAAAAATAACAGCAACAGATTCTGTTTTAACAAAGAAGCTACTTTCTATGGGAATTTTAAAAGGGGAGAAAGTTATTGTAACAAAAAAATCGGTATTGGGTGACCCGATAGAAGTAACCATAAGAGGTTACAATTTAAGTCTTAGAAAAGATGAAGCTTCACAAATTTTAGTGGAGGCGTAATGATGACTTTGTTAAAGGGAAAAGAAAATACATTATTAAGATTTTTGGCTTTTGATAATATTGCCGTAGATGAAAGAAAAAAATTAACGGATTTAGGTTTTGTTCCGGGTGAAGAACTTAAAATTTTAAGAGATATTAAAACCGGTTTTATAACGGTATTATTAAAAGGTTCAAAAATTGCATTGGATAATAAAAGTGCAGCAAAAATTTTTGTAAAAGAGGTATAAATTAAGTGGAAAATTTAAAGAAAATAAAAATATGTTTGGCAGGTAACCCTAACAGCGGGAAATCAAGTTTATTTAATAATATAACGGGTTTAAGACAGCATGTAGGTAATTACCCTGGTGTTACGGTTGAAAAAAAAGAAGCCGTTATAACAAAAAACGGTTATGAACTTAAAATTATAGATTTGCCGGGTATTTACGGTTTATCCGCAAGTTCCGAAGATGAAATTGTAGCAAGAAATGTTTTAATTGAAGAAAAACCTGAACTTATAATAGATGTTGTAGATTCTTCAAATCTTGAAAGAAACCTTTATTTATATGCACAGTTATCTGAATTAAAAATTCCGGTTATTATTGCAATGAATATGACGGATATTTTGGAAAATAAAGGACAAAAAATAGATTATAAAAAGTTGGAAGAAAAATATAACATAGTTGCGTTTCCGATAGTTGCAAGTAAAAATAAAGGGACGGAAGAATTACTAAATACTGTAATAGACATTTTAAGTAACAAAAAAAATATAAAATCTGTTTCAATAGATTACGGTAAAGAAATTAACACAGAAAAAAATATTATTACTCAGCTTTTATGTGAAGATTCAAACATGGTGTTAAAATATCCGGTTAATTTTTTTGCATTGGAATTAATAAAAAAAGAACCTTATGCTTTGGAAAAAATTAAAGAATCTTCAAACTCTTCAAAGATAATCGAGCAGTCAGAAAAAAGCAACAAAACGATTTTTGCATTACATAACGAACCGCTTGAAGCCGTTTTTGCGGATAAAATTTATGATTGGATAAGAACAGTTGTAAGTGATGTTCTGTCAAAGCCAAAAGAAGCTAAAAAGGATATTTCCGAAAGTATAGATAAAATTGTTTTAAATAAATTTTGGTCTGTTCCTATATTTTTGCTCGTAATGTACATTATTTTTAAATTTGCATTTACTGTATCCGAACCTATAGTTGGGTGGTTTAATGCAGGTATAGATTGGTTATCGGGCTTTGCTTCAAATATTATTCCGGAAGGATTGTTTCAATCTCTTATAGTAGATGGTATTATTGCCGGTGTGGGCGGAGTTTTAGAATTTTTCCCGCAAATTATCTGTATGTTCTTTGCTATAGCATTTTTTGAAGATACCGGTTATATGGCAAGAGCGGTGTTCATTATGGATAGAGTTATGAGAAAGTTCGGCCTTCACGGAAAATCTTTTGCTTCTTTATTAATTGCAACAAACGGTTGTGCAGTGCCGGCGATGATGGCATCAAGAACTATAGATAATCCTAAAGACAGAATTATTACACTTCTTGTTACACCGTTTATGATATGTGGTGCAAAGCTCCCTATATTTGCACTTTTTATAGCGGCATTTTTTAGTAAAAGTTCAAATCAGGCTGCAAATACAATGTTTATATTTTATGCGTTAAGCGTAATCATAGCTTTGTTTTCTGCATGGGTATTTAAGAAAACATTATTTAAAGGAGAACCGGGCTATTTTGTTATGGAGCTTCCACCTTACAGAGTTCCTACAATAAAAGGCCTTTTACTTAAAATGTGGGAAAGAGGTTGGTTATATCTTAAAAAAGCAGGAACAATTATTTTATTGATGTCTGTTCTTATTTGGGCAGGTTTAACATTCCCTAAAGTAGACGAAGAAAAATTAGGAGAAGTTTCTGAAGAAGAAGTTGCGGCAGCTCAAATGGATCAAAGTTACATAGGAAGATTAGGGCACTTTATAGAGTCTGTAATAAAACCTATCGGTTTTGACGGTAAAATGGGTATAGCTTTGATTGCAGGCCTTGCGGCAAAAGAAGTTGTGGTAAGTACATTGGGTACAATTTATTCTATGGGTTCAACTGATGTTGACGATGAAGAAGCAGTAGG
>JAEEGL016109283.1_pt1 | contig 13419 bp, 10 predicted proteins | sample 9134231 | NCBI WGS metagenome assembly JAEEGL01 (sample SAMN16246548, study PRJNA631951) | gut metagenome | biome: gut microbiome; feature: rumen; material: fiber-attached | host: Bos | place: Iran: Karaj | collected 2018-10 | reverse complement strand
GAATCTTTCCATCCCTGTTTCTCCGAGCGGGATCTTCTTATTTCCGCCATGGTAGTCGCTGCCCGCTGTAACATACAGCCGGAGATCCTGTGCGATCTTTAGCGCTTCCCGGATCATGGCATCATCAAAGTCCGAATAAAATGCTTCGATGCCCAGCAGTCCGCATCCCGAAAGACGCTCAACTCTTTTCCTTAGGTTATCGACCGGTATACGCGAGCTGCCGCTCCCGAAGAAAGGATGCGCCAGCACCGGGATTCCGCCGGCGCCTAAGATCCCCTGGATCGCATCCTTCGGGTGCACATATTTTTCCGCGTTCGGGATCTTATTAATATATTCTTCAAAAGCCAGCTTTCTGGAAGAGACAAAACCGAACTTCACCATTAGGTTTCCGATATGAGGCTTCCCCGGATTATCCAGCGACATAAGATTCCTGACCTCTTCCTCCGGGAACCGGATATTCCATTCTTCGGCAAGGAACTTCAATCTTCTTCTGACAGTGTCCATACGATAGTTATGGCCGGTCTCAACGACCTTCCGGATCGATTCCGACTCCGGATCGTATCCGTATCCCAGGATATGGTATTTTCCTTCTTCGTCTTTACAGGAGAACTCGACGCCCGTTATGAATTCCGGATCACCGTTTTTCAGAAGGCCAGGGATGATGGTGCTGCACTTGATCGCATCGTGATCGGAAACAGAAAACACGTAAAGTCCTGCTTCCCGAGCCTTTTCCAGGATCTCCTCAGGACGGTCCGTGCCGTCCGATACAGTCGTATGCATATGCAGGTCGATTTTTTTCATTCCTTCATCCCCATGTTCAAAACTACTTTTATATTATACAACGAAACCAGGCGCATTTTCTTCGTGTAAGAATTAGTTAAGGATTGCATAAGGGTTGTGTAAAGCATTCTTCTCGGGGAAGTTCTACACTATGATTGTAAGATCGAAAACGAAGCGGGGCGGACGCGCCAAGCGAATGAAAAACACAAACTAAAGGAGAAACACATATGCAGACGAAAGAGATGGCAAGAGGAACCGCATCGATGATGCAGAATGTAACATATCTCAATACCAAGGACGTGATCCTGGAAGCAAAAGATCTCTGCAAAACATTTTCAAACGAGAGCGTACAGCAGCACGTTCTGAGAAATCTCAATATCGAAATCAGAAAGGGAGACTTCACCGTTATCATGGGTGACTCCGGTGCAGGTAAATCCACTCTTCTTTACGCACTGTCCGGCATGGACCGTCCGAGCCTCGGAACAGTCACCTACGGCGCTGAAGAGATATCCAAATACAATAACGACAAGCTGGCCCGTTTCAGAAGAGAGCACTGCGGATTCGTTTTCCAGCAGAACTACCTGAACGACACGATGAGCGTTCTCGATAACATCATGGTCAGCGGTCTTCTGAAGCATAAGAACAGAAAAGAACTCGCCGCGAAAGCAAAGAAACTTCTTTCCCAGGTCGGTCTTTCCGAGAACAGTTACGGTAAGTTCCCGAACCAGTTAAGCGGCGGTGAGAAGCAGCGTGTCGCGCTTGTAAGATCCGTCATCAACGAGCCGGAAGTGCTTTTCGCGGATGAGCCGACAGGCGCTCTGAACTCTCAGAACACAACCGCCGTTCTCGATGTACTTTCCGAGATGAACGGACGCGGTCAGAGCATCGTAATGGTTACACATACAATTGCTGCAGCCGAGCGCGGCAACCGCATCCTCTACTTAAGAGACGGCGTGATCTGCGATGAGATCGAACTCTCTCCGTATAACGGTCCGGACAAAGAGCGTCACGCAAAGGTCAGAGCATTTCTTTCGAACATGGGGTGGTAAGATATGTATTCATTATTTTTCATTGCAAAAAAGAATCTCAAGAAACATAAGGGCGAGGTCGCGATCCTGTTCGTACTGATCTTCCTGGCTGCCACACTTCTTTTCTCGAGCCTCTCTCTGATGCTCTCCGGCGAGAATATAATGAAACAGTGTGAGGACACCTATCACACCTCGGATCTTCTGGTATTTGAATCCTCTTTCATGGGTGAGAAGTCCAGTAATCCGAAGGCTGACTCCGAAGCCTTCCGTCAGGTGATCGCCAATGTTCCCGGAACAAAGATGGCCGAGTCGGCAGGCATCGTCGAGTGGGCCTGCGATTATTACTACGGCAGCAAGACCGCGGACGATGCAACTTCGTATGAGTTCTTCCTCCAGAACTCTGCGCAGCCTACTTATCTCAATGCTTTTCCGAAAGAATTCGAGAATCTCGCAGATAACGAGATCGTAGTCCCATATCACCTGAAGTCCAACATTAAAGTCGGAGACAAAATGGTCCTCAAGGGAAATGGTATGGAGTATGAGTTTACCGTCAAGGGATATCTGGAAAACCTCTATTTCGCGACAACCATGAACATTTCCGGTTATCTGGTACTGATCAGCCCGGATGTTTTTGAGACGATCTCTGCTCATCTCGAACCGGAAGCGACAGGTTCTTTCGTTTCCTGTCTGGTGGAAGACGGCGTAGACATCGACGAGTACGATACAGCAGTAAAGCGCGCTTTTGGCGAGAACACACCGAACACAGTCGCAAAGAGTGTTATGGAACTTGGTACCTTTGCCGTTTCCGGTATCGCTTCCTCTATCATCCTGATCTTCACCGTAATCCTTGTTGGTCTTGCGCTCATCATCATGCACTTCTCCATCAAGAACTTCATCGAGATGAACATCCAGAATATCGGTCTTCTTCAGGCCAACGGTTATACGGCAAAAGCACTGCGCTGGTCCTGTGTGATGGAAGAGATGCTGATCTGCGTCGCAGCAACGATCTCCGCTGTTATTGTCGGCATCCTGATCAGCCCGCCGCTTAGCTCCCTGCAGGGCACTCTGATGGGCCTGACCGGCTTCTCCGGCGTATGCATGCCTGCTCTGGTCTCCACACTGATCCTCATCCCGGTAATGGTCTTCCTGGGCACTCTCCTTGCTTCCAGAAGCTATAAGAAACTTACCGTTCTGGAGTCTCTCCGTTCCGGTGTCAGCAACCATAACTTTAAGAAGAATCATTTCGCACTGGAAAAGACATCCATGCCGCTTGATCTGGCACTTTCCGGAAAGAGCATCTTCGGACGTCCGAAGAAGAGCATCTTCATCGCTCTGATCGTTGCCCTTCTGACCTTCTCCACATGTCTGGGCTTCACACTCTTCCAGAACTTCGCCATGGATCAGACCTCCATGCTCAAGCTGGTCGGATTCGAGGCGGCAGACATTCAGATCGGTTCCAACGGTAACGAAGAGATCCTGGAAGAGCTGAAAGCGGATCCGGATGTAGAGCGCGTCGGAACACAGATGACGATCACAAGTGTCGAGATCACCCATCTGGACAAGTCCCGTTCGATCGGTGTCGACACTTATAGAGACATGGATCATCTCGAATATGAATACCTTCTGGAAGGACATCTTCCGAAGTCGGAAAACGAGATCGTACTGACCTTCATCGAAGCTGATAAACTTGACGCAAAGATCGGTGATGTCGTAAATGCCAAGACACGTGACGGATCCGGCACAGTTGCTTTTACCGTATGCGGTATCGACCAGAAGATCAACAATATGGGTAATAAGGCCCTGGTCACCGAAGACGGCGCAAAACGCATCGATCCCAACTACAAGTACGGCGCGGCACTGGTCTATCTCAAGAACCCGACCGACGAGAGCATTAAAGCATTTAAGAATAAGTGGAGCGAGAAATATCCGCAGTACAGCATCCTGATGATTGATGACCTGATCGGTTCGACCATCGATACCCTGACCACTTCCATGGTCTCCATCTGCGTAATCTTCGTTGCCATGACCTGCTTCGTAGTTGTCCTCACTGAGATCCTTCTGACAAGATCGCAGATCATCAGAGAAAGATCCGAACTTGGCGTCAGCAAAGCACTCGGCTACACTTCCGGCGAACTGATCAGAAGAGTCATGCTCTCGAATATCCCGATCATCGTCATCGGTATCCTCTTCGGATTTGTGCTCCATATGACACTGGCTGACAAGTTCCTGCTCCTGGGCCTGAACACCTTCGGCATCAAGCAGACCAACCTCACCACCAATCCAGTCTGGTTCCTGGTCACTCTCCTGATCATTGTGGTTTGCGCTCTGCTCACCAGCTTCCTGAGTTCCAGAAAGATCAGCAAGCTCGAACCGGTACGTATCCTGAAGGAAGAGTAATTACGGATAACATCATAATCAGAGGGAGCCGGTTTTTCGAAACCGGCTCCCTCTTTTCATTAAGCAAATGTCTGAATGTCAGAAAACAAAAACGCGCATTTTGTGTTAAAAATATAGAAATCCCTCGAAATTATTTGACACAGAAAAACCGCAAGACTATCATTTCTGTTGGTACAGGACACACACTGAAATTGTACCTAATCTGACTAAAGTTTTTGAGGAGAAATCAAGTATGAAAACAACAATGAAGAAGTTTGCATCTATTATTCTGGTAGGCGCTACAGTGCTTTCTCTGGCCGCTTGTTCCAAGAAGACAAAGAAGCTGACCGCTGACGAATTCAAGTCCAAGATGGAAGCAGAAGGCTACGTAGTAACTGATGCCGAAGCAGATGAGGAAAGTGGTGCAACCGTTATTTCCGCAGGCAGCGAAGATGACACAATCGGTTTTTCTTTAGCTCAGTTTGCTGATAAGGATTCTGCCAAGGAATATTTTGAGCAGATCAAGACTTTCGCTGATCTGGCAAAGCAGTTAGATGCTAATGCTGATGTGTCTAAATCTTCTTCCAAGGTTACAGTACAGAATGCTGAAAAGTATACTGTTATGATCCTTGCCGATGACACAATTGTTACAGCAATGGCTGAGCCGGCTTCTGACGAGAAAGTTGATAAGGTAAAGTCCGGTCTGAAGGCTCTTGGTTACTAATACCTTTGAAGCTAAACAGAAAAAAAAAACAAAGTGGCGGTTCCAAACGGAGCCGCCGCTTTTTTTCGGCCGGAAAAAGAAAACCCTCAAGGCTTTCACCTTGAGGGAATATTCTTGTGTCCTGATGGACTTAAACAAACTCAAAAAATGTTAGAGAGAAACTCTATCTGATACTTCACTCAAGCAACGGGAGGATTCAACAGACCCCATTGCCTGAGTTGTATGTTCGTCCTGCATCGGTCTGTCCTCCTTTGTTCTTTCTATGGTTTTATTCTAAAAAAGAAAAGTGTATGGACTATGGCTCATTTGTTAACAATCTAAGAAGTCAAAATCAGAATTGTGAAAATCACCGTCACAAATTCCGGAACCGCTTTATTTCTCCGCATTCTCCGGCTCATCCGACTGTGTCGCATCGGATTTCAGCTGGCTGGCATAGTATGCTTCGAAGTTCGGGCGCGCGGCTCTGTAGTACTTCTCCAGCGCCGGATCGAACTGTGTCCCCATGCCCTCCAGAATGATCGCGTCAGCCTTTTCGAACGGCATCTTCTCTTTATATACACGCTTACTGACGAGAGCATCGTATACGTCTGCGATCGCCATGATTCTCGCCTCAAGAGGAATGTCGTGTTCCGCACGTTTCTCAGGATATCCTTTTCCGTCCCATCTCTCGTGATGGAAATGCGCGACATTTACGGCGATCCTCCGGAACTCTTCGTCATCGGTATCCTTCAGGATCTCATGAACGACCTTCGCACCTTCCGCCGAATGTGATTTCATGATCTCGTATTCTTCCGGCTCATATCTTCCCGGCTTAAGCAGCACGGCATCCGGGACCGCAATCTTTCCGATATCGTGCATCGGAGCCGCCTTGACGACAGAGTGGCAGAATTTCTTCGAAAGGTTTAATGCCGCATCTTTCTTCATCTCCTCGATGATCATGCGCACGCCTTCACTGGTACGCTTGATGTGACCTCCGGTAAACGGGTCACGGCTTTCAACCATGGTCGCCATACTGACAAGCAGATGATCGTTCATCTGCATGATCCGTTCGGTTTTCTGGTCTACTTCAAAGCGCAGAACAGTGTTAAATTTCTCCTGAAATTCGATATTTTTGACATCCGTCGTATCGTCCGTGATGAACAGCTGGTATCCTCTTTTCTTCTTGCCGTCATAGAGATGATTGACGTCAACATGTACGATCCTCTCCCCGTCTTCCAGATGGTAATGGATGTGATTTTCGTCATCGATCTTCCCTTCGTTAAAGTCTCTGATCCACGACAGGATCGTCGCCTGGCACTTCGGATTGTCCTTGACCGGCTTATCTACGTGAAGTTCACTAAGGAAAGGGAACCATTGCTTCGCTGTCTCATTACATCCCAGATAGCGAAGACGGAAATCGAGGGAGATAAACGCGGTATTTCCCTTCTGCACCAGCGACTCGAGCGCGGATTCATTGATATCGTAGAGTTCGAGCCGGTGAACGATAAGAAGATATATGAACTGAGCCAGGACATAAGACGCTGCCGCCAGCTCGATCTCCTCAATAAAGGATCTGCCGATATAAAAAGTGGCCATCGACAGGACGACAGGAACAAACAGCATATGGATAACTCTGTGCGAGACATCGTTCTTCTTGATCAGGCTGTAGATCAGCGCAACAAGACAGATAAGGAAACAAATGAAGATCCATGAATAAAGAATATCGTGCCAGACTCCGTATTCTTTCTCCGTCAGGAAAGAAATGCCGTTTCTCGTCGTGAATCCGACCTTCTCATAGAACATGTCATTATGACCGATCGACAGGACCGGAAGATAAAACAGCACCGTAAGACCCACGAGGCTGCCGCGTATGGCTTTCGGCAGATGGAGATGACAAAGTCCCAGGATCGTCAGTATGACGAACAGGATATTAAACAGGACCGTAAAATAGATGAGTTTGGTTGCCAGGATCGCTTCTTCGACATTGGAAGATACCGCCACAGCCAGATGAGACAGGATGCTGAGCGGTACAAGAAAAAACACCAGAGTGATGTTCGCATCGAAGTGTTTATTCCACATGAATGCGTAGATCATGGAAAAAAGAATGGATAATCCCAGTAAGATCTCATAGTATAACAGCATGGTTCACCCCCTAAGTCATCCTGTTCACTAATCATCATTATATCATCCGGCAGGATTGTTTCCTACCGCCTGAAAAGCACTTGTCCGGTTTTTTCGTTAGCAGTGTCTTACTCGATATAGTCAAACTCGAGATCGTAGATACGGACCGGATCGCCTTCCTTACAGCCTGCTTTTTCAAGAGCATCGATGACACCGTTCTTACGAAGCGATCTCTGGAAGTATGCAAGAGATTCCGGATCGTCGAAGTTTGTGGATTCAAGCACAACACGGATCCAGTCACCCAGCACGCAGTAGACGCCATCCTGCACTTCGATCTTGAACTTCTCTTCCGGCTTGAACTCGTAGATCGTCTCTTCTTTTGCCTCTTCGATCAGGATCGTCGGAGGCAGAGTCTGGATCTGAGAAGCGACATAGTCGACCAGTTCTTTTGTACCTTCGGCGATGGCCGCGCTCATGAGGAATACCTTGTATCCTCTGCTCTCCATCTCGTCCTTAAATGCCTTTACGACTTCATCATCAGCCTGGTCGATCTTGTTACCGACAACGACCTGCGGACGCATCTCTAAAAGCGGATTAAACTGACGGAGTTCCTCGTTGATCTGGTCAAAGTCCGCGATCGGCTCTCTTCCGTCCTGCGCAGATACATCGACCACGTGGATCAGAAGACGTGTTCTCTCAATATGACGTAAGAAGTCGTGACCTAATCCGTTACCTTCGGAAGCCCCCTCGATGAGGCCCGGAATATCGGCGACAACGAAACTGGTGTCACCTACGGAAACAACACCGAGCATCGGCTCAAGTGTCGTGAACGGATAGTCCGCGATCTTCGGTTTTGCAGAAGTAATAACAGACAGAAGCGTGGACTTGCCCGCATTCGGGAAACCTACAAGACCTACGTCTGCGATGAGTTTTAATTCGATAGATACATCTCTTTCTTCACCCGGGATACCGGCACGCGCGAACTTCGGCGCCTGACGGATCGCGTTACTGAAGTGGATGTTTCCCTGACCGCCGCGGCCGCCCTTACAGATAACTTCTTCCTGTCCCGGGGTCGTGAAATCGGCGATGACTTTGCCGGTCTCGAGATCCTTCATGATCGTTCCGACCGGAACAGCGATGCGGAGGTCTTCTCCGCCCTTGCCGTACATCTTCCGGTTCATGCCGTTGCTGCCGTTCTCAGCGACAAACTTATGCTTGAAACGGAAGTTGGAAAGTGTCGTTAATTCTTCGGAGGCATAGAAAATGACATCGCCGCCCTTACCGCCGTCGCCGCCGTCAGGTCCGCCGTTGGTGATGTATTTTTCCGTATGAAAAGAAACCATACCGTTTCCGCCGTCGCCGGCCTTGATGTGGATCTTCGCATGATCGATAAACATGGCGATTGCCTCCTTAGTGAAAAAAGGTCTGACCGGATTTTATTCAGGTCAGACCTTCTGATTCGTTTCTTAACAACAAGGGAAAGTCCCAAATACCCGAAAGCGGATTACTGCTCTACCGGATAAACGCTGACCTTCTTCTTGTCCTTGCCCATACGCTCATACTTAACATGGCCGTCGATACGAGCATAGAGTGTATCGTCGGAACCGATGCCTACGTTTGTGCCCGGGTGGATCTTTGTGCCGCGCTGTCTTACGAGGATGTTGCCGGCAACTACAAGCTGTCCGTCACCCTTCTTAGCACCGAGACGCTTAGATTCAGAGTCACGACCGTTCTTGGTCGAACCCATACCCTTTTTATGAGCGAAGAGTTGCAAATTCATCTTTAACATGGTCAAGCCCTCCATTTTCTCATTTATTCTTCGTTGTCACCTTTAGATAACCCGATCCGTAGTTCTCTTTGACACTCTCTTCTACATCCAGGATACCCCGGATAATGGTTCTGAAGATCACTTGCGCGGTTTCCCGCTCATCCTTCGTGATGTCTTCCGGTGTCCATATCTCACAGAAATTTCTTTCATTTCCTGTGACCATATAGAAGTCTTTCCATGAAAGCTGCTCTTCCAGTGCGTTAACACATGTGGTGAAGAGTGTCGAGATCGAAGAACAGATAATATCTTTTCCTTCTTCCTCGTATCCCGCGTGACCCTCTGTCGAGAACCCCAGGATGCTTCCCTTATGATCTTTCCATATGACGATCGAGATCATGATACAGGTACAACCTTCTTCTTATCCGTCTCAGCCCTTAATGCCGGTGATGCGGACGCGTGTGTACGGCTGTCTGTGGCCATTTGTTCTTCTGTAGCCCTTCTTAGCCTTGTACTTAAGTACGACGATCTTCTTGTTCTTGCCCTGCTTAACGATCTCGCCCTCAACGGATGCCTTAACATCAGATCCGGCCTTGATACCGTTATCATCAGCAACTGCGATAACCTGGTCAAAAGTGATCTTCTCACCGGCTTCGCCCTCGAGCTTCTCTACGAAGATCTCGTCGCCCTCGGCAACCTTGTACTGCTTGCCGCCTGTCAGAATAACTGCATACTGCATAAAAACGTTTCCCTCCTGTTCATCCAGTCTCGCTGTCTAATCCTAGGCACTGTAGCTTCTCCGTGCGAAAAGCACTAAAAAAAGGCACAGATTTAGGAGCCCGGCACATGCGGTCACCGAAATAGAATACCATGCGATCAAGGGTACGTCAAGCATAAATATTTATATATATAGAAAAGCACTTCTCCCCCGGCACAAGACACGTCGGGCCGGCTTTCCTTATTTGATCTTCTTCACCGAGGCGCCGAAATCAATGACAGCCTTGAGACGCACATTTCTCGGCTCGCCCGTGTACTCTTCCTTCATTCTCTCGAGGAGCATGCGTACCGCCGTCTGTCCGATCTTTCTGATCGGCTGGATACCGATGGTCAGAGTCGGGTTATACACATGTGCGATCGTCTGGTTCTCAAATCCGACGAAAGATACATCGTCCGGGATTACCAGCTTCTTCTCGTTGATATACATTACAGCGCCGCAGGTAAGGTCATTGCCGCTGGCAAAGACTGCTGTCGGCTTATACTTTCTCTGCATGAAGTGCATCATGGCCATATAGCCGCTCTCTTCCGAGACATTCTCGAGATAGAGGAGATCCTGATCGAGCGTGATCCCCGCCTCATCGAGAGCCTTCTTATATCCCTTCACACGGTCATCCGTCGTGATAAATCCCGAGGTACCGCCGATGAAACCGATCCGGTTGTGACCGTTATCGATCAGGTGCTTCGTGATGCGGTATGCGATGTCGACATTATCGATGGTGACGGAATCGCAGGAAATCGCCGGATACTCCATATCAACGAAAACGATCGGAACATCTGCTTTCGTCGCGCGGTCGATATCTTCCTGGCGCACGTTCATCGGCTGCATGATGATGCCGTCGACCTGCTTGTTAATAAGGAAATTGATCTTATCAGAAGCGCCTGTCGGATCGCCCTGATTGTAATCACAGATGATCATACTGTATCCGTTGGCGTAGAGCTCCTGGTCAATATAGGAAAGGATCGATACGCCATAGTAGTCCGCAAGACTCGGAATCAGCACACCGATCGACATGGTCTTTCTGGTCTTCATGCCGCGCGCGACCGTATTGACCTGATAATTCAGAGTCTCGATCGCCTGTTCGATCTGGGCGCGGTTCTCCTCGAGAACGTTTCCTCCGTTAATAAACTTGGAAACCGTCGAAATGGAAACTCCCGCCATTTTAGCAACGTCTTTAATCGTAGATGACATAGGCCCTATCCTCCCCGGTCAAAACATCATCCAATAAAGGCATGAATATAAAACTACGGACAGTGTCTCCCCCAGAGCGCCTCTCTTGATTATCCTGCGCATGAACGATGCCACCAGCAGGGATAATGCCAGCAAGAGGATCTGCATAGCACATAGTCCTCTATCTATTATAATCGAGAAAACGAAAACAATCACCATCGGAACGAAACGTATCGCGGAAAATTTCACGGAATCAAGAACACTTTGTCGTGTTCCCTGGATCCTTCCGAAGAAATTGTCGGCAAGCTGCAGTGTGAACATCGCCATGCCGGTCATTACAGAAAGCAGAAGCGCCACCAGCAGCATGATGTCCGGCTTTAAGAATCCGGCGCCTTTCCACAGCAGTGTCAGCATGAATACTGCCGCGGCAAGGAGTGCTGTAAACAGCATATGGATCTGCCACATGGAGCGGTTGGATCTGACCTTTCTGTTCTTTATCTTCCGGACAAAAGGAAGGAGGAAGAATGCCGAGCTCAGGAGTGACACACAGATCCACAGAAGCAGCACGATATGAAAGGATGTCTTTTTATTCGCAACAAGATACATCGCCGGAAGGCTGATGATGCCGCCGAGGAATATCTGCAGCGCCAGAAGATGATTCAGTGAACTTCTGTATTTATCTGCAATGGAGCGTCCGCGGATCTTGCCGTCACGGCCGCGCTCACGCTTCACGGGCTCACCTTCTTCAGTCAGAGCGGAAGGATCTTTCCCCGGTTCTTTTCCGTTCACCGGAACAAACTTCTTATTCGCCGGAAGTGTCGCGGCATAAAGGAAGAATGCAACGATCGTCAGAATCGTACAGACCGTCTTCATGACCCATGTCAGAAGCGGGCCGTTCGAGACGCCGTCTTCTTCCAGAACATAGTTCTTAATGTAGTTCGCCATATATGTCTGCATGACGGGGCTGTTGATCGTGAGAACAGATGCGATCTGCTGGTCGCTTCTGTCACCTTTTCTCGCATAGTAACGCTTCGCGTCCGACGACAGGAAAAGTTCCGGTGCCGATCCGCTTGCCTTCGTACCTAAAGTAAACTTCGTATCCTCGCCGGACAGTCTCTCATAGAGCGCATCCACGGACTGGTTCTGCACGGAGAATATCGCGACACGGCAGGAAGGATCCTTTGTTCCGATCTCGCCGAATTCAGATACATCCATCTTCGGGCAGATCAGGACAAGATCCGAGATCTTCTCATTTTCCGATGCGATAGTAAAACCGGACTTTGCATAGTCTCCTTCGAGGATCAGCACAACAGATTCTACCGAGTCCGAACGCAGCACTTTGTCGATCTTCTTCCTCATCTGTTCTTCCGGACAGGAACTGTCGATCACGAAGTACGAAGAGACATCCAGCTGCGAGAAGAGCTGGCTGTAGTCCATCTGCGGAAACATGATATCTTCATGGACGAACATCAGCGCCGCGCGTCCCGTCGATCCGTCATTTCTTCTCGGGAGCAGGATAAAAAGCGACGATACGATCAGTATCACTGCAAGAAGAATAACGCAGATGATGCGGAGCCGTCGGGTCTTCTTCATCAGTTACTCCATGCTGACCAGACGGTCACCGAGCGCACGGATATCCTCCGGCCCGAGGATCAGGATCATGTCATCCTTGTTCACGACGGAAGAAAGCTTCTCCACGATGGCATCCTTCGACTCGAAGAAGATAGCGTGTCCGCCTCTTCTGTTGATCTCATCCGCGATATCCTTCGAAGAGATATCACCCGGATTGACTTCACGGTCGGAGAAGATCTCATCAAAGAAGACATCCTCACACGGCAGAAGCGATGTGACATAATCCTCGAAAAGCACTTTTGTACGGCTGAATGTCAGCGGCTGGAAAACGACCCAGGTCTTATTGTGCGGTACATGGGATGCCGCATCGAGTGTCGCTCTTGCAGCACTCGGATGATGTGCATAATCGGTGACGACCATCGCACCTTTGAAGGTACCCTTGATCGTGAAACGGCCCTCAGCCCCGGTAAAGGAGGAAAGTGCTTTTGCAGCGGCCTGAGCGGTACCTCCTGCAAGAGAAGCACACGCGATTGCCGTCAGCGCATTGTACACATTATGTGTGCCCGGGATCGCGAGCTGGATGTGTGTGTACGGGCGTCCCTTGAAGAGGACATCAAATCCCGCCTTACCATCTTTATACTCGATATTCGCTGCGCAGAAATCCGGTTCTCTCTTGAAGAAACCGAAGCCCTCTCCCTCAAGTCCTGTCGTCAGGATCCTGGGCTCTTCCATGCCGACCTTCGCACGGCATGCCGGGATACGCTTCACACACTCCTGCACATTCTTGTCACCGGCAGGAATAACGAGCGTTCCCTCCGGAGAAAGCTTCTCGGTAAACTCGGCAAATACATCGATAACTTCATCGATGCTGCCGTAGCAGTCAACATGGTCATAGTCGATATTTGTGATCGCTGCGATGGTGGAGTAAAACTCCAGGAACGATCTGTGATACTCACACGCTTCCGATACAAGAAGCTGGTCCTTGGAACCGAGATACACACTTCCGCCAAAAGCATCGAGTTCCGCACCGAGATGCACGGTCGGATTCGCGCCACTTTCCAGAAGAATCAGGGAGACCATCGAAGTGGTGGTGGTCTTGCCGTGAGTTCCGGAGATATTGATCACGTTT